>ERZ1039804.670-NODE-670-length-21309-cov-6.323516_pt1 | contig 21309 bp, 18 predicted proteins | sample MGYA00383089_ERZ1039804 | MGnify/ENA primary metagenome ERZ1039804 (study PRJEB29581, sample SAMEA5548359) | metagenome | biome: marine; feature: coastal; material: water | depth 1 m | study: Short-term variability in the microbial, nano- and picoplankton dynamics...
GTCGACCAGCATGCCCATCTTTCGAGTGAACTCACCGTTGCCGTCGGGTAGCAGTCGCACTTTTTCTGCGCCCTGCTCACGCCCCCATTTGTACATAACAAAAGCATCGTTTACCGATAGGCAAACAACCTCGTCTACTCCGGCGGCATAAAACTCCTCACAAAGTTCCTCATAACGGGGCAAGTGACTGGTGGAGCAGGTCGGTGTGAAAGCGCCGGGTAGCGAAAACAGAGCCACTGTCCGCCCTTTGAAAATAGCGTCCGACGACACTGTTTCCCAGCGGAAGGGGTTGTCTCCGCCTATTGATTCATCTCGCACGCGGGTCTGGAATGAGGTGTTAGGTACTGATCGATTCACTGAAGGACTCCCTTTTCTTAATAAATTTCGAGGGCGCTAAGGATGATCAAAAAGTCATGATCGTAAAACTAACTTTTTTAAGTAAATTAGATCGATAAAAGCGATTGCTTTGCTTTCATGAGTGCCGGGATGGGTGGCAGCATGAGTGGCTGGGTGATTGCCAGCACGGTTGGTGAGATAGCTGGCTGACGCGAGGGCAGGTGTGCAAGCCGCTGGTTTCGTTAGAAGCCATGCCTCTCACTGCTGTCATTCAATATTTAATAGACGCCTGAATAAGCGCCATTAGGCTGCCGATGGCTGCTGTTTGTGATTGCTTGGTGACTTGGGTAGGCTCGGGGCTCGAATAAAGAAACCCGTGCCGAAAAAGGAAAATAATAATGAAAATAATGATTCGATTACTGATTGTGGGTTTAGCTTCAATGACCGCACTGGCATCTGCCGAAGATGAATCGGCGTTTGGACAAATGAAGCAAATGGAGGGTTCCTGGGAGGGCATGTTGACGCGCTCTACGGGTGAAGTTGTTGAGACACGATCAACGTTTCGCTTGATCTCTGACGGCAACACTATGGTTGAAACCCTGGTTGAAGACGGCGTTGAAATGCTGACGACTTACTCGGAGCAAGACGGCCAACTGAAAGTCACGCATTATTGTTCTTTGGGTACTGAACCTGAATTTACCGCTTCAATTGCAGACGGGTCGGTGGATCTCACCTTAGCCGCTGATACGGGGCTTCATGCCGAGCATCATAATTATGTGGCTTCCATGAATTACAACCTCTCCGACGTCGCCAGTGGCTCTGTGGTGGTTAGTAGTACCATCATGAATGGTGGTGCCATGGAGTCGAATCGGGCGGTCATTAGCCGAGTGGAGTAGCGGTTTCTCATAACGGCGGGTCTTGCGCTCGCCGAATCTGCTCAGCCGGATAATCCGCGCCCTATGGTTAACATAGCCCTGATGTTCGACAGGCGCGACCTGGCCGCAACAGAGCGCTTCTTTTTGCGGGTGTAGTTCAATGGTAGAACGAAAGCTTCCCAAGCTTTAGACGTGGGTTCGATTCCCATCACCCGCTCCAATTCAGAAGCACCGGGCGTCCCAGGCGACTTTTTTGGGAGCCTGTCAGGCGGTCTCAACTCTGTTTATTCGCAATAGGCATCTGGTTAGAACTCACCATGATTGTGATCTCAGGATAGGTGCGTTCGATAAATGGAGTAGGGGGTAGCTTGATGAAGCCAACTGAATTTAGCGTCACCTTACAGACCTAAGTTGCCAGAACCCTATTGGCATCTTAGGGTTGATGCGTTCGCAGAAAGGAGCAGGCGGTAGCGTGAAAACTCAGCTCAGATTTCGGCATTCTGGAACACTTAACCCGCCGATACCGATATAAGACCTGCAGCTGGATGCGCGGTTGTTACTTGGTTTAGAACGGCTGTTTAATTGTCATTAAAGTGGCCGCTCTTGCAGATACAAAAAAGGACCAACGCCGTAAGCCGTTGATCCTCTCTGTAATATATGGCTCCGCCTGCTGGGCTCGAACCAGCGACCCATTGATTAACAGTCAATTGCTCTACCAACTGAGCTAAGGCGGAAATGCTTCCGTAAGGAAGGCGCGAATAGTAATTAGCAGCCCGCGGAGTGTCAATACCCCGACGGCTGTCACGGATGTGTCGTCAATGGTTTTCCTGCAAAGTCTGCAAATCATTCATACTCTGCCTTGTCAGCAAGGTTTGAAGGGTTAAGAGGTGTTTTTTGTCAAAATTGTTTGAGATTTCATCCAGCTTCGAGCCTGCAGGAGACCAGCCGGCTGCGATTGTGCAGCTGACCGAGGGTATTCAGGCAGGGCTAGCCTCGCAAATTTTACTCGGTGTTACCGGTTCGGGTAAGACTTTTACAATGGCGCACGTCATCGAAAAGCTGCAGCGACCCACGATTGTTATGGCGCATAACAAGACCCTAGCTGCGCAGCTTTATGGCGAGTTTAAGGAGTTCTTCCCCAACAATGCGGTGGAGTACTTCGTGTCGTATTACGATTACTTTCAGCCTGAAGCCTATGTGCCGTCCTCAGACACGTTTATTGAGAAAGATGCGCAGGTCAACGATCACATCGAGCAAATGCGACTATCGGCTACCAAAGCCCTGCTAGAGCGTGAGGATTGCCTGGTTGTGGCAACCGTCTCGGCAATTTACGGTCTGGGTGACCCTGAGTCGTACTTTAAAATGGTCATGCACCTGTCACGGGGGGAGATCATTGATCAGCGGGGGGTTCTGCGGCAACTGGCCGAGCTGCAATATACCCGCAACGATATTGATTTTCGGCGCGGCACCTACCGTGTGCGGGGGGAAATTATCGATATCTTTCCTGCAGAGTCAGATGAGCTAGCTATCCGGATTGAACTCTTTGACGAGGAAATCGAAAACATATCGAGCTTTGACCCCTTGACCGGGGAAATTCACGATAAGTTGCCTCGGGTCACCATATTTCCCAAAACCCATTACGTTTCATCTCGAGATACGATGATGGGGGCGATTGACCTCATTGAGGAAGAGCTGGAGCAACGCGTTAAGCAATTTAAGGAAGCGGATAAGCTGCTCGAAGCTCAGCGTATTCAGCAACGCACCCGCTACGACATAGAAATGATCCGTGAACTGGGGTTTTGTCAGGGGATCGAGAACTACTCACGTTACTTATCGGGTAGGGCGCCGGGTGAACCGCCGCCGACATTGTTTGAGTACTTGCCCAGTAATGCACTCATTATGGTTGATGAGTCTCACGTGACCGTGCCGCAGATCGGCGGCATGTATAAGGGTGATCGCTCCCGTAAGGAGACGCTGGTTGAGTATGGTTTCCGCTTGCCCTCGGCGTTAGACAATCGTCCCCTACGTTTTGAAGAGTGGGAGCACCTGCGGCCACAAGGTGTCTTCGTCTCAGCAACTCCAGGAGCCTATGAGCTTGAGCACACGGGCCGAACTGTAGAGCAGGTTGTGCGGCCTACTGGGCTGGTTGACCCCGAGGTGGAGGTAAGACCCGCTAGAACTCAGGTTGATGATTTACTCAAAGAAATTCGTGAGACCGTAGCCATCGGTGATCGCGTATTGGTAACAACGCTCACCAAGCGAATGGCCGAGGACCTTACGGAGTTTTTGAGTGAACACGATGTTCGGGTGCGCTACCTACACTCGGATATTGATACGGTCGAGCGGGTAGAAATCATTAGAGATTTACGCTTGGGTCAATTCGACGTGCTGGTAGGCATCAACCTATTGAGAGAAGGCTTGGATATGCCGGAAGTCTCACTGGTTGCGATTCTTGATGCCGATAAAGAAGGGTTCCTCAGGTCAGATCGGTCGTTAATCCAAACCATGGGTCGAGCGGCACGCCACTTACGCGGTCGCGCCATTCTTTACGCTGATAAAATCACTGGGTCCATGGAGCGTGCCATGGACGAAACGCAGCGCAGGCGCACCAAGCAGATAGAGTTCAATGAAGCCAACGGCATTACGCCTAAGGGCATTGAGAAAAGCGTGCAGGATATTTTGGAAGGTGCGCGCCGCATGCCAACGAAAGCCCGATCGGCTAAAGATCGTCGCGCCGCCGAAGAAAAGGCTGCTTATGCCGCTGAGGTGGTCAATTTGACGCCAGCAGCGCTGGCTCGAAAAATCGCTCAGTTGGAAGGGCAAATGCTTGAGCATGCCAAAAATCTTGAGTTTGAAGAGGCCGGGCGGATTCGCGACCAGTTGGCAGAAATCAAACAAGTCGCCTTTGTGGGTTAGCGGCAATGAGAACCCGTGTCTGTTGGGCCAATGAGCCAACGGATGGCTGCGGCAAAAGGGTCCAATAGAAGTAGTGAAGGTTAGGCTTCGCTAATGTACCCTAAGCTAAGGACGAACAATAAAGTTATGGAGACTTTTATGATCTTGCTAAAGCGCTGCCTCGGTGCAGCACTGCTTCTCACTACTTTTTCTACTTCTGCTGCCGATAAACCCAACTTCTTGATGCTATGGGGTGATGATGTCGGGTATTGGAATGTCAGTGCCTACAATCAGGGCATGATGGGTTATGAAACCCCCAATATCGACCGAATTGCGAAAGACGGTATGTTGTTTACACACGCCTATGGCGAGCAAAGCTGCACTGCAGGGCGCGCCGCGTTTGTAACCGGACAGTCAGGATTTAGAACGGGCCTTTTAAAGGTTGGCCTTCCGGGCGCTACGGAAGGAATGGATGTGCGTGACCCCACAATTGCGGAATACCTGAAGTCAAAGGGTTATATGACGGGCCAGTTTGGGAAGAACCACCTCGGCGACCGCGATGAACACCTGCCTACCAACCACGGCTTTGATGAATTTATTGGCAACCTCTACCACTTAAACGCCGAGGAAGAGCCTGAGCATCCTGACTATCCGAAGGACCCAGCGTTTCGAGAGAAGTTTGGTCCCCGAGGCGTCATAAAATCCTCCTCAGACGGACGTATTGAAGATACGGGTCCGCTGACCAAAAAGCGCATGGAAACTATTGACGAAGAAGTTACCGCCGCCGCGTTGGATTTTCTCGAAAGGGCAGTAAAGGCAGATAAGCCTTTCTTTCTTTGGTACAACACGACGCGTATGCACGTGCACACCCGCCTAAAGCCCAAGTCAGAGGGCGTTACTGGGCTTGGTGTATTCCCCGACGGGATGGTAGAGCACGACGGAATGATCGGCCAAATGCTCGATAAGCTTGATGATTTGGGCATCACCGACAATACGGTAGTGATGTACACCACTGATAATGGCGCCGAAAAGTTCACCTGGCCCGATGGTGGTACAGCGCCTTTCAGGGGAGAGAAAAACACCAACTGGGAAGGTGGATATCGGGTACCACTGCTGGTTAAGTGGCCCGGTTTAATCGAGCCAGGCTCGCGCTCTAACGGCATTATTAGTCATATGGATTGGTTTCCCACTATTGCTGCGGCACTGGGTGACACTGACTTAAAAGAACAGGTTAGCAAGGGCAGCGTCTTTGGTGAGGGGAATACCAAGGTTCATCTCGATGGCTACAATATGCTGCCTTACTGGGCGGGCGAGACAGACGAAAGTCCTCGCTCTGAGTTCTTCTACTTCAGCGATGACGGCAATCTTGTAGGGATGCGCTACCAGCGTTGGAAAGCAGTTTTCGCTGAGCAGCGGGCCCACAGTTTCGATGTATGGGCAGATCCTTTTGTGCAGTTGCGGGTGCCCAAGATTTTCGACTTATACACCGATCCTTTTGAAGAGGCCGAGCACGAGTCAATTCATTACAAGGACTGGTGGTTTCAGCATGTGTTCTTGCTGTTGCCAGCCCAAACCTACGTTGGAGAGTTTTTGGCAACTTTTGTCGAGTACCCTCCCAGACAAAAGCCCGCCAGCTTTTCCATCGACCAGGTTTTGGAGAATATGCAGCGCTCGGCAACCAACTAATGCGCTTGATTTCGGGGTAATTACTGCTAGTGACTGCTACTGCCACGCATTGGCGGTCGCCTGATAGGTTGAAGTGTTGGCAGTGATTGTCATGAATGTAAAATAGGGCCGCTCCAAGGAGCGGTCTTTTTTTTGTGCAAAAAGGAGTGGTCCAATGTTTCATATTTTATTCGTCTGCACGCACAACCGGTGCCGCAGTATTCTATGTGAAGCTATTACAAGGGCGAGGGGTAACGGAGTTTTAAAAGTGAGCAGTGCGGGCAGCCAACCTGCCGGTGCTATTTATCCTGAAACACTTAATCAATTAGGCGCGCACGGGTATTCGGTAGAGGGTCTTCAAAGTGGAGGTTGGGAGCAGGTCGAGGAAAACCCACCTAACTTAGTAGTGACCGTTTGTGACAGTGCTGCTGGAGAGGCGTGCCCACTTTGGTTGGGTGATGCGAAAAAAATGCACTGGCCGCTGCCGGATCCCTCTAAGTTATCGGACCCTCAGCAGGCTTCGACGGCCTTCAAAGCGGTAATCGCAACCATCGAAGCACAAGTGCCCGTTTGGCTGGCCATGGCAGACGAGTCTTGATGAGCGCTAGGTCGCGTTAAGTCAATAAACCGGTGAAGCCCACTTCTACGCCCGTGCCATCTTCTAGATTGTGTGCCCAGGGTTCACCTTGGTGGTGGCGAGCTACCAAACTCACAATATACAAACCCAATCCGAGAGAGCCTTCAGTTTTTTGATTCCGATCGCGCAGCGAGACCATGGGGGCAAAAAGCTTGTCGGTGTCAGCGGGAAGTGGCGGTCCGAGATTGATAACGGTTAATCGCCACCAAAGCCCCCGACGGCCCAGTTTTATGGCAATCGTGGTTCCCGGCTGGGCGAATGAGGTGGCATTGGCCACCAACTTGTCTAGTGCCTGCGCAATAAGGTCGGGGGATATGTTGGTAACGAGAGCAGTTTCGTCAGCGAGCACTGCGAAGGTCCACTTTGGAAATGTGATGTTATAGGCCCCTGCCAGCTCTTCAATCAGGGCGCTCATGTCGGTTGTTTTGAGAGGCTCCTGCCCCAAAATTTGCTCCAGTTGGTTAGCCTCATTCATTGTGGCAAGCAGTTGAGTCAGGCGACCAATACCGTCCTCGGCTCTGGCGATGATTTGCTGACGCTCAGGTAACGATTGCTCACCGTCTGTCAACAAGGCAATGGCTGACCGAATAATGGCGAGGGGTGTTCTAATTTCGTGGGCGAGGCTTTGGGGTAGGGCTTTTAGGTAGGCCTGAAGCTCTTGCTGCTTGTAGATTTGGGCATTAAAGGCATTGGTCAGCTGTGTGAGTTCGTCGTCAAATTGATCGAGAGGAAGCGCCATGTCAGTGGCCGTTAAATTTTGAGTTGCCTTTGACAGTCGGCTGATCCGCTGACTCAGCACAATGGCAAAAATAAGCACGGTGAGGTAACACAAAATCAGTGCGCCAGTACCACCCACTAACAAGGCCTCGAAGGCGGGTGCACTGACCGATAAATAGTGATTCCTCCTGCTCTCAGTCACCACAATCCCAATAACGCCTTCTGGGCCCTTAATCGGTGCGCTGAAGCGGGTGGTCATTCCCTCATCGGTGACAACTGTCTCATGCGCTTGAAGTCCTCGCCGCGCCGCCGAGATACTTGAGCTGACAATTTGCCCCGTGTCTGTCATTGGTTGAGTAGCGGGTATGGCTGGTGTGCCAAGTATTTGGCGGTATAGCCATGGGGTGAGCCAAAAGGTTGTGGGCTGTTGAGGTTGTTTTGCCGCTGCAACTGTCGCTAGGGGCCATCCCCAGCGATCTAAAATTTGCACACCAATTTCTCGATTTTTGTACCGGTCTGTCCACTGATCTAGTTCGGCAGTGCTATGTATAAGCCAGGGTGGCGCATCGGTATCGAGGGGAGTCACGTTGCCCCTGACGCTGATGCCACCCTCATCCGCGTCGAGGTAATAGATACCTAATCGTTGGCCGGTCAAGGCGAGTGGCATCGTTAATTCCAGTTGGTATCCAGTGCTAGTGTCTGCCCAGTAGCCTGCGATTGCGCTGGATTGAGCCGACATCAATTGTCGACTCAAAGGGCGTGCGCCAACTTTGCCCGGTGCGGCGGTGCTGATGACGTAACGTTGTCGCTGATTGCCTAGCCAAGTCACCAAGACTAGGCGGTCACCACTGGGTTCTGTAGCGGGGGAGGAGGTATCATAGGTTTTGCTGCCGTCAACGACTTTTACGGCAATGAAAAGTTGTTCATCACGCTTACCGAGATCTAGATCGAGGGGCCGACGCGCTGTGCCAAATCGTCGCCAGTCAGTTTCAGGCCAGTCGTCAAAGTAGCCATCGAGAATTGGGGTTGAGGGTAGAGCGCGAATTTGCAGTGACCGATCGTTAAACGGGGCGGAGGCTCTTTGCGGCTCTGGATAAAGTAAACCGCTGTCGTTGTAGAGTCCGTGAGCGATAGCCCGCCCGGTGGCTTGGAGTGACTGCTCCTGCAGCAGGCTCAGTGTTTGCTCATTAGATCTGAGGAATTCACACCCCGCCCAAGGAATGGCGAAAAACGTCAGCGATAGAACGGCAAGTTGATGGCGTAGCTTCACACATCGCCCCGCCAGCGGTAACCCAAGCCGTAAGCGGTCTCAAGGTGATCAAATGTGTCGTCAACGTTTTCAAATTTTCGCCGTATTCGGCGGATATGCGAGGTAACCGTACTGTCATCTAAAACGACTCGGGCCGCCTCCATCAGCTGTTCTCTACTTTTGATGTGCCCGGGATTTTTCGCCATGACGTAGAGCATCCAAAATTCGGTGTAGGTAAGGGAAATCTGTGATTTTCCCCAAGTTGTCGTCAGGCGCTCGCTGTTCAGCTCGAGTTCTCCCCGTTTCAGAACTTGCTCGCGATTTTCTGGGTTTCTCAGGGCCACTACGCGTCGCAAAAGTCCGTTGATTCTAGCAAGAAGGTGCGACCGCGAAATATCCTTTGTGAGGTAGTCGTCAGCGCCTAGCCGCAAGCCAGAGATAACATCGACCTCCTCATCTCTTGCGGTTAAAAATACGATAGGAACGAGTGCGTCCCGGGCTCGAAGTGTCCGGCAAAGCTCGAAGCCAGCCTCTGGATCGTGCCCCAAGCCGATGTCCAGCAGTATGAGGTCGGGATGACAGTCTTCAATGCCCTTTATTGCACTTTCTGCCGTCGCATATATCGTGACGCTGTAGCCGGCACGTTGCAAAAAATCTTGGTAACTCGCGGCTAATGCCAGCTCGTCTTCTATCAGTGCGACTCTCTGCTTCATCCTAGTTAACCTTTGCCACCTCGGGCTATATTTGCATTGGATTTCGATGCGCTCAAGGGGTTGGCATAATTGAACATAATTGGCTTCAGTAGTTTTAATACGGACAATGCTTGAACTGCGGAGCACGCAAGCGCAACTTCTGCAGCTCACAGATCACTGTTCGAAAATAAATGCCTCGCTTCCCGCGACATTTTGTTCACTTTGGCAATAGTGGGCTGTGCAAGGTTGGCGGTCTGGCGCTAAAATCGCAGCCCCGAGCACGCGGCCCTTGGTAGGGGTCGCCACTGACTATAAGGAGCGTCAAGATGCCTGTTATCAACCTTCCCGATGGATCCCAACGAATTTTTGAGCGGCCAGTCTCTGTGGCTGATGTGGCTTTTGATATTGGGCCTGGTCTCGCCAAGGCCGCTTTGGCCGGCGTGGTTGATGGGCGCGAGGTAGATACCTCCTTCGTTATCGAATCAGACAGTGCCTTGAGTATTATTACCGAGCGTGACGAAGCGGGGGTTGAGATCATTCGACACTCCACCGCGCACTTATTAGCTCAGGCGGTACAGCAGTTATTTCCCGGCACACAGGTCACGATTGGCCCCACCGTCGAAAATGGCTTCTATTACGACTTCGCCACAGGCCACAATTTCACCCCTGAAGACCTCGAGCGTATTGAAAAGCGCATGGAGGAGCTCGCGAGTGCAGACCTTTCCGTGGAACGGGTTGTGTACTCGAGGGATCAAGCGATTGATCTTTTTCGTAACATGGGAGAGCACTTCAAAGTTCAGATTATTGAGGAGCTTCCAGAGGGAGAAGAGATTTCTGTCTATAAACAGGGTGAGTGGATGGATCTTTGTCGCGGTCCCCATGTGCCCACAACCAGTAAATTAAAAGCGTTTAGATTGACTAAGGTCGCGGGCGCCTACTGGCGCGGTGATGCTAACAATCAGATGCTGCAGCGCATTTACGGAACCGCCTGGGGCAACAAAAAAGAACTGAAGGCGTACCTCAACAGAATTGCTGAAGCAGAAAAACGCGACCATCGCAAAATCGCCAAAAAGCTCGACCTTTTTCATACTCAGGAAGAAGCCCCCGGTATGGTGTTTTGGCATGCTCCTGGCTGGACGATTTATCAGGTGATTGAAAGTTACATGCGTAAGCAGCAACTGCGCTTTGATTACGAAGAGATAAAAACACCGCAGGTGGTCGATATTTCACTTTGGCAGCGGTCTGGTCATGCCGATAAGTTTGCATCAGGAATGTTCACCCTTGACGCCGACGACCGGCAGTTTGCCGTTAAACCTATGAACTGCCCGTGTCACGTTCAGGTGTTCAATCAGGGCTTAAAGTCTTACCGGGATCTGCCCCTAAGGCTTGCAGAGTTTGGCAGTTGCCACCGTAATGAGCCCTCGGGCTCCTTGCACGGTATTATGCGGGTAAGAGGTTTTACCCAAGACGATGCGCATATTTTTTGCACGGAGGCGCAAATTCAGTCTGAGGTTGCCACTTTTATCGACATGCTGCACGAGGTGTATGCCGACTTTGGCTTTACCGAAGTTATCTATCGGTTATCGACCCGTCCCGCCGAGCGGGTGGGTTCCGAGACAGACTGGGACAGAGCTGAAGCAGCGCTGGCAGAGGCTTTAGATGCCAAGAAGCTCAATTGGGAGATGCTTCCCGGCGAGGGCGCATTCTATGGCCCAAAAATCGAGTTCTCTCTTAAGGACTGTATTGGCCGAGTTTGGCAGCTGGGTACGATTCAGGTTGACTTCTCAATGCCAGGCCGCCTCGATGCACAGTATGTCGCGGAGGATGGCAGTAGACAGGTTCCCGTCATGCTGCATCGCGCTGTGTTGGGATCCTTTGAGCGGTTTATCGGTATTCTCATAGAGCACTATGAAGGAGAGTTTCCGCTGTGGCTTGCGCCTCAACAGGCAATCGTGGCGCCGATTACAGATAAACAGGGGGCTTATGCCCAGCAGGTGGCAGCCGACCTCAAGGAGGCGGGTTTCAGGGTGGGCACTGACCTTCGCAATGAAAAAATTGGCTTTAAAATTCGTGAACACGAGATGGCAAAAGTGCCGTTAGTTTTAGTGGTTGGCGACAAAGAAATGACCTCGGGTACCGTGGCGGTAAGAGGGCGTCATGGTTCAGATCTCGGCAGCTTGAATTTGGCAGAACTCATGCAGTTAATGGACGATATGTCAGCAAAGAAGGGACGTCTGAGCGCTTAGTGCGAGGCAGATAGGACTCAAGTTGACAGTAAAGTACTCCCTAATGCATGAAGGTGCTGTGTGGGGCGTTCGGTTTCGCGTTCTAGAATTAATTGTTCGGGGGGTGGTATTGGGAGGTTGGCGCGAAAGCCGCTGATGCGAGGCACCCTTGGATCGGTGGTGCCCTGTAGTGGGTGCCTGAGGACGATTAATCTGTAAAAAGCGGTTTGGGTTTATTGCTTATGGGTGGCAGAGCTCATGCTAGGCAGGTTCAACTGGCCGATCCTGAATTATCATTTCGTGACACCCTTTACACAATTTGGTGCGGGCTTTAACAACATTGTGGCCTTTGGCTTGACAAATGGTGCGTCATGGTCAACATGCTGAGAATCTAACGCATTCGGACTAACCAAATGATTCAAGGTGTCGTCGAAACCGCCGCCCTTTGGGGGATGCCAAAGTGGTCGCCAGACCACAAATGTCAGGAAGCCATTCATCATGCATCCGCTGCTAGCCCGTACACGATGAACCCCGAAATTCCGCTTTCTGATGTCTGTCGGTTGCTTTTGCCCATGGCTGAGGAAGGCTCGGAGTTAATTGCGGGTTGGGTCGATGATCAAGTAGAAAACCACGCCGGAGTTCTCGGTTCCCTATTTCAAGAGGCTCCCAACGTGGGTGCGATGCTGTCCGTGTTGTTGCGTTACAACCCGCTGCATGCAGCCCCCATTGTTTGGCAGGTGAGGCCTCAAGGCGATTATATTTTTCTGTCATTGTGGGTAGAAATAGACAGCACTCAGGACAAGCATGCCGCGGAGGTCGTTGCCGGAACGGCATTGATGCAAGTCGTCTCGGGTTTGGGCGCAATTTCAGAGGGCGCCTTTAAGCCTCATTCTATTAATTTGACGCCATCGAATGTGGGTTTGCGTTGGCCCAGCCATTTTCAATCCATTCCTATCAATGTGGATAGCCCGGATACGGGTGTGCTTATTCACCGCGATGTATTAGCTAGGCCTAACCCGGGCTATCGCAAAGGACTGACGGGGTTTACCCAACAGGCCAACAACGCATTGGATGCCTATAAACAGGGCGACCTTAGTGCCGTGCTCAAGAGTGAAATTAAAGGTTGGATTCGGGCAACCTTGCCGACGGGTCGTTATCAGCTCACCCGTCTAGCCGAGCGCATGCATTGCGACAAACGCACGTTACAACGGCGTTTAGCACGTGATTTGGGCGTTACATTTCAGTGTTTGCTCGACGAATCTCGAGATGAAGTTGTGTTGCCTATGCTGCGTAGCGGGGTTTTTTCGGTCAGTTTGATTTCAAATCACGCTGGATTTTCAAACACTGGAAATTTCTCGCGGTACTTCTCCCAGCGCTTCGGTTGCTCTCCTCTGAGCTGGTGCGCCGAGCAGGATCTCGTGAGCTCTATCGAGTAGCCAGTTTTTTTAGAGTGAAAGGGGGCCCCCTCCAGCATTCAGTGCTGCAGGGTGGCAGCATTTTTATCATAGTGTTTTTTGACATCGCTCAAAGACGTGGTTCTGATGATATTGCCTTGGGAATCTAGCTGATCTGCAAGCAGTCCATCTGCGGCATACAGGCTAAAGTACACCAAAGCACCCTGTGGCCCGCCCCATTCTCGATGAACCTCATCGCCCTCACCGAAGGCGCGATGCCCCTTTGGCCTCACCCATGAGTTAGTGACTTTGCCATTGACGTAGTCGGCTACATTGAGCTCGCCTTGCAAAACGATCGATGTTGTCTCTGCGCGATGGCGGTGAAAGTGGCAATGCGCATTGGGCTCCCAGCGGTATAGCATTTCTAGGCGCCCACTGTTGCTAATGGAAAGTATCGAGCTCCAGTAATCGATGGGGGGCGCGCCCGCAACAATTTCTTGGTGGTGCTGCCACTGGAATTGATCGATGTCGAGCAAGTTCATGTTGATGGACCTCTAGTTCATTGAGCACCGACGTTATCGAGATCTCAGTAAATTGTCAGTAGCCTTTCATTGAGAATTAATGACTTGCCGCGAAAAGATAGGTTTTGGCCTAAAATAGCCGTGGCTTAGTCGGAGGTTTTTATGGTGGTCCGCGGGGAGACGCGCACTGACTTTACCCCTGCCTGGGTCTCAGTTCATGGGCGAAGCGGGCAAGTCCGAGTTCGCTGTTTTGCCATCTGGTGAAACCATAAAGGTTGGCCTGACGAATGCAGCCGCGGAGGAAGGGTTCGGGTCGGTTATTTATACCAACGAGGCATCTTGAGGTTGGCCTCGCTTGCCTGTACTATCCGCGCTCTTTACTAACTGGAGATCGAGGGTATTAAGAGCGACAGCAAAAGCAAAAAAGCCATTACGAATGAGCAAATTACAGCCTCTCAGGTGCGTTTAGTCAGTGCTGAGGGAGAGCAAGTGGGCATTGTACCAATCGCCGAGGCTCAAGCAGCTGCAGAAGCAGCAGGCATGGACCTCGTGCTGATGGCAGAGTCTGATCCGCCAGTCTGTAAAGTTATGGACTACGGAAAGCATATTTTTGAGGCCAAAAAGCAAAAAGCTGCGCAGCGAAAGAAGACCAAACGAATCCAAGTTAAAGAAATGAAATTTCGTCCAGGGACGGACGAAGGGGACTACCAGGTAAAACTACGCAACCTGGTGCGTTTCCTTGAGAACGGCGATAAGGCCAAAGTCACCCTGCGGTATCGCGGGCGTGAAATGGCTCATCAGGAAATCGGCATGGAGCTACTCAAACGAGTAGAAGCCGACCTGAGCGAACTCGGCAACGTTGAGCAATTTCCGAAAATGGAAGGCCGACAGTTGACGATGGTTATCGCACCTAAGAAGCGGGGTTAATGGCCAGTGAATGCCTCTGGCCCCGATCAATGAAAAACTCGCCTGCGTAAGCGGGCCAAATGCGGAGTTGTATCCATGTCCAAAGCAAAAATTCACAGTGGTGCCGCCAAGCGGTTTAAAAAAACGGCCGGCGGTTATAAGCGCAAAAGCGCTCATAAAAGCCATATTCTTACCAAGATGACGACCAAGCGTAAGCGTCAGCTGCGCGGCACGTCTATGGTTGATCAGGCAGATAAAGTACTGATCGATCGTATGCTTCGTGCAAAATAACCGTCCTCATCACTTGGAGTAAAAGACTATGGCTCGTGTAAAACGTGGTGTGACGGCTAGACGTCGTCACAAGAAAATCTTAAGCAAAGCGAAAGGGTATTACGGAGCGCGCTCACGTGTGTTTCGGGTAGCCAAGCAGGCAGTCACCAAAGCAGGTCAGTACGCTTATCGTGACCGCCGGCAGCGAAAGCGTCAGTTCCGTGCACTCTGGATTACTCGTATCAATGCGCAGTCCCGTGCCAATGGCCTGACCTACAGCCGGCTTATTAATGGCCTGAAGAAAGCAGATATAGCGCTGGATCGACGTGTGCTGGCCGATTTGGCCGTGCATGACAAAGCTGCATTTGCAGCGGTTGTGGAGCAAGCGCGCTCAGCTCTGGCAGCTTAATCAGCGGCCTGCGTCTTGCAGGCCCGACTGCAGTATCCTATGAGGGAAGGCGCACTTGCTCCTTCCTTTTTTTATGGTCAGAAGTGGCCGGCGTTTGCATACGGTTGAGATGGAAAGCATGGAATCCCTAGAGGCAATAAAATCAGCAGCCATAGCCGCGGTAGCACAGGCATCAACACCGCAGGAGCTAGAGCAGCTTCGCGTTGAGTATCTGGGTAAAAAGGGTGCTTTGACTGGGCTGTTGAAAACTTTAGGAGGGCTGTCCGCTGAGGAACGCCCCAAAGCCGGTGCTCTCATCAATGCGGTGAAGCAGGAACTTTCCGGTGTGCTCAATGAGCGGCGAACCGGGCTTGAGCAGGCGGCTTTGCAGCAGAAGATTGAAGCTGAAAAAATCGATGTGACGTTACCGGGGCGCGGTGTTGACCTTGGAGGACTACATCCCATTACTCGAACCATCCAGCGGGTAGAGGATTTTTTCACCGGAATGGGGTTTAGCGTCGCTGAAGGCCCTGAAATTGAGGACGATTATCACAACTTTGAAGCCCTCAATATTCCAGCTCATCACCCCGCGCGGGCTATGCACGATACATTCTACATTGACGAAACGCATGTGCTGCGCACCCACACTTCGGGTGTGCAGATTCGAACTATGGAATCCCGCGAGCCGCCGTTGAGGATTATCTGTCCTGGGCGAGTTTATCGCTGCGATTCTGATTTAACGCATTCGCCCATGTTCCATCAAATAGAGGGCTTGCTTGTTGATGAGCGATCCAGCTTTGCCGACCTTAAGGGCTTGCTGGAAGCTTTCATGCAGGCGTTTTTCGAGCGCGATGATCTCGCGGTGAGATTTAGACCTTCCTACTTTCCCTTTACTGAACCTTCGGCTGAAGTTGATATTCAGTGTGTGAAGTGCGGCGGTGAGGGTTGTCGGGTGTGCAGCCATACGGGCTGGCTCGAAGTATTGGGCTGCGGCATGGTGAATCCACGGGTGTTTGAAATGTCGGGCATCGATACCGAGCGATTTACGGGTTTTGCTTTTGGTTTGGGCGTGGAGCGTTTGGCTATGCTGCGCTATGGCATTGGTGATCTGAGGCTAAACTTTGACAACGATCTGCGCTTTTTAAGCCAGTTTCAGTAGAGGACGCGAACCATGATTTTTTCAGAACAGTGGTTGCGCGAATGGGTTAACCCCAGTTTGTCGTCTGAAATGTTGGCCGAGCAGCTGACAATGGCTGGCTTGGAGGTCGATGCCATTACGCCGGTTGCAGGGTCTTTTGAGGGGGTGGTTGTTGCGGAGATTGTAACGGCAGAGCAGCACCCCGACGCCGACAAGCTGCGTGTTTGCACCGTAAACGCTGGTGATGAGACGGTACAAATTGTTTGTGGTGCGCCCAACGCTCGTGTGGGTTTGAAAGCGCCCCTGGCACGTCTTGGCGCAGTGCTCCCGGGCAACTTCAAAATTAAGAAAGCTAAATTACGAGGGCTCGAGAGTCAGGGCATGTTGTGCGCTGCCGCAGAGCTGTCTCTGTCGGATGAAAAGGACGGACTGCTTGAGCTTGCTCCCGATGCGCCGGTGGGACAAGACTTACGTGACTATCTCGCTCTGAATGACGTGACCCTTGAACTTGGCTTAACACCTAACCGCGCAGATTGTCTTGGCATTGCTGGTATTGCGAGGGATGTCGCTGTTCTCAATCAACTCATGGCGTGTGAGCCGCCCATAGAGGCAGTTCAGCCGATTATTGACACCACCTTTTCGGTTGAAGTGACTGCGAGTGCGCAATGCCCTCGATACCTGGGGCGCGTCATTGAGAACGTAGATCTTACTGCGACCACGCCTCTGTACATGGCTGAGCGACTGCGTCGGTCGGGGCTTCGCACGATTGATCCTGTGGTGGATGTGACCAACTACGTCATGTTGGAGATGGGCCAGCCGCTGCACGCTTTTGATTTGGATACGTTGTCAGGTGGTGTTGTCGTTCGTGAGTCAACGCCTAATGAATCCATGACGTTACTGGACGGTTCGGAGATTACACTGACTGAAGGCACTTTGGTGATCGCTGATCATCAGCGACCCTTGGCGCTTGCGGGCATTATGGGTGGTGCTAACAGTGGTGTTACCGCTGAGACGCGATCTATTTTTCTAGAAAGCGCTTTCTTTACGCCAGCCCTAATCGCCGGTCGAGCGCGAGGCTACGGATTGCATACCGATGCCTCTCATCGTTACGAGCGAGGGGTAGATTGGCAGTTGCAACGGCGTGCTATTGAGCGGGCAACTGAGCTGCTGCTGACCGTAACCGGCGGCAGCGCTGGCCCTGTTACTGAGGTGGTCAGCCCTGAAGATTTACCCGAGCAGTCGACACTCGTGCTCCGTGCGGAGCGTATTGAGCGTGTTTTAGGCTTAGCACTGCCAGAGGATGAAGTGACGCGTATTTTGCAGGGGTTAGGGTTCGATGTGACTTACGATGAGTCAAATTCCTGGACATGTGTTGCCCCCAGCTGGCGCTTCGACATGAGCCAAGAGGTCGATTTGATTGAAGAGTTGGCTCGAGTCCATGGTTACAACCGTTTGCCGACTGCCCATATTGAGGCGAAGCTTCAGATCACACCCGTTAGTGAGGCGCAGCGATCGCTGCGCACCCTGCGACAAGGCCTAGTATCGCGAGGGTTCCAGGAAGCGATTACCTTTAGCTTTGTGGCGCCAGAGCAGCAAGCGGTGTTCTGGCCTGAGGGTCAGGCGGTCAAAGTAAAGAATCCTATTTCTAGTGAGCTGTCAGAAATGCGCCTAGGCCTTCTGCCTGGGTTGGCGGCTGCGGTGGCACATAACGTTAAGCGTCAGAACTCTCGAGTGCGACTTTTCGAGACAGGTAGCCGTTTTACCACCGGGCAACCCTACGCCGAGCAATCGATGCTCGCGCTGGCAATGTCTGGTACCAGAGCCACAGAAAACTGGGCGGATGACAGTAGTCGAGTTGATTTCTTCGACATGAAAGGGGAGCTAGAACAACTACTGGGGCGTACCGATGCTGACGTCACGTTTATCTCGGCGTGCCATTCGGGGCTGCATGATGGTCAAACGGCCAATGTCGCCCTCGATGGCAAAGTGATTGGGTTCTTGGGGACGGTGCACCCTCAGGCGGCGCAGCAGTTGGACATACCCGCGAATACCGTATTTGCTGAACTGGATCTGAGCGCAGTGCGTCAAGGCAGCGTGCCAGCTTACGAGGATATTTCGCGTTTTCCCGAGACCCGGCGGGATATTGCGGTTGTGGTTGGGCGCGACCTCGAGGTCGGCGCGTTGTTGGATGCTGTTTGCGATGTGTCAGGGCCGGCTTTGGCTGACTTGAAGCTTTTCGATGTCTACACCGGTAGCGGCGTTGGTGAACACCAAAAAAGTATCGCTCTCGGTTTGACTTTTCGAGACGGCTCGCGCACTCTTGATGATGAGGAAGTGTCTGCGATTATTAACCAAGTCGTTGATTTCCTAAAAGAAAAATTCAATGCGGAATTGAGGGCATAGCGAAATATCATGTCTGCACTGACAAAATCTGAGATGGCCGACAAGCTCTTTGAGGAGCTGGGCCTGAATAAGCGTGAGGCCAAGGAACTGGTAGAGCAGTTCTTTGAAGAGATACGTATTTGTCTTGAGAACAATGAGCAAGTCAAACTGTCGGGCTTTGGAAATTTTGATCTAAGGGACAAGCGTCAGCGACCCGGAAGAAATCCGAAAACTGGCGAGGCAATCCCCATTTCGGCCAGAAGAGTGGTGACTTTTCGGCCGGGCCAAAAACTCAAGGCAAAGGTTGAACAGGTGACTGAATTGGGAGGATTTGATAATGCTTGAACCGACGCACAACAGTGAACTTCCTCCCATCCCCACTAAGCGTTACTTTACGATTGGCGAGGTCAGCGATCTTTGCGCCGTGAAGCCCCACGTTTTGCGTTACTGGGAGCAAGAGTTTCCGCAGTTAAAACCCGTGAAGCGCCGTGGAAACCGTCGCTACTATCAGCGCGTCGATGTTGAGATGATTCGCACGATCCGCAGTTTGCTGTACGAGCAGGGCTACACCATCGGCGGTGCTCGGCAACGCATGACCCAAGAAGACGAGGTACCGACACCCGTCGAGATTCAGCAGGTGGCTCGAGACTGCATTAGCGACTTACTAAAAGCTCAGGCTCTGCTAAATCCTCCGCTCTGACACTTACCACCACGTCTTTACCCATGTATACTCTCGCCGCTTCGGGGCGTAGCGCAGTCTGGTAGCGCACCACACTGGGGGTGTGGTGGTCGCAGGTTCAAATCCTGCCGTCCCGACCAATCATTTTTTTCCTGTATTGCAATAAAGTATTTTGAGTCGACTAAATCAAATGTGCTACCTTATTTTGGCGATCACACCTTGATATGACTATTGCAGATGGGGTTTCGGGCAAAAATTTAGCAGATAAGTATCTAACTAAAGCTACTCGTTTATTTCGCCCTTAAAATGCTTTTGTTTATCTTACGCGTTCTGTGCAGCATCAATGGTCACCTCGTTGCGTTTATTGGTGGCTTAGGGCCGGCTGAGATGAGCCAAATGAGGCATGGATTGAATGCTTTCTTGTAGGAATCTGCATCGCTTATTGAAAGGAATAAAATATAAAAACGAAATTCAGCCAGAGTACGCTTACGCTTAGAATTGTATCGGTCATGGTACTTCTCATAGCTGCTCTGGGTGTTAATGCCTATGCTGGCTCAAGTACTTCAACCATGAACGTTAGCGTATCGGTTGAGCATTCGTGCTCCATCGAATCCAGCCCAATGGCATTCGGGGCCTATGACGGCGTTGTCGAAAATGCGTCGACCGCACTGGAGGCCACGGCCACGGTGGTGACGACCTGCACCTCAGGCGCAGGGGCCCTCGTCACTATGAATGCTGGAGCCTCGGCGGCATCGAGTTCCGCTGATGCGCCAGTGCGTCGTATGACTGCTGGGGAGGAGGAGCATCTGGTCTATCAAGTTTACTCAGATGTCGCGCGCGGCTCGGTATGGGGAAACACCGCTTCCACAGGTGTGGCGCTTACCGGGACTGGCGGCCCGCAAACCTTGACTGCTTACGGTAGCGTCCCGGCAGCGCAGCTAGCTGCCCCAGGGGCTTACAGCGACCAGCTCGTCGTCACAATTACTTACTAATGCTGACACGAGCACTGATGCCGTCCGCCCTTTTTCAATGCACACATATGCCCTGCCAAAAAAATTAGACAGCCGGGCGCCGCAGATTTAACTAATAGAAAAAAGTGTTGGGGTGGTCGATCAGCATGTGATAATCTAAAGTCATGAAAACACCAGTTAGAGCGCTAGGGAACGCAACTCGTCAGGCCAATAAAAAATTGCGTCGGGAGAATATATTCAATATAGCGAAACGTCTAATAGCTACAAATGGTTTAGAAGATTTTACGATCAGTCAACTTGCCAGTGAGGCTGGTGTTACTACGCCCACGATCCACAATCTATTTGGAAAAAAAAGTGACATCATCAATGAGTTGGTCGCAATTTTAATTGAGCAAATGAGGGCTAATACCCTTAACCCACCTATCGATCCTATTGAAAACACAAAGTTCTTCGTCGGCCACATGGTTCTTGCATTCGAGCAAGATGAAGATTTTTATCGCGCGGCATTCATGGCGGCAGAGCAAGTTAGGTTATTTGATCCAAGAACTCCGGACGGACTTTTCCAGCGTGCACAGAGACTGGCAGCACCGAGGAGGGAGTGGTACGAGAGTGGGTTGCTTTTAGGAAATATTGAACCTAAGGCTATTATGAGAAAAGTTCATAACAGCAACCGGCTTGGGCGACTTGATTGGGCTGTTGGCTATATTAATTTAGATGAATTTCGCCGCCAGGTCTCAGAGAGTATCTTGCTAGCGTATGCGTGCGATGCCAGCCCTGAACTTCACGTGAGGTTGATCGAAGAAATCAATCGAATCTACAGCCTCTAGTTATGGCGTTATCAGATGAGCAATTGTTCATTAGTCTGTGGTGCAGCAACGAGGACTTAGCGAAAAGCTCGAGGGTGTCGTCAAGTAACGTTGCCATAATGCGTAATATCGGGTCATCCATGCCTATAAGCGCCACCAATTTGCATTGAAGACCATGCACACATTGCGCCCATCGTATATTTAGTCAGTCACAGGGGCGCCTAAATAGCTCTGCTGGGTGGGGTGCAGTGCCCCTTTTCTGGTGAATTTCAGCTCAGTGCGATCTTGGTATGCTAACGAGGCGCTTTCGGCACTGTCTGCCGTCTGTTTTCGCCGCGACAAGGCCTGGCGAACTCCTACCTGACTCGCGTGATTCATCGTTATTTTAAATGACATCCACATCGGCAGCATCATGATGATCGCGAGCCCTGGACCCATTATCAGGCCCAGTCCCCATATGACCGTATCGGATACTTCGTCTGGTCGTGCTCCAGCCTCCAATCCAATTAGATCCAAAAACGGACCGGCTATTAGATAGCTAAAGCCACTAACAAACTTGGCAG
>ERZ1039804.675-NODE-675-length-21265-cov-8.469967_pt1 | contig 21265 bp, 17 predicted proteins | sample MGYA00383089_ERZ1039804 | MGnify/ENA primary metagenome ERZ1039804 (study PRJEB29581, sample SAMEA5548359) | metagenome | biome: marine; feature: coastal; material: water | depth 1 m | study: Short-term variability in the microbial, nano- and picoplankton dynamics...
ACCGCGCCTGGACGACCGGCTTCAACAATAATATTGGCCTCGCGCTCATGCTGCTTGGCGTTGAGAACATTGTGCTTTATGCCGGCACTGTCGAGCATCGTGGAAAGCAGTTCAGAGGTCTCCACCGAGGCGGTGCCGACCAGCACGGGGGCCCCTGCGGCGGTAATCTCACCGATATCTTCAATCACTGCATTAAATTTTTCTTCCTGGGTTAAAAACACCAGGTCATTGAGGTCTTTGCGCTTTACCTCAACATTGGTCGGAATTACCATCACTTGCAGACCGTAGATCTGCTGGAATTCATAGGCTTCAGTGTCGGCGGTACCGGTCATTCCAGCGAGCTTTCCGTAGAGGCGGAAATAGTTCTGGAATGTGGTTGAGGCCAGTGTCTGGCTCTCTTGCTGAATGTCCAGTCCCTCTTTGGCTTCAATCGCCTGATGCAGTCCCTCGGAGAGACGGCGACCGGGCATGGTGCGGCCGGTATGCTCATCGATCAGCACTGCCTGGCCGCCCTGGACAATATATTCAACATCTTTCTGGAACAGGTGGTGGGCGCGCAGCGCAGAGTGCACGTGATGGAGAAGACCGAGGTTAGTTGCCTGATAGAGACTTTCTTCCGGCTGCAGTAGACCCTCAGTAATCAATATATCTTCGATCTTCTGGAACCCCTCCTCGGTAAGCTCTACCTGACGACTTTTTTCATCGACAGTAAAATCGCCGAGACCCGACTTATCACCAGAATCTTCTTCACTAACCGGCTCTTTACTGCCCACCTCAAGCTTTTGAATCAGTTTATTGACACTGCGATAGAGGGAGGAGCTGTCCTGTGCGGCGCCAGAGATAACCAGCGGCGTGCGCGCTTCATCGATCAGGATCGAGTCGACTTCATCGATAATCGCGAAGCTCAGGCCGCGCTGTGATTTGTCACTCAGGCGCAGGGCCATATTGTCGCGCAGATAGTCAAAGCCAAACTCATTATTGGTGCCGTAGGTTATATCCGCAGCATAGGCTTCACGGCGGGTACAGGGTTGCGGCTCGTCGGAGTCACCAATCAAAAATGAGTTGGCGGCATTGGGTCCCTGATAGGACTGAATAATACCCACGGTGAGTCCCAATGCTCTGTACAACGGACCCATCCACTGTGCATCTCGGCGGGCCAAATAGTCGTTGACGGTAATCACATGCACGCCCTCTGCAGGCAGTGCATTGAGATAGGCGGCCAGGGTGGCTACCAGGGTTTTACCTTCACCGGTGCGCATCTCGGCGATGCGGCCCTGATGGAGGGTCAGACCGCCAATCATCTGCACATCAAAGTGACGCATTCCCATAACGCGATGAGCGGTCTCGCGAACAACGGCAAAGGCTTCAGGTAGAAGCTCATCAAGGGTTTTGCCCGCCGCAAGCTGTTGGCGCAAGCGATCGGTTTCGGCCTTGAGGTCAGCATCGCTCAACTCACCGAGCCCAGACTCCAATTCGCTGATTCTATTAACAATTTTTTGAAGCTTACGCACTTCACGATCATTTTTTGTGCCGAAAACTTTTTTTACCAGATTGGTAAACATGACATTTTTCCATAAATAACAAGAATTAAGGGTTGCTGCTGTTTTGCTGACAGTTTATAGCACTAATTTAACAAAACAGCTGCGCTAAAATGACTTAAGCGCGGTATAAGGCGTAGAGCGGGGAAGTATTCAGCGGTGAGTTTTGTGAATATAGGTTGCGGGGTCGACGGTGCGACCATTTTTAAAGACTTCAAAGTGGACATGGGGGCCAGTAGAGCGGCCCGAACTCCCCATACGGGCAATCTGCTGGCCCTTTTTTACCACTGTGCCGAGCTCAACAAGGTTTTCCTTATTGTGCGCGTAGCGGGTTACATAGCCATCGCTGTGATTTAACTCAACCAGATTCCCATAGCCGCTGCGCACACCGGACCAGGTGACAATTCCAGAGGCGACGGCTACTACGGATGAGCCGTCTTTCCCGGCAAAATCAACACCGCCGTGCCAGCGCTGGTCACCGTGAAACGGGTCTGTGCGCATGCCGTATTTTGAGGACATCCAACCTTTAAGAATGGGTCTGCCGGCAACTGTCTGCTCTTTTTTGAGGCGGTTGTCTGACATCATTGAGGTGAGGATCTGCAACTGTGATTCGCGGCTTTCCAGCTGGCGATCCAGTTTGTAAAACACGGCTGAAAGCTTATCTTTCGCCGATAACTGATCCGTCTGCGACAGGAGTGCAGGTTCTTCCGGACCACCAAGACCTGGGGTGGAAGAGAAATCGAATTCGCCGTCTTCAAGACTGGCAATCTGCGTGAGGTGCTCGCCAAGGGCATCGAGCCGAACCAGGCGAGCGCGCATTTCCGCCAGCTTCAGAGTCATGGCGGTCAGTGTGTTGTTGGCCTCAGCGCGACCGGCATCGACATCGGCCTGCTGAACAACGATTTCACGTTGCATTTCATTGACGCTGTTTTCAAATAATAGCTCCCAGCGACCATCAGCAATCTTAACTCCCATCATCGTGCCGGCTGCTACGGGGATACCCAGCAACAGCACAGACAGCAGCCCTTTTGCCCAGCTATTGAGCGTCAGGGTGCGGGCTTTGTCGGCCCGGTTGCTGATAAGAATAATTTTCACGGAGGATTTAACTCGCAGCCATGTAGTTGATGGGCACATCCTGGGGATTATCTTCAAAGGTAACCATTTCCCAGGCATCGGTGTCGGCCATCAGGGCGCGTACTGAGGCATTGTTTAACCCATGGCCGGATTTGTGTGCGTTGAATTCACCAATCAGGCTATTGCCAAGCAAGTAGAGGTCGCCGATAGCATCGAGTATCTTGTGCTTGACGAACTCATCTTCGTAGCGCAGACCATCTTCGTTCAATATCTGGAATTCATCGACGACAATGGCGTTCTCAAAACTGCCACCGCGGGCCAGGCCCACTGAGCGCAGGTATTCAAATTCGTGCATAAAGCCAAAGGTTCGCGCACGGCTGACTTCTTTGACAAACGAGGTGGTAGAGAAATCAATGCTCGCCTCGACCGCATGGTGCTTAAACACCGGGTGATCAAAGTCGATAACAAAGTTGACCTTAAAGCCATCAAAGGGCTTAAAGGTGGCGACTTTGTCGTCTTGTGTAATGGTCACATCGCGTTTGATGCGGATAAATTTCTTTGCCGCGTCCTGCTCACGAATTCCGGCAGACTGCAGCAGGAACACAAAGGGACCGGCACTGCCATCCATAATTGGGATTTCCGGGGCAGAGACATCGACAATAACATTGTCGATTCCGAGACCGGCAAAGGCCGAGAGCAGGTGCTCGACGGTGGAGACTCGCACATCGCCATTCATCAATGTTGTCGACAGGGTTGTGTCGCCAACATTTTCAGCCTTAGCTTGAATTTCTACGACGGGATCCAGGTCTGTACGACGGAAGACAATACCGCTGTCAGGTTCAGCGGGGTGCAGAGTGAGATAGACTTTTTCACCGGTGTGGAGACCCACGCCAGTGGCACGTATAACGTTTTTTAACGTGCGTTGCTTAATCATACCCGGACTCTCTTAGACTTGTTGTTAGCCAAAAGACGGGATATTAACAGACAAGCCCCTCTATCACCAAGATTTTAAATCTGAGGCGAAGGTAACAGAGGGGCCCACAACAGGCGCTCTTTACGGGCGCTTTATACTAGTCTGCCTGCTTGCGCAAAAATGCTGGCACATCCAGATAATCAAGCTCTGGATCGGCATTGACATCCATCTGCCGCGCGGCCGATTGCGCTGACCCCTGCACGCGTCTGGTGACAGTTGGCTTGGCGAGACTGCCGTAATCCACTTCGCCACGCGCTGTTCGCGGTGGGTTGTCGACGACAACACTCATTGGGACCGTTTTTTCACCGGGCTCTTTCAGGCCTGTAGCAACAACAGTCACCCGTAGCTGATCGGTTAATTCCGGATCGAATACGCTGCCGACAATAACAGTGGCATCTTCATCGGAGAAGTCGCGGATAATATTACCCACATCTTCAAACTCACCCAGGGTGAGGTCGTAACCACTGGTGATATTGACCAGGATACCTTTGGCACCCTGCAGGTTGATATCCTCGAGCAGGGGGCACTTGATTGCGCTTTCCGCAGCGACAATGGCACGATCTACGCCAGAGGCTTCACCAGTACCCATCATTGCCATGCCCATTTCAGACATAACCGTGCGAACATCGGCGAAATCGACATTGATAAGACCTTCGAGAAGGATCAGGTCGGCAATACCCTGAACCGCACCGTAAAGCACATTGTTGGCCTGCTTAAAGGCGTTGATCACGGTCATCTCTTTGCCCAGTACCTGCAACAGTTTTTCGTTGGGTACGATAATCAGCGAGTCGACGCGCTCCTTGAGCTGGGCGATACCCTGATTGGCAATATCCATGCGCTTGCGGCCTTCAAAGGCAAACGGGCGTGTCACTACACCGACGGTAAGAATGCCCATATCCTTGGCGACTTCGGCGATCACTGGAGCAGCACCAGTTCCGGTGCCGCCACCCATACCGGCGGTAATAAATACCATATCGGCACCTTCAATCGCCTGGGCAATACGCTCTTTGTCTTCCAGAGCAGCCTGACGGCCGATCTCTGGATTGGCGCCAGCACCCAGGCCTTTAGTCAGGGTTCCACCCAACTGCAGGATAGTCGCTGTCTCCAGATCGTTTAATGACTGGGCATCGGTATTGGCACAGATAAACTGCACGCCATCGATACTGCTCTCGATCATATGGCGAACTGCGGTACCGCCACCGCCGCCGACCCCAATCACTTTAATATCTGCATTCTTTGGAATGCTCTCTACTATTTCAAACATAGGTTTCCCCTTAGTTGCGCCTCTCAATTAAAAACAATAGCCATCATTATTGATGACAATTACAAACCACCCTGAAACCAGCCTTTCATCTTTTCAAAAAAGCCAGTACTTGAGTTATTACCTGATTCTCCAGCACTTTCCTTACGCTGCGCCTGAGCACCAAAATGCAGTAATCCAACCCCCGTTGAATAGATTGGATTATTGACAATATCTGACAATCCCTTGACGTTGACCGGCGTGCCAATACGCACTGGCATATGGAAAATTTCCTCGGCCAGTTCAACCACGCCTTCCATCTTCGATGTACCACCGGTGAGCACTACACCAGCGGCGATTAATTCCTCAAAGCCACTGCGTCGCAGCTCAGCCTGTATCAGGGTAAAGAGCTCGTCATAGCGCGGCTCAACCACCTCGGCCAGCGACTGTCGAGAAAGGTCTCGCGCTTCGCGATCACCCACACTCGGCACCTTGACGGTCTCTTCCGGACGCGCCAGCTTGGCCAGTGCACAGGCATATTTCACTTTCAGATCCTCTGCGTGAGGTGTCGGTGTGCGCAGGGCCATGGCAATATCATTGGTCACCTGGTCGCCGGCGATCGGTATTACGCCTGTGTAGCGAATGGCCCCTTCGGTAAAGATGGCGATATCTGAGGTTCCGCCACCAATATCCACCAACGCTACACCGAGCTGTTTTTCATCTTCAGTGAGTACCGCGTGGCTGGAAGCCAGTTGTTCCAGAATCACTTCGTCGACTTCAAGGCCACAGCGACGAATACATTTTTTAATATTCTGTGCGGCGTTGGCGGCACAGGTCACCAGATGAACCTTGGCTTCAAGACGCACCCCGGACATACCGATCGGCTCGTGAACACCCTCCTGGTCGTCGATAATAAATTCCTGCGGCAAGACGTGGAGAATTTCCTGGTCTGCTGGAATCGCCACGGCGCGGGCGGCATCAATCACTCTATCGACATCCAGGTCCTGCACTTCACGGTCGCGAATCGCGACAATCCCGTGGGAGTTAAGGCTGCGAATATGGCTGCCGGCAATACCCGCATACACCGAGTGAATCGAACAACCTGCCATAAGCTCGGCTTCTTCAATCGCGCGCTGAATCGAGTTGACCGTAGCTTCAATATTGACCACTACACCTTTCTTGAGACCAGAGGATGGATACATGCCTGTGCCTATAATCTCCAGCTCTCCCCGCGGACCAACCGAGCCGACGATGGCGACGATTTTGGAGGTACCAATATCCAATCCGACGATCATGTTTTCTTCATTTTCACTAGCCATAATTTTTCCTCAGCAGCTCTCTGTTATGCCGGAACAGCGACTGCTATCTCTTGTCGATTATTTTTTCGGTTGTCCTGCCAGGCACCGTTCACGGCACTCTCTTTCCATGCCACGGCGAGCCCATTGGGGTAACGCAAATCTATACTCTCAATTTGTTGCAACTGCTGGCTGAGGCCTGCGGCCCATACCTTGGTAAAGCGTCTTAACTTTTCACTGACCTGGTCGCGACCAATCACCAGCCGCAGCCCGGTTGCTGTATCTATAAACCAGACACCCAGGCTGTCTCGCTTGAGTTCAGCAATCTTTAAACCGGTGGGTATTAGCAGTTCAGCCATCAGCTGGTAGTTCTCCATCATCTCCCTGGAGCTGCCGAAATCTGCACGCAATACCGGCAGTGCACCGAGGTGGGTATTGCTTTCAATAAGCAGCTCCTCACCGAGACGATTGAGAAAGCCCTTTTCACCCCAACGGGCAATTGGCACCTCTTCAATCACTTCAACTTTGAGTAGTGATGGCCATTCGCGGCGCACACTGACTTCATCGACCCAGGGGTGCTCGCGAAGCACATCACCAAGGCGCGTCAGATCAACGCTCAAAAAGCCACCATCTATCTCTCCAACCACCAGCTCTGAGAGTTCAGCAGTCTCTAAAAAGGTAAAATTGCCACCAATCATCACATTGGTCAGCGGCTTATCGATCTGCTTGTAAAGCAGACCCGCTCCGTAAATCACCAGACCCAGAACAACAAATAAAACCAGCGTCGAAAGGCTGCTAAAAGCACTCCCGAGACTCGTGCCAGTGTTTTCCACTGACTGCTGTTGTTTGCGGTTTGCGCCGCGGCGATTCTGGGTAGCCATCAGAGGGATACCTCGAGCACTTTTTCGACCAGCTGATCAAAATTCAAGCCAGCTGCCTTGGCGGCCATGGGCACCAGGCTGTGGCTGGTCATTCCCGGTACCGTATTCACTTCCAATAATTGATAGTTGCCCTGACTGTCGACCATTACATCAACGCGACCCCAGCCGCGACACCCAACGGATTCAAAAGCCTGCAAACAGAGCGCCTGCAATTCCTGCTCACGCTGCCCTGAGAGTTCGCTGGGACATAAATACTGGGTCTCATTAGAGAAGTACTTGGCCTGGTAATCATAAAATTCCGCATTCGATTCAATGCGTATCGATGGCAATAGCTGGCCATCGAGAATAGCCACGGTATATTCGGGGCCCGGCAGCAGTGGCTCGGCAATTACTGCCACCTGCTGGTCTGCGTCGGTTGCCACCGCATCGCGCCAGGCCTGTTGCAATTGCTCAGCAGTCGCAGCACGGCTCATACCAATACTAGATCCCTCACAGGCCGGTTTAACCATGACCGAGCCACCCAGTCGTTCGAGAATCGCCGCCCAGTCCGAGTCAGCTTCCAATAGTGCAAAATCAGTGGTTGGCAGACCTATGCCCTGCCACATCTGCTTGCAGCGCAATTTATCCATCGCCAGTGCAGAGGCGAGAACGCCACTGCCGGTATAGGGCAGATTGAGATACTCCAGTGCACCCTGCAGGGTTCCGTCTTCGCCACCGACCCCATGAAGCGCGATAAATACGCGATCCAATTGATAGCTCGGCAACTGTTGCAGCAGGTTTTCACCGGCATCTATAGCGATTACATCAACACCGAGGTTTTGCAATGCTTTATGGATCGCCGCGCCACTCATCAGTGACACTTCGCGCTCTGAGGATGTGCCACCGTAGAGCAGACCAACACGACCAAACTTTTCAATCATTGTATTGTTCACGAGTCCTCCTTATCGGTAGAGGACTGGCCCAGACCACCATCAGCTAAGAGCGCGACTAATTTATTAACACTACCGGCACCCTGAGTGATGACCAGGTCATTGTCTTGTACCACTTCACTGAGCAGCGCCGGCACCTCTTCAATGGTCTCGATATAAATTGGATCCAGGGCGCTGCGCTGGCGAATACTGCCACAGAGATTTTTGCTGCCGGCACCGGCGATAGGCTCTTCGCCAGCGGCATAGACATCCAGCACAATCAATACATCGACTTCCGCCAGCACTTTGACGAAATCCTCGTAGAGATCGCGGGTACGGGTGTAGCGATGGGGCTGAAAAATCATCACCAGGCGTCTATCGGGCCAACCGCCGCGCACGGCATCGACGGTGGCTTTGATTTCAGTGGGATGATGCCCGTAATCATCGACCAACATCGCCTGTCCATTTTCGCCGACTGGATATTCGCCATAGATTTCAAAGCGTCGACCGACACCCCCAAAACTGTTTAATCCGTCAATAATCGCCTGATCGGAAATACCCTCATCACTGGCAACGGCAATTGCCGCCGCCGCATTTAAGGCATTGTGCTGGCCGGGTATATTTAAGCTGACGTTTAACGGTGCTAATTTATCCGGCCGCTCGATCACAAAGTGGCTGCGATTTTGTTCAATGCGCATATCTTTGATGCGATAGGCGGCATCTTCGCTAAAGCCGTAGGTCAATGTCGGGCGCGCCACATCCAGCAGTAAGTCGCGAATAACCGGATCATCGATACACATCACCGCCAGACCATAAAACGGCAGGTTGTGCAAAAACTCGATATAGGTTTTGGTCAGGCGGCTAAAATCGAAATCATAGGTCTCCATATGATCAGCTTCGATATTAGTGACTACTGCCACCATAGGCTGCAGATGCAGGAACGAGGCATCGCTCTCATCGGCCTCCGCGACCAGGTAGCGACTGCCACCGAGCTTGGCATTAGTGCCGACACTGTTGACGCGACCGCCAACCACAAAGGTCGGGTCGCGGCCATCGGCGGCAAATATCGCCGTAATCAAACTGGTGGTCGTGGTTTTCCCATGGGTGCCGGCAATAGCAATACCGTGGCGGTAGCGCATTAATTCGGCGAGCATTTCAGCCCGACGCACCACAGGAATGCCCTGTTCTCTCGCCGCCGCGATCTCGGTATTTTCCAAGGTTACCGCGGAGGACTTCACCACCACGTTGGCCCCCTGAATATTCTCTTCGCGATGACCGATAAATACTGTTGCACCGGCATCGGTAAGGCGTTTGATACTGGGACCGCGATTGAGATCCGAGCCGGAAATTTCATAACCCTGATTGAGCAGCACCTCGGCAATACCGCACATGCCACTGCCGCCAATACCGACAAAGTGAATGCGGCGAATACGGCGCATTTCCGGGGGCTGGAATACTGTGTTATCGCTCACAACCCACCTCCATACAAACCTTGGCGACCCGCGAAGCGGCGCCGGTTTTAGACAGTTCCCGTGCGCGCATAGCCATCTCCAACAGTCGGCCGCGGCTTTCACACAACCTGGTTATCTCTTCAGCTAACCTTTCTTCGGTCAGTACTTTTTGCTGAATCATTAGGGCTGAACCCTGGTCAACGAGCAGCTGGCCATTAACCGTCTGGTGATCATCAATGGCATAGGGAAAAGGAATCAGTATTGCGCCCAAACCAGCACAGGTAAGCTCGGCGACTGTCAGCGCACCGGCGCGACAGATAGCGAAGTCAGCCCAACTATAGGCCTCATCCATCTTGTCGATAAAGGGCACCACTTGAGCCTCAACGCCCGCAACTTTATAGCCTTCTAGGGTCTGCTCGGCGTTTTGTTTACCGGTCTGGTGCCACACTTGCGGACGTATTTCCGGATCAACCAAAGCCAGCGCTGCTGGGAGTATTTTATTGATCGCAAGCGCACCACGACTGCCACCCAGCACCAATAGATTCAACACGCCGGTTCTCTCTGCGAAACGTTCATCTGGTCCCGGCATACTGGCAATAGACGGACGCACCGGATTGCCGCACCACTCGCCGCGTTTAAACACGCCGGGAAAACCCTGCATCACGCGGCGCGCCATACGCGCAACAATGCGATTGGTGGTACCTGCAACAGAATTCTGTTCGTGAATAATTACCGGAATACCTCTTAGGCGAGCCGCAACCGCACCTGGTCCAGAGGCAAATCCACCCATCCCAAGAACGACCTGTGGCTGGTATTCACTCAACACAGTGAGTGACTGGCGAATTGAGCGCCACAGCAGTAGCGGGGCTTTAAGTAGAGCGAGCAGACCGCGACCGCGAATTCCTTCAATATCCAGATAATGCAGTTTAATGCCATTGGATGGCACCACTTCCGCTTCAATACCGGCTCTGGTTCCCAACCAGGAGACACCGACATCTGCGGCGCGCAGCTCTTCAGCCACAGCCAGTGCCGGGAATACGTGGCCGCCGGTGCCACCGGCCATAATCATTACTTTGCAGGGCAACTTATTAACGTCCACGGCTGACCCTCCTGATAACCTGGGTATCCGCATGCATTTCATGGCTGATACGCAGCATCATGCCGACCATGCCGCAGGTGACCAACAAACTGCTGCCGCCGTAGCTGACAAAGGGAAGTGTCAGACCCTTGGTGGGTAACAGGCCTGCATTAACGCCGAGGTTGATAAAGGTTTGGCCGCTGATTAATAGTCCAAAACCAATCAGCAGGAAAGCGCCATACCAGTACTCCTGAGCCACCGCTCGCTTACCGAGATGGAAAATTCTCAGTACCAGCGCACTGTATAGACCGAGCAGGCAGAGAACCCCGACAAAACCAAATTCTTCGGCAAAGATTGCGAAGACAAAGTCTGTATGGGCTTCCGGAAGATAGAGCATTTTTTGCACTGACTGACCAAGGCCAACGCCAAACCATTCGCCACGACCAAAGGCAATTAAAGACTGGGTTAGCTGGTAACCGGAATCAAATCGGTGCGACCAGGGGTCGAGGAATGTGCTCAGTCGCGCCACTCGATAGGGAGCAGCTTCGGCAACCAAATAGACCAGCGCCGCACCGGCCAAGAGCAGCAGCAGGTAATGCCAGAATTTTGTTCCGGTTAAAAATAGCATTACCATAAATGTTGCGGCGAGGACCACGGTCGAACCAAAGTCAGGCTCCATCAGCAACAGTACCAGCGGTACACTTAATACGCCCAGCGGCTTGGCCCAATCTCGCCAGTCAGCGCCAAAATTTTCCCGGCGTTTATCAAAATAACTGGCCAGGAAAACCACCGTGGCCACTTTGGCAAGCTCAGAGACCTGCAGGGTCATACCGCCCAGTGACAGCCAGCGGCGGCTGCCATTCACTTCACGACCTATACCTGGCACCAACACCAGCAGCAGCAGGAAAATAGCCAGCAACATCCACAGCCGGCTGTACTCAGACCAGAGGGTTGGCGACATCAAAAAGGTAAAGCCCATGGCACCGGCAGCGATCAGCAGATAGATCATATGGCGCTTAACAAAGAAAAATTCATTGCCATAGTTGTGCTGTGCATAGCTAAAGGATGCCGAGGCAACCATAACCAGGCCTATGGAGAGCAGCGCTAATACCGTGACCAGCAGAGGCATATCAATATGCCATGCAGGTCGGGTAATCGCGGAATAATTAAACGGCATGGTTATATTCATGCTGCCACCGCCTTTACGGCACTTTGAAAACACTGTCCGCGCTGCTCAAAACCGGAGAACATATCAAAGCTGGCGCAGGCCGGCGAAAACAGCACAATATCACCGGATTCGGCACTGGCAGCTGCATATGCAACAGCTTTTTCCAGGGATTCAAACTGTTCTACTTCCGCACTACCCTGCAGCGCACCGGCAATCTCTGGGGCATCTTCCCCATAGAGTGCCGCCAGTTTTACAAACTGCGCTACCGGCTTTTGCAGTTTGGCAAAATCCTGTCCTTTACCCTGCCCGCCAGCAATCAAAATCAGGTTGGCTTGCGCCCTATCACCAAAGCCATCTATTGCCGCGACAGTGGCGCCAATATTGGTTCCCTTGGAATCATCGATATACATAACATTATTGACAGTGGCCACATGCTCACAGCGATGCGGCAGACCTTTGAAGGTTTTCAGGGTTTCCAGCATGGTCGCCATATCGAGACCTGCCGCCTGACCCAATGCCAGGGCCGCCAGTGCATTGGCGGTATTGTGGGTTCCTTTGATAGCTACGTCGGCAACTGGCATCAGCGGGTCCAGGCCACAGGCCAGCCACTGCTGCCCATTATCTTCCAGTAGGCCAAAGCTACCGAGATCGGGTTTATTTAAGCCAAAGTTGCCCTGCTTGACGCTGGTCGATAGCAGCGGATTGGTCAGCGGGTCCTGACGGTTATTAATCACAGTGCTGGCACCGAGAAAAATTCGATGTTTGGCGGCGTGATATTGCTGCAAACCTGCATAGCGATCCATATGGTCTGGACTGATATTAAGCAGTCCGGCAATCGCACCGCGAGTATCTGTTACCAGCTCAAGCTGGAAGCTGGACAGCTCGATAACGTAAAGCTGGTGACGCTCGTCGAGCAGATCGAGCATTGGTGTACCAAGATTGCCGCCAACGCCAACACTCAGACCACAGGCCTCAGCCATTTTGCCAAGCATGGTGGTTACCGTACTCTTGCCGTTGGAACCGGTAATCACAATAGCTGGCGCCGCAGCCTGCTCGAGAAATAGCTCAACATCGCCAATCAACTTAACGCCACGTTCGCGGGCGGCAACCAGCGCCGGCTCTTTAAGTGAGACACCGGGGCTGACCACAACGCGATCAAAACCCAACAGCAGATCTTCAGCAAATGGCCCGAGCACCAGGGAGACATCCGGGTACTGCTCACGCACTTCCGCAAGATGTGGCGGCTCAGTTCGGCTGTCAGCAAAGACAAAAGACTTGCCGATTGACGACAAAAATCGCGCCGCAGACAGACCGGTGGCACCCATGCCAACGATAGCTATATTGCGGTTAGTTGCGATCAAATCTGTCATCATCTTATTCAATTTCTCTGTTTGTCTTTTTTATCGAAGCTTTTTATATAAGCACTTTTATCGAAGCTCTATTTATCGAAGTTTTAGCGTCGCCAGTCCAATCAGAACTAGCACAACGGTAATAATCCAGAAACGCACAATCACTCGTGGTTCCGGCCAACCCTTTAATTCGTAGTGGTGATGCAGCGGTGCCATACGGAAAATGCGCTTGCCGGTGAGCTTGAAAGAGGCCACCTGCAAGATCACCGAAACCGTTTCAATCACAAATACACCACCCATCACAGCGAGAACGATTTCCTGACGGATAATCACCGCTATTACACCCAGCGCTGCACCTAGCGCCAGGGAGCCCACATCACCCATAAAGACCATGGCGGGATAGGTGTTAAACCATAGAAAGCCAAGGCCAGCACCACAGAGCGCGGCGGTAAAAATAAGCAGCTCGCCAGCACCGCTGATATAGGGAATATGCAGGTATGAGGCAAACTGGAAGTTACCAGTCAGGTAGGCCATCAAACCCAGCGCGCCACCGACCAGAACTGTTGGCAGAATCGCCAGGCCATCGAGACCGTCGGTAAGATTTACCGCATTGCTGGTACCGACAATAACGAAATAGGTAAAGAGGATATAAAACGGCCCCAGGTTGAGGGCTACATTTTTGAAAAATGGCACAATCAGTTCCAGCTCTGCGGGCGATGCCGCATGGCTATATAAAAATACAGCCGTAGCCAGACCACAGATTGACTGCCAGAAGTACTTCCAGCGCGCTGGAAGACCGCGCGGATTTTTATGCACAACTTTGCGGTAATCATCCACCCAGCCAATCAGGCCAAAACCCAAGGTGACACCAAGCACTACCCAAACGTAGGCGTTTTCAAGATTTGCCCACAGCAAGGTACTGATAAAGATAGCCAGCAATATCAGCGCGCCACCCATGGTTGGCGTCCCGGCCTTACTGAGATGACTCTGAGGACCATCACTGCGGATTGCCTGGCCCATCTGCAAATCATTGAGCAACCGGATAACCCGCGGGCCAAGTACCCAGCAGATAGTCAGCGCAGTGATTACGGCAAAAATGCCCCGCAATGTAAGGTATTTGACCACCGAGAAGGGGCTGTAGAATTGACTTAAATAATCAGCAAGCCATAACAACATCAGGATTTCTCCGCCAGTAACATATCCACCACCAAATCCATTTGAGAACTGCGCGACCCCTTAACCAATAAAGTTAGGTCGCTGCGTACACCGTTTTCAACAAGAGCCTCTCTGCACAGAGCCTCTTTTAATAATTCAATATCCTCAAAATGCTCACCGCCGCTGAATGCTTCGCTGGCAAGGGCGCTCAAACGACCCAGGGTATAGAGCTGATCTACACCAGCCGCTCGCGCATAGACGCCAACCTGCCGATGGAGCTCTTGCTTGTCTGCACCCAATTCCGCCATATCACCTAACACCAGGACTTTGCGCCCGGCACTTGCGGCGAGCACATCAATCGCTGCACGCATCGAGGAGGGGCTGGCGTTATAGCTATCGTCAATCACCACCGCACCACTGTGGAGATCTTTTATCTGCAGGCGACGATCAGGGGATACCGCCAATTCAAGGCCGCTGACTATCTGCTCGAGATTGGCGCCAGCCGCAATGGCGCAAGACGCTGCGGCCAGGGCATTGCTAACTGAGTGCCGGCCGGGAATATTAAGAGTTACAACCTCTGTTCCCAGGGCTGTTTTAAGACTGAACCTGCAACAACCGTTTTCCATAACCTGAATATCAGCAGCGCTAAGATCGGCGTCTGGATTATTGGTGGAGAAGCTAATTGACGGCCTTTCAGCAATCAGGTCGCGCCACTGATCGATCCAGGACTCGTCGAGATTTAGAACCGCGGTGCCAGATGCCTGCAAACCACTGTAGATTTCACCTTTGGCGGCAGCCACACCCTCAATACTCCCGAAACCCTCTATATGGGCCAGCTGAACATTGTTAATTAAGGCAATATGCGGCTTGGCAATGGAGCACAGATAGCCAATCTCACCACCGGCACTGGCGCCCATCTCAATCACTGCAAAGTCAGCATCGGACTCCATCGACAACAGGGTTAAAGGCACACCAATATGGTTGTTGAAATTGCCCTTGGTGAAATGCACAGAGCCAAGCTGACCGAGGATCGAGGCGATTAATTCTTTAACCGAAGTTTTGCCGGTGCTGCCGGTTACTGCAACCACAGTGCCGGTAAATTTCTCGCGCTGCAGCTGCGCCAATTGACCCAGTGCCACAGTGGTATCTTCAACCACCCACTGCGCCAATGGCAGCTTTTTATCGAGCTTGGAAACCACGGCTGCGCTGGCTTTGCCGGCAACCTGGTCGAGATAGTTATGGGCATCCAGACGCTCACCAACCAGTGCGACAAATAAATCACCCTGCGCGGTTTTGCGGCTATCAATGGACACTGCGTTAAATTCAGCATCAACAGTAGACTCTTGATCAGAAGCTAAAGCAGAAAGGGGATTAAATAGGGTGCCGCCAAAGCGAACTGCGGCATCGGTCAGGCGTAGAGAGCCGATCATTGACCACCTCCCTGACGGGAACGCAGCGCCAATCTGGCTTCGGCGCGATCACTGAACGGCAGTCGATCGGCACCGAGAATCTGGTAATCCTCATGGCCTTTGCCGGCGATCAGAATCACATCTTCGGGCTGAGCATCGACAATAGCTGTGCGGATTGCATCCCTGCGATCCACAACCGCAGATACATCACGGCTGATGCCCAGAAGAACCTGGTTAATAATTTTCTGGGGCGACTCGCTGCGCGGATTGTCACTGGTAACAATAATCTTATCGGCACGGTGGTCGGCGACCTTACCCATCTCGGCACGCTTGCCGATATCGCGATCGCCGCCGCAGCCAAATACAACCCAGAGCTTGCCACGACAGTGGCCGCGCAGCGCCTGCAAGGCTTTCTCCAGTGCATCTGGCGTATGCGCATAATCGATTACTACTGCCGGTTGGGCACTGCTATCAACCAGCTCCATTCGTCCTGTAACTGCGGTCAATGCAGCCGCAGCCTGAAGAATCTTATCCAGCGCAAAGCCCTGCATACCGGCGGCGCCAATTACTGCCAGCAGGTTGGCCAGATTGAATTTACCCAGCAGCGATGACTGCAAGTGGCCTCGACCCCAGGGGGTGACGACCTCTGCATCTATTCCTGCAGCGCTAATTGAAATACGCTCGCAGTAAATATCAGCGCTGTGATTTTCAACACTGTAGCTGATGCCATTTACCAGTGAATCCAGGTTTGCCAGTATCAGACGGCCAACACTATCGTCCAAGTTAATCACCGCACTTTTAAGACCGGCCATGGCAAACAGTCGCGCTTTGGCTGCGGCATAGCGGTTAAGATCGCCGTGATAGTCGAGATGATCGCGGGTCAGATTGGTAAACACTGCCGTATTTATTTTCAGTCCGGCTACCCGGCGCTGAACAAGACTATGGGAAGAGACTTCCATAGCAATACGTTTGGCGCCGGTTTCTTTAAGCTCGGCGAGAATGCGCTGTACAGAAATAGCATCCGGGGTGGTTAACCCTGTATCTGTTGGCTGCTTGCCTACCTTCGACCCACTTTGCCCATAACCACTTAGCCCATAACCAAGAGTCCCAATAAAGCCAGCCGGTTCATCAAGCAACTCAAATAGCTTGGCCAACAGCTGCGAGCAGGTGGTCTTGCCATTGGTGCCGGTGATAGCGGTAATCGGCACCTGCTGGGAGGGCTGAGCATAAAACACACCGGCAATATCGGAGACATATTCACTTAGCTGCGGCACTACAATAACCGGTACAGCGCATTCAGGCGCTAGTGCGCCCTGCTCGACTAATACGGCCACAGCGCCATTATTTACAGCCTGGGTAATATATTGCGTACCATTCGCTTGCGTACCTTTCACAGCGATAAACAGATCCCCGGCCACAACCTGTCGGCTATCGAGGGCCAGGCCGCTAATACTGACTGGCGGACAGTTACGGGTATCCATAAAGTTACTGAGCAGGTCGACAACTGAAGTCGCAGGCGATTGGGAGAGTGCCATCATGGATTCCCTCGCTTCGCCATCATTGCTTTAACACTGCCGACATTGCGATTGATATCCATATCATCCGGGGTTACCTGCAACAAACGCAGTGCGTTGCCCGTGACTTCAGAAAATACTGGCGCCGCCACCAGACCGCCAAAATAGTCACCATCACGGGGCTCATCAATCACCACAACGGTCACCAGACGCGGATCTTCTACCGGCGAGAGACCAGCAAACACCGACATATAGCGATGGGAATCATAACCACCGCTGGCCTTAACCTTGTGAACGGTACCGGTCTTGCCGCCCACCGAGTAGCCGTCAATCATCGCGCGCTTGCCGGTGCCTGTATCGCCGACCGCAGTTTCTAGCATCGTGCGAATACTTTGTACCAATTGCGAGTCGACTACTTGTATAGCTTCCGGCGCATACTCTATAGCTGTCATACTGACTTCCTGACGAGCGCCATTATTGGCCAGAACCGAATAGGCTCTGGCCAGCTGCAGCGAAGAGGCACTCAATCCATGACCAAATGCAAAGGTCGCCTGGGTCACCGGATCCCATTTGCGGTAGGCGGGAAGATTGCCGGCAGTCTCGGCTGGGAAGCCGCTGCCAATATCCTCTCCAAAGCCCATACGCTCGAAGAGCTCACGGGTTGTTTGCGGATTTAACGCCAACGCAATCTTGGTGGTACCCACCTGGCTTGACTTGGTAAGAATGCCAGCCATATCCAGCTGACCGTAGTCGCGGTAGTCAACAAATGTTTTATAGGAAACTTTTACATAGCCCGGACTGGTATTAATCACCGACTCGGGCTCAAACTTACCGCTCTCAAGTGCTGCCAACATGGTGAAAGGCTTGACCGTGGAGCCTGGCTCCATAATATCGGTCACCGCACGATTACGAATAGACTCGGGACGCAGATTAGAGCGGTCATTGGGGTTGAAAGATGGCTGATTGGCCATCGCCAACACTTCACCGGTCTGCACATCGAGCACTACCACCGAGCCCGATTTTGCCTGATGCCTCTGCACGGCAGCTTTTAAGGAGCGATAGGCTGCATACTGCACACGCAGGTCTATGCTTAACTTTAAACTGTTACCGGGACTGGCCGGCTTAATTAGCGCAATATCCTTGATCACTCGACCAGAGAGATCCTTAACCACTTTTTTAGAGCCAGACTCGCCAGTTAAAAATGCATTGTAGGCAAGCTCCATGCCCTCCTGGCCATCATCATTGATATCGGTAAAGCCTACTAACTGCGCAGTTACCTCTCCTGCAGGATAAAAGCGCTTGTATTCCTGACGACCTTCAACACCGGGGATACGCAGATCTAAAATACGCTCAGCTTCTGGGGTTGGCAGCTGACGGGCAAGATACATAAATGATTTATTGCGGTAGCGCTTTAAACGACCCTGCAGCTGTGACAGAGAGACATCGAGGGCCGCTGCAAGCTTTTCAACATCTGCTGCGGAGGCGCTCTGTTGAATTCTCTTAGGGTTGGCAATCAATGTGGTAACCGGGGTGCTGACCGCCAACGGCTCGCCATTTCTATCGGTAATCAGTCCGCGATGGGCGGGAATAGTTTCTTTACGGATTGAACGGGCATCGCCCTGGTCCTGCAGAAAATCACGGCCATGCTCTTCGCTGGGCATAATTTGTAGCTGCGCGATCTTGACGCCAACAATCACCGGCAGTGATCCTAGGATCGACATTACAAAGTAGTAACGCCAGCGCGGAATAACATGCTTTACCGTTTTCTTGGCCACTGTTATTGCTTCACCATCATAATTTCTTGGGGCTGCGGACCGTGCATATTCAGACTGTCCTTAGCCATCGTCTCTATCCGCTGCAGTGATCCCCAGGCGCTCTGCTCAAGTAAATATTTACCGTAAGCGACCTGCAGTTGATTCTTCTCCCGCTCAAGAGCGGTCAACTGGTCATACTTTTGCCTGCATACATGGCTGACAAAGGCCACCGCCAATGCACTGCTGAGCACCAACACCCAGAGCACGCCAATGCGCAGCGAACCACTCATGCCACACGCTCTGCGATACGCATCACTGCGCTGCGCGAGCGCACATTGCCATCTACTTCTGTACCTTGCGGCTTTATTGCCTTACCAATTTTTTTCAAGCGCACGCCGCGATCCACGTCTCGAACCGGAAGATTTTTTGGCAACTGTATGCCGCGCTCCTGATCGCGAATAAAACGCTTCACTTTGCGATCTTCAAGGGAGTGGAAACTGATCACGACCAGTCGTCCACCCACCTGCAATAAATCTATAACCTTTGCCAGCAGAGCACTTAGATCATCCAACTCGCGATTAATAAAGATGCGAATCGCCTGGAATGCCTTGGTGGCCGGATGCTTGCCGCGCTCCCATGCCGGGTGAGCATCGGCCAGTATCTTCGCCAGCTGCACGGTTCTGGTAATTGGCGCAACTGCACGCTCGCGAACCACTGCTGCAGCCATACGGCGGGCAAAGCGCTCTTCGCCGTACTCTTTAATCACCTGAGCAATATCCGCTTCCGCTGCACTGGCAATCCAATCTGCTGCCGATAATCCTGAGCTGGTATCCATTCTCATATCCAGTGGTCCATCACGCATAAAGCTAAATCCGCGCTCAGCCTGATCGAGCTGCGGAGAGGAGACGCCGAGATCGACCAGCACACCAGTGACCTCTTTACCCTCCAGCCAATCGCCCATATCGGCAAATGAGCCGTGCACAATCGTCAATCTCTCTTCATCGGCAAACCGCCCACGGCCTGCCTCAATCGCCTGGGGATCCTTATCGATCGCCAGCACTCGACCTTTATCAGATAGCTTCGCGAGCAATTCAGCCGTGTGACCGCCACGCCCAAAAGTGCCATCCACATAAAAACCATCTGGGTCTATCACCAGAGCGTCGACAGCCTCATGCAATAAAACTGTTGTGTGCTCTGGCTTCTCAATGTTTTCCACTACAGGTCCCCTACCAAGAGAGATTCTTTAAAGCGGCCGACATGTTCTCGCGATCGAGAAGCATGCTCCGATAAGTTTCCTGAGATTTTTCGCGCTCGGCGTTCCAGTTCTCTTCGGACCAGATTTCGAGACGCTGCGTACGACCCACCAAAACGAGCTTTTTCTCAAGCTGCGCATAGCCGCGCAATTCTGGTGGAATAAGAATTCGCCCACTGCCATCAACCTGGAGATCTTTGGCCTGACCAATCACAAAGCGGCTGAGCATTTCGCCAAGATCATCCATGGCCGGCAAGGCGGCAACTTTCTCTTCAAATTTCTTCCATTCAGGGAGCGGCGAGAGGGTTAGGCAGGTAGACTTCATATCGATGGTAATAACCAGGTCACCACGGCATATTTCATCGAGCAGGGCGCGATAGCGGGTCGGAATTGCCATCCGGCCCTTGGTATCCATATTGATTGGATCGCTACCTCTAAACACTTTGCACCCTTTTTATCGTTATCATGGCCTGTATTCGCCACTTTTCGCCACTATTACCCATATGTGTACACTATTGGCAGGTGGTATCAAAGTCAAGCGCCGAGAAAGACTAAAAAAGTGAGTAAAATCAGTAAGTTCCAACAATTTGCTGAGTTTCTTCGGAGTACGGCTGGAGGGTCTAGATAATTAGCAATATAAAACATAAACGTAAAGCTAGAAGTTAATGTAACTTCTAGCTTTATCTGCTTTTAAGAATAATTTGAACTATTTAATTAATTTTTTATACTCTAAAAGAATATCCTGTCTGAGCAGACAGGATAAGAAAATTAGTTGAGTTGACCGATAAGCCGGGTTCTGTCGTGGACAGTCATTCATCTGGGACAAACGTCGCCGTTTGCCTCAAGCAACCTACCCGTTCCCAACGCGGGTCGCGCCATACGGGAACCTATTTGGTCTTGCTCCGAGTGGGGTTTACCATGCCACTGCTGTTACCAGCAGCGCGGTGCGCTCTTACCGCACCCTTTCACCCTTACCTGTGTTCGCGAACGAACCATCGGCGGTCTTCTCTCTGCTGCACTGGCCGTGGGCTTTCGCCCCCCAGGTGTTACCTGGCACTCTACCCTTTGGAGCCCGGACTTTCCTCTGTGCAGCACCCTTTTGAACGCAAGCGATCAATTGAGAAATCTACACAGCGACTGCCTGGTCAACTCGCGGCCAGTCTAGCATAGGCGGGGGTTTTATAGTGGTTTTTAAAGCATCTTGGTTTGTAAGTATCTTCTTTTTT
>ERZ1039804.677-NODE-677-length-21224-cov-15.809911_pt1 | contig 21224 bp, 18 predicted proteins | sample MGYA00383089_ERZ1039804 | MGnify/ENA primary metagenome ERZ1039804 (study PRJEB29581, sample SAMEA5548359) | metagenome | biome: marine; feature: coastal; material: water | depth 1 m | study: Short-term variability in the microbial, nano- and picoplankton...
GAAAGGGATGATATACCACGTATGAAAACTGTTGGAGAGGCGCCTGGTTTTCCAGTACCCTGCACAACACGAACACCTGCTGATCTAGATTGTAATAATTGACCAACACTGGTATTTGCTTTTTCTGCTGTTCCTTCCAAATCTAAAACAGAAATTGAGGACGTAATGTCTCTTTTGTTTTGTTTTCCATAACCCACAAGAACAACATTTTCCAAACTTGACACATCTGTTTTCATCGTCACAGAAATTGGGTTATTGGCATCGGCCGTAACTTTTTGTGTTACAAAACCAATATAGGAAATTTCTAGTATGGAGTTTTCGTCGTTAACACTTATTGAGAAATTTCCATCAAAATCAGTTGTTGTACCATTGGAAGTGCCTAATTCAACGACTGCTGCTCCTGGAAGAGGATAACCATTGTTGTCTGTTACGTTTCCGGTAACAATAATTTCAACAACTTTTTGTTGGTTTGTCTCTATGGAAACCTTTTTTGAAGATTCCTTAGGCTCATTAACTGATTTTGAAAGTATAACAACATTCTTATTTAGCTCATAACTTAATTTATTTTCAAAAATTAAATTAATAACATCATTAAGACTTGCTTTCACAACTGCTAGAGTTATGGTTTTTTCAAAATCATAAATCTCACTTCCAAATATAAATCGAAGTGGAGTTTGTGATTCAATTTTGTCTAGTACGCTAATTATTGTTTCATTTTCTACATCAAAACTTATATCGTTTTGTGTATGAGCTTTTGGGTGAGCAAAAGCTGAAAAAATCATAAAAAAGGACAGAAATAAAGAAATCTTTTTTAACCCCAGAAAGGAGCAAGTATTTTTCTTCTTGTTTTTTGTTGTTTCAAGTTTAAAATTCATAATTTTGACATCATTTAGTTAGTAATTTATTGCTATTTCGGTAATTTAATATTCTATTTGATTCAACGGGTTTTTGTTGGTCCAAAAGCCCGTTTTTAATTTATTATTATTTTATTATTTAGAATTTGGTATTCAATTTTATAGATTTTAACTAGGTAATCTAAAACATCTTCAATAGATTCTTGATCAGTTAAAAATGTAGCATTGATAAACATGTCGTTTAATTTTTTGTTGCTATTAATAATTATGACATCGTAAATTCTTTCAAGTTTAGTAATTAGATTATTTATATTTTCATTTCTAAATATAATTCGTCCCTCAATCCACGATGTGTATAGTACAGTATTGACTTTAGAGAGTTCAATCTCTCCTATCGAATAATCTAGCTTAGCCATGTCGCCGGGACTTATAACAGTAACACCGCTATCGTTCAAGGAGTTTTTAACACCTAAACTACCTTCGGTTAAAATAACTTCAGAGAAATTATCTTCCTCATAGTTTTTTAAATTAAATCTTGTACCATAAACTTCAATCGAAGTACCTGTTGATAATACATTAAATGCATCTATTGGGTCTTTGGCTACATCAAAAAAAGCTTCACCAGATATTAACACTTCTCTATCAAAACCTTTTATAAAGCTGACAGGAAATGTAATAGATGAACCTGAGTTTAAATGAACAACAGTTCCATCTGAAAGGTTTAATTTAAATCGTTTCCCGTATGGAACATTGATTGTATTTTTGACTAAAGATTTTGAATTTACATCTTTTTTGTAGACAAGTGTATTTGTGTTTATACTTACCAAACCTTCTAGTTTATCAGATTCAGTTGTATTGTTATCTAAAACGATTTTGTCTCCACTTGATGTTGTTAGAACAATGTTTTTAGACTCAATATCTATTTTATCTTTATTTACAAAGTAAACAATTCCAAGAAATAACATAGTAAATGCAGTAATCCCAACTAATTTACGTTTACGAGATCTAATTATTAATTGTTTTTCTTGTTTTTTGATTCTTGACTCTAAATCTTTAATTATAGATGTCTTGTCAAATTGATTCATAGATAGATTTGATAAATAATTAATACAGACGTATTCATTAAATTGGATATAATTTTCTTCAATGATAATAAAATCTAATAGAGTTTTAAGTTCAGATAGATTACAATCATTGTTGAAAAAATTTAATATTATATTTTGAATATTGGTATTCATAACTATCTCTATAACGATCTCAGAGCCAAGAACCCTTGTGATATATTAAAAAAAATTTATTTTATTTTAAGTTTTATTTAAAAAATTGGCAAATTAATTAATGATTTCATAGATTTATGGTAAGATTAGTATATTATATGACTGAAAAAAATGAAAATTTCATTGAGAAGCTTAAGGGAAATGAGCCTGCAGCTTGGCGAGAGCTTGTTGATTTGTACGGAGACAAGTTGTTTGCATACGCATTGAGCTTATGTTCCAACCACGAAATTTCTTCCGAAATAGTTCAACAAGTCTTTGTTAATATTTTCGAAAGAAAAGATAAATTAAGTACCAAACACTCATTAAAATCATATTTGTACAAATCTACATTCAATAAATTTGTTGATCTCCATCGAAAAAAAAAATCAATGACAATGTTGCATGAACAATACTATTTAATGCTAAATCAATTTGCCGTAAGATCAGATGATGATTTTATAAAAAATAGGCTTGAAATTATGAACCGTGAGATAGACAAACTCCCAAACAAAACAAAAGAAGTATTTTATCTAAGTAAAAAAAGAGGATTTTCTAATATTGAAATATCAGAATTGCTTGACGTTTCAGTTAAGACTGTTGAGGGACATATTACAAAAGCATTTAGACAGCTACGCACTGAAGTAAAAAAAATAAAAACTTAGTATGTCAATTCAACTCTATAATTTTAATGCAAATAAAATAATTTTCTCCATCTCTTTGTAGCCTGCTAAATTTGGATGAACTAAATCATTCTCAGCTGTATATTTGGGAACCTTTAATCCCCCCTTAGAATCTGCCATTAAAGTATAATAGTTGACGTAAGCCAAGCCATTATCGTTACAATATTTTTCTAAAATAGAGTTTAGTTTAATTACTTTAGTAGCCGGTTCTTGTCCAGGCGACCAAAGAAAATCTATGGCAGGCAATGTTGAACAAATATAAACATCTATGTTATTTGCAATGGCAATCTCTGACATTGAAATTATATTGTCTGCGGTATTTTTAATGGAAATTGGACCTGTATTTTTAGCAATATCATTAGTTCCAGCCATAATAACCACAGCCTTTGGGTTCAAATCAATAACATCTGATCTAAATCGAACAAGCATTTGTGGGGATGTTTGGCCCCCAATACCTCGATTTACAAATGAATTGTCTGTAAAAAAACTTGGATCAAAACGACTCCATAGTTGTGTAATCGAATTGCCCATGAAAACTACCCGATTCGGGTCATCAATATTTTTTAACTCCTCATTGCTTGCCCGATAAAAGTTTGTGTTTGCCCAATCCATTAATGTACCTCCTCCAGCTATTGCAATTTGTGGTGCTAGTTTAAGGTCATCAAATTTTCCAGCTTGGATGACTTCTTGTCCATTCATAACTATTGTAGTAAGCATGAACACTGAATTTATAATTATTTTGTTTATTGTCATTTTTTTGATTTTGAATAGATCCATTTTAAAAAATTTTGTTCAGCAAATGCATTATCCCAGCTGCCATGGTCAACATCTTCATACAAGGTCAGTTTTGGACTACCTCCTGCTTCAATAATAGCAGTAGCCATTTTTAACGAATGTATAGGACTTACAACGGTATCGTCAGATCCGTGAAAAATCCAGATTGATGTTTTTTGAGAATATAATTTAGCCATCTGCGCTACTCCATTACCGCAAATAGGGGTAGCTGCTGCAAACATATTGGGGCGCCTACACAGTATTTCAAATGTACCCATACCTCCCATAGACAAACCACTTACATAGACCCTGGTTTTATCCACCTGTTTCTTTTTTATGAACTTATCCATTAATTTGATGACTAGGTTTAAGCTATTATTGGGATTTGTGCTCAATGTAAATAAAGTATCATTCCAATTATCAAAAAGTAAGCTAGGCCATCTATCATTTTCCGTACACTGCGGAAAAATTACCCAGGACGGATATTTATCTCTTACTTCTTTTTTTAAAAATAGTTCACCTCCATGCGTCAATTGAGAACTGTTGTCATTACCTCTTTCTCCAGCACCGTGTAAAAACAAATGAACGGGATATTGTTTGGATGGATCGTAGTTTGCAGGCTTTAAAAATCTATAATTAAGGGTATCACCTTCATGAACGAAAATCGCATCTTCATATAATTTGTATTCTTGAGCATTTAAAGCTATGTTAAGAAAAAGAAAAAATTTAGTAGTTATAATGAGTTTTCCCATTGGTGCATAAATTTAAACGTCACACTCATAATACGTTCTAATTTTATAAAACCCTCTTTTTTTCATTTTTATATAAATTTAATTTAGAATAAAAATCGAAAATAAATATAATAAAATATCCCCAAAAATAATTAATTATTCTTGAGGATAATTGTGACCCAGAAGGGATTCGAACCCCTAACCGTCAGAGCCGAAATCTGATATTCTATCCAGTTGAACTACTGGGCCGTAATTTTTATAACAAGTTCTCTTTTACTAAAGTTGAGATTGTTTTACCATCAGTTTTTCCTACTAAGGCTTTAGTCACAACTGCCATAACACGCCCCATATCTTTCATTCCAGATGCTCCTAGCGAAGCAATTGTATCTATAACAACTTTTTCTACTTCGGAAACATCTAACATCTTGGGCAAAAAACGGCTAATAACTTCTGCTTCTGCAAGTTCTGGCTCTGCTAAATCAAAACGATTTTGTTTTGAAAATATTCTTGCACTATCGTGTCTTTGTTTTACTAATTTTTGCAATAATCTAAATTCATCTTCCTCAGACATAACAGAACCTGATCCACTAGTATGTGCTATTAATATAGCTGACTTAACAGATCTCAAAGCTGTAAGGGCAACAGAGTCTTTGGATTTCATCGCAGATTTTATCGCGGCCATTATTGAATCTTGTAAGCTCATAATAATTAATTTTTATTGTCAAAACTAAGTTAATAAAATCACTCATTCCTGAATTAAAAAAAATAAAAAATTAAATATATTTATTTTTAGTTTTTTTTAAATCTTAATCTACATTGTCATGCAAGTAAGAATTATTTGAACGTAACTGAACTTCATCATTATCGTCTAGACCAATTGTAGTCCTCGATGTATGTAAATCAGAAGAATGCTCAGTATCATTTAAGCTAACACCCTGACGTTTATAGGCAGGCTCTTTTTCAATTTCCTCAATTTTAGATGAATTAAACTTGTAATTAAAGGCTTTCATTTTTTGTCGTCTTTCATCTGCCCTTTCTCTAAGAGTTTTGGAAATAGGATTGTTAAATGGGTCTTGATTTTCAGCAGGGGTAGATTTTACTTCAGGTTCTTCAATTGTTATTTTTTTAATTACTATTTCATTTTCTACTTGTACGGGTGTTTCCGATTTGGCTATATCAAACTTCTTATCAGTTTGTTCTAAAATAATATGATCATCTAGCGCATAACGCATATCTCCAAGTTCGTTTGGTTCGTTTACAGGGATTAATTCTATGTAATCGTTAACCTCAATTTGATTAATCTTATCCTCAAGAGTAAAAACCTCAGCTTCGTCGGAATCAGACAATGAAGGTTTACTTGAAATTGGCATATCAAATGTAAGTATTGTTTGATCTTCTTGATTAGATTGGAATTCATTTACATCCATATGAGTTGCAGAGACATCATTTATTATAAAGTCATTCTCATAAACTTTTAAGTCAACTGTTTGAGAAACTACATCAAAATTTTTAATTGCCTCTGTAGTTGGAACTAAATCCATAGCTTCAAAAGTTGCATTACTGGATTGGTGTGTATTATCTACAAGGTCATGAATAATTGTATCATTTTGTATATTTTGCAGATCATCAGATGTATTATTAGATTCTGAAATTATTAAATCATGTTCCATTGTTTGCTCATTTTCAAGAGCATGTACAACCTTTTTTGCTTCTGTATTTGTAATTTCGTTCTGCTGAGTCACATCAAATCCTGTGGCAATAATGGTAACAGAAATAGCTTCTCCTAAACTATCATCTTCTCCAACACCCATAATAATATTAGCTCCGTAGCCGGCTTCAGCTTGAATATGATCATTAATTTCGCCTATTTCATCAATTGTAATTTCTTGTGAACCTGAAACGATCAATAATAATACATTTTTGGCTCCAGTAATTTTATTATCATTGAGCAACGGAGAATCTAATGCCGAAGTAATAGCTTCTTGTGCTCTATTTTGGCTTGAAGATGTTGAAGAACCCATAATTGCGGTCCCACTATTGCTTAATACAGTCTTGGCATCTCGTAAATCAATATTTTGCATGTAGTGGTGCGTAATTACTTCAGCAATTCCACGTGCAGCAGTTGAGAGAACTTCATCGGCTTTAGAGAAACCTGCTTTAAAACCTAAGTTTCCGTAAACCTCTCTAAGTTTATTATTATTTATGATTACTAATGAATCAACTGTTTTACGAAGCTTATCAATACCTTGATGAGCTTGTGAATTTCTTATTTTCCCTTCAAACTCAAATGGCATGGTAACAATCCCCACAGTAAGAATATCCATTTCCTTAGCCATTTTAGCTATTATTGGCGCTGCACCAGTACCAGTGCCACCTCCCATTCCAGCAGTTATAAACACCATTTTAGTATTGGATGTTAACATGGCTCGAATATCGTCCAAACTTTCTACTGCTGATTGCTCTCCAATTTCAGGATTTGCTCCGGCACCAAGACCTTCAGTTAAATTGACGCCTAGTTGAATTTTGTTAGGTACTCCGCTATTATTTAAAGCTTGTGAATCGGTATTACATATCACAAAATCAACTCCGTTGATTCCCTGTTTAAACATGTGGTTAATAGCGTTACTTCCTCCCCCACCTACTCCAATAACTTTTATTACGTTAGATTGGTTCTTTGGTAAGTCAAATGTGATTCCAAAATCATTATTGCTGCTCATATAATTAATTTTACTGGTTATTGTTTTTATTCTGCATTATCTAAAAAGTGTTTAACTCTTTCTGTTAGTTTATCTAAAAATCCTCCTCTATCTTTACTTCTAGGCGTTTTTGGAATTTGAGTAAACTCTTGTTCTATTTCAATATCATTATCTTGTGAAATTTCTATCATTATTTTTTCTTGGCGAGAAAGACTATCCATTACCAATCCTACTGCAGTGGCATACATTGGACTAGTAATTTCGCTATCGCTATCTCCAGCTAAATGCTCATTTGGATATCCAACCCTTGTATCCATTCCTGTTATATATTCGACTAACTGCTTTAAATGTTTTAACTGACTTCCACCACCTGTTAATACGATTCCTGCAATTAATTTTTTCTTTTGCTCTTCGTGTCCATAATTTTTGATTTCTACATACACTTGCTCAATAATTTCTACTACTCTTGCATGTATAATTTTAGATAAGTTTTTGAGGGTGATCTCTTTAGGATCACGCCCCCTCAATCCAGGAATTGAAACAATCTCATTATCTTTATTTTCGCCTGGCCAAGCAGAACCGAATTTTATTTTCAATAATTCAGCTTGCTTCTCTATAATCGAACAACCCTCTTTAATGTCTTCAGTAATCACATTGCCTCCAAAAGGAATAACGGCTGTGTGTCTGATTATTCCGTCTTTAAATACAGCTAAATCTGTGGTTCCACCTCCGATATCTATTAAAGCAACACCAGCTTCTTTTTCTTCCTGACTTAAAACTGCATTTGAAGATGCCAGGGGTTCAAGTGTTATACCCTCCAAGTTTAAACCTGCAGTTTGTACACATCTTCCGATATTTCTAATGGAAGAAACCTGTCCCACAACCACATGAAAATTGGCTTCAAGACGCTCACCATACATACCTATTGGTTCTTTAATCTCTGCTTGTCCATCAACTTTAAAATCTTGAGGCAAAACATGAATAATCTCTTCGCCAGGCAACATTACTAATTTATGAACCTGATTTATAAGTCGATCAATGTCATCTTCATTAATTACTAATTCAGAGTTAGCTCTTGTAATATAGTCACTATGCTGCAAGCTACGGATGTGTTGTCCGGCTATGCCAACGGTCACTTCCTTTATCTTCAAACCTGAGTTAGACTCTGATTCAGCGACTGCTTGCTGTATTGACTGAATAGTTTGTGTGATATTATTAACGACACCTCTGTGAACTCCTAGGCTTTTAGACTTTCCAATGCCAAGTATTTCAAGTTTATCGTACTCGTTTTTACGACCAATCATAGCCACAATTTTAGTGGTACCAATGTCTAATCCTACTGAAATTTTTTGATCTTCCATACAATTATTTTTTTGTGCAAACAACTTGATTATCAAATTGCAAATTCACACTTTTATAAATATCTAACATATTATCTTTCTTTGCTTTCTGATAAAAAGCCTTTAAATTTTTAAATTTCAACTCTAATTTATCTAAGTTTCCAATTAAAATATTAAAATCTAGTAATCTCAATTTTAAACTTATTTCCTTATTTTTATTTAAATAAATCCCAGTCAAATATGTTTTAAAAAATGAGTCATTATAAGCTGTTAATGCTAACTTATAAATTCTTTGTAGATCATCTTCTTCAACAATTCCATAAACCATAGGAACTCGTGCACTGTGTTGTGTAGACAATGGCATTCTTAAACCTTCATCATCAATGTAAAACACTTCACTATTTTGAACTCTAGCTATAGGAACTCTTTGTTCCACTCTAGCCATAACTGCACCGTTTACAGTAAGATACACCTGAGCGGACTTTATCATCTCATTAGACTCAAGCGAAAACTCTAACTCTCTCAAATCTATATCTTCTTTATTTAAAAAATATGGTTTTTCTTTACTTAGTATCAACAATTTATTAACCATTTCGGTAGTGATAAAAACATTATTCAAACCCGTAAATTGAACATTCACATTGTTAACTGGACGGCTGTTATTTTTAAAAGATGAAAATGCATACAAGAACAACACTAATCCTAGCAAAAACATACCTTTAATTAAGTTCCAATTAATTCGCATAGCTTAATTTTTCTTTCAACTTCAAAACCTCAACTCCAATATCTCCAGCTCCAATGGTAATAAAAACTGGATACCCTAAGTCAGTTATTTCATTAAATATTTCAGATTTATAAATTAATTTTTTTATTGGGCATTTTATTTTTCCTAATAACCACTTAGAATCAACCCCATCAATAGGAAGCTCTCTTGCTGGATAAATTTCTAATAAAAAAGTAGCATCAAATTGAGATAAGCTTTCAGCAAATTCATTAATAAAATCTCTAGTTCTACTAAATAAATGTGGTTGAAACACTACGGCAATCTTTTTGGATGGGTACATCTCCCTGACTGCTCTGTATAAAGCATTTATTTCAGTAGGATGATGCGCATAGTCATCAATAAAAATAAAGTCATCTGTTTTAATTTGATAGGTAAAACGTCTTTCAACACCCTCATAGGATTCCAAAGCCTCAGCTAAACCCAAAGTAGAACATCCTAACTCAATGGCCATGGCCATGGCTACTAATGCGTTAGAGATATTGTGAATTCCAGGAAGATTAAAATGTAAGTTTTTAATTAACTTTGTAGGGGTTTGTATATCGAAATAGTAAACACCATTAGTAACACGAACATTTAGTGCACTATAATCAGCCTTCTCATTAACTCCATAAGTAATTCCGTCAAAAGGCAAGCCTTTTTTGACAAATAATTTACCCGAGGGTTTAATATTTTTAATAAATTCTGTGAAAGAAAGTTCTAAATCCTCAGCAGAGCCGTATATATCTAAATGATCTGCATCTGTTGATGTAATACAAGCAAAATCCGGACTGAGTGATAAAAAAGATCTATCAAACTCATCAGCTTCAACAACAGAAATTTCAGTACCTCGGTGTATGAGATTTGATTGATAATTTTCTGAGATACCTCCAATAAAGGCAGTCACTTTTTTATTATTTTGATACAACAAATGAGCTAAGATACTAGTAGTAGTAGTCTTACCATGTGTCCCAGCTATTGCCAAACATTGCGTATTTTTAGTTACCAAGCCCAACACTTCTGAACGCTTAAAGACTTGAAAACTATTAGATATAAAATAATTTAAAAGTGAATTATCTTGAGAAATAGCTGGTGTAAAAACTACCATGGTTTTCAAAGGATCTGTAAACATTTTATTGATCATACTAGGATTGGCTTCAAATTGAATACTAACCCCTAAGTCAATCAATGAATCTGTGGAACGAGAAGGTATTTTATCATAACCACTAACCTTTTTACCAATAATGACAAAGTACCTTGCAAGCGCACTCATTCCAATACCTCCGATACCAATAAAATAAATGTTATGTATTGATTTTAAATTCATTTAGTTAATAATTTTTCAATTTCATCAACAATTGATTTCGTAGCATCTTTCAATGCTAATTTTCTTATATTTTTTGAAAATGATTCCTGTTGAGATTCTGAATCAAAAAGCTTGGAAAATTTAGTTTCAAAAGTTGAATCCAAATCTTCCTCAGCTATTAATATTGCAGCTCGGTTTTGAGTAATTGCATTGGCATTTTTAGTTTGATGATCTTCAGAAACATTTGGAGATGGAATAAAAATCACTGGCTTTCCAACAATACATAACTCAGAAACTGAACTAGCACCAGCCCTTGAAATGACAAAATCAGCTCCAGCGTATGCTAAATCCATTCTATTAATAAAAGTGTGAACTTGTACTAAATTTCTGGAATCATATTTATTGTAATCTTCAGAATATAGTTTTCCACACTGCCAAACTAACTGAACGCCTAAAGAATTGAAGAAGTCTAGCTTACTTTCGATAAGCTGATTTATGCGACGCGCTCCAAGGCTACCGCCCAAAACTAGTAATGTTTTTTTATCACTTTCTAAGTTAAAAAAAGAACAAGCCTCTTCTGTTTTCTGCTTTAAATTTAAAAGGTCTTGACGAACTGGATTACCACTTATAATTATTTTGTTTTCTGGGAAAAACCTTTCTAACCCCTCGTACGCAACACAAACTTTATTAACTCTTTTTGATAGTAATTTATTTGTAATACCAGGGAATGAGTTTTGCTCTTGAATGAGCGTTGGCACCCCACTCATTGAAGCCACCTGCAATACAGGACCACTTGCAAAACCTCCTGTTCCAATTACTACATCGGGCTTAAAAGATCTTATAATCTGAGCGGATTTAAGTAAGCTAAAAACTAACTTTAATGGAAATAATAAGTTTTTATAAGTTAACCCTCTTTTAAATCCAGATATCCATAAACCAATAATTGTATAACCAGCTTGCGGTACTTTTTGCATTTCCATCTTGTCACTAGCACCTACAAATAAAAATTCGGTCATTGGAAATCGCAATCTTAATTCATTAGCAATGGCTATTGCAGGATAAATATGTCCTCCTGTTCCTCCACCTGATAATATGACTTTATAAGATTTCATTAAAATGCTTCGCTAAGGATTTCTAAAGGATGTTGATCATCCATATCTTTATTTTTATTTTTATCTTCATCTCTTTTTGCACTCACGCTTAATACGATACCCAATGCTAAACAGGTTACCCATATGGAAGTTCCCCCACTACTTACAAGCGGCAATGTTTGCCCCGTGACTGGGAATAACTGCACAGCTACTCCCATATTAATAAGAGCTTGAAATATAACTGGAAGCCCCACACCTATGGTCAATAGCTTTCCGAACACGGAGTCTGACTTTTGTGCGACGATTACAATCCTAAACAATAACCATAAGTAAAGAATCAACAAAACCATACCTCCAATGAGACCATACTCCTCAATAATAATTGCAAAAATAAAATCCGACGATGATTGTGGTAAAAAATTTTTCTGAATACTTTTTCCTGGTCCTAAACCCTTTACTCCTCCAGTAGCAATTGCTATTTTTGCTTTTTCAATCTGATAATCCTCTTGAGTAACTTCAGAATCTATGAAACTTGAAATTCGACTAGTCCAAGTATCCACACGGTTCGGAATTAAACTTGGGAAAGCCTTTGCTGATAATATAAATAAAGCAAGGACAACAACTCCAGATCCGATAATAATTGATAAATATTTAAGTGGATAGCCCCCCACATAAGTTAATAGAACCACCGTTGAAAAAATAATTGCTGCAGTTGAAAAATTAGCTGGAAGAATCAAAGCTAAAACAATAAAAACTGGTAGCCACAATGGTAGAATAGACTCTTTAATCGAGATAATTTTATCTTTAATTTTAGTTAAATAACGAGCTACATAAACCATTAAAACTAAAGCAGCTAAAGTAGATGGCTGAAATGTAAACCCAACAATAGGCACTCGAATCCAACGACTCGCATTGGCACCTTCGATGGTTGTTCCTTGAAGGATTGTAATCATTAATAATATTAAAACAACTGGGATCATGACCATTGAAAGGCCTCTAAAATACCTGTAAGGAATCTTATGAATGGCATAGATAATAGAGAAGCCTAAAAACAAATGCACAAAATGCTTGATAAAATAGCTAAAGGTGTTACTACCACTGCCAATATAAGCCAGGTTGCTAGCAGCACTATATACAGGCAGAAAAGAGAAAATTGCCAATAACGCTGCAATAGCCCAAATAATTTTATCTCCTTTTATGTTACCAAATACTGTTTTCATTATAACTTTCTTACAGCTGATTTAAATTGGTTACCTCTATCTTCATAACTCTCAAATAAGTCAAAACTCGCACACGCTGGAGACAACAATACAGCTTCACCAGCAGCAGCAATTTTATAAGCGATTTTAACCGCTTCGCTCATAAACTGTGTTTCAATTATGACATCAACCATATTTTCGAAAGCATCAAATAAAGCATCGTTGTCTTTTCCCAAACATATAATTGCTTTAACTTTTTCATTTACAAATGGGAATAATGAGCTATAATCATTTCCCTTATCAACTCCTCCAACGATCCAAACAGTAGGAACATTCATACTTTCTAAAGCATAATATGTAGCATTTACATTAGTTGCTTTAGAATCATTTATATATTTAACCTTGTTAATTGTTAAAACCTGTTCCAAACGGTGCTCAGCTCCTTGAAACCCCTCAAGACTTTCTCTAATTGTAGCTTTTCTAATTTTCATTAGATGTGCAACCGTAGCTGCAGCCATAGCATTTTTTACGTTGTGCTTTCCTTCTAAAGCTAAATTTGATATTGGCATAATTACGTCTCTATTATTAAACTCTGTTATTATATTATTTTGTTCTAAATACGTACCATTTGTTACTATTTTAGATAGCGAAAAAGGTACTAATGTGGACTGAATTTGATGGCTTTTTATGTAGGATGTAATGATCTCGTCATCAGAATCATACAATAAATAATCATCTGATGTTTGATTCATAATAATCCTAAATTTGGAAGCTATATAATTTTCAAATTTATAATCATAACGATCCAAATGATCAGGAGTTATATTAGTTATAACGGCAATATTAGGCCTGAAATTTTTTATTCCATCCAACTGAAAACTACTTAACTCAAGAACATAATTGGCTGTTTTTGTAAGGACTTGTTTTGCAAAACTTTGACCAATATTTCCACCCATTGCTACATCTAAGCCAGCATGTTTAAGAATATGATAAACCATCATTGTGGTTGTAGTCTTTCCATTACTACCGGTAATACCAATGATGTTAGCAGTCGTATTTAATGCTGCAAATTCAATTTCTGACACTACAGGTATCGTAGCATACTGTAACTTCTGAACAATAGTTAAATGATCCGGAATACCAGGACTTTTAACTACTAAATCTGCAGTTAAAATCTTAGACTCTGTGTGACCACCGTCTTCCCATTCAATCTCATTATTTATAAGAACGTCTTTATAATTATTCGTAATCTTTCCAGAATCAGAAAGGAATACATTGTACTTTTTTAACTTCCCTAACAATGCAGCTCCAATACCACTTTCTCCGCCGCCAAGTATAACCAATTGTTTCATCTAGCGAATTTTCAAAGTGACTATTGTTAATATTGCCAAAAGTATTCCTACAATCCAAAATCGAGTAACAATTTTACTTTCATGGTACCCAGATTTTTGGTAATGGTGATGGAGAGGGGACATTTTAAAAATACGACGACCAGTACCATACTTTTTTTTAGTATACTTAAAGTACCCAACCTGCATAACTACTGATAGATTTTCTGCTAAGAAAACTCCACATAAAACTGGAATCAACCATTCCTTACGAACCGCAATAGCAATAACTGCAATTATACCTCCAATAGTCAAGCTGCCTGTATCGCCCATAAAAACCTGAGCAGGATAAGAGTTGAACCACAGAAAACCTATTAAAGCTCCTACAAATGCAGCTATATAGATTGTAATCTCCTCCACCCTTGGGATATACATTATATTTAAATAGTCAGAAAAAATGATATTTCCAGAAACCCATGCGAAAACTCCTAATGTTAAAGCGATAATAGCAGAAGAACCAGCAGCTAGTCCATCAATGCCGTCTGTTAAATTAGCACCATTGGAGACGGCAGAGATGATAAATATAACTACCAACACAAATGGAATCCACCCATAATTTTTTAAACCTGGATGAATCCAAGTAATGAGATCTGCGTAGTCAAACTCGTTAGATTTAACAAACGGAATTGTTGTCTTTGTAGATTTTATTTCTGGGTAAAATTGAACAGAAGATACCTCGTTTGATACAAGTTCTTCCTGCAAATTTGCTGGTATTTTTTCCTTGATAGTCACTTCACTATTAAAAAACAAGGTAGTACTAACAATAATACCTAGCCCCACTTGACCCAAGATCTTAAAGCGACCCTTCAATCCTTCTTTTTCATTTTTGAATTTCTTGATATAGTCATCAATAAAGCCTATTACACCCATCCATAGTGTAGTAATAAGTAATAAAATAATGTAGATATTATGTAATTTTGCAAGTAGTAATACAGGAACTATCGTAGCAAAAATAATAATTACGCCACCCATAGTTGGAGTTCCAGCTTTTTCTTTTTGACCTTGTAAACCCAAATCTCTTATGGTCTCACCTACCTGTTTTTTATGAAGATAATTAATAATACGCTTCCCAAAAATAGTAGATATTAATAGTGATAAAATAACAGCAACTGCTGCCCTAAACGTAAGAAACCCAAAAAGTGAGGCTCCTGCGAATTGGTATGTTTCTTCTAAATATTTAAATAAATAATATAGCATCTTATTTGTTTAATTTTTTTAAAAATTCTTTTGTTATTTTATAGTCATTAAACTCACTTTTAACCCCATTTACCTCTTGGTAGGTTTCATGCCCTTTTCCAGCTACAAGTATAATGTCATTAGGCTCCGCAAACTGACAAGCTGTTTTGATAGCCTGATTGCGATTGGGAATTGATATAAATTTTTTGAAATTTTGAGCTTCAACACCAAGTTCCATTTCAGAGATGATCTGATCTGGATTTTCTGATCTTGGATTATCACTTGTAAAGATTATTTTAGTACTTAACGAAGTTGCAATATGCGCCATCTTTGGACGTTTGGATTTATCACGATCTCCCCCGCAACCAACAACAGTAATTAAAGTTTCATTTTTTGTTCGAATTGAATTAATCGTTACCAAAACATTTTTTAGAGCATCTGGTGTATGGGCGTAATCAATAATTGTAGTAATATTAGTGTCTGAAACAAAATACTCAAACCGGCCATCTACATTATTTAATGTACTCATCAGGCGTAGTGCTTCAGAAGATTTTAGTCCTAATATTTTGCTGACTCCATAAATAGCCGTTATGTTATATGCATTAAAACTACCAATTAGCTTCACCCAAACCTCGTTATTGTTTATTTTCAATAAAAGACCTCTAAACTGATTTTCTAAAATTTGACAGCGAAAATCTGCAAAGCTTTTTAATGCATAGTAGTACTGATTAGCTTTGGAATTTTGAAGCATTACAGAGCTATTTTTATCATCTCCATTAACTAAAGCAAATGCGTTTGATGGAAGCCGATCGAAAAAAGACTTCTTAACATCCCTATATTTTGAAAAAGTTTCATGATAATCCAAATGATCATGAGAAAGATTTGTAAAAACACCTCCAGTAAAGTTGAGCCCTTCTATTCTGTGCTGATCAATGCCGTGAGAGCTCACCTCCATAAAACAAAAATCTACTCCTTCATGACTCATTTCATTCAAATATGCATTAATAACTAGTGAATCAGGAGTTGTGTGAGCAGTCGGATATCTTTTAGAATCCACCATAATTTTTACAGTTGATATAAGCCCTACTTTATATCCAGCATTTTTGAATAACTCATACAAAAGGGTAGCAACCGTTGTTTTTCCATTTGTTCCTGTAATGCCAATGAGTTTTAAGTTTTCTGATGGATTTCCATAATAATTAGAAGCCATTGTTGCTAAAGCTTGGCTAGAGTTCAAAACCACCACGTAAGTAACTGAGTTAACTAACTCGAGTGGAAGATCCTGACAAACAACAACTGTCACACCTTGAACGATTGCTTTATTGATATATTCATGACCATCAATTGTACTCCCTTTAATAGCTATAAAAACATCGTCTTTCCCTGCATTTCTAGAATCATAACGTAAAGCCGCTATTGAGCGTTCAACATTTCCTATGACAGACTCAATAGAAACTTTGTATAATATGTCTTTTAAAGCATTCAAGATAGTTCAAGAATTATTAAAGATTGAGATATAATTTTTTGACCATTTTTAACTGATTGTTTTGAAACGCGACCACTTCCACAAACCTGAACTTTTAGGTCCAAATTTTCTAATATTGAGATAGCATCCATAGCCGACATCCCCAGAAGGTCAGGCATCACCGTTTTGAAGTTTTTAGTAACTTCATAATACTTATTGTAGTCCGACTCAACAATTTCTGATTTTTTATTGATATCCTCAACTTGATCAACCATCGGAGAATCCGTATATATTTTCTGTGCAATTTTTTTAAACACAGGACCTGAAACATCAGCTCCATAATAACCGACACTCTTATCTGGTTCATGAATGACTACTATACACGAATATTTAGGATTATTTGATGGGAAATAGCCACAAAAAGAGGATATGTAGTTCAATTGATCTTTGTCTGAGTAATTCTTTTGACATGTACCTGTTTTTCCTGCCATTGAAAATTTTTCAGAGTATAACTTATGACCTGTTCCGTGTTCTTTTCTAACTACGTTCTTAAGCAGCTGTTGTAATTTTAAAACAGTTTCTTTTGAACATATCTTAGGATTGATTATCTCTGTTTGAAAAGTTTTAATTGATGTATCAATTTCTTTTATTTCTCTTAAAAACTTTGGCCTTACCATAACTCCATCGTTTGCAATAGCATTATAAAAAGTTAAGGTTTGAAGTGGTGTAAATGATACTCCATATCCATAGGCCATCCACTCTAAAGCAATACCGCTCCAACGACCATTATTAGTTCTTGGGTCAGGGATAATCGACCTTCCTTCACCTGTCAAAGGCAAACCAAGAGAGTTTTGAAGATTCATTCTATACAAACCATCTACAAATTTTTCGGGTTGGTCCTTGTATGCGCTATGAATCGCTTTTACGATTCCTGTATTTGAGGAAACTTCAAAGGCTTTGGCTATGGATATGTTTCCGTAACCACCGTTCTTCGAATCCCTTACTTTTTTGCCGTAAAATGATAAAACCCCTTTTCCTGTGTCAAACATCGATGTGGTGTCAATAACTTTATCCTCTAACGCTACCGCTAATGCCATAAGCTTAAATGTAGATCCAGGTTCATGAGATTCACCAACAGCATAATTGAGTCGCTCATAATACAAGCCCTCACTATTTCTTCCTAAATTTGAAATAGCTTTAATATCGCCGGTTTTAGTCTCCATTACAACGACCGTTCCATGATCAGCCTTAAAGTTTTCTAACTGTTCCAAAAGTGCATGATGAGCAATATCTTGAATATTAACATCAATCGTCGTATAAACATCATATCCATCTTGAGGCTCAAGTTGATTAAAATCATCTATTGGCTTCCATTGACCTTTACCAATTTTTTGCTTACGCCTCTGCCCGTCCACACCTCTTAAGTATTTTTCACCAAATGCACCATCAATTCCAACACGCGTAATATTTCCGAAGTCGTCAAAACGCTCATACCCAATTAACCTTTGTGCTATTGCGCCCATGGGGTAGTCTCGTTTTGTGGACTGCTCGACAATCAAACCACCTTTGAAAGCTCCTAAATTTAAAAGAGGAAAATTTCTAAATTGTAGATACTGCGAATAACCTAAGTTCCTCGCTAAGAGAAAATAGCGGTTTTTATTTTGACGTGCTAAATTTAACTGATGTCTATATTCACTTGACGAAGTACCATAAAAAATAGCCAAAGAATCGCTTAACGCACTAATATGATTATTGTAGTTTTCCGTTGACGGTGCTATTAAATCAATTCGGATATCATATTTTGGGACGGATGTAGCCAACAAGCTACCTCCAACAGAATATACATTACCGCGGTTGGCAGGAATCTTAACATCTCTAATAGTCCGTTGTTTTGCAAGAGCACGATATTCAGCGCCCTGAACAAATTGGATTATAATTAATTTATACACCACTAAAAGGGCAAAAATGAACATAACTCCAGATACGAAGTATAATTTGTTCATAATAGACTTTTTAGTTAAAATCATCGATTTAGTTTGATTTAGTTTTAATAATAATTTTAAATGGCGGATCAAAAGAAGGCTTAATCTCCTTGGCCTCAAGTCGTTTTTTTATAACGGACTCCATTTTAAACTCCATCAATAAGGCTCGTGTTTCAACATATGAAGAACGTAGCTCTTTAACCTGTTCATTTAATCGAGCAATGTTGTGAACCTTACGATCAGTTCTGTGGGAGCTGGCTATCATCAATATTGCTAATGCTAAAAAAAAGAAAATTAGTCGCCAATTTTTAAAAGCTCCGTCGCTAACAAGAAAAGTCCCTTTTAAAATATTGTACATTCTGTTTTTCATTTATTCCTCTTAATTTACTTTTTTTGCAATTCTTAACTTAGCGCTTCGAGCTCTGTTATTTGATTTTACCTCAGATGGCGATGGAATAATTAGGTTTCCAACTTTTTTAAGAGGAACATCAAAGTTTCCAAAAATATCTTTTTCAGGTTCTCCATCGAATAAACCGTTCCTTATAAAACGCTTAACTAAGCGATCTTCTAAAGAGTGATAAGAAATAACACTCAGACGTCCATTTGTTTTTAACAATGAAGGCGTCTGTAATAAAAAAGCCTTGAGCACTTCAATCTCTTGATTTACCTCAATCCTTATCGCTTGATACACTTGCGCTAGAATCTTATTCTCTCTACCTTGAGGCAGGTGTTTTTTTAGAATATTTTTTAATTCAAATGTGGTGTCAATTGGAGCAAGCTCTCGAGCTTGAACAATTGACTTCGCCAAGGCTGCAGCAGTTCTCAACTCTCCATACTGCCAAAACAATTGCCTCAAAGCCTCTTCTTTATAAGAATTAATTAGTGAATGTGCCGACAACACATCTTCTTGATTCATCCTCATATCCAATAAAGCATCAAAACGAATCGAGAATCCTCTTTCCGGTTTGTCAAATTGATGTGATGAAACACCAAAATCAGCTAAAATACCATCCACTGACTTTATCCCGTGAAATCTTAAAAACCGCTGCATAAATCTAAAATTCTCGTTGATTAACAAAAATCTAGAATCATCAATAATATTTAAAAGAGCGTCTTTATCTTGGTCAAAAGCTATGAGTCTTCCATTTGGACCCAACGAAGCTAATATTTCTCTACTGTGCCCACCACCACCAAAAGTGACGTCTACATAAACTCCGTCTTTTTTTATATCTAAACCTTCTACGGTTTCTTTAAGCAATACAGTACTATGATACTCCATCCAACTCGTCTTGACCCATTACATCCTCAGCGAGTTCAGCAAAGTCTCCTGCAGCATCGTTAATAGCCTTTTCATAATTGTCTTTGTCCCAGATTTCAATAATATTAACCGCCGAAGTCAATACTATCTCTTTTGAAATTCCAGCAAAACCAACAAGATCCTTTGAAATAAGTAAGCGACCTGAACTATCTAACTCTACAGACTTAACCCCCGCTGTAAAACGCCTAATAAAATCATTGTTTTTCTTTTTAAACCGGTTAAGTTTATTAATTTTCTGCATTAACAACTCCCATTGATTCATTGGATATAACTCCAGACATGGCTGAAAAACTGCACGCTTCAAAACAAATCCATTATTCACAACTGAAACTAGCTGTTTCTTAAAGGAAACTGGTAACATTAGACGCCCTTTGGCATCAACCTTGCATTCATATGTTCCAATTATAGTATTCAATTTAAGATGTTGTGATTTGTTAAGTAATTCTACTCAAATCTAAAAAATATTTACCACATTTTACCACATTTTACCACATTGTTAATAAAATTCTATTAACAGCAAAATACTTCGATAAAATGCATGGATTTTAAGATTTATTATATGGAAAATCAGATACTTACAAAATGGGAGTGCTTTTAACGAAATCCTATTAATTAGTTTAATCAACCAAAATAGAAACAAAATAAAAGTATAAAGCATCTATAAGTATATAGGCTTAAGAATAAAAATTGAATATTTTTTAATTTAAATTGTGTAGATTTGTGCAAAACCAATTTTCTGACACAAATGAGTTATAGTTTTAAAGAAAAAGGTAAGTTCAAATACGTTGAAATTGGCGAGGGTCAACCAATAATAATTCTTCATGGATTAATGGGTGGCCTAAGTAATTTCACTGAGGTTACTGAATTTTTTAACCAAAATGGATATAAAGTAGTACTTCCTGAACTACCCTTGTACTCTTTGCCATTATTGAACACTAACGTTAAAAGTTTTGCCGAATACCTAAAAGATTTTATCAACTTCCTTGGTTTTAGTAAAGTTATTTTACTTGGAAATTCTCTAGGAGGACATGTTGGGTTACTTTATACAAAACTACATCCTTCAAAAGTAAAAGCGCTTGTGATAACCGGAAGTTCTGGACTATATGAGAGCGCAATGGGTACTGGCTATACAAAACGAAGTGACTATGAAGTTATGAAATCAAAAGTACAAGAGGTTTTTTACGATCCTAAAGTTGCAACCAAGGAAT
>ERZ1039804.678-NODE-678-length-21223-cov-11.910525_pt1 | contig 21223 bp, 31 predicted proteins | sample MGYA00383089_ERZ1039804 | MGnify/ENA primary metagenome ERZ1039804 (study PRJEB29581, sample SAMEA5548359) | metagenome | biome: marine; feature: coastal; material: water | depth 1 m | study: Short-term variability in the microbial, nano- and picoplankton...
TAGCTATATCATTAGTAGTAGCAGCTAACTTTGCTTTTGATCAAGCTAATAAAAAAAATCTTTATGATGAATACGAAGATGAAGTTGAACCAGATTTATGGGATGATGATCCATGGGAGGAAGTAGATGAAGAAGAAGTAATGGAAGAGTTAAACGATATTGAAGTAGATGCTGAAGTAGTAGTCCCAGAAGAAGATTGGAAGGTAGTAGATGATGAAGTTAAACCTAAAAAGATTATACAAAAAGGTCCTTCTGAACATCGTGTACTTTTCTCTGATGGTTCAACTAAAAAAATTAGTAAAGACGATAATATTATAAGGTACTTATGATAATAGATAAGGTTATAGAAGTCCCATTTAGGTTAAGTAGTAGTTCCAGAGAAAGCATTATACAATCGGTAGAAACCTCTATTGCTCTTCTATCTTATGTTAAACCTAAACTAAGAACATTAGTAGTTCCAGGAAATATAAACGATCTTCCTGATGAAATACCTGGTGGATTATTTAAAGCGACTCAAACCCCAGAAGGAACATTATATACCTCTGGTGGTTCTGGTCCCGGTATCCAAATAGAATCTAATATCTATACTGATCCATCCTCAGTTGATTTATTTAAAGACATTTATAGTAAGATAATAAAACTGCATGAAGAAAAAACAAAAGAAACTCTTCCATCTTATCATCATAGTTGGTTCTTTATAAACCCTCCTTCAGAAACTGAATCTAACTTCCACGACCATAGTAAGTTTAACTCTACTTTTCCTCATGATATACCTTTGTATACCTGGACATATTATATTCAACTTCCTAACAACTGCAAAGGTACTGATGGTCTTTTATCTTTTAAAGAAGATTTAGTTACAGAAACTATAGATGTTAAGTTAGATACTCTCTATATTTTTCCTTCTAACCTTCTACACCAACCGAACATTTCACCTCTTTCTACTCTAAATAGGATTACAGCTGCTGGAAATATTCTGATACCTGCCTCTGAAAAAAGTTTGTTATCTGAATAAAAGTTCGTATATTGTATTAACAATAAATGAATCAATGCAGGAAGACAAGTACGTAAAAGCCGTTAAGGAGAAGTTTGAAGAGAGATCTCAGACTGGTATTAAAAAATACAACACAACGTTAGAGAGAGAAGACCTATCTTTTTTAGATTGGCTCAATCATTTACAAGAAGAGTTGATGGATGCAACCTTATATGTAGAACGTTTAAAAACAAGTTATGCCGAAAAAAATCTACCCGGAGAGTAAAAAGAAGGTTAACCCACTTGTTAAACAAGTATGGGAATCTAAGATTAAACAATCACCTTCTAAAAATAAGCATGTCTCTTATAGTGCAATAAGTACTTACCAAAAATGCCCTAAAGCTTGGCAACTTCTGTATAAAGATAAAGTAGTTCCTTTCGAACAGAATATATATCTTTGTTTTGGTACTGCAATGCATGAGACTATGCAAGAATGGTTAACAGTAATGTACCATGATAAGGTAAAAGCAGCTAACGATATCGATCTAGGTAAGCTACTATATGCTAATATGGTTAAAGCTTACAAGATTGGATTAGCACAATCCAAAAAAGGACATTTCTCTACTCAAGATCAAATGACAGAGTTTTGGTTAGACGGTAAACATATATTAGAATACTTAACTAAGAAAAGAGGAGGATACTTCAGTACTAAAACTATGATGCTTGCTGGAGTCGAAACACTTTTATATCAGGATTTAAGACCTAGTGTTAAGTTTAAAGGCTCTATAGATTTAGTATTCTATCACCCTAATAGTGATAGATGGACTGTTATGGATATCAAAACTTCCACTAGAGGTTGGAATAATGATCAGAAGAAGAATCCTAAGCTTACCGCTCAGGTAGTATTATACAAAGAGTTCTTTTCAAAGCAGTTTGGAGTAGACAAAGATAAAATAGATGTAGAGTACTTTATAGTGAAACGTAGAATACCTGTTGAGGCTGAGTTTGCTTCTATGCAGAAAAGAGTTCAAACGTTTAGCCCTCCTTCTGGTCCTAGAAAAACTAAAGAGGTTATAAGTGCTATGAACTTATTTATGGATGAAGTTTTAGATGAAGATGCTAACTATATAGATAAAGAATATAGCTGTAATAATCCATTCGGTAAATGTAACGAATGTTCTAGGATTTTAACAAACTAGCCTATTTATATATAAATATATAAGTATATATAGTTATGACAAAAGAAGAAAAACTTACCTCAGTAAAAATTACTCAACCTTTATTTGATAAGTTTAAAATGGCTGCTTTAGAAGATAACTTTTCTTTTAAAAAGCTTGCCGATCGAGCAATTTTTTTATATCTTACTGATAAAGACTTTAGAGATAAAGTACACAAGATTAATAATATTAAGTTACGTAAATGATAGAAGGTTACATTGCTAAAGCAGATAGAAAGAAAATACTTTTACTCTGTGATGATATACGAATGCACTCTGGAATAGCAACTATGGCTAGAGAGATAGTTATGAAATCAGCTCAAAAGTTTAACTGGTTTAATGTCGGAGCAGCTATTAACCATCCAGAAAAAGGAAAGGTATTAGATTTATCTCAAGATATAAACAAGCAACTAAAGATAGAAGATGCAGATGTAAAGATTCAACCTAACAACGGATACGGTGATGCTATGTTGATTAGAACTTTACTTAAGAAAGAAAAACCAGATGCTATATTCATCTTTACTGATCCAAGATACTGGACTTGGCTTTTTGAGATAGAAAGAGAGATTAGATCAACTATTCCTATCGTTTGGTTAAATATTTGGGATGATTATCCTGCACCTAAGTACAACGAAAACTATTACGACTCTGTAGATGGCCTACTTGGTATATCTAAGCAGACTGTGAACATTAATAAACTAGTACTAGGGAGTAAAGCTGATAGTAAAGTTATAAAATATGTTCCTCACGGTATAGACTCTAACATATTTAAACCAGTCGATAAGACTGACCCTAAGTTTGTAGATTTTAAGAAGAATTTATTTAAAGATAAAGATATTGAGTTTGTATTGTTTTATAACTCTAGAAATATACACCGTAAACGTCCTTCTGATACTATACTAGCTTATAAAATATTCTGTGATAGTATAGGAAAAGAAAAAGCTAAGAAATGTGCTCTAGTAATGCATACTGCAGCTAGTGATAATAACGGTACTGACTTAAGAGCAGTTAAACAAGCTATATGTGATCCAGAATACGTTAATGTTTATTTTTCTCAAGATAGACTTAACCCTGACCAGATGAACCTACTTTATAACATAGCAGATGCTAACATACTTATTTCATCTAACGAAGGATGGGGATTATCTTTAACTGAAGCTATGATGGCCGGTACGATGATTATACCTAACGTGACTGGTGGAATGCAAGACCAGTGTAGATTTGAAGATGAAAATGGTAAGTGGATAGATTTCGATGCTGACTTTCCTTCTAACCATAGAGGTACATATAAAAAATGTGGTGAATGGGCAGTTCCAGTATTTCCATCTAACATCTCACTAGCAGGATCTCCTACTACTCCTTATATATTTGATGATAGATGCTCTCCAGAGGATGCAGCAGTTGCAATAAAACAAATATACGACTTAGGTGAAGAAGAAAGAACTAAGAAAGGACTAGCAGGAAGAGATTGGGCTATGTCTGATGAATCTATGATGTCTGCTGGTGCTATGGTTAGTAATATTACTAAAGCTATTGAAGATACATTTGAAAAGTTTATCCCAAGACCATCTTATGAAGTACATAAGTCAGAAACTAGAGGATCAAAATACGTTGAACATAAAATAACAGGTTATTAATATGAGTAAGCCGACATTAGTAATATCATGTCCTATTGATACATATTCAGGATACGGAGCAAGAGCAAGAGATGTAGTTAGAGCTCTAATACAACTAGATAAGTATGATGTAAGTATATTAGGACAACGATGGGGTAATACAAGATTTGGATATTTAGAAGATCATAACGAACATGATATAATATCCAGAGTTATACCTCAACTCACTAGTAAACCAGATATATGGATACAAGTATCAGTTCCTAATGAGTTTCAAAAGGTTGGTACTTTTAATATTGGTATCACTGCTGGAATAGAAACTACATTATGTGATGCTTCATGGATAGAAGGAATAAACAGAATGGAACTACTATTAGTTTCATCTAATCACTCTAAAAATGTATTTACTCAAACTAAGTACGATATACAACATAAGCAAACTAATCAAAAGAGTGGTGAGCTTGTTGCAACAGTTCCAATAGAAGTATTATTTGAAGGAGGAGATGTTACTAAGTACTTTCCTAAGAACTCTTCATCAATAGACCTTAGCAATATAAAAGAGAGCTTCGTATTTCTTTTTGTAGGTCATTGGCTTCAAGGAACTATAGGACAAGATAGAAAGAATGTAGGATGGATGATAAAAGCCTTTTGTGAGACATTTAAGAATAAAATAAATGCTCCTGCTCTTTTACTTAAAGCTCAATCAGCTGGAAGTTCTATTATGGATAGAGAAAGAATCCTAGATAAAATAGAGGATATAAGAAAAGGTGTTAAAGGTAAATGCCCTAACGTATATTTAATGCATGGTGAAATATCTGACTCAGAAATGAATGATCTTTATAATCATACTAAAGTAAAGTCTATGATTAGTTTTACCAAAGGAGAAGGATTTGGAAGACCTTTATTAGAGTACTCTTTTGTTAAGAAACCTATTATAGCATCAGGATGGTCCGGTCATATGGATTTTCTGAATAAGGATTTAACTTATGTTATAGGAGGTGAACTTACAAAAGTCCATAAATCAGCTGTTCAGAAGAATATAATACTTGAAGATTCATCTTGGTTTAGCCCTAATGAACAAGAAGCTGCTAAAGCTCTTAAGATGACATATAAACATTATAAAGCAACATTAATAAACGCAAAGAAACAAGGTACGTATAACAGTAAGCATTTTAGTTTAGAAGCAATGAAGAACTTATTAGGAGAAATATTAGATAAATCATTACCTGAGTTTCCTAAACAAATAGCTCTTACTCTTCCTAAACTAGACTTACCTAAACTAGAGAAAATAAATGAATAAAGATACATTAGTAGATGGTCCTTTCGGTAGCAACGCATGTTACGAACAGACCTTCAATCAAGACGGAAAAGAAGTAAAAACATGGATGTGTTTCGGAAGTGGTTATAGCACTTCTACATTTATGGATAAAGACTCAGACCTAGTTAAGGAATCATTAGAAACTGCTCCGGAGCTTTACAAAGAGTTAATGCATGTTGATAAAGATAATAGAGTTTGGTTTCCAGCTACAATAACATTACCGGCTAAAGGAATGGTATTCGCTGATGGTACTTCTAAAGATGACTGGCAGTGGTCAGCAGTCAAAGCTATTCCTATTACTGAAGAGGATAGAAAACTTAAACAATACCCTGCTGATCAAGAGTATAGAATGGATATGGTTAATGCACAGAAGTTTGGTCATGGGGACTTCATGGATGCTTTAGAAGTTATAGGATTTTTTAACGAACAGGGAGTATGAAGATATTAGTAACAGGTGGAAACGGCTTCATTGGATCTAATCTAGTTGCAGCATTATCCGCAAAAGGTCATGAAGTTGTATCTGTAGATGATTTATCTACCGGTAAAGAAATAAACGAAGTAAGAAAAGCAGCTTACTTGTACGAAGATATTGAAAAGGTATCTTATTTTGATGGATCAGAAGTAGATGTAGTATTTCATTTAGCCGCTCTATCTAGAGTGCAACCATCATTTAAATACCCAGGTGAGTACTTTAGAGTAAATGTCAAAGGAACAGAAGTAGTAGCTGATTGGGCTAAACAGTATAACGTAAAGATGATATATGCTGGTTCATCATCAATACATCAAGGCTCAGTTCTATCACCTTATTCAACTTATAAAGCAATGGGTGAAAGTGTTGTACAAATGTACAAGTACTCTTTAGGTTTAGATGCCCACATTGCTAGATTCTATAATGTTTACGGTCCAATGGAAATAGAAGAAGGAGAGTTCGCTTCTTTATTTGGTGTTTGGAAAAATGCAATGAAGAATAACGAACCTTTACCTATAGTAGGAGACGGAGAACAGACTAGAGACTATACGTTTGTTGACGATATAGTAGATGGTCTTATTCGTATTATGGATTACAAAGGAAATGAAAATAATGTATGGGAGTTAGGAACTGGCTTTACATATAGTATTAATGAACTAGCATTTTTATTTGCACAGAAGTACAAAGAAGGAACCATTACTATACCTGACCAACCCGGTAACTATAGAGAGTCTTATAGGAAAGATAATAAAGCACTCGAACTATTAGATTGGGAACCTCAAGATAAAGTTCCTGCATATATTAGTAGCTTATGATAATAACATACGCAATAACAGTATGTAATGAGTTTGTAGAGATTCAAAAGCTTGTTGAACTTTTAAGAAAAAATAAAAGACAACAAGATGAAATAGTTATTTTATATGATCAAAAGAACGGAGAGGAAGAGATAGCTACTTGGCTTACTAAACAAAGTAAATACCCTAACGTACAGTTCTGGAGGGGGTTAGACTTCGATGGTCATTTTGCTAACTGGAAAAATCAACTTACTGAGTACTGTAAAGGTGATTATATTTTTCAGATAGATGCGGATGAGTTTCCTCATAAGTCTCTACTTACAGCTCTTCCTGTTATATTAGAATCTAATCCTGATAATGAAGTTTACTTAGTTCCTAGAGTTAATACAGTAGAAGGTTTGACTGAAGAGCATATAGCTAAATGGGGTTGGAAAGTAGACGACAAAGGATGGGTTAACTATCCAGACTACCAATGGCGTATTTGGAAGAACAAACCAGAGATTAGATGGAAGAATAAAGTGCATGAAGTATTGGAAGGATACAAGACCTATGCTCCGTTACCAGCTAAAGAAGAACTATCTCTATATCATTTTAAAGACATAGTAAGACAAGAGAAACAGAATAACTATTACGACTCTCTACAATAACTATTTATAGTATATGAACTATAGAGAGGCATTTTTAGAAGGTAATAGTACAAAGGGATCTTATGTTGAACTAGGTTTCGGCAAAGGCAACTCAGCTAGATTATATGCTGATATGATCCTTAGTAAGGAGATAGATAATAGACCTATATGGATATTTGATTCTTTTAATGGAGTACCTACTCCTTCAGATCTTGATTTATCTTTTGATTCAACTCTTACTAAAGGTAAGTTTGCTAGTCCTATTCAACCTGCATTAGATTTAAGATTTGATATACCTGAAACTGATTATAAAGTTGTTAAAGGTTATATAGAAGATACATATAATGAGTTTACTGATAGCTTTATAAGCGTTCTCAACATAGACCTAACTACGTACAGTAGTACTAGATCAGCATTAGAGCTGTTTCACAATAAAGTTCCTAAATACGGAGTAGTATTAGTTCCTTCTTATAGTAATAATGCTGCAGTAAAGGCAGCAGTCCAAGATTATTTGTATGAAGTTGGTTTAGATCATCAAATAAAAACTACTAATATATTTGTTAATACGCAAGCTCCTTCGTATCTTACTAAAAGAACGGTATTCAAAGCTCAAGATGATTTAGAAGAAAAAAGAGTTCCAATATTTAGTAAAGCAACTATTGAACCATTTCCTTCTAAAGTTAGAAAGCAGAGAAATATAAGCTATTGGAAAATAGCTCCTTCTCCTCTTACTACATCTATACCAAGAGATATAAATATAGAGGAGAAAAGAGTAGTAAAAAGTAAACCTGAACCAATCAGACCTTTTGAAGATCGTTATAATAAAAAGGTACCAAAGAAGATTAACTATGTTAAACATATAATCGAAGGTGCTAAGGTTTTAATGAATAAAGTTATTAGATGAACATATATGTCGATATAGACGAGACAGTAGCAGATTACGAACCAACAGATGACAGAACAGATTACTCAATAGCTAAACCTATATGGATTAATATTGATAAGATTAATGAACTGTACGACGATGGTCACCAGATTACTTACTACACTGCTAGAGGTTCAGTATCAGGTATAGATTGGTATAAGATTACAAAACACCAACTTCTTACTTGGGGAGCTAAACATCATAAACTCATAACAGGACATAAACCGGCTTATGATCTTATGATATGTGACAAAACAAAAAGAATAGAAGAAATATAGTTATGAAGAAAACTTACATTATTGGAGAGATTGGTATCAATCATCAAGGAGACTTATCAATAGCAAAAAGACTTATAGATATTGCAGCAGCAGCAGGATGTGATGCAGTTAAGTTTCAAAAACGTAACCCTGACGTCTGTGTACCTGAAGAGCAAAAAAATAAACCTCGTACTTGGCAAGGAGAAGAGATGACATACCTTGAGTACAAATACAAGGTAGAGTTTGGAGAGGATGAATATAATGAGATAGATGACTATTGCAAAAAGCAAGGTATAGACTGGTCAGCTTCTCCTTGGGATATGGATTCATTACGCTTCTTAGAAAGATACGATATACCATTTATTAAAGTACCGTCTGCTATGATAACTAATCATGAGCTATTAGAAGCATGCGTACGTTCAGGTAAAAGAGTTATATTCTCTACTGGTATGTCAACTCAAGAAGAAATAGATGAAGCAGTAGCTACATTGAGAATAGCAAAAGATTTATACGTCAGTGTAAAAGATCATAAGATAGGATTACTTCATTGTAACTCTACTTACCCAGCCCCAGTTGATGAACTAAATCTTTCAGCAATCAAAACGTTACAAGAAAAGTATCCTGACTTCGAAATAGGATATTCAGGACATGAAATGTTATTAGGTACTACAGTAGCATCAGTCTTACTAGGAGCATCTATTATTGAACGTCACATTACTTTAGATAGAACAATGGAAGGGTCTGATCATAGTGCATCAGTTACTCCATGGGGATTATTTAAACTTATATCAGGTATTAGAGAGTTAGAATCTGCTTACGGTGATGGAGTTATTAAAGTAACTCAGTCTGAAATACCAGTTAGAACTAAACTTAGAGGATGATAGAAGAAATAAAACCAATAATAATATTAGGAGCCCCTGGAGGCGGTACATCTTACTTTACTAAGTTTCTTAGACGTTGTAACTTTTATGCAGGTAAATCTATAGAACAAGGAAGAGGTAAGGTAAACCATATAGGATGGTTAGGAGCTAGGAAATGGCATGAAAGTGTAACCATATCTAAACAGGTTACTAAACCTATCGTAGAGCAAATGGGTATTAGCCATGACTCAATAGTAAATCCTAATATAGGTCCACAATATTATAAACAAGTTAAAAAGATTATAGATAATGTATCTCCAGCTTTCTTTCAAGAACTAATAGATACTAACATTAAAAGCCTCAGAGCTATTTTTAACGAAGAGTTTGATGTAAGAAATGTTCCTTATGGTTGGAAAGATCCTAGAAACGTATACCTACTTCGTTTCTGGAAAATGCTATTTCCTCATGCTAAATACTTAACTGTAGTGAGATATAGAAACATACAACCATCTCGTATGGGCACTGAAGGACAGAACTTTGCCGTTCATGCAGGTGATGAAGACTTTAGAGACTTATTTTATAGCCATGATGATGATTTTAGATTTATATTTGAAAACTTCGCATCATTAGATAAAGTAAATGAACTGTTAACTTGGATGGGATATGAAAACTTAACTCAAGGAGAGCTTACTGCTGTACTGAAAGATACTAAGTTCCAATACTCTAAAATAAGAATGAAATAATGGCATTAGTACAATCAAAGAAAGAAACATACGTTATAGCTGAGATAGGACAAAACCATAACGGTGATATTAATATAGCTAAAAAACTTATCGATCAGATTGATAGGTTTACATATGATGAACATACTGGTGACAGGTATAATAAATGTAACGGTATAAAACTTACTAAAAGAGATTTAGATGAAGAGTTATCTAAAGAAGGTATGGAAAGACCTTATACTGGACCTAATAGCTTTGGACCTACATATGGAGAGCATAGAGAGTTTTTAGAGCTTACATATGAAGAGCATGCAGAACTTGGAAACTATATAAAGTCAAAAGGATTTGAGTTTGTTCAGACTTTATGTTCAGTTAAAACTTTGAAGCTATTAGATATGGTTGAAGTTGATCAGATTAAAGTAGCATCTAGAGACCTCACTAACATACCTTTGATTGAAGCTCTTGCAATGAGACCAGAGCCAGTCATACTTTCAACCGGAATGGCAGATGAAAACGATTTACAAACTGTTATTGATATCTTTAACAGTAACAATAAGCTTAATGTATCTATTTTACATTGTATTAGTCAATATCCTGCAGAATACACTAACCTTAATCTTAACAGCATTCATTGGCTGAAAGAAAGATATGAAAACATTATAGGATACTCAGATCATTCTATAGGTACACACATACCAGTAGCTGCAGTAGCAATGGGAGCTGATATAATAGAAAAACATGTAACGTTGGATACTTCTATGAAAGGTACTGACCATAAAGGTTCAGCTGATATGAATACTTTTCATCAGATGATGCACGATATCAGATCATTAGAGTTCAGTATGGGGAAGAAAGAAATGTTTAGACATGAGTCTGTGTCTGCTGCAAAGGAAAAGCTTGAGAGATCATTAGCCTTAAACGTAGATTTGAATGTAGGAGACACTATTAAACAAGAGCATTTACATATGATCTCACCTGGCAACGGTTACAAATGGCAAGATAGAAATGACTTTGTAGGAAGAATGGTAAACAGAAATGTTTTAAAGAATACACTTTTAACTGATGGACTTTTTTATTGATCAAAACTTTAAGTACTCCCAATATAGAGACAAGTCAGTCTTAGTATTAGGAGGAGGACCATCTACTCTAGAAGTTGATTGGAAAAGTCTAGATGTAGACTACTTATGGTCCTGCACTAACTTTTTTATGAATGAAGAGATTGTAAAACATTCATTAGATTTAGTTTCGTTGGGTAACTTACAAGATTTTACTAATGATAATCTCTTAAGTTATTTAGATAACAACATTAACTGCAAGGTACTATTTGAACAAAACTATCTTTACCCTGCTACATTATCAAATAATCTATCTTTTATTAACAAATATAAAGATAGAACTCATTACGGTCAGTTAGATAAAAGTTACACTGGCATTGTTGGTCCTCCAGCAAGATTGATTACTCTTGCTGCTAACGTAGGATTTAAAGACATCTACTTTGTAGGTGTAGACGGATTCGATCCTTCTCTTAAAAATGTACATGCATTTACTAAAGAGGATGGACTCAGAGAAGGAGCTTCTCATAATAGTTATCAATCTTATTATGATGCTCATACTTCTTTTGCTAATAATATTTTCAAAGATTTTGGAAGTCGTATTAGTTTTCGTAACTTAGGAGAAGTTGCTGTAAGCCATAATATTATAAGTACAGTTAGTAAACATAAGTTTCCGTTAGATGAAACGACTTTGGAAGTTTTGGGCAAGAGCCCTAGGTGAGAAGATAGGTGAGGATGATAAAAGAGCAGATGCTGTTGCTTGGATAAGAACACTAATAGTTCTTCAGGCAGTCATAACAAATGCATTTATTGTTTGGAATATATTAAAAAGATGGAATGAATAAAAATATAGACGACATAGCATTTATAGTTCAAGCAAGATTGAACAGTCAAAGAGTGCCGCAGAAAATGATTAAACCTTTTGCAGGTACTAATCTTTTTGGATTAATATTAGATAAACTACTTCAATCAGAAGTAATACCATCAGAGAATATTATAGCTTCAGTACATGAGGATGAGTTGTTTGAGGAAGCTAATACTAAACGTAACATTAGAACCTTTAAACGAAGTTATGAATCTGCGAATAATGATAATGATATTAAAAAGATTTATGAATGGCATAATAAGCTTCCTCACAAATATTGTGTTCTTATTAGCGGCTGCAATCCTCTTCTATCTGTTGGTACTATTGATGCCTTTGTACGCCAGTTCGTAGAACAAGAAGAAGAAAATCTATTTGCTGTATTTGAAAAGAAGACTTACTATTGGAACAAGGAAGGTGCATTAATAACTCCTTGGCCTAAAGATCAAACTATAATGAATACTAAAGCTGTTGAACCTGTTAACGAAGCAGCACACGTACTATATGCTTCCAGAATGGATCTTATAAAGGACTATAAGTTTATGGGAGACTTTACTAAAGAAGGAGGTATAAAGTTATTTAAAATGGATGAGTTAGAAGCATTCGATATTGATGAACCTTGGCAGTTCGAAGTAGGAGAAATATTATATGATAAATTTATTAAAGGAAGTTAGTCACACTAACGAAAGTTACGAAAGAGTTAAGTTACTCAAAGATAGATTTAAAGGAGAGACTGTTTACATTACTACTCCTGGTCCTTCTTTAACTACTCATAATAGAGAGGAACTAATAAAGAGACTAGACGGCAAACCAGTCATAGCTCTTAAACAATCTTATAACTATGTAAAAGAGGTAGCAACTATTCACGGCATGTCTGCTTACGGCTACCAACCCTATGAATATTATTCTGATGAAACATTAGTTCATTGGCAACTTACTGCTATGAACATGCCATATGAAATCAATAGAATACAAAACGAATGGCAACATAGAGCTGATATAATGATACCATGCTACTCTACTCCTTGGGTTCCTATGCAACGTACAACTGCATACACTAGAGAGTTTAACAACTGGTTAGCATACTCAGAAGGAAAAGCAATATGGGGTCCTGGTATAATGTATGAGACTGGTTTTCCTTTAGCATTACATTTAGGAGCTAAAGAGATTGTAACTATAGGATGGGACATAGGAGACTTATCTAAGTTTAAAACTGAGAAAGGATTTAAGTTAGGAGATGATGATTGGAAAAAAGAACATTCTGATACTCTATATGATGAAGGAGTTAATGCAGGAGCAGGTCCTGACTATGAAGAGTTAAAAGAAACTATTGACTGTACGAAAGAAATGTACGATTGGTTCTTGGAGAAGAATATAAAAGTTCGTATATTATCTGATATAAATCCTGCTGATAAAAGGTTTGAACGAATAACATTAGATGAGTTATAACATAATACTTTACTGTAAATCTTTTAGTAGAGACTTTCCAAGACTCAAAAGACTTCATGAGTCTATCCAAAAGTACAACAAAGACAGTATACCTTTTTTTATATCTGCTCCTAGTTCTGAAAAGGATTTACTGGAAAGGACTATAGGAACTGAAGGTTATGAGTTTATTACTGATGAAAGTATATGGGACTTTAAGTATAAAATGGATGGATGGAGAAGTCAACAGATAGTAAAGTCAAATGTATGGAAAGTAATCGATACCGAAAACTATATATGCATAGACTCTGATCAGTTCTTTATAAAAGATTTCTACATTAAAGACTTTATTCATCCATCAGGAACTATATACTCATTAGCACATGAGAATAAAGAAGTTCAGCAGTATGAAAAGTTATTCTTTGGTAAGAACTACCAACAAAATGGATACTGTAAAGCAGTAAGAGCATACAGAGATATTTTTGGATCTGACCAAGGAAGGATATACGATTATGGTCCTCCTCCTTACCATTGGTCAGTCAAAGTATGGAAGCACTTTGAAGATAACTATCTTACTCCTAATGATCTAACGTTTGAAACTTTTCAACTAACAGTACAACAAAAATATAACATAGCTTTTAGAGAGGCTGTAACATACGGAGAGTATCTACTAGCAGCTAAACCAATAGACCTACATCCTATCTCAGGAGCCTTTAAGTTTTATCATTGGAAGGAAATGTATGAGTTCGAACAGAAGACTGAGTTAGGTAAAGTAGAAAATCTTGAACCAAACTTTTTGGGTATAACATTACAAAGCAACTGGTCATGATAGTATATCAAGTTCATCATATGTGGTATGAATCTAGTATGATAGATGAATGCTGGCATTCTGTACTACAAGCATTAAGAGCAGCTCCTGATGTTGATGTTAAGGTGAAGATATGTTTCAATATGCAAACTTATATTGAGAAACCTGAAGTTGATAATCATAGATTAATGTTAACAAAGTGGGACAGTCATCCTTTAATGCAAGACTATAAACCTGAGTTAGTTATAAAGACTGATGATCAACCTTTCTACAACATAGCTGATTGGAGAAGAGAAGTATATGATCCAGAAGCTAAGTACACCGTATGGGGTGAAACAGATACTATACTTCCTAGAGATATATTTGCTATATTAGATAAAGTAGAAATAGATCAACCTCACGCTCTTACCTTTGCAGGCAGACCTATGTGGGATAATAGTTGGGATGTAGTTACTCATGAAAGACTTCAAGGTTATAGTAAGCCTTGTCAATGTAAGCCTCATAAGGATGATTGTATAGAATTATTAGAAGCACCTTGGAAGTATAAAGATTACATTACTCAAAAAGAGTTAGATAAGTTTAATGATGAATCAGGTGATATTAAAATACAGCAAGTACCTCATAAGATAGATGGCAGTACAGTTTGTTTATCAGGAGGAATAGAAACTCCTTTTATAGCTCCAGGAATGCATTTTGTTAGAGAAGATACTTGTTTAGAATATTATTTAAGAAAAAAGAATATACCTCAAGTATGTATCACATCGAGGTTAAAAGGACATAACTATAAACATCCTAATAAAAGAGTAGGTACTAACGCTACTAGGAATGATGAAGTGTTTAAAAAATATGCTGATGTTAGTATAGCAGCAATGCAAAAGTTTCTTTCTGAGTTATGAAGTGTGCAGTAGTAGTAACGGCGATTACAGATGGTTTTGATGCTGAAACTATGCTTGATATAACTAAACCTTCTCTAGAAAAATATTGTAGTAGAACTAAATCAGATTTAATAATCATAGATGAACCTAAACTTAATATAGCTGATAATATAGAGATCAAGAATCATCCTTATTATGGTAAGTACAACTACTTAAGATTCGAAAAGAATCAAGTCTATGATTTGTTTGAAACTTACGATAAAGTTCTTAGATTAGATGTAGATATAGTTATTAATCCTTATGCTCCAAACTACTTTAAGTTAGAAGATTACTTTTTCTATATGACAGAAGAAGAGCCTGACCGTTCTGATGAAATAAAAAGTATAAAACGTGACTTAGGAGAGGTAAAAGGATGGAGTAAGACGTACTTCAATAGTGGAGTTGTACTTGCTTCTAAAAGGCATAAAGAAGTTTTTAACATAGCTGATGTAGATTTTAATCTAGAGTTAGGAATGTTTAAAGAACAAAACGTACTTAACTGGAAAGTTAGAAAGTTAAATATTGCTACTAAAAATTTAGGACGAAACTTTAACTTTATTAATGATGGAACAGGAGCGTTTTTGAATGAAAAAATAAGAAGAAAAGCTGATATTATACATCATAACATACCTATCAAGCAAACTAAAGAAGGGTCATCAGGAAAGATAGATAGTATGAAAGAGGATATAAACTATTTTTTATCCGGACCTAAATATAATAGAAAACTAATATGATAACATTCTGTATAAGCACATATAATAATCTACCTTATCTTAAACTAGCTATTCAGTCAGTTAGAGAACACTCTTATTATAAAAATGCTCCATTTATTATACATGCAGAAAACTGCAGTGATGGAACGGATGAATGGTTAAAGGAGAATGCAGCCCAGTATAGCATAGAGTATCATATAGATAAAAATGACAAACCAAAAGGTATAGGTGGAGGAATGAACTTCTGTGCTGAAAGAGTTAAGACAGATTACATTATGTTTATTCACTCAGACTTCTATGTTACTCCCAAATGGGATTTAGAGTTAATGAAGGTACATGAAAAGTATAATGATGATAAACTATGGGTTAACTCTTTTAGAATAGAGCCTAATATGTTTAATGATCAAGATAGACCTGGTACTCATTTTGTACCTAAAGATGCTTTTGGAGCGTATCATGATGACTTTAAACCAGAAGGACTATTAGAGTATGCTAAGTTAATAGCATTGAAGAATGATTTTGAAATACCTAAAGGTGAAGGAGTTTCCGGACTAGTTAAAAAGAGCTGGTGGGATGAGATAGGAGGTAACGATCCTCTATTCGCTCCTACATCATGGGATGATTATGATTTATTTCTTCGTATGTTAAACGAAGGAGGTAAGTTTCTAATGCCTACTAAATCTATAGTATGGCACTTTGGTGCTAGAGGTTCACATAGGTTAGAAGAGAATGATAATAAATCATCTGATAGGCAGCAGAAAGCTGAGCAAGCTAACGCTCAAAAGTTTTATAACAAATGGGGAGGGTTACCTAAGAAAGATCAATACGGAATGATATGCGGCATACAGTAATAATACCTAGTTACAATACTTTAGAACATACTAAGAATACTTATGAAAGTATTAAGAGGTATGCTTCGGATGTAGATTTAATAATAATAGATGATGCATCTACTGATGGTACGGATGAATGGTTGCTTTCTCTAAAGGATGATAGACTACATTCTATTTTAGCAACAGAAAGAAAAGGACATACCTACTGGTATGATGAGGGTATGAGAATAGCAGAGACAGAGATAGTTTCTATTCTTCACTCTGATATGATTATAGGCCCAGGTTACTTTGAGAACATGTTGAAGCATTTAGAAAGAGGTAAAGTAGTTTGTGCTACTAGAATAGAACCTCCTATCCATCCAGCTGGTAAAGAAAAGATAGTTAGAGACTTTGGTGATGAAGCTCATAACTTTAAATGGGATGCTTTTGAAAAGTTTGTTATTCAGGAGAAAGCTAATAATATTGATCAAACTACTAAAGGTATATTTGCTCCTTGGATGCTCTATAAAGACGAACATTTAAATATAGGTGGGCATGATCAAAGGTTTGCTCCATATGGATATGAGGATTCAGATATATTTAACAGATGGATCTTAGCTGGCTATGAAATGGTACAGGCAAGAGATTCATTTTGTTACCATATGACCTGTAGAGGACATAAATGGAATAAAGGAGTCGGAATAGAGAACCCAGATTATAGAGCTACTATGGATAAGAACGCTAGAGAGTTCCTACGTAAGTGGGGTGATTGGATTCAAAATAACGAATACCAGTATCCGATTATTAATCCTAAGTATAATAAAGGAATAGTTGTTTATAGATGTAAACCTCTTTTACTTGGCACTTTGGAACCTTGGTGTGATAATCTATTTGTAGATATGAAGCAAGCTATAATAGATTCGTACATAGAAAAGGAACAGCCTAAAACAGTAGTAGATTTATCTAAGAAGATTCATACTATAGATACTGAAGCTACAAACGATATTATGATTTACATTGATGGGAGTAAGTTTGACTCTTCTGATGGTAAAAATATCCAGCAACTAGCTGCGATACTAAATCAAAATAAACCTGAAGAAGGTAGATTTAAAATAGGAAATGTTGAAATAGAAATAAGAAGATACAATGAAAAAATACCTGATTGAGTTCACGTTAAGTGATGGAACTAAAGAAGAAGTAGAGCTAACTACTGATAGATTAGAATGGTCCATACAGCAGTGGAGTAGAAATAGAGCTGTTGTTAAACATAAAGTAATAGAAGAAGGTTCTTCTAATCGTAAACAAATGCTTTTCGGCTAACAAATATAATAATAAAATATTTCATCTATTTATTTGTATAATAGAGACTTATTTCTTATATTAACAGTATGAATAAACTTAAAGAATTAGTAAGCTTGGTAACTGAATCTGCAAAAATAAACTTTGCAGGTCATTCGTTTTTACTCAGAGTAGATACAAATGAAGATCCTCAAAAGAAAGGTGTTAAAGTTCAGTTCATTCCTACAGAGTTCGGCTCACTTACTTCTACTCAACAAAATGATATTGCTATAGAACTTGAGGAAAGACTAGAGCAAGGATTAGGAGAGTATGAGTTAAGAGTTGAAAGAGACAGAAACTTAAAAGACAAAACTATCATAGGATTCTTCATCTACATTGAGTATTTTGATAAGATAATCAGGAAAGCATTATCAGGTCAAAACCCAGACAGCTCAGAAGTAGAACCTGAAGAACCAGAACTATGATAGACCCTTCTAAAAAGATACGCCAAACCTTATTTTCAATCCATCCACTTTCTTATAGAATCAAACGTAAGACTTTAGATAAAAAATCTATGGACAAAAAGTTATTTATAGAAGTTATTACTACTCTAAAGCAAATAGAAGACAGAAGAGATTTTATGGTAGAAGAAATAGGAATGGATGTTACTACTTATGAGGAAAAGTTCTTTAGTGTAATAGAAAATCTGATGAAAATGCATTTTAAAAAAGAACAACTTGCTCTTATACAAATGTATCTCTATCAACTAGTTCCAGATAAGGAATGGGACGGTACTATTACTATCGAAAAGAATAAAAAAGAACATATCCTTCCATTTAAAAAACCTGAGGATGTATGGAAAGTTATAACAAACTTCGACGATTAGTTGCCTCCCTGAAGTTTTCTTCTTATATTTATATCTAATTTAAAAACGGTTATATATGCAACTAGAAATGACTTTATGTCCCTCATGTAACGAAGACAAACTTCCTGTAAAAAGAAAAGAACTAGGCTACCATGTCTGTGTAAATTGTTCAACTGCTAAACCTGTTGTAGGTATTACAACAGTTGAAGGATCAGGAGATCATACTTACAATGATATCATTATTATGGATCAAGATCGGGCTAGAAGTATAGCTATCAAAGCAGCAGAGCTTCAAGGAAGTTCAGTTCACATAGAGATGTTAGACTTAGATACTGATGAAGCAGCTGTTTCTCAATCAGTAAAGGAAAAAGTAGTCCAGGTTCTTGATGATGAAGAGGAAGAAGAATATGATTCTTTTGATCCTAATAAAGAACATGAAGGTATCGAAGGGATAGATTATTAATGCCAGTACCAAGAAAAATATTAAGTAAAGAAGATATCCTTAGAGCTCATAAGGTTACTCGTTCTAATATGGCTGCTGCTAGGTACCTACATGTCTCTTATAATCATTATAAAAAATATGCTAAAGTATATAAGAATGATGAAGGAGTTACTTTATTAGAAGCTCATAAGAATCAAGCAGGAGCTGGTATTCAGAAGTTCGCATTGAAAGGTAAAGATAGGATTCCATTGATGGATTTACTAGAAGGTAGAGTCCCAATCGAACATTTCGATGCTAAGGATATTAAAAAGAGATTAATAATAGAAGGATTAGTAGAAGAAGTATGTGCTAAATGTGGCATGGCTGAAAGAAGAGTTACTGATACTAAAGTTCCTGTTATATTAAACTTTAAGGATGGAAATAAAAAAAACTTTCACTTAGATAACATAGAGTTTCTCTGCTACAACTGTTCGTTTCTATATGCAGCATCACCTATAGAAGAGAAACAAGCAGAGGCAATGGAAGACTACGTTAAAACACGTGATGATGAGCCTGATTGGGAGTTAGATAAAGCTCATATAGAGCACCTAAAGAGTTTAGGTTTATATGATGATGATGAAGAAGAATCTCCCGGAAGTGAATATATCTCTAGATTATAAAACTATTTATTACCATGGCCAAAAAGAAAACTAATAAATTTTCAACTTGGAAAAAGAAAAAACCTTTAGAAAGAAAGGTTGCTGACGACCTCGTTAAGCAGTCTGAGAAAAATGAAAAGCTCAGAGAAAAAAGTATAGGAACAAGTTTCTTAGACTTATTTTAATCAAAAACTATTTTATGAAAAACTTAATGTTAACTGTTTTAGTGTCATTGGCATCTACTTTTGTCATGGCTTTTACACTTGCAACAAGAACGGAAGTAAAGAGTGCAATAGAAATAGAACCAGAGAGGCCCTTGGCCTTACTCACTCTCCCCACCCCGACAGCTCCAAAAATAGAGCTTATTATTAAAAACCACAATCAGTTTTTAGAAGACTTAGGAATGAGAGAGTCTTCCGGAAACTATAAAGCAGTCAACCAGTACGGTTACTTAGGTAAGTATCAGTTTGGTAGAAAAACTCTCAATGCATTAGGGTACGAAGACGTATCTAATAGAGAGTTTTTAGCAAATGGATCTATTCAAGAAGAAGCTATGTATGCTTTACTTACCCATAATAGAAAAGTACTTAGGAGACAGTTAAGCAAATATGTAGGTACGACTGTAGCAGGAGTATATATAACAGAGTCTGGATTATTAGCAGCAGCTCATTTAGCTGGACCAGGTAACGTTAGAAAGTTCCTTAGAAAAGGATATGAGTTTAAAGATGGTAACGGTACTAAAATGACCAGTTATATGATTAAGTTTAGTAACTATAAGTTAGAGTTTTAATATTGAAAGTTAAAGGAACATCAGTTGTTTTTGGTAATAGGTTTGAAGATGAGTATAATATGCTTAGCAAATCTATCGGTAATACTTTTGAGTATAATAAGTACACTCCTGATGTTTTTACTTTTAATGAAAAACTTAATGCATTAAGAAGTATAGCAAAAGAGTCTTGCATTTATATTTTACTAGATACAGATCATTCAGTAGTAGGCAATCTCGAAAAAAGTTTTGACTGTATTATAGAAGAAGGAATACATACAAGAGGATCTCTAAAAGAGCACACTGCTGCTGGATGGGAAAAAATGAATCGAGATATTAATATTAATGGTTATGTGGATGCTTTAAAAGAGGTAGCAGGTAACTACTGGACAGGATATTTAGATGAATCATTATTAGTATTTAATATTTCAGATCTAAAGCTCTTTACTACATTCTTAGATGACTGGCAAGAACTTACTGAACTAACTAAAAATAACTCCCCATATAGGTATTCAGATAAAAACTCAGGAGCATTAGAAGGATGTCTGATTAATATTGCTGCAAATAAGAATAATATTCCTATTCATTCCGGAAAGATTCCTTCAGTGTTTGATTGCTTCTACCACTATGGTCCTACTCATGGACATAGTACTAAAGTAAATGAAAGTACCTTATAAAAAAGTTGCTTTTCATTAAATAAGTTACTATATTTAGATAAATAAAAAGGTTATATTATGGCAGAAAAAGGCGGACTAGAACAACAGAATCTTATCAACGAATATAACGTTGCAGGTTCTTTAGAGATTTTTATGGAAGGTGAATGGCGTAGAGTTACTTCGAAAGACTTTAGATCATTTAATGGTCCTCGTAAG
>ERZ1039804.681-NODE-681-length-21138-cov-4.597685_pt1 | contig 21138 bp, 16 predicted proteins | sample MGYA00383089_ERZ1039804 | MGnify/ENA primary metagenome ERZ1039804 (study PRJEB29581, sample SAMEA5548359) | metagenome | biome: marine; feature: coastal; material: water | depth 1 m | study: Short-term variability in the microbial, nano- and picoplankton dynamics...
AAATGTTGAGTTAGGCGAGCGCGGCTATTCGATCGTTATTGGTGCCGGCTTGCTTGGCGATCAAGGCCTTGCGGCCCGCATCGGCCAAGAGGTGCTGCGTCAAGGCAAGATAGTAATCGTGACCAATGACGTCGTCGCGCCGCTTTATCTCAAAAAAGCAGAGGCATTTTTTGCCGATCGTGACTGCGCTTCAATAGTCTTGAGCGATGGTGAGGCTTATAAAACGCTAGCAGCCGTAGAAACTATTTACGAATTTTTGCTCAACAATAAATATGACCGCCACACCACGCTTGTCGCTCTTGGTGGGGGAGTTGTCGGTGACATTACCGGCTTTGCGGCGGCAACGTATCTGCGCGGCATCGACTTTGTGCAGATCCCAACGACACTCCTCGCGCAGGTCGACTCGTCTGTTGGCGGTAAGACAGGCGTTAATCACCGTCTCGGTAAGAATATGATCGGCGCTTTTTATCAGCCGCGGTGTGTGATTGCCGACACCGATGTGTTGTCTACCCTGCCGGCACGTGAGATCAGAGCGGGGCTCGCCGAGGTCACTAAATACGGATTGATCAGAGACGCGAGTTTCTTCCACTGGCTGGGTGACCATGCAGCGCAGTTGGTGAGCGGTGATCCCGTGCTGATGGCTGAGGTTATTCAGACCTGTTGCAGAATTAAGGCAGAGGTCGTTGCCGAAGACGAACGAGAGTCGGGCGTCCGTGCGCTACTCAATCTCGGGCATACATTCGGTCATGCAATCGAGACGGCTACGGGCTACGGCACATGGCTGCACGGCGAGACGGTTGCGATGGGCACCGTAATGGCGGCAGACCTGAGTGCACGAATTGGATGGATAGACCCGGAAGACGCTCGCCTGATCAGGCGAATCCTAGAGCAAAATTTCGGTATGACAGTCGTCCCTCCTGCCGATATCACTATTGAGCGCTATCTTGACCTGATGGCCTCAGACAAGAAAACCGAACAAGGCAAGCTGCGTTTTATCTTACTCAACGCGATTGGGCAGGGAGCGATAGCGAGCGACATCGAACCAGGTCAGCTGGTGGCCACCCTGGAGGCCGCCGATCGCCTATGTGAATGAACTTGTGAGTAAGCCTGTGAGTGACGCAGCGATTCTGATTCCGGACCCCTTGGCAGCAAGGGAGAATCAACTAATTCAGGGCAAAGCGAGGCTCGCTGTATGATCGATCATCACGATGCTCTTCTCTCAAAGCTTATAGACGATGCCTTTTACGGCAGGCCATTAATTGCGGTTACCGGGGTTGAAGGCGCGGGCAAGACGACCCTTGCTCGACGCTTTGCCCAACAATTCGCTAATGAAGCTGAGTGCATAGCGCTCAAGGCGAGCGATTTTAAAAATCGCGATGACTTTATCCAGCGCCTCGTATCTAAGCTGAGTCCCGACTCTGTCGAGTACGCAGCTGACACCCCTCTTAATACTATTGTCGACTATGCAGGCTCGCTTGCCGATCAAGAGCGCTTGCTCGTTCTCATTGTTGATGATGCAGAGTCATTGAGCGATGCCTTTCTGGAGACGCTCTATGAGCTTATAGACGAAGCCGATGAGGCGAGTCTCTGTTGTCTGCTTCTTGGCGACCCTGCGTTAAAGGACGCTATCGAGCGAGCCGACCCCAACGGAGGAATCGAGGATTTTAGCTGGTTCGACCTTCCAAAACTTGAGGAGCCTGAGCGGCCAGTCGATCCCGATCAGCCGATTGCAGCAACCGCTACAGCAACTATTACAGCAACCACAGAGGCAGCCGCGCCAATCGATGAGCTGCTTCAAAAACCGGATGTCCACGAGGCACAGGTTGAAAGTGGCGCTACTGAGTCTGCTGAGCCTATTGAGTTGGCGCCGCTCGATATTGAGAAAGAGTCCGATGAAAGCTTCGATGAACTTCTAGGTATGATGGCGAACGACGCTGGGGCAGGCGCTGCTGCCGACACAGAGTCAGATGATAATCCAGAGTTTGACGGCAGTTCAGAACCAGAGCCAGAGCCAGAGCCAGAGCCAGATTCTGCATTCGAAAGGGTCAACAGCGATGCTGTCCAGCTAGGCGACAGCGGCCTCGAGCCGGCTGCGAGCGAAGACGAATTTGATCGCAATATAGACGAATGGCTCGAGCCCGATACTCGGCCGAGTCTTGGCGGAGCACGCTTCTCTGCGGGCGAAGACTTGGAACTGGACTTCGACAATGATGAGCAGCCCGAGGACGCAGGGCAAGCGCGGCGCGATGAGGCGTCGACGCTTGACCCAGATATTTTTGGAGACGACGAGGACGACGTCAACACCAGCGCGAGCAAGACGGATTACCTCGCCGCTGCAACCGGATTCGCGCGGTCTGTGCCTTTGCGTCTCGCTGCTGCCCGCAATTATTGGCTCGCCGCAGGTGGGCTGATGCTGCTCGTGCTTGCGGTGATTGTGTTCTGGCGCATTCCTGACGAGCCCAGCTCTGGAACTATTGAGCTTGCCGCGCCAGTCGCATCGAGGGCAGGGGATTCTGCCTCGGTGATGCCTCCGACAAGCGGGCAGATAAGTCGACCAACCGCGGACCGTTCGGTAGTAGAACCAGATTTGGAAATTGTCTCGTCAGCCGTGCCGGTTATAGCTAATACGGCTGAGTTATCGCAGCCCGCCTCTCTAGAAAGGGTCACCTCTCCAGAAAGGGTCACCTCTCCAGAAAGGGTCACCTCTCCAGAGAGGGTCGACTCTGAGCAAGCCATGCTTGCTCCCGATGAAATCGGGGTCGCCGCCGTATCAGTAAGCGAGGCGCGTCCTGTCGCGCGCAGGTCTAGCGCAGCACCAACGGCTTCGCCAACGCCGGCACCAACGCGAGCAGCGACTCCCCCAACGCTAGCGGCAACCCGCCCGGCCCCCGCCACGCCGGTGTCGCCAGCGGCAGCGTCTCCACTCCAGCAAAATAGGCTAAGCGGGAGCGCCTTCGAAAGACAACTGCTTGCGATGCCAGCAGGGAGTTTTACTCTGCAAATACTCGGCGCGAGCTCGGAGGCTAATGTTCAGGCGTTCGTCGAGCGCAATGGCGGCGGGCTGAGGCAGACACTTGGTTATTACCGCTCGCAGCGGGGAGGGGCGCCTTGGTTTATTGTCGCTTATGGCGAATTCACCACGCGCGAACAAGCCAGCGCCACCCTTAGGCGTCTTCCGCAGGCGCTCTCTGCGGCCGGGCCTTGGGTGCGGCCAATCGCGGCTGCGCAGGCCGAAATACGCGCGGCGCGGTAAATTGACAGAGTCGCGCATTGGTCAAGGCTGTCGCCTCGTGTAGAATTGGCGGCCTTTTACGCCACCAGCGAGCGCGGCACTGCGCCGCCCGCGACTCGAGGTCAACGCCCGTGACTGAACAAAATTCAAATTTCGCTCCTCTAAAGAATGACCGCTTCCTGCGCGCACTCCTGCGCCAGCCCGTCGATAGAACGCCTGTATGGATGATGCGGCAGGCGGGGCGCTATCTGCCTGAGTATCGAGCGACGCGCGCGCAAGCGGGCGACTTTATGAGCTTGTGTAAAAACACCGAGCTTGCATGCGAGGTTACGCTGCAGCCCCTGCGCCGTTATGCGTTCGACGCGGCGATCCTATTTTCTGACATCCTCACTATTCCCGATGCGATGGGGCAAGGTCTCTATTTCTCCGAGGGCGAGGGGCCTAAATTCAAAAAGGTTATTCGCACGCCAGCCGATGTCGAGAAATTGCCCGATGTCTCAATCGCAAGCGAGCTGTCCTATGTCACTGACGCCGTTGCGCTTATAAGGCGCGAACTGAATGGTTCTGTTCCGCTCATTGGGTTTTCGGGAAGCCCATGGACATTGGCTACCTATATGATCGAAGGCGGCGGCAGCAAAGATTTCCGGCATGCGAAAGAATTCCTCTATAACCATCCCGAGGCGATGCACCTGTTGCTCGATAAACTCGCCGATGCGGTTATCGATTACCTCAACGCACAAATCGCGGCAGGTGCTCAGGCTGTTCAGATATTCGACACCTGGGGCGGCGTCTTGACGCCCACGGCCTACCGCGACTTCTCGCTTGCCTATATGCAGAAAATTATCGGCGGCCTGACGCGCCACAACGATGGCCGCGAAGTGCCCGTTATCCTGTTTACTAAAAACGGAGGTCAGTGGCTCGAATCTATTGCAGCCAGTGGCTGCAACGCCGTTGGCCTAGACTGGACGACAGATATCGCCAACGCGCGCGAGCGCATCGGCTCGCAGGTGGCATTGCAAGGCAACATGGACCCCTCCATGCTCTATGCATCCCCCGAGGCGATACGCGCAGAAGTGGGATCGATTCTTGCTGGGTTTGGCAGCAATCCCGGGCATGTGTTTAATCTAGGTCACGGCATTACCCCGGCGGTAAATCCCGATAACGTTGGTGTGTTTGTTGAGTCAGTCCATGAGCTTTCAGCAGCCTACCACGACGCATAGCAGCGCAGCCTGCGCAGTTATTGCGTTAGGCTCGAACCTAGCGCATGGAGGCGAGTCTCCCGCTCAGATTGTCATCGAGGCAGCTAAACGCCTGCAGTCACTCTCGCTCTGCGTGCCTCGACTGTCGAGGATCTATTCGACTTCAGCCGTTGGTTTGGGCGCTGGCGCTCCAGACTTCTGTAACGCCATCGCCATTATTGAGCCTGCTGCAGCGCTAAGCGCGCAGGAATTACTCGACGGCTTGCTCGCGATTGAACTTGAACTCGGTCGGGAGCGGCTGCAGCCGCGCGCCGGTGCTAGCTATGCTTCTCGGACTATCGATCTCGATCTAATCTATTGCCGCAATGAAATAATAGACTCCCCGACGCTGCAGCTGCCGCATCCTCGGGCTGCCGAGCGTGCGTTTGTTCTCGAGCCACTTGCAGAGCTTTGGCCAGAACTAGTGTTGCCAGGGCAGCATTCATCTGTCGCTGCGTTGCTGCGGGCACTGTGACTGTTAGTGGATATTGCCCCGCTATGAGTGCGCTATTTAAGTATGTGCCTTAAGTGTGCGCGCCCCCCAAGAGTCAACAGTCTTTTGGGCTGACCCGACTGTCGCCACATTTTGGGCAAGATTTATAACAAATTTGCGGGTTGTTCAGGGTATCGACAGGAGCGAATTGAGTGCTATGCTTCTAAAGGTAAGAAACCAAATTAAGGTCACACACGTGAGCGTCATTTCTGCATCAGGCATTTATGCTAGAGCTCTTTCAGAGCTCTCCGCGACGGAAGCGCCCAGAGCGAGGAGACTTTCGCGAGCGCGTCTTTTGCCTGGTTTAAATTCGGTGTTTTCGGCCTCTTTTGCTGCTGTGGCCTCAATGGCGATCAGCTTGGTTTCGGCTACTGTGCAGGCGCAAAGCCTCGGCGGCGCCGGTGCTGGCTTTGAAAGTGCGCTTGCGCCGGCCAACAGCCAGTCGGCTAATTTTCTTGGGCAGGTCTTCCCCAATGTTGAAGGCAGTGCCAGTTTTCGGATCGGCCCTTCGTCTATTCTAAACGGGGCCGTGCCCGCGCTGAGCATCGCGCGAAACGTCGAAGAGACGGGATTTGAGGGCGCTGTCGTTGAAGACGCGCTCAATTTTAATCTCGGCGTCGCTGTAGAGCCTATCGACGGCCTCAATGTAAGCGCCGATGCGTGGCGTTTAGAGGTCAACGAGACATCGGCTCAGGCGAGTATGGGTCGCGACTGGCAGCCCGGTACCTCTCAGCTTTACATTCAAGATTCGACAATCAACGAGTTCAATGTCGATAATCCGCTTGTTGGCTCACAGCTCGAAACCAACGGGTTCGATTTGAGCGCGTCATATGTGTGGGACACTAGCCGTTTCGGGCAGTTTACGCTCAGCACGAAGTCGACTTATGTACAAGATTTTGAGAATGCGGGTGGCTTGCTCGAGCTAGGAAGCGACGAGCTCGGTGCAATCGACGAGCGGCTTGTCAGCCCCGAGTTACAAAGCAGCATGATGCTTTCGTGGCAGTTTGGTAATCACACAGCAAGCGCGATTACTAACTATTTCGATTCGTTTAAAGACATAAGCGAGCTCGATCTCGACGAGATCAATGATCTGGTCGACAACATTACCACCTTCGACCTGCAGTACGGTTACAGCGTGAAGGCTGGCGCGAAGGATCGCGCGATTATCTCGTTTGGAATCCGCAATCTATTCGATGAGAAAACGGCTCAGATCCTTAACTCATCGACCCGTCTCCTAGACCAGAACGGTCGCGTCGCCTACGGCTCGATTAAATACCAATTCTAGAAAACTAAGACGCCCGTGCCCACGTGGTTACCCTTTCGATGAGCGTTCTGCTCTAGCCAGACACCAAACATCGACGCGCTTAACGCCGGCATCGAGTAAAGTCTCGGTGAGCGAGGATACTGTTGCTGTCGTGGTGACAACATCATCGATAACGATCACGTGCTTGCAGCCATTCAGGGCTGCTCCTTTCACGATCCCAAACGCCCCGATGAGATTCGCTTGCCTTTCGGCTTTTGTTTTTGCCTCAGTTTGTGGCGTGGTGTGACGGGTTCTTGCTACGGCGTCGCTAAGATTGGGCAGGGCAAGCCGGTGCGCAACCCGCTGGGCAATCAGTCGAGCCTGATCGAATCCGCGTTGTCTAAATCTTCGGGGGTGCAAAGGAACGGCAATCACCGCAAAAGGTTTTCTGCGAGTGCTAGCCTCTTGTCGAACGCCGGCGTAATACGCCTCCATCACGAGTCCGAGCTCTTCGCTCAGCCCCGCGCCGATATCTAACCGTTCGTTGAATTTGTAATCTGCAATTAGCTGATCGATTGGCGTAGCGTAGGCGAATGCGCCGCGGCAGAGTGCAAATGAGGGAGGGTGGGTGGGGCAGCGAGCGCAGCGATTGCAGGGCTCACCTTGGTGCTCGCTCTGTGGCCCGGCTTCGCTCTTATTGTCGCTCTCGCAACTGAGTCCGCAAACAGTGCATGCGTGCTTAATGCGGGGCAGACTCAGAAGGCAATGGCTGCAGAGCGTGCTGTGCGTGTCTGAATCAAGGCCGCAACAGCAGCAGAGGCCGGATACGGTCCGAGCTAATCGATCCGCAACAAAGCGGCGTACTTTACCTCCATACACAAAAATTGCGGAAACTAAATCAGTCAAAAGTCGCCTCGCGATCGTTGGTTGCTCTTAACAAATGTGTCGAGCCCCTTTGGTGTAGTCGCAAAGCGCGACGATTGCCAGTTGAGCCGAAAAGCGCTGGCGACTCACCTCGCGCGGCTAGGGTTTCTAGGGTTCTTCCCCTATAATCCACGAGTAATTGAGTGCGGTAGAACGAACTGCCTGCAGCAGCGTGCTGCGATGTAGTGTCATCAGATTAGAATGTTCGAGGAGAATACCAATGCCAGCCTACAGAGCGCCGATCCAAGATATCGGCTTTTTGCTAAACAACGTGTTCGATGCGGATAGCTTGTTTTCATCGATGCCGAGCACTGTGGAGGTGACGACCGACCTCACCTCAGCAATCGTAGAGGAGGCGGGTAAAATTGCCGAAGGACTGCTTGCACCGATTAACCAGAGTGGCGATCAGCAGTCATGCCAATATAACGACGGCGTAGTGACAACACCCGATGGTTTTAAAGAGGCCTATAAGGCCTACGCTGAAGGTGGTTGGGCGGGGCTGACAGGTGAAATCACCTACGGCGGCCAGGGCATGCCGAAGACGCTGTCTGCGTTAATCGAAGAAATGAGCTTTGCAGCAAACTCCTCTTTCGCCCTGTTTACGATTCTTACGACAGGTGCGACGCTCACGTTGAGTCACCACGGTAGCGACGAACTTAAGCTGCGCTATTTACCAAAAATGTATGAGGGCATCTGGACAGGCACCATGTGTCTTACCGAACCGCATGCAGGTACCGACCTCGGCATGATTAAAACTCGCGCTGTGCCCAATGCCGATGGCAGCTACAGCCTGTCGGGTACCAAAATTTTCATTACGGCAGGTGAGCATGATCTTGCCGAGAACATTGTTCATTTGGTTCTCGCTAAACTGCCCGATGCCCCCGCAGGCCCGCGCGGCATCTCCTTGTTTCTCGTACCTAAAATGCTCGTCGATGAAAACAGCGAGCTGACAGGTGAGCGCAACGGTGTGCGCTGCGGATCGATCGAGCACAAAATGGGCATCAAAGCATCGCCCACCTGCGTGATGAATTTTGACGAGGCGACAGGCTATTTGGTTGGTGAGCTAAATAACGGCCTCTCGCACATGTTCACTATGATGAACTACGAGCGCCTCTCGATGGGCCTGCAGGCGAACGGCCTCGCCGACAGTGCTTATCAGGTCGCGGCGGCTTATGCGAAAGACCGCGTGCAAGGACGTGCGCCTAGCGGCCCCCAGCAGCCCGAGGCAAGCGCCGACCCGTTGCTTGTTCACCCTGATGTTCGCCGCCTGTTGTTAACAATTCGTGCGAACATTCTTGCAGGTCGATCGCTTTCAATTTTTGCCGCGATGCAACTTGATATTTCGCGGTTCCATCCTGATGCCGCTGCGCGAACTCGCGCCGACAAACTCGTTTCCTTGCTGATTCCTGTGCAGAAAGCCTACTGCACGGATCGCGGCTTTGATGCCTGTGTGATGGCACAACAAGTGTTGGGCGGACACGGTTATGTTGCCGAGTGGGGACTCGAGCAGAACGTGAGAGATGCGCGCATCGCGCAGATTTACGAAGGGGCCAATGGCGTGCAGGCGCTCGATCTAATGGGGCGTAAAACAGTGAGAGCTAATGGTGAACTACTCGCCCTGCTGTCCGAAGAGATGGATGCGTTTGTTGCGTCGCAAGCAGGCGTGCCTGCCATGCAGTCTTATTTGGTGTCGCTCGCGACGTGTCGCAAGGTGTTAAGTGATGCGACTCTTTTTGTGATCGACAGTGCTGCGAGCAATCCAGAGGAGATTGGCGCGGCCTCTTACGCGTACATGGAACTGATGGGCCTTACGCTTTACTGCTTCATGTGGCAGCGAATTCTGGCTGCCGCGCTGGCTGATAAGGGCGGCGAAAATGCAGAATATCTCGACGGTCTCGTGAAAGTAGGTGAGTTCTTTCTGGCGCGGCAGGTGCCACGTGTCCACTCGCTGCTCGCAGAGATTGAGGCAGGCTCAGAGTCGCTTATGGCAATGGCCGCAAATCAGTTCTAACGAGAGCGGGATAGTCTATCCGAGCCGCAGGCCAATGCGCCTGCGGCTATAAAAAGGCGTCCACCTCAGAGCGTGGGGCCAGGCATAAACACCGATAGGCCCGCAGCAATAGCGATAATTAGCGTAAATATAATCGCAAGTCTAAACCGCCATGCTGCGTCTCCAGCCCTTGCAAGTAATGTCGATACGTTGATTGAGGTGAGTGCCCGGGGTTCACCGCTGTCGTCCTCGTCACCCTCGGGCAAGGTAAGCAATCTCTCATAGAGCAAAGGCGGGATTGGTGCCGACGTCAATAGGTCTTCAATTCCCGATTCGACGCTGCGCACAGTGTCGAGCATTTCTCGCAAGTCCTTATTCGAATTCGCAGCGGCCAAAACCTGTGCATCCTCGGCGAAGGGGTCGCTCAAAATTGCTTTACGAAACGCAGTCTGATCCATTGGGAATTACTCAAAAATGGGGCGGTGAATTTTAGAGGCTCGTAACAGTTGAGTGGTAAACAGGAGATTTTCTTTCAAACTAATTTTTGTTCCGACATACACTTCGCACTTTTGGCAGCGTTTAACGAGGGCAACCTAAGCGCGCTCTGCGCTTAAGTTGCTTAAATTACAGTGGTTTTAAGTTCACCGAATGGTCAAAGAAGAGGGTATTGCCTTGCCGTATCATTTTGTTTCGTTAGCTGATTTTTTGGCGAAATAACCCATCGCTTGCGTGAGTTATTTGGCAGCCATTATTTAATTTCAAATAATTGCGAAGAAATCTTGCCCGGCTTCGACGCCAACTGATTGATGACTTTGCTGCGCGCCCGAAAAAGTCTCGTCATAACGGTATTGGAGTTGATGTCCAAAATTAGCGCGATTTCTTTACCGCTAAAACCGCCAATGATTTGCAATAGAAGTGGTTCTCGGTAGTCTTTTTCGAGTCTGTTCATCGCGTCGAGTAGCCAGCGTCGCTCCATTTTATTGTCGGGCTCGATGCTGTCTTTCTCTACGATGACTTGTTCGTCGACATCGACCAGCACGGGCCGGTATCTTTCGTAAAGGCGCACATTCTCACGACGCAGAATGGTGAAAAGCCAGGCTTTGGCCGCATTGTCATTCTTTAGGCTATCGAGAGAACGCCAAGCGCGCAAGAACGTTTCTTGGACAAGGTCTTCGGCTAGGGGCTGGCTTTTACAGAGCCAGAATCCATACCGATAGACATCTTGATAAAGAGAGGCAACCAGTTTTTCGTATCTCGCCCGACGAGAGAGATCCGCTTTGCTATCGATTTTGTGCGTTTTTGCTTCTGCCATTTCCCGGACCACTCTTTACGCAGGCTTCATAAGTTTTAATGCCTACTTATTATGTTTCAGTTTGTATCATAAATTGCATTCCCACAAGCATGGGAGGAATTTTTTAGGGCTAAGATGGGTAGATTCTGTTCGATTCTGGTTTAGCGTCTCAGTCTGTATACTCTGAGGCTTTAGAGCGCGGGCAATAGTCAGGACTAGTTATGATAGAAGTAGCAATAGCGGGGGCGGCCGGACGCATGGGCCGAACATTGGTCGAGGCGGTCGAAACAAGCGGCGCCTCGATAAAGGTTGGCGCTGCGAGTGTCCTTGGAGACGACCCAACCGTCGGCTCTGACATCGGCCTTCTGGCGCTTGGTCGGCCGTTGGGCGTAGTCGCAAAGCCATCATTCGAGAGTCAAGTCGATGCGTTTAGTGTGCTAATTGACTTCACCAGTCCCGAGGCCACGCTCGGCCACCTCGCGCTGTGCTGCCGCTATGGCAAGGCGATGGTTATTGGCACCACTGGCTTTACACCCGAAAACCTTGCCGCCATTGATGCCGCCGCCCAAATAATACCCATCGTTATGGCTCCGAACTTCAGCGTCGGGGTCAATCTCTGCTTGCAACTGCTGCGCAAAGCTGCCGAGGTGTTGGGGGATGATGTTGATATCGAAATATCAGAGGCACATCACCGCTTTAAGAAGGACGCGCCATCGGGCACGGCGCTCAAAATGGGTGAAGTGATTGCCGAGACTCTGGGACGTAATTTGGATGAGGTTGCTGTCTACGGACGCGAAGGGAAGGAGCCTGAGCGAGATCGAAAGACGATTGGTTTCGCCACAGTTCGCGCGGGAGATATCGTCGGCGATCATACAGTCACATTCGCAAGCCTGGGTGAGCGTGTCGAAATAACGCACAAAGCGAGCAGCCGCATGACTTTTGCCAGTGGCGCCGTGCGCGCCGCCGAGTGGGTCTCGTCGAAACCCGCGGGGCTGTATTCGATGCAGCATGTTCTCGGATTAGTCGAATAGATCACGATTCCTTATCGCTTATATTTGGCATTTTGGGAAAACTGCGTAGACAACTTGGGGGTGGTGTCTCTATAATACTCGCTCAGTATGACGAATGCTGAGACCTTTGCGAATTCCTAAAAAAGCGGAGTGAAGATATTCTTCATCCGCTTTTTTTGTGCCTGTTTTTCAGTCGTTTACGCCCACTGGTGGCCCTCGTAACGCGCTCGTAGCGTGTAAGTTAAGAGGCTCAGCGAGAGAGAGCGGGCGACGCCTAAGACACGAAGCGCACAGTAGAAAAGGGAATTGAGATTGGCAAGGCGAAGATCCGATAACTTAGAAAAGCATAAGGAGTGAGAGTGGCCGCACTAGCTGTATTAGCACTAGAGGATGGCAGTATCTTTCGTGGCGTCGCACTCGGCGCCGAAGGGAGCGCCAGTGGAGAGGTGGTATTTAATACCTCGATGACTGGATACCAAGAGATTCTGACCGACCCCTCCTACGCACAACAAATCGTAACCCTTACCTATCCTCACATTGGCAGCACGGGCACTAACGACGAAGACAATGAGTCCGACGGCGTTTGGGCCACCGGCCTTGTGATCCGCGATCTGCCTCTCATTGCGAGTAACTGGCGCAGCGAGCAAACTTTGCAAGACTTCTTGGTCGAGCGCAAAGTTGTAGCAATAGCTGAGATAGATACCCGTCGTCTCACTCGCGTACTCCGCGATAAAGGGCCTCTTAATGGGTGTATCGTTTCAGGCACAGAGCTAGAAACCCTTGGAGAGGAAGGCGCGATAGCCAAGGCGAAAGAATTCCCGGGACTCAAAGGCATGGACCTTGCCAAGGTCGTGTCGACTAAAGCGCAGTATCCTTGGGCAGAAGGCGTCTGGGACCTGGTCGACGGACACAGGAAAGACGTGCCAAGCCGCTTTCGCGTCGTCGCCTACGACTTCGGTGCCAAGCGCAACATCTTGCGCATGCTCGTCGAACGCGGCTGCGAGGTCATGGTAGTTCCGGCGCAGACACCTGCCGCCGATGTGCTCGCGATGAACCCCGATGGCATCTTTCTGTCTAACGGGCCAGGTGATCCCGAGCCTTGCGACTATGCCATCGAGGCAATCAAAGTGTTCCTAGACGAGAAGCTTCCTCTTTTCGGCATTTGCTTAGGATGCCAGCTACTCGCCCTCGCCTGTGGCGCGAAGACGATTAAGATGCGGCTCGGTCACCACGGGGCAAACCACCCAGTGCAGAATCTGCGTGACAACAGCGTACTGATCACAAGCCAGAACCATGGCTTCGCGGTCGACGCGGACACGCTTCCTGCCAACCTCGAGGCAACGCACAAATCGTTGTTCGATGGATCGCTTCAAGGTATCGAGCGCACCGATGCGCCGGCATTCGGATTCCAGGGCCACCCTGAAGCAAGTCCGGGCCCGCATGATGTAGCGCCTTTGTTCGATCATTTCATCGAGCTACTAGAGCGGCGCAGTTAGCGCGTGATTGTCGGACGCCTCCATAAGAGGCGACTCATCCCAATTAATCAGAACACAAGAGAGCAGTAGCGCACATGCCAAGACGCAAAGACATTCAAAGCATTCTAATACTCGGCGCCGGCCCCATCGTCATCGGCCAAGCCTGTGAGTTTGACTACTCGGGAACCCAAGCGTGTCAGGCGCTGAAGGAAGAGGGGCTCCGCGTAATCCTCGTTAACTCAAACCCCGCAACTATTATGACAGACCCGTCGATGGCGGATGCCACGTACATCGAACCGGTCAACTGGGAGATAGTCGAGAAAATTATCGAGAAGGAACGCCCCGATGCGATCCTGCCGACGATGGGTGGTCAGACCGCACTTAACTGCGCGCTCGACCTCAATCGCCATGGTGTGCTCGATAAATACGGCGTCGAGCTAATTGGCGCGAAATGCGAATCGATCGATAAGGCCGAAGACCGCGAATTGTTCGACCGCGCGATGAAAAAAATCGGACTAGAAACACCTCGCCACCAGATCGCACACAATATGGCCGAAGCCTTCGAAGCCCTCGAAGAGATAGGGTTTCCTTGTATTATCCGCCCTTCGTTCACCATGGGCGGCAGCGGCGGCGGAATCGCCTATAACAAAGAAGAGTTTGAAGAGATTTGCCAGCGCGGCATAGAACTGTCGCCAACAAGTGAATTGTTAATCGACGAGTCTTTAATTGGCTGGAAAGAATACGAGCTCGAAGTCGTTCGAGACACTAACGACAACTGCATCATCGTCTGCTCGATCGAGAACTTCGATGCGATGGGTGTTCATACAGGCGACTCGATTACTGTTGCGCCGTCGCAGACTCTCACCGACAAGGAATACCAAATTCTTCGCAACGCGTCGATCGAGATACTCCGTGAAATCGGTGTCGAAACGGGTGGATCGAACGTACAGTTCGGTATTAATCCTAAAGATGGCCGCCTCGTTGTTATCGAAATGAATCCGCGCGTTTCGCGCAGTTCGGCGCTTGCCTCTAAAGCAACAGGTTTCCCCATTGCACGAGTTGCCGCGAAGCTTGCTATTGGCTTCACACTCGACGAACTGAGTAACGAAATCACTGGTGGCGCGACGCCTGCATCGTTCGAGCCATCGATCGACTACGTCGTTACAAAGATTCCACGCTTCACATTCGAAAAGTTCTCTGAGGCCAACGACAGGCTTACTACGCAAATGAAGTCAGTCGGCGAAGTAATGGCAATTGGTCGCACTTTCCAAGAATCTTTGCAAAAAGCGTTGCGAGGACTCGAGGTGGGAGTGTGTGGATTTGAGCCTATTCTCGATACTAAATTGAGCGACGCGCGGGAGGTGTTGACCCGCGAGCTTACCGAAGTTGGTGCGCAGCGAATTTGGTATATTGGCGACGCTTTCCGTCAGGGTTGGTCTATGGAAACCGTCTACTCGCTAACCGGTATAGATCCCTGGTATCTCGTTCAGATCGAAGAACTGATCAAAATCGAGCAAGGGTTAGTAGGTAGAGACCTCGCCTCGATCGACGCGGCAGAGATGCGCCAACTCAAGCGCAAAGGCTTCGCCGACAAACGACTTGCTCAGGTGCTCGAATGCCACGAACTGGATTTCCAGAAGCATCGCCATAGTTTAAATGTGCGCCCCGTGTATAAGCGGGTTGATACCTGCGCCGCCGAGTTTGTGTCGGCAACGGCATATATGTATTCAACTTACGAAGAAGAATGTGAATCTCTGCCGAGCACACGTGAAAAAATCATGGTGCTTGGTGGCGGGCCCAACAGGATCGGCCAAGGTATTGAGTTTGATTACTGCTGTGTGCACGCCGCACTCGCGATGCGCGAGGATGGTTACGAAACCATTATGGTTAACTGCAACCCTGAGACAGTCTCTACCGATTACAATATTTCGGACCGCCTTTATTTTGAGCCTCTAACCTTCGAAGACGTGATCGAGGTTGCTCTGCTCGAAAAGCCCAAGGGGGTGATTGTTCAATTCGGTGGACAGACGCCGCTCAACTTAGTTAAGAGTCTCGAGGCTGCAGGCATCCCTATTATCGGTACGTCGCCTGACGCGATCGACCGAGCTGAGGACCGCGAGCGGTTCCAAAAGCTGATCGAGAAGCTCGGCCTTAAGCAGCCTCCGAATCGCACCGTACGTAGCGTCGAAGAAAGCTATGCCGCCGCCGATGAAATTGGTTACCCGCTTGTTGTCAGACCGTCTTATGTTCTCGGTGGGCGCGCGATGGAAATCGTATACAACCATGAAGAGCTTAAGCGCTACATGCACGATGCCGTTAAGGTCTCAAACGAGAGCCCGGTGCTCCTTGATTATTTCCTCAACGCCGCAATCGAGATCGATATCGATCTAGTGAGCGATGGCAAGCAGGCGGTTGTGGGCGCGATCATGCAACACATTGAGCAAGCCGGCATCCACTCTGGTGACTCTGCCTGCTCGTTGCCGCCGTATAATTTACCCGCCGAGGTGCAAGACCGTATTCGGGCTCAGGTCACGGCAATAGCGTTAGAGCTAGGCGTCGTGGGTTTGATGAATACACAGCTCGCGTATCAAGATGGCGAGCTTTATGTGATCGAGGTTAACCCACGCGCGTCGCGAACTGTACCGTTCGTTTCTAAATGTATTGGTCGATCGCTCGCCAAGATCGCAGCGCGCTGCATGGCAGGAACATCGCTTGCCGAGCAAGGATTCGAGACCGAAATAATACCCGAAACATTCGCGGTCAAAGAGGCTATCTTCCCGTTTATTAAATTCCCAGGCGTAGACCCAATTCTAGGCCCAGAAATGAAATCTACTGGCGAAGTAATGGGCGTAGGCAAAACCTTCGCCGAGGCCTATGCGAAGGCGCAGATGGGAGCGGGCGAGAAGTTTGCTACGTCGGGCAATGTGTTTATTAGCGTTCGCGAAGCCGACAAGCCTGGGGTGGCCGAAGTGGCGCGCCGAGTGATAGCCTTAGGTTACAGCATTGTGGCTACCCAAGGCACGGCGCAGGTAATCGCCGCTGCGGGGCTGCCTGTTACGCGCGTGAACAAAGTAGCCGAGGGCCGGCCACATATTGTCGACATGTTGAAAAACGAAGAGATTCAGCTTGTCTTCAATACAACCGAAGGCAGAAAGGCTATCGCTGACTCGTCGATGATTCGCCGAACTGCGCTGCGTCATCGCGTGTATTGCACAACGACGATCGCGGGTGCGCTAGCGGCTTGCGAAGCACTGGCTTACGGCAATAATATGTCGGTCTACACGTTACAAGATCTTCACGCTCAGCTCGAGAGCAACTAAAAGGCGACAAGAATGCAAAGCGTTCCGATGACAATTCATGGCGCAGAGAGTTTGCGAGCAGAGCTAACTGAGCTCAAAAGTGTGACGCGCCCAAAAATTATTGAGGCGATCGCCGAAGCGCGAGAGCACGGCGATCTCAAAGAGAATGCCGAATACCACGCGGCGCGCGAGCAACAGAGTTTCTGCGAGGGACGTATAGCAGAGATCGAAAGTAAGCTTGCAGGCTCGCAGGTTATCGACGTGACGAAGATCGAGCCAACCGGCAAAGTAATCTTTGGCACGACAGTGCAGATGATCAACCTCGACACAGAGGCGACGGTCACCTACCAGATCGTAGGCGACGACGAGGCCAACGTCAGCAAGGGCAAAATCTCGGTGAGTTCGCCAATTGCACGTGCGATGATGGGCAAGGCAGAGGGTGATGAAATCGTGGTTAAGGCGCCTGCGGGCGATGTCGAATACGAAATCGAGAGCGTCAAACACCTCTGATCCTCGCTTGAACAAGGCAGTTTTCGCGAAGGCTGACTACGGCTGAAATCGGATTACGTTAGACAGTTTAGGGTCTTGTTTCTTAGCCGCGCGGTAAAGTAGCAATACGTGGCCAATAGTCTGCACAACAGCGCCTTTGCTCAGCGCGCAAATCTCTTCAATAAGCGCCGCTTTTGCGGCCTTGTCGCCGGTCACTAATTTGAGCTTGATGAGCTCGTGATCGTTCAGTGCGCGCTCGAGTTCGAGCTGAATATTTTCCGACAATCCCTTTTCCGCAATTGTGATTACGGGCTTGAGTTGATGGCCAATCGCGCGGAAGCGTTTCTTATCGGCGTTGTTGAGCGTCATAATAGACCTTAATGCTAGCTGAGTCACAGGGCAGCGGATTGTAGGGAAGCTCGCGGCCGAACGCAATTGAGAATAACGAGAATCAACGATGGCACAGTCTAAGACCAGTAAGCAATGGCTTAAAGAGCACTTTGACGACGAATACGTGCGTAAGAGCCAGGAAGACGGCTTGCGCTCGCGAGCGAGCTACAAGCTGTTGGAAATACAAGAAAAAGACAAGCTTATCGAACGTGGAATGACGGTTGTCGATCTTGGTGCGGCGCCAGGAGGGTGGTCGCAAGTTGCCGCCGATCTCGTTGGAGACAAGGGGAGGGTCATCGCTAGCGATATCTTGCCAATCGATTTCTTAGCAGGAGTCGAATTTCTCCAAGGCGACTTTACCGAGCAAGCAGTGCTAGACCAGCTCCTCGGTATGCTCCCCGAAGGCGGGGCTGACCTTGTAATGTCGGACATGGCACCCAATATGAGTGGTATGCGTGATATCGATCAGCCAAGGATGATGTATCTTGCCGAACTCGCGCTCGACTTAGCGAGATCCGTGCTCCGTCCGGGGGCGTACTTTCTGGTGAAGGTATTTCACGGCGAAGGCCTCAGAGAGTTCGAGGCGCAGTTAAAAACTGACTTTGCCTCTATAAAAGTGCGCAAGCCAAAAGCATCGCGAGCCCGTTCCAGCGAAGTCTATCTTCTGGCGGCAGGTTTCAAGGGCGCATAGCATCGGTTTGCGCACTGGTTTGGCAGTGTTTACATCAATAATTGGTCACTAGCGTGCGTCACTTTCGAGTGACACAGGCGAAAATGTGTTACTTTTTACCATATACACGAGTCGCTAAGGGCGACTTCGAGTGAGCGCCATGCGTTTTCTCGTTGCCTAGACGCTCTCTTCGACAAATAGATTCACTTCAGTGGGGGAACTACCCTTGAACGACATGGCAAAGAATTTGGTCCTTTGGATGATCATTGCGGGCGTTTTGCTCACGGTGTTCAACAACATCAATCGGGATCCTCAAGCCGACAGCATTATTTATTCCCAGTTCGTTAAAGAGCTGCGTGATGGTCGTGTGCAAGCGGTAGATATCCAAAACTTGCAAATTACAGGTTACCGCAGCGACGGCTCGCGCTTCCGTTCGATCATGCCAGCAATCGGCGATCGCGGATTGATGGACGAACTGCTCGAATCGAATGTCGCCATTAGTGGCACGCAAGATGAGAAGCCGGGCTTCTTGTCGCAGCTGTTCTTATCTTTACTCCCGGTATTGGTCATAGTCGGCCTGTTCTTCTTCTTCATGCGGCAGATGCAAGGCGGCGGCGGAGGCGGCAAAGGCGGCCCGATGTCGTTTGGCAAGAGTAAAGCCAAGCTCCTCGGCGAAGACCAGATCAAGGTAACTTTCGCCGACGTCGCAGGTGTCGACGAAGCAAAAGAAGACGTGAAAGAGCTCGTTGACTTCTTGCGCGAACCGGACAAATTTCAGCGCTTGGGCGGTAAGATTCCCCGCGGCATACTGATGGTTGGCCAGCCGGGTACTGGTAAGACCCTCCTCGCCAAAGCGATAGCGGGCGAGGCCAAAGTGCCTTTCTTCTCTATCTCAGGTTCTGACTTTGTCGAAATGTTTGTGGGCGTGGGAGCCTCGCGCGTTCGAGATATGTTCGATCAAGCGAAGAAGCAAGCCCCCTGTATTATTTTCATCGACGAAATCGATGCGGTTGGACGTCACCGTGGCGCTGGCCTCGGCGGCGGACACGACGAGCGCGAGCAGACGCTAAACCAACTCCTCGTCGAGATGGATGGATTCGAGGTGAACGACGGCGTAATCGTTGTTGCAGCGACTAACAGACCCGATGTTCTGGACCCTGCGCTTCTGCGACCGGGTCGCTTCGACCGCCAGGTTGTGGTTGGCCTGCCTGACATTCGTGGCCGCGAGCAGATCCTCAAGGTGCACATGCGCAAAGTGCCAATCGACGACAACGTCAAGGCAAGCCTCATTGCGCGCGGCACGCCAGGCTTCTCTGGAGCCGATCTAGCTAACCTCGTAAACGAAGCGGCGCTGTTCTCGGCCCGCTCAGGCAAGCGTCTGGTTACGATGGAAGAATTCGAGAAAGCGAAAGACAAGATCATGATGGGCGCCGAGCGTAAGTCGATGGTTATGTCGGACAAAGAGCGTCGAAATACTGCCTACCACGAAGCTGGGCATGCCATTGTCGGTCGCATGGTCGAAGAGCACGATCCTGTTTACAAAGTGAGCATTATTCCGCGCGGTCGAGCGCTGGGCGTAACGATGTTTTTGCCCGAAGAAGACCGCTATAGCCTCAGTAAGCTTGGTATCCTCAGTCAGATCTGCAGCCTCTACGGCGGCCGCATTGCCGAAGAAATGACGCTTGGCGCCAACGGTGTAACTACAGGTGCGTCGAACGATATCCAGCGCGCAACAGAGATGGCGCGTAATATGGTCACCAAATGGGGACTGTCTGCCGAGCTAGGACCTTTGCTGTATTCTGAAGACGAGGGCGAAGTCTTTTTGGGCCGCTCTGCAGCGTCGCAATCGAAGAGCTTCTCTAGCGACACTGCAAAGTCTATCGACGTTGAGGTGCGCAAAATCATAGACACCTGCTACAGCAAGGCAAAAGATATTCTCGAGATCAATCGCGACAAACTCGAGATGATGATGGAGGCGCTGATGGAGTATGAGACGATCGATGCCGATCAGATCGACGACATCATGAATGGCAATAAACCGCGCCCGCCAGCCGATTGGAGCGATTCCGATGGCGGTGGCACTGCGGCTAAAAGCGAGGCAGAAGAGCCTAAAGCTAGGCGCGACGAAACCTCAGGTCCAATAGGCGGTCCTGCCGGCGAGCACTAGGTCGCCGCTCTAAAGAACGTTGAAAAAGAGAACCCTCGCGGTTCTCTTTTTCGTTAGGGGTTTCCCGCACGAAAAACACGTAGTCTTCATTGAGCTAGAAAAATGACAAAAATCCTCTTAGCTGGGTCGCGGCAAATAGACTTGAGTACGCCATGCTGTATGGGCGTGCTCAATGTCACCCCCGACTCTTTTTCAGACGGATCAACCCTCGGGCGTGAATCAAAGGCTGGCTCAGGTCACTCGTCATTCGAAGTTGATTTGGACAAAGTATTAGAACGCGCCGAAAAAATGGCCGCCGAAGGCGCTTTGTTTCTCGATATTGGTGGCGAATCTACTCGACCCGGCGCGACTCCGGTGCCCGTGCAAGAAGAGATAGACCGCGTCGTTCCCGTTATCGCTGCTCTGAGAGCGCGCTTCGATCTCTGTCTGTCAGTCGACACCAGTTCGTCTGAGGTGATGACTGCTGCGATTGGTGCCGGTGCCGAACTTGTTAACGATGTGCGCGCGCTCGCCGACGAAGGAGCCCTGACTGCTATCGTCGATAATCGCGTGGCGGTATGTCTAATGCACATGCGCGGCCAGCCCCGCTCGATGCAAGTGAAATTCGATTCGAATAGCCCGCTTGCTGAAAAAAGCTACGATGATGTTGTCGAAGAAGTTGCCGAGTTTCTTGGCGAGCGACGCGATTACTGTCTGGCTAAAGGATTAAATGCAGACAGCTTACTTCTCGATCCAGGCTTTGGGTTTGGTAAAAGTCAGGGACATAACTACGAATTATTGAGTGGATTAACGCGGTTTAGCGCACTAGGCGCGCCTCTGCTTGTGGGTGTTTCGCGCAAATCGATGATTGGTGCTGCCACCGGTCGCTCAGTCGATCAGCGGCTCGCAGGATCTGTGGCCGCCGCAACGCTTGCGCTTCAGGGAGGCGCCAGCATTATTCGTAGCCACGATGTTGCTGCCACGGTCGATGCGATTAAAGTATACTCCGCGTTCTGCGGGAACTTAGCGTTCGACTAAGTGCTCTAATAAAAAATATCGAATAAGAATAGTTGATAAAAAAATAAGGAGCGGCCCCCGATTCATGTCTGCTGCAAGCAATAAGAGCGCCCCTACAACAAAACGATACTTTGGTACCGACGGCATCCGCGGTGCGGTAGGTCAGGCGCCAATCACTCCCGATTTCATGCTCAAGCTAGGCTGGGCTGCGGGACGCGTATTTGCCGATGC
>ERZ1039804.683-NODE-683-length-21104-cov-6.730724_pt1 | contig 21104 bp, 11 predicted proteins | sample MGYA00383089_ERZ1039804 | MGnify/ENA primary metagenome ERZ1039804 (study PRJEB29581, sample SAMEA5548359) | metagenome | biome: marine; feature: coastal; material: water | depth 1 m | study: Short-term variability in the microbial, nano- and picoplankton dynamics...
GGCAAATCACTTAAATCAAGAATCTGACACGATGCGCCCTCTTGTTTTAGGAGCTCACCATACGCTTTGGCTATCTTGAGTGTTTCATTGTTTTTACGGTTAGTTGCAGCTATAATTGAAATCATAATCAGTTATTAACAATTCACAAAATTTTGTTTAAAATTCAGCTTCTAAACAAAGGTTTTAAAACTTAAATTTGTTCTACCTGAAATAAGTCTGAAATGCCTATTTTAAAAGGTAATTCAACAAATTTAAGCATTAAATCTACGAAGAACATTACCTTTTGGAGATTATACGCTTAAAGGAAAAATTAAATATTTAGAAAATGGGAAAAATTATAGCAATAGCCAACCAAAAAGGTGGAGTTGGAAAAACAACTACAACAATGAATTTGGCTGCAGCCCTAGGGGTATTGGAAAAGAAAGTTTTAGTTATTGATTCTGATCCTCAAGCTAACGCAACTTCTGGTTTAGGTTTTGACCCAAGAAATATTACAAACGGTATTTACGAATGCCTAATTAATGAAGTAGAAGCGAAAGATATTATTTTAACCACAACTTCACCAAATGTAGATATCATACCTGCACATATTGATTTAGTTGGTGCTGAAGTTGAAATGATCAACTTGCCCAATCGTGAGAAAATGATGAGAATGGCTCTTGAGCCTATTAAAGATAATTACGACTTCATTATTATTGACTGCTCACCGTCTTTAGGTTTAATTACGATTAACTCTTTAACCGCAGCAGACTCTGTAATTGTTCCTGTTCAATGTGAATATTTTGCCTTAGAAGGCTTAGGAAAGCTTTTAAACACAATTAAAATCGTTCAAACTCGAATTAATAACAGCCTTACAATTGAAGGTATTTTATTAACGATGTATGACACGAGATTAAGATTATCAAACCAAGTTGTAGACGAAGTTAAAACTCATTTCCAGGATTTAGTTTTCGATACAATCATCCAAAGAAACACCAAATTAGGTGAAGCTCCCTCGCATGGAGAATCAATAATTATGCATGATGCAAGCTCAAGAGGTGCTACTAACTATTTAAACTTAGCAAGAGAGGTTCTTCAAAAGAACAATCAAACTGAGATGAATCAGGAAGACAAAATCATTGATTTTGATGGGAAAAGCGGATTGGGAGAAGCAGAAAAAGAAAACGTTAACAATGGCTAAGAAACAAGCTTTAGGTAGAGGTTTAGGAGCATTACTTTCTGATGCAAGCACAGATGTGACTTCCAATCTTAGTGTGGCGCAAACAAGCACAGCTGTTGTTGGAAATATTGCGATGCTTAAAATCAATAAGATTGAAGCTAACCCATTCAATCCAAGAATCGAATTTGAAAAAGAAGGATTAACAGAATTAGCTTCTTCTATTAAAGAATTAGGAATCATTCAACCATTAACCGTAAGAAAATTAGGAAATGATAAATATCAAATCATTTCTGGAGAAAGAAGATATAGAGCATCTCAAGTTGCCGGATTAACTGAAGTACCTGCATATATTCGTATCGCAAATGATCAAGCAATGCTCGAAATGGCATTAGTAGAAAACATTCAACGGAGAGATTTAAATCCAATGGAGATTGCATTTTCATACAAACGTTTAGTAGAGGAATGTGATTTAACACAAGAAGAGTTAGCGGATAGGGTTGGAAAAAAAAGATCTTCTACTTCTAACTACTTAAGACTACTAAATTTACCTGCCGAAATTCAAAATGCATTAAAAGAGAAGATCATTTCATTTGGTCATGCTCGAACTTTAATTGCTTTAGACGATGAGGAAGTTCAATCATATATTTTTGATATGATTGTCTCCGAAAAGCTTTCTGTACGAAAAGTTGAAGAGTTGGTTAAAGAAACAAAAGAAGCTCAAAAGGCAACTTCAGAGAAGAAACCAACATCTAAAAAAGAAGATGCCTTATCATTCTCCCAGCAAAAGTTCAAGGATGATCTTGTTTCTCTTTTAAATTCAAAAGTGAAAGTTAAGCCAGATAATAATGGTGGAGGAAATCTCGTTATCTCGTTTAAATCTGAAAAAGATTTAGAAAGAATCATGAAAATAATTGATGCGTAAACTAATTACATCTTATTTTTTATTTTTTAGTTTCTTAGGTGCTTGTATTGCTCAAACAGATAGCTTATCTATTAATACAATAGAACCTGAGGATTCAAATAGTATTAAGCCTCCAAAAGTACTTAAAGAAAAGAGTCCTCTAAAAGCTTCTTTGCTGAGTACATTTATGCCGGGTACTGGACAAATTTACAATGGTAAATACTGGAAGGCACCTATTGTTTGGGGTGGTTTTGCAAGACTAATTTGGATGTATGATTTTTACTCAAAAAAAGATAACTTTTATAAGCAAATTCTGATTTATAAAGACAGAGGTGGCTCTGACAAACCATTGATTGACTATGTTGAAAACACAAATAATGAGTTTTCTCAGTTTTCAGGAACACAACTTGCTGCAATGACAATTGGAACCGTCTCAGGGTATTCAGAAGATGTACGAAAAAGAAAACAACAAGTAATTATTGGTTCAGCTGTTTTTTATCTTTTTCAAATAGTTGATGCTTCCGTCGACGCTCACTTTTCCACTTTTGATGTCAGTGATGATTTAACACTAAGAATTCAACCAGCACAATTCCCATCATTACCTAATGCAAATGGTCTAAAGCTGAGTTTTAATTTTTAAAACTCCTTTCTAATTCTATATTCTTTTGGATAATTATTATTCAATCTGTTACCAACCTTTTTCACCCAACCCAATCCTTGATTCTTGTATGTTATAAGTCCCCATGATTTTATATCAGGCACCTCACTTAAGTCCTTCTTTTGTAAAAATTTAATCGCTTCTTCCTTTGAGACTTCAATTGTTTCTATTTTATTTAAATCTAACTCATGTGAAAGAGCCAACTCATGAGAATACTTTAGCTTTCCTTTAATATCTTGTCCAAGTTCACAACCAATCTTAAGCGGTTTTAATTCCCACAGCATACACTTCACAATGTCTTCGAATTCTTCAGGAAAACTATGAACCACATCCTTTATTACATACTTTCTACAACCATTATCTAAAGGATTTTCACCATCCCATTTATCTAATCGCACATTCCGAATTCTCTTCGGCATCTTTAACTTATGACGTCCTCCAAAAACCTTTATTGCTGAAATAAAAAAACCTTCACCTTTCGTTTTTCCTGGGAAAAACTGATATCCTTTAAGTCCACCAACTTCAACTATTTCAATCGAGTTTTCAGCGCAGTAGACATCTGAAACAAAATCAAAATCTTCAACATTATAATTTTCCTCAATCCAAGCCAAGTTTTCTTTATTCTCCTTATCGTTAAACGTGCAAGTGCTGTAAATTAAAACTCCGCCATCTTTTATGGTTGGAATAATATCAGTGATGATTTTTTGTTGTCGAGTACAACAAATGTCAACTCCACGCATATTCCATTCTTTACGAGCGTTTTGATCTTTTCGAAACATACCTTCACCACTACAAGGAGCGTCTGCTAAAACAACATCAAAGAATCCTAAATATTCTTTAAAATCTTCCGGATCATTATTTGTAACGGCGCAATTACTACTGCCCCATTTATCTAAATTCTCTTTTAAAATCCAAGCTCTAGATCGTACAATCTCGTTGGCTACCAAAAATGCACTTTTAGGTAATAATGCACTGATATGTGTAGATTTACCTCCTGGAGAGGCACATAAATCTAAAACAGTCTTCGCTTTTAAATCAATCGCTTTTAAAATTTGCTCTAAAAACATACTACTTGCCTCTTGCGAGTAATATACTCCTGCATGAAACAAAGGATCAGCAACAAAACTTGGTCTTTCCTTTAAGTACCTTCCTTCTTTACTCCAAGGAACCTGCTTCTCATCCTTAAATAAATTGTGTTGTTTAAAAGGATTTTGGCGTATTGAATAAACAGGATCTAAATTTAAAGCTATTACTAAAGCCTCTTTTGCTTCAGTTGAAAGATTTAAGGAATCAATAAAACTTGATGGTAATTCAATCATTTTAAAGCTTTAATTCGTTGGTGGATGGGTGGATGCGAGTAATAAAAGAAAACATATGCTGGATGCGGGTTTAAATTAGATAAATTGTCCACCGATAATTTTTTCAATGCTGTAATTAAAGTCTCTCCATTATAGGTTTCCTTAGCATAAGCATCGGCTTGATATTCCATAATTCGAGAAATGTTATTTTGCACCATCCCTATTAAAAAACTAATTGGCGTAAATAAAATTGAAAAAGCTAACAATCCAGTATAAAAATTTGGTGTTTCAACGCCTAACCCTAATGAAAAATCGGATTGATTCAATGCCCAACCTAACAAAAATAACATCCCAAACAACTGTACAATAGAGAAGAGTAAATTGAATAAAGTATGTTTCCGTTTGTAATGACCAATTTCATGCGCTAATACCGCCGTAATTTCTTCTTTCGATTGTCCTTCTATTAAAGTATCATATAAGACGATTGTTTTAGTTGGACCTAATCCGCTAAAAAAGGCATTTGCTTTCTTGCTCCGCTTACTTCCATCCATTTGATATAAATTTTTCAATCCATAACCCACTTTTTTACAATAAGCCAAAACATATCCCTTTAATCCTTCGTCCTCAATTGGACTTAGCTTATTAAAAAGAGGCAATATTAAAGAAGTATAAAATGTGTTAACAAAAATCATTATAACAACGATTACCCCCCAAAAAACCAACCAGAAGTCTGAGCCTAAAATTTCAAAAAGCCATCCTAGCAAGAATAAAAGTCCTCCTCCTATTATAGCTCCAATAACTAATTGCTTGATAGTGTCGGTTAAAAAGAGTTTTTTACTAGAATTATTAAAACCAAATTCTTCTTCAATTATAAATGTTTGATAGTAACTAAATGGGATGGAAATTAATTGATTTGCACCAAGAAGAATCCCAAAGAATACTAAAGCTTGGTAAGATTGATTATCTGAAAAAGAAATAGCGATTTCATTTACCCAATTAAATCCTCCCTCCATTATCATGAAAACCATTATTGCTAATGATATTATCTTGCTTATAAAACTAAACTGATAATTCTTATGAGCATACTCTACAGCTCTTTTCACTTGACCTTTAGTATAAATACCTCTTACTTCAGTAGGCCAAGGTTTCAAAATGTTTTGTTGATTTAATCGCCCTAAAATCAACTCAATTAAAAATACTCCAACTAATACTCCAATTACTAAAGCCACCATTTACAATTTATTTACGTCTAAGTTAAAACTGTGTATCCATTTATTGTGAACCAATTTTGACGAGTTGTTAACATCAGTTAATCATTTATACTAACCTAAAAAGGTTTTTTATTTACTATTTTTGCCAAAAGTTAGTGAAATTAAATTTTAACACAGCAATTGAAAAAGCTATTTTTTATCGTCTTTTTTCTAATTCTTACCTTTCCTATAGTTGGTCAGGTAACTGCCGAGTTCGATACAGATCAAACTAGCGGATGTGCTCCGTTCGTTGTCCCTTTCACAAATCTATCAACGGATGGTAACTCTTACAAATGGGATTTTGGAAACGGCTTTACGAGTACTGACCTAGATCCAATTTACATTTATTCTCAACCTGGTATTTATACGGTAACACTTATAACCACAAACGGAACTGAGTCAGATACAACAAAAAAATCAGCACTAATAAGAGTTAACGCATCTCCCGTTCCAAAATTATCAGTTAACAGTCAAAATGGCTGTTCACCTCATATAGCTGAATTCTCTGATTTATCTATTCCACAATCAGGAACAATAACCGAGTGGTATTGGGCATTTGGAAACGGAGAAACTTCAAGTGAACAAAATCCAACAACTACATATATTGAAACGAAAAATTATGAAGTTTTTTTAAAAGTAAAAGATATTAATGGATGTGAGGCTTCTATTTCAAAATCAGATTTTATTCGTCTAGATAATCCTCAAGCAAAATTTGTTCACGGTTCTGTTAAATGCGGTCTTCCCTCACCTGTAACTTTTATTAACAAATCAACAGGTGAAGACTTAGATTACAATTGGGATTTTGGAGATGGAAATTCAACATCTGGCGATGTTCCAGGAATTCATGAATATACTGCTTTTGGGACTAAACAAGTTACTTTAACCGTGACTGAAAAGCTTACAGGATGTACGGATACTTATTCAAAAAGTCTCGTTGTTGGTGATTACGAAGCGACCTTCGATTGGGATATTATTTGCGGTTTTAATGAATTCACAGTTAAAGTTGAGAACACCACCGAAACATTTAATTCTTTGGATTGGAATTTTGGTGGAGAATCAACTAAATCTACACAAAATGCTGAATACAATTTTAAAGGAAAAGGGCCATATGAAATAACTTTAACATCAACTGTAAATGATGCTTGCTGGGATACAACAACTATTACCTATCAACTTCCCGAACCAATTGCGAATGGCATACCTCCAATTTGTAGCGACCCCCTAGAAGTTACATTTACAAATAATTCTAAAGGTAGTGAATTAGATTATTATTGGGATTTTGGAGACTCTCTTTACTCAACAGAAAAGTCCCCTGTTCATACTTATGACATTCCACCCGAAATATTTAAATATAAATTAGTTGCCACCGATAAGTTTGGGTGTTCCGATACGAATGCATGGATTTTAAGAGTTCCATTTCCAATTGCTCGATTTTATGAGCAAGATTCAATTTACACAGGATGTTCACCTTTAAGTTTAACTTTTAAAGACACTAGCTACACCTTAAATTCAAAAATCTCAAATGTTGAATGGAACTTTGGAGATCCTGCGTCTGAGAGTTTAAATGAAAGCAAAGAATTTGAACCAAATCACATCTATAATACCCCAGGTGATTATGATATAAAATACATTATTTTCACCGAAGACGGCTGCTCGGACACAGTAACATATGAGGCAATTATTAAAGCTGGAGAAAAACCAATCTCTGCTAATTTCACTCAATCACCCAACGATACAATTTGTTACGGTGATAGAATTGATTTCGAAGACCAAGCTAATTACCTTACAACTTACTTGGAAAGTAATTATTTCTGCTGGGCATTTAACGAGGGAACAAATTCATTACTAATTGATGAAGAAACACCAATTTCAGATTGCCCTCCAAATGTTTCTTCATATCTAGGAAAAACTCCTTTTATCAATTACAACGATCCTAGTCGCACATACGAGCAGTTTAAACACGTTTCGGATACAATTGGAGATACTATTTCAACAGGAGAAGTAATTCCTGATGCTGGTCAACTTCACACCCACTTGATAACCGGATATAACGGTTGCTTTATTGAAGTTATTAATCCAACATTTGTAGATACTACTATTGCTGTTAATGGATATGTAATCGAAGATAATTTTGAACTCTTTTCAGATAGTTCGGAATTATTTGGCTTTTATCAAGCCTCTTTAAATTATGACTCCATTGCCTACAGTTACATTTATTCTGCATCTGCAAGAACTGATACAGTTTATAAAATACACCCAACAGATACTTCTTTTTTCTTATTAACGGAAGGGGAAAAATATTACGTAAGAACAAAAATACTTAACAACGCATCTGGCTGCGAAAATGAGCTTTATGATCAAATTGTAATTGATTCCGTAAGATTAGATTTTGAAGTAGTTAAACGTCAATGCCTAAATAGCAACCCTGTGCTATTTGATGATAATTCTCATGCAAAATATGGAAAACTAATTGAACGAAATTGGTTAATAAACGGAGTTAAAGAACTTTCTAGTTTAGATTTTGACAGTGCATACTACTCCTTTCCCGACACAGGAACGTTTAAAATAACACTTCAGAACATCTATCAAATTGAGTATTACAAATATGGGGTAAAAACTTATGGGGACTATACCAAGGAACTTACAAAGCAAATAAAAATTGAAGGTGTTAAAGCAAAAGGCTCTTCAGACACTTTGAATATTTGTGGAGGGGAAACACTAGAATTTACTGATTCTTCAGGTTCTACAAACTTAATTAAAGATTATGTATGGCAATTTGGATACGAAACTGATAGTGCAACAATTCAAAACCCCAGTCACATTTATAATTTAGCAGGAACTTATACCCCTACTTTAATTGTGACAGACACCTTTGGTTGTTATGACTCCGTTGCATTAACTCCTATTTCGGTATCAAAACCAACCGTTAACTTTATTGTTTCAGATTCTTTAATATGTAAAGGTGACTTTATTTCAATGATAAATGAGAGTATTAATTATCCCGTTGAAAATTCACTTTCATATACATGGACTGCATATTCATTCACTAGCAATAATATTGATTTTGTTCAACAATTTGACTCTGTGGGGTCCTTTGACATTAAACTTCATGCAATCGACAATACTTCCGGTTGCCAAGATTCCCTTATAAAGACAAAACATTTAGAAGTATCAGATTTCCCTGAAACTAACTTTGCAGGAAGCCCATTATATGTTGACTGTCCACCACTCGCTTCAAATTTTGGTGACAGTACCAAAACTAATGTTTTAAGTTGGAATTGGAATTTTGGAGATGGTAATACTTCCAGTAGTCAAAACCCAATCAATATATTTACATCTCCAGGTTTGTTCGATATTAGTTTAATAACCACTAATTTTGCAGGATGTTCGGACACCTTGATTCGAAAAGAATATGTTAACATTAATGGGCCAAGCGGTTATGTTAATTTCAACCCTGATACACTTTGTATTCCAGATTCAGTGAAGTTTGATTTAGAGCTTAACAACACGCAATTCTACATTTGGAATTTTGGAGATGGGAACAACATTAGCTATAATTACGAAGATTTTCCAGACTCAATTTTTCATCATTACAAAAAAGGTGGAACTTTTCAACCAACTATTGAACTAATTGACGATGAAGGTTGCTTTTACTCTTTGCCTGAGTTACCAATAATCCAAGGAGACAGTATTAAGGCTCAGTTTATGACTAGCTCTGATATTATTTGCGATGTATTAAATATCCCCTTTCAAAATAACTCAAGATCAACATTTGAATCCGAATTTCTATGGACATTTGGCGACTTAGACTCCTCTAAGGTAAAATCTCCGTTACACACCTATTTAACAGACAGCATTTACAGCGTAACATTGAAACAAAAGAGCCCACTAGGTTGTATTGATTCTGTTTCAAAAACAATAACAGTTTTCAATGCTCCACTTCCGAAACTAAACATCCAAAACGAGAATTTTTGTATTCCTTCAATTTCTATATTAAAATTAATTTTCGAAAACAATCAATTTGTTGCAGACAGTAGCTTTTTTACTTTAGAGAATTCAAAAATTATGGGGGACTCAATAGTCTATCAATTTGAAAATGACGGTATAAATAACATCCAGTTTACAATTGCATATGGTAGTGGAAATTGTGTAATAGACAGTATTGTGGCAACTCCATTTTACAAATGGCCAATTGCAGACTTTGAATTTTCCCCAAAAAACAACTCGACAGAAGAACCCGATGTAATATTTAAAAATAAAACACAAAATGCATCTGAATGGTTATGGGATTTTAATGATGATGAGACGAGCTCAGAAGAAAGTCCGGGTAATAGTTTTAAAGAAGCTGGTTCTTATAAAGTAAAATTAATTGGGTTGAATGCTGGAGGATGCTCAGACACCGTAATTAAGGACGTAAATATAGCGCCTTATGATTTTATAAAAGTTCCTAGCGCATTCTCACCTAACGGAGATGGTCAAAATGATTTATTTGGAATTTTAAGAGCTGGAGATTTTACCATATTAGAATTTAAAATATACAACAGATGGGGAAATATAGTATTTGAATCAAATAATGTAAACGATAAATGGGACGGAACAAAAAAAGGAAGCCCCCAAAATACAGGAACATACATTTACTATATAAAAGGAAGTCGGACCTCAGGTAAACAAATCGAGATTAAAGGAGATTTCACACTGCTTAGGTAATGAAAATAATATCATTCATATTATCATTTTGTATATATGTAAATTTAATTGGACAAGATATTCATTTCTCACAATTTAATGATTTGCCGCTTGCTTTAAATCCTGCTTTGAGTGGCAAAATGGATGGCACATTAAGATCTGGTACAATATATCGTAATCAATGGAATAGTATAAGTATTCCTTTTGAAAGTACTGGACTATACGCTGACTTTAAAATCAGTCCAAAATTTCTTAGAGGTCAAAACATAGGATGGGGAGTTCAATTATTAAATGATCGATCAGGAAGTGGTGCATTAAATGAAAACGCACTCTCTTTTTCTGGAAGTTATCATCACTTTCTTACAGAAAAAGAAGACCATTTAGTTACTGGTGGTATATCAATTGGCGGTTTCCAAAAAAGTATTGATTTATCTGAATTAAATTTTGAGAATCAATTTATTGTTGAAAATGCTAACTTTGGAAATATGTCAAGTAATGAAAACCTTGAAAGTAACTCTCTACTGAGAATGGACTTAGCAATGGGAGGTTCGTGGACATACTTTGATCCATATGGCTATCAATTGTCAGCGGGAATTAGTGTTTTTCATCTTTCTAGGCCAAATAATAGTTTTTATAGAAAAGAAGATGCACTTGCGAGAAAAGTAAATATCCATGCTAATGGTGTATATCCAATTAATCAAAGGTTTGACTTGGATCCAAGTTTTTTAATCTCAACTCAAAACAAAAATACTAGTATTGTTGTTGGTACAGATTTACTTTATGACTTAGGTAGAAAAACAGTAGAAAAAATTGACTTAAAAGTAGGTTTTTTTGCTAGACTTGGTGACGCTTTAAATTTCACAATTGGAATGAATCACGACAACTGGAGTATTGATTTGGGTTACGATCTTAATGTATCAGGATTAAGACAAGCAAGCCAATCAAGAGGTGCATTTGAAATGTCAATTTCTTTTGTTAACAGGATGTACAAAGGTGCCAAAAACATTAAATACGTAATCCCTGGAAACAGACTATTATAATGAAAAAATTATTTGCACTATCCGTTTTTCTTCTTTTGAGTGTCCTGACTTTTGCTCAATATAAAAGTACAAAGTTAAAAATGGCAGATGGATTACTTGAGGAAGGTAAACTATATGCTGCTCTTCAAATTTATGAGGATATCGCTAAAGGTGAAGGAGAAAATAAAAGTATCTACCGAAAAATAGCTGAGCTACATGAAAAACTATACAATTTTGAAGAAGCTGCAAAATGGTATTACGAATTATTTGAAATACAAGACGGAGAATTTCCAAAATCAGAATTCAGATTTGCCTTTTTAATGAAAATGCAAGGTAAGTATAAAGTAGCGCTTGAACATTTTACGAGCTTTAGTAAGACGTATAGGGGACATGATAGATTAGCATACTCTAAAATATGTAAGAATGAAATTAAAATATGCAAAGAAGCGTTAGAATCTTTACCAAACGCTGAAATTTCGATTAAAAAAATTCCAGAGAGCATTAATTCTAGCTATACGGATTTAGCCCCTTTCGCACATGATGGAAAACTATATTACTCTTCGATAAAATCAGATTCAACTCTAACTTATACTGGTTTTTTAGACTCTGCCCCTACTTTTCAAATTTATATGGCAAAACAAATCGAAGATGAAAAATTTGATTCCTCTAAATTATTTATTCCAGAAATATTAAACACACCATATCAACACACTTCAAACGGAAGTTTCAATTCAAAAGGCAATCAATTCTTTTTCACAAGGTGTAAGGAAAACATTAATGGTAAAACAGTTTGTAAAATATATTGTACATCAAAAAATGATTCAGCCTGGGGAAAACCTGTGCTGCTAGGTCCTGAGATTAATGATAGAAATAATAATTTCTCTAGCACACATCCTGTATTAATGACCTACAAGAAACAAGGAAGAACTGCTACAGAAATCAATAAACTAGTTTTCGCAAGTTCAATGCCTGGTGGTGTTGGTAAATACGATTTATGGTCATGTATAATTGGAAAAGAATTGAAATGTGAAAAGCTTGAAAACCTAGGAAAAAAAGTCAACTCTTTTCAGGATGATTTAACACCATTTTACTCAACAGATGACGGGTATTTATATTTCTCATCAAATGGACATGGTGGATTGGGTGGACTGGATATTTTTAAAACTCAAATTAAAAATGGAACACCAAAAAAAATAAAAGCCTTAGATCAACCTGTAAATTCATCATCGGATGATTGGTATTATAATCAAATGAATTTAGAAACAGCATTCTTTGTATCCAACCGACTTGGAGCTAAGTCGTATCACAATAATACAAGGATAGATGATATCTTTTTAATTAAAAAAGAGAAACAAAAATACCTTTTCCTATATGCTCAGGAAAATGATAGTTTAGCAAAAGAAATTCATGGCGGAATATTTAAAATAAAATTCGCTAATGATCCCAAAGCATTAGCTAAACAGGTAAGTTCCGGAATAGCTTTCAAAGTAATTCCAAATAAAACCTATGAAATTACAGCCCAGAAAAATGATTATATAAACGAAAGTATTCTCTTCTCAACCTCAAGCGATACAAAGCTAGACACCTTAACTTGGATTTTTAAACTTCAAAAAATTGATACAACAACTGGGTTTATTTTAAAAAACATCTATTTTGAAAACAATTCTTTTGAACTAAAATCAGAATCAAAACAAGCCTTGAATAAATTGTATAAAACCCTAATGGACAATCCTTCTTTTCAGGTTGAAATTGGCGCTCATACAGACAATATTGGTACCGATGAATATAATTACAAACTATCAACTCAAAGAGCTTTAGAGGTTGTTAAATATCTTATTAAAAAAGGAGTTGGGTCTACAAAACTCGTCGCAAAAGGTTATGGTAAAAGCCAAGCTTTAAAAGGTAATATCGACAATGCTAAAAATAGAAGAATTGTATTTAAAATTATTGACTTGAATCATATTGATCAACAAAAGAAAAAATAATCATATGAGAAATTATAACTTGTTTATCCTGGCTATTTTATGCCAATTTACCTCATTAGCTAATTGGGCAGAGGTTGAAACGCCAACATCTGAAAATTTAAATAAACTTGAAATCATAGGCAATATTGCTTTTTGTGTAGGTGAAAATGGCACTTTACTAAAAAGCACTAATTTTGGAGACACATGGAATCTATTAAACTCAAGTACTTCTTCAGAAATAACAAGTATCAAATTCGTAACTGCTAATCTTGGATTCTTTACTACCATTGATGGTGAAATATTCAAAACACAAAATGGAGGGTCAAGTTGGACTGGTGAACAACTGCAAGACATTGGAGCATTAAACTGCGTAGATTTTCTTGATGAAAACACCGGATTAACAGCTGGTGATAACGGAAATATATTTAGAACCATCAATGGAGGTAATACTTGGAACACTTTAGGAGGCCAATCTGTATTCGTTGTAAACGATATACTTTTAATGAATGACACACTAGCGTTAAGCGTAGGGGCTCAGGGCTCTGTTCTGTCAAGTTTTGATTTAGGATTAACATGGACGCTTGTTTCTACGGAATCATTTGAATCATTCTCTGCTTTGGAGAAAAAAAATAATGAAGTTGCTATTTTCACAGGAACAAATGGAGTAATCGGTGAGTTTTCTGCCATTTCTATGAGCGTAGGTGAAATAAAAAGTATCGATTCTGAAAACGACTGGTTAACTGATTTAGAAGTCTTGGAGAACGGTAGGGTTTTCGCTGTTGGAAGAAATAGTTCAATACTAAGAACAAACAACGGCTGGAAAACACTAGATCTTGATTCTACTAATGATATTCAAAGCATCAAATTTTTTAACGATACTTTAGGTCTAACTTGCGGATCAGATGGTAAAATATACAAAACTGAAACTGCAGGGGCACCAGTAGGCACCAAATCTGTTTTAATTGAAAGGCTAAAATTCCACCCTAATCCAGCAAATAATGTTATAACACTATCAGAAAATTTCGAAAGGAAAAAGCTAGAAGTATTTGACATCAACGGTAAAAACATAATGAACATCAATATTACTTCTAACAATATTGATGTTTCAAACCTAGTTCAAGGGCAATACTTTTTACGAATATCTTCTCGTACTAAAATCTATTCAGGAAAGCTAATCGTCCTTTAATTACCAAAGATCCCAGATTACTAATATTGTACGAAAGGCTTTTCAACAAAACTTAACAGTACTAAAATTAACTTTAATTGCTTAATTTTTATTCTACACTGCTAATTTTATAATTCAACTTTTCAGGTATGAAACTTGAGAAATCTAAACTACAGGACAATATTTGAAATCAAATTTTAATTACCTAATTATGAAAAATATTTTTCTTGAAAAGAAAATAGGAAGAACAATTAAACTTATAAATAAGCCAAGAATCATATCAGACAAAGAAGCCCTTATTAATCATCGATATAATTTTACAAAATAAGGCCGAAATAGATATTTTATCTCGGCCTCTAAATAATCTAACAATATTTTTATTTTATTAAAGATACTGTTCCAAATACTTTGTGGCTGTCCCCAGTAAAAGGATCTTTCACAACTAATCTCCACACATAAACGTCAACTTGAGCACAATCTCCACTTGAGGGAGCCAATTCAGTTACAGTACCGTCCCAACCTTTATATGGTGTTCTACTCTTCCAGATTAAGGTTCCCCATCTGTTGTAAATTCTAAAGTCATAATCATCTCCTTCAATTAGGTTTCTGCCTAAAGGAAAGAAAACATCATTTATTCCATCTGCATTAGGTGTAAAAGCATTAGGGACAAAAATTGAAAATTTATCTATGATTGTAAGGGGTTTAATAATTGAATCAACACAACCATTAGCATTCGTTACTTTTAACTTAACATTTACAACATCCCCATTTGGAGAATCAAAAACAACTTGTGGATTTATAACATTTGATGTTTGTGGACTGGCTGTTGTAATTGAATCAGAAGCGAAAGGTAACTGAATATCCGTAAAATCCCACTCATAAGATACTACATCTGAAGAAGATAGGTCGTTAAAAGAAACTTGATTATCATCTACATCAATAACATCGGGGCTCCAACCAAAGTCAGCTTCTGGAAGCGCATATAAACACACTGCACTTGTAATAGTAGTATCACTTTTACATCCATTTGCATAAACGTTACTCAACTTAACATCATAGCATCCTGAAGTATTATATGTTTCTGAAACAGTTCCAGAAGTTTCATTTGAAACATTTAAGTTTCCAAAATCCCAGCTACTTTGAGTTGGAACCTCATCTGATTCATCTGTAAAGAAAGTCGTTAAAGGTACACAACCCGTTCTTGGTGTAACTGAGAAATTTGTTGAAGGAATTGATAAAACTTTAAAAGTAATATCATCTTGTGCGAAACAACCTTCTGTTACACCATAAGTTACCTCATAATCACCCTCGATTGTTGGATTGAATGTTCCGTCAAGGCTCACACCTTCTCCACCCCAAACACCTCCTGGAGTTGTAGCAGCATAAAACTGAATAACATCAGAACCAGCACAAACAGGAGACTGTTCAATAATCGTTGCATCAGGAGGGCCTACGACTTCAATATCAATAGTCTTAATATCCCCACATCTTGTATTTATAGTGTGAGTTATCGAATGAGTTCCAACTCCAGCGGTAGCAGGATCAAAAACACCTAACTCAGTATCAATAATTCCTGTACCACTCCAAGTTCCGTTTGCAGTTCCCAATGGCAGTAAAGCAAATGGTAAATCAGTAAAACAAGCTGTATCAACAAACGCAATAGTTGCGTCCTCTCTTTTGAGTACATGAATCGTTATGAAGTCAGTAGCACTACATAAACCATTTTCAGCATCAAACGTCACAATATTATCGCCTAATATAGCTGTTTTGGGATCGAAATCCCCTGTACTATTTACAGCACCTGACCATGTTGTTAAGGTAGATATTGAGGCTGAGGCGGTGAGGTTAACTACGGCATCATCAACGCATAAGGTATCCTGTTGTATTATTGTAATAACAGGTAAGGCATCAATTACAAATTCAACAGTATCAAACAAAGGACACGCCCCAGCAAATCCATATTCTAACTCGAATATACCATCACCAGAAGTTGCTGTATTAAAAATTGCTCCCGAAACATTCAATCCTCCATTCGTATTAGTGATTTCTCTCCAAACACCTCCAGATTCGGCAGTGGTTAAGACTTCATCATTATGATCCTCACAAAATTTAAACGTTGTATTTGTTATTGTTGGGTCTGGTGTTCTATTAACTACAATATCTATTGTTTGAATGTCTCCACAACTGCCACCAATAGTATAAGTTATTGTATGTATTCCATCTCCAGCTACAACAGGATCAAATACTCCAGTTGCTGCATCAACTCCTGTACCACTAAAAGAACCTCCAGGATCTGCAACGTTTAGCGTTACTTGTGGATCTGAATCACAATAAGGCCCTACTTGAGTTATGGTTGCATCTAACTTATTAGTTGTTGTTACCCAAATAGTATCTTTGTCCCCACAAGGACCTGATTGGGTATAAATCAACATTTCGTTTGTTACAATTCCTAAAGTTGCTAAATCAATTTCAATTTGAATTCCTGTTTGGATAACAGCGGTATTGTTATTCCAAGTACCACCTGCTTCTATAACAGAAAAGGTCGGGTTTGCATCTAATACACAAAGAGGTATTGTATCTTCTACAGAGTTAATCGTTGCATCTTTTAGAGGATTGATTGTTACATTCATCGAATCAACATGACCACACATCTCGCTAATGTAATAGTATAATTTAAACGTCCCCGAATGGTCGGTTGGATTTAATGTAATCCCTCCAAGCTCACTTCCTGACATAGTATCCGTTTTAAACCATACACCTAAGGAATTGGTCGAAGTAAGGTTAAAAACAGTGTCAACTGCACAGTAATCAATATGAGCAGACGTTATAGTCGCGTCTTTATCAGGTATTACTGTTACTAGCACAGTGTCTAAATCTCCACATGGATCTGCTAAGTAGTAAATCAGATTAAACTCTCCAGCTCCATGTACCGCAGGATCAAATGATGTTCCACCCAATTCATTACCAGCTCCAGAGGTTGTGTCATTCACAAACCAAGTACCGGATAAATCACCAGTTAATAAAGCAATTGGAGGATCACTTTGGCAAATAGTACTATCAGGAGTTGCAATTGTAGCATTTTTAACTGCATCAACATGTATTGTTAAAGTAGTATCATTTCCACATTGTCCACCAATAGTATAATTTATAATATGATCTCCAGCTCCAGAGTTACTTGGTGTAAACTCTCCAAGCGCATCTGCATCTCCAGACCAAACTCCTGAGTCTGCTGATAAAGGTATAATCTCTAAAGTAACAGCAGGATCATTTGCACAATAAGGTCCTACTTTTTTAATTTCAGGATGTGGCCTTTCTCTTACAACGACATCAATTGAGTCAGTATTAATACATCCTAGACTATCGGCCCCATATTTAACAGAATAAACACCTGTGCCTAAAGCAAGAGGGTCAAATTCTCCTATCAAGGAAGGAAAGCCTTGGTCAATTTGCCAAGCGACTGCAGTTACATCGCCATTTCCTCCTAATACTGGTCCAGCAGTCATTATAACAGCAATAGAGTCGTCACAAAATGGACCAACTGGATCGATAATAATTGTTGGGATTTTCTTTACTTCGATATACATAGAGTCTTCGCAGGAATCATCCACTCTAAACATCAATTTATAAACACCATATTTAGTTCCTACAGCAGAAGCATCAAACAACGTATCAGTACCTGAGTCATCAATTAAAGCATTAACACCAGGGGTTGACGGAACAGAATCTATTGTCCAAATTCCATCTCCACTTGCTGAGATTACAGCGGTATCTAACAAAAAAGTTTCCCCAACACAAATTGGTTCTGAATTACTAATATCAGCATCACAGCCGCATGTCCCTACTACAAAAACAATCGTGTCTTTTACGTCACAAATCTCAAAATAGACTTCATATGTACCTGCTCCATCTGGCGCATCAAAAACACCTGTAATAGGATCTACAGTACAATTAGTACAAGCGTTAACTCCAGTTGTAGCAACCGAATATGCCTCTTTATAACTCGGGGTATTTTCAGCATCAGTACCCTTACAGATCCAATTCGTTTCTAAATTAACTGGTAAATCACATTCTGTTAACGGTTGAGGCTCTTCAATTTCAACCCAATCTTGTGGTGGAACAAACATATTTGGCAGCCCATAACCAACAGAGCCAGAACTTGCATTCAAACCTGTAAGGTTGATTAAACTTCCGTTTGAGGTTATAAAATCATCTCTATATGCCCATCCATTTGATTTAAATTGAGCCATATAAATTTCACCATCTCCTCCAAGTTTAACAGAACCAATTGTTACATTTCCATCTCCTGTATTTCCAATTTCAGAATATGCGCCACTGGCTACGCTATACTCACCAAGTCGACCAAATAATGGTCCACTCCATGGATCTGCTTGAAATGACACGTATAACTTACTTCCATCAGCAGAAAACTCACAATCATATGGATTAGATGCACCAACAGAACCGTCTCCAAATCCTACTGACGAAGTAAAAACTCCATTAAGACAGTCAAAGTCTAAAATACTTACAGAATTTGTTGGATCCCAGGTTCCTGTTCCACAATGAAATGTTGCACCAGCTTTAATATTTTGGTCTAAATTTGGATTTGGGGCAAACTCTAACGATGCTCTTTCATTTGAGTATTCTTGAGCCGGCTTTGCATGTACTTCAAAACCAATATCAGTAGTTACCGGAACAGGATTCAAACCTCCGCATTCTAATAAATATGCGAAGTATTTATTTGTTGTTGAACCTTCGATAGATTCATGCGTAACAATCCAAATATCTAATCCATTTTGGTGAAAAGTACCCGCTACCTGCTCCGTACATCTATAACCTCCTAAACGATTGGCAGCTGAACAAGTATTAGTCTCTTTATCATATATAAAATAGTTGAAGCCGTTTGTTATTCCGTTCTGTGCACCACCAATTGCATCATCAGTTGTAAATATGTAATAATCATTTTGATTTAATGGATGTTTGGTAATAAAAACCCCCTGAACAGCTGATCCAGTTGCTCCTCCAGTATTTTCTGCTCCAGTTTTAATCCCACCTGGAACAACAACCTCTGTACCTGTTCCGTCCCATAATTTAACACCATTGGTGAAAATAATAAGGTTACCATCTTCATCACTTGCTGACGAGCAAGATTCATAAGCTGTAAAAGGTGAACCAGCACCAATTTTAGTGGATACAGAAACTCCACCAATTCCATCAGCACCAAAAGTCATCATTTGAGCTTTACCTGAAAACCAATTGGTATGTGTTGGCCATTGCCATTGATTCAATGAAGCCGGACAAGTTCCTTGTCCAAAAGATGTATTTGAAAATGTAATAATTACTAAAAGAATAAGCTTTGGTAATAATTTATTTAATGTTTTAATAAAACCCATAAGTTTTTTTCTTAGCTATTTCACGTTTAAGACAATCAAAAACATTTAATGTTACACTTCTATTTATTGTTTTAAATGTATTTTTTAAGCTTTATAAATTTAAGGAAATAAATATAATCTCTGATTACCCAAAAAGATTAAGAACAGCTTAAAAAGCAAAAGAGCAGTAAGGTTAAGTGACTATTTCTTTTTATTTTTTTGTTTCCTTTTTTTCTTCGGTGATTCGTTCTCTAAATCAAATTCAATTTGCGATAATAAATCACCTAAACTCTTCTCATTCGAAAGATCTAAAATAGTTTGATATTCCTTTTTTGAAACTTCAATTTCTTGAATTTTCTTGCCCAGGAATTTTTCAATCTCAAATAGCAATGGAGCTTCACCTTCCGCAACAAATGAGATTGCTTCCCCCTTTTGTTTCCCCCTTCCAGTTCTACCAATACGGTGAACATAATTCTCAACTAAATCTGGTAAATCATAATTCACTACAATCTCTACGTCAGGAATATCAACCCCACGCGCTGAAATATCTGTAGCAATTAATAACATACAGTCTCCCGCCTTAAAAGCCTTTAGAGCGGAATTTCTTTCGCTTTGCTCTTTTCCTCCGTGAATAATAAGCGAATCTACACCTACTCTCTCCATCGCTTTTACCACGCGTTCAGCCCTAACTTGAGTTCGTACAAAAACCAATATTTTTCGTTCAGCATTTTGTTCCAGTAAGTTCTCTAAAAAGTATCTTTTATCATCCATTTCAACATTCGTCACATAATGACGAACATTTTTAGAGACAGGATCTTTTGGAGATATTTGAATTCTTATCGCATTATTTACCAACGAATAAGCTAATTTTTTAATCTTAGCGTTAATTGTTGCAGAGAAAAATAAAGTTTGTCTGTGCTTTGGTAATCGTCCTAATATTCCCTCAATATCTTTATAAAATCCAAGATCAAGCATTCTATCAGCTTCATCTAAAATCAAGGTATTTACTCTGTTTAAACTTAAATGACCTTGAGATATTAAATCATACATCCTTCCCGGTGTGGTGATTAAAATATCTACGCCTTTATTTAATTTATGAATCTGAGGATCTTGCTCTACTCCACCTGTAATCGCAAATGACTTTACTGTTGTAAATTTTGATACCGATTTAAAAACTTCTTGAATTTGTTGCGCTAATTCACGAGTTGGAACCATAACTAAGCATCGAACACCATCTTTTCTTCCTTTTATTGATGACCTGAAAACCTTGTCTACTATAGGAATAGCAAACGCAGCTGTTTTCCCTGTACCTGTTTGAGCAATACCTAACACATCCTCTCCTTTAATAATTGCAGGAATTGATTTGAATTGAATATCAGTAGGTTTGCTAAAACCCATTCCCTCAACTCCTTTTTTAACTTCTTCTGTGATAGGGTAATTACTAAACTTCATAGCTTCAAAGATACTGTAAATTAGACTTATTATAAACACTTATTGATCTTGGTTATAATTGCAAGTTTAGGTAGATAATTGGGTATGACTGTTCTTCTTTTTTTTGAAGTTAAAATAAAAATATTTTTGTTGTTTATCTCGGATTTGAGATTATGCTTTTTCTGTATTCAAAAATACTATATT
>ERZ1039804.684-NODE-684-length-21098-cov-51.742765_pt1 | contig 21098 bp, 37 predicted proteins | sample MGYA00383089_ERZ1039804 | MGnify/ENA primary metagenome ERZ1039804 (study PRJEB29581, sample SAMEA5548359) | metagenome | biome: marine; feature: coastal; material: water | depth 1 m | study: Short-term variability in the microbial, nano- and picoplankton...
AAATGAACTTACCAGCGTTGCTAGTCCCAGAAAACTTCTGTGCTATCTTAGTTTCAATTAATTGTCTTTCTTGTTGGTTAGGAGTTCCGTTGTTAAAATTGATTAACATACTGGGCGCCAGACCATTAAGGATATTATTCAAATGATAGTTTGATACTTCTTCTTCTAATTCTGCATATTGCAAACCACCTTGATAATCAACAGGAGAATAGTAGTAAAAGCCTGATTTATAAGGTTTTATGTAATATATCTCAATACTTTCATTTGACATACCAAATGCTGGTATTCTTAAAGGTTTATCACTCTTTTTTATGTTTTCCCAATCATTACAATAGTAGTAAGCTGGTACATCACCATCTTCATTACATTTTTCTGCTCTTAATGTTTCAATAGGCATATGCTCTAGTTGTGCAATCTTGCTTCTATCCTTTGAGTAGATAACTTGTATAGCACATTGACCCATTAGTTTTAGATCATAGCATAATCTTCTTACCACATCTTTTCTAAACAAAGAAACCATCTGTGCATATTCGTTTGGTTTTCTGTTGCTATCAGTAGCATTTAAACCTTTACCATAAATAGCTTGTGAGATACCATTTATTGCAGCATTGTTTGTAGGTGAACCATTGTATCTGTCGATTAGGTACTGAAAATAGTTGTTATCTGCACCGTACTCTATCCAATCTGCACCGTTTACTTCCTTAACCTCTGGTGATGTATATGTGCTTAAATTAACAAACCCAAATTCAGACACCTTGCTTTTTACAAATTGTCCCTTTTCGTTTCTTTTTCTCATATTACAATGTAATCATTATTGTTGCCATCATATGAGGTGTATTGACCCTCATTTATTTTATAATGGTTATTTGTTGTTTGGCTAATATCTTGTGCAGTACAAAATATTCTATCCTTATATATAACAGATGTTTTAGTGTTGTCTGTGTATAGGGTTAAATCATAAAAATGACCCTCAACCAATAAAGGTGAAAATACATTAGTGAAATTAAGATAGTTACCCTCTATGTTTCCATTTGTTAAATCATAATCAACAATAACATTTGTGCTATCATCTCTTACTTCCATAGTAAAAGAACCTAAATACTCTCTAGGTATAACATTAAAGGTCTGTGTACTATTATCTGGTCTTAATATTATCATCAATTATATAACGTATAAAAATAACTAATTTGTAAAAACAAAAAAAAAGCACCCTATAAAGGATGCTCTTAATTTATAAATAAATAACTATTTATGCAGTTGGGTCAATCTGTGTTGCAGATGGTGTTACTGCTGCGTCAAGGAAATAAGGTGCAGTTTCTTCCATACCCTCAAAGGTTAAAGTAAAGCCCGAGAGGTCTCCAGCTGCAGCTCCCGTCACTACAGTTCCGCCAGTTACTTCCATTCCGTTTTCAAATCCACATAAGAAGCTATTACCATAGTAATCTTCAACTACTATATAAGGTCTAGCAGTTGCCAAAGTTTGTAACTCTGCTTGTGTTTTAGCATCTAAAAATGTTAGTGTAAGATTTAAAGTTTGTGTGTAAAATGTAGTTCCATTTTCTCTGCTACTTGTTACTGTAGTTTCTAAAGAAGAATTACCCTTTACATCAAACTCAAACCATTCTGGTGCTGGTGAACCATCTGTAATTGTAGCTTCTTTAGTTGTTCCATCTACTGCAATACTTGCAATAGTACCATATTCTGCAAAATAAACCGTTTTGATACCACCAAAGGCACTTTTGCAAGGTAGCTTTCTACCCGTTGTTAATGTACAAGCCATTGTTTTTTATGTTTTAAAAAAAAAGGGTAAGCAGATATATTCCACCTACCCTAATTTATTGATTAATTAATTAATTATGCGTACTCTACTAAATCAGAAGCAATTCCAAATTGTACTGCACTTGTAAAACGCATTACCATTCTCACGTTGTTACTTCCATCAAGGTCAGCCATATCCAATGTTTTAACTTCGTTTGTTGAGTTTAATAACCCAGTTCCAAAGTAAAGGTTAGAACGTTGTGCTGCATACATTTTGTTGTTAGACATTCCTGGACAAACAAATATTTTAACTCCATTGATAGAAAGACTTCCGTTGTTCCACCATTGTGTTCCCATATTAGCTACACCATTTGCTCCTAATCCATTTGCTCCAAATCCACCTAGTGCCTGAACATATAGTTTAGCTGCTTGTGTTGGTACATATACAAATAAATCTTCTTTACCGTATAGTGCTGCTGGTATTGCATCAACTACTTTAGAAAGTTCATCAATGATGTTTGCAGATGTTAAACCACCACCTACTGCTGCTACTTGTTGTGCTGCTGGAATATCTCCAGCCGTTGCTGCTGCTGCAATTAGTTTCTCAAACCCATCAAAAGAGTTATTAGAACCAGCTGCAGTATCTCCTTGCCAAATACAGAATTCTGTGTTCTGTGCTACTTGAGATGCTACTTGTGCAATCAAGAAATCAGAGAATTTTGGTGGTAGTGTTTGACCTAAACCATAACCCATTGATTGAGCTTCCCAATCGTTTACAAAGTCATACTTACATAATTGTAGGTTTACTTGTAGTTCTACTGGCTCAATAATTCTTTCTGTTAGTGCAATAGTTGATTGTGGGTCAAAATCACAAGATGCAGATTGTACTATTCCACTTGTTGCTACTTTCTTAATCACTTCTTTAAAAGCGATGTTTGCCTTTACTGTTAAACCGCCATCATCAATAGTTGATGCAGATAATAAAGCTGCTGCGATATACTCACCAGCAAACTCACCAGCATAGGTAGAATTTACAGTTACGGTTGTTGCTAAATTTACGTTTCTTTTATTCATTTTTATTTGTTTAATTTACTTAATACTCTATCTAGTGTTGTGTTAAATTGTCCTTTGGCAAATTGTACTTGTTTCTTTTGTGGTGTACTTGCTTCAGGGTTATGCTTAATTGGTTTTACTGCTGAAAGTTCTTCTTTCACTTCTTCAACAATTTCTTCTTTTACTTCTTCGCTCATTTCTTCTTTAGGTTCTAACATAGCTTTAATTTCTTCAACCATTGTTTTAACCTCTGCTAATTCTTCTTTAGTAGCATAAGACATTTCTTCTTTTACTTCTTCTGCCAAATCTTCTGTAATTTCTTCGCCATCTTCTTCTTCTTTTGCTGGTACTTCATCAGATACTTCACGAACATCTGCAATGATACCTTCTTCTTCTACAACTACCAATCTTCCATCTTCAAGGATGTACTCACCAACTGGCATTGCAATTTTTTCATCATCTGTTACAATGAATATCTCTTTACCTTTTTCAAATGCTTCTGCACTTACTACAGTTCCATTTTCTAACTTTTGTTCTTCAAGTTTTACCTCGATGTTTAAAAGTGTTTTTATTTCGTTTAACATTTCATTTGCTTTCATACTATTTATATAACGGTTATTAAATTAAAATTTGCATTTTCAGTCTGTTCGTGTTATAACTCCTATGCCTTGAGCCTTTAAAGAACCATCACAACACTCTATTGAGTACTTGTTGGTATCCCAACATAAACAAGCTCTTCCCCCACCTTTAGGCGATGTCCTACTAGGTATAATTGTTTTGTTTTTATTTCTACGCATTAAGTATATCTTTTATCTTATTGAGTAAAATATCATCTTCACTCATTAAGTCCTCTAGTGTTTTGTCTTTAGGTGTTTCCATTTTGTCAGCAAAGTAACCCTCAATAGAAAAACCCTTAACTTTATTTGTTTTAACATACTCATTCCAAACATCTTCATTATTTACTTTTACACTACCCATCCAAGTTCCTACTGGTACATCTAAACCATACATTGCAGATTTATCTTGTTCTTTGCTTTCTACTATCCAACTTTCTACCAACGTTAAACCATTTAATGCTTCATTGTGTTCTAGTGTTGAATTGCTTTGTTTACCATTCTGTAAGAACATTTGAGATGCTTTTACAATAGTATCTTTTGAAAAATATATGTAATACTCACCCTCACCACCATTGCGGTAAATAGGCTTATTTGGTATTAATAAAGCACCCATTAAAATCTTCTTTTCTTTGTCTACTTCTGCAAGTTTAATTTCTTGGTTATTTAAAGCAACAAAATCACTTTCAATAGCTGGACTTTCTACAATAGAAATTGCATCTACTCCAATATCATCTTGTTCTTCATCTAAAATAAGTTCTATTATCTTCATAAATATATAACGTTTTTAGTTTTTAATTTTGCATTTATATACTTGCACCCTCGATTATATTACGTTCAAGCTCTTGGCTTGTGGTAACATCATTTGAAACAACATAGGCGCGGCTAGGTCTTTGTGTTTGACTACCTATTGCATCTGCTAATTGTGTTTCACCACTTTGTCCTACAACATTAAATGCTGGTGGTACTGGTGCACCTCCTCCAGCTCCCGATGCTGGGTTTGTTCCGCCTCTTGCATTACTAGGTGTTGTTTTTAATATATCTTTTACAGATTTAAAACCAATAGCAGCAGTTGTAGCAATGTTTGCTATTTTAACCCCAAACTCAAAAGGTGTAACAGTCTTTGTAGCAAGTTCAGCAGTAATACCTTGATATGTGTTAATTAATGCAGCAGCGGCAGCGGTAGCCTTTCCAGCAGCGCTTTGGTCATCAAACAAAGTAGACATATTGCCTAATGTATTTTTGACCATACTTATTTGTGCAGCATTTTTTATTTTTTCATTTTTTTCATCTTCAGCAGCATTTTTATCTTTTACATCTTGTATTTGATTTTGATAGTAAGCTATAACTTCTGCTTTTTGTTCTTCTGTTGCTTTTAGTCTATCAAGTTCAGCTAATTTTCTCTCTTGTTCTAAAGCAATTTTTTGTAGTTCTGTTTCTGCATCTGCATCTTCTTGTTTTTGCTTGTAAGCCTTTTGTATTTCTTGTATTTTTTTTAGTTTTTCATCTACAACAACTGGTTCTTCTTTTGCATCTTTTTTTGCTTGTGCTGATGCTTCACGTCTTGCAGTTAGTAATTCTGTACTAAGTCTTTTTTGTAAATTTAACCTTTGGGTTTCTAATTGAATAACATTAGCCTCTAGTTGTGCAGCTTCATTTAAATCTTGTGTTGTACTTTTTGTTAGTGAGTTTTCTGTTAATTTAGCTTGTAACCTCAACTTTGCAACCTCTGTTTCTTTTGCCGCTAAATCTTCACTAATCTTTCCAGCTTCTTCTAAGAATTGTATTCTTTCTTTTGCGGTAAACTTTTCTTTATTAACCGCCTTTTCTCTTAGCCTTGCAATGTCTTGTTGTGCTTGTGCTCTTTCGGTAATTAGTTTTCTTGCTTCCTTTTCTGCTTTTGCTCTTTGGTCTGCAATCTTTGCTGATGCTGCTGCATCTGATGCTACTTCTTCACCAAACTCCTTAACTGCATCAATAGCACCGCTTACACTATCTGTTATACTATCAACACCTAATACAACTTTACCAATACTATCACCAGCAATCTTACCAGCTTCTTTAAAATTACCTTTAAATAGTTGTTCAACTGCCTTACCTAAATTCGGTATTAAGTTTATTAATCCCTCAAATCTAGTTGTAATGTTATCCTTGATTAAATTGGCAAAGTCTTTTATTGCTTGTTTTGGGTTCTCAAAAACACTTATAATACTTTCACCTAAATCTGCTAATAAGTCTAAAAGGTTACCAGTAACACTACCAATAACACCAAGTATTTTAGCAAACTTATTTTGCCCTTCCTCACTTCTTGTAAATGCTTGACCTAATGCAGTAACCGCAATTAATAAAGCACCAATACCCGTAGCAATGATTGCAACCCTTAATGATTTAAACCCAGTTGTTACACCAGCAACTGCACTTTTAAATGCACCGAATTTAGAAACTGCACCACCACTAATCTTATCAAGTGTGCCACCCATTTGTTGAGTAGTTTTACCTGTATCTTTTACTTCCTTGTTTACATCTTCAACACCTTTTTCTAAACCCTTTAAACTCTTTTGGGCATCTTTTGTGTTTACTTCTAAATTAATGGTTTTTGTTATTGCCATTTTATTTGTTTTTTAAGTAGTTTAATTCCATTCTTTACATTTTTAGGTAAAGCATTTTTACCTTGTGCAATCTTTATATTTTCAGTATCACCATCAACCACTTGCAGTAAGTCTATTATATTCTTAATCATAGTATTGTGTTTAGTAATTCAAATTCTGTTTTACCACTTGTTAAATCTGTTTTCATTGAATTTATCTTGTATCTATCTTGACCTAATTCTATCAAGTCATTTAGTTTTAGATTATAATACACTTTCATAGGTAGGTAAGCGGTTACTTTTATTAATCTTCTTCTAAAATTAAATACATCTTGTATATACTCTTTGTATTCAGTTTCAAACAATGTATCTGTAAAACCTAATGCATTATCACCACCAACTATACTATCTGGTTCATTTGCTAAATACTCATTTAGTTCATTTTGAAAATGTATATTAAATCTACTTGTAGATGGTACAATAGAAAAACTATTTGATGGTATAATATACCTAGTAATGTCTGCAACATTGTTTGCTACAACCGTATCTCTTATTCTAATACTAGTTTCACCAGCTATAGATATACCATAAAACAAAAGTGGTTCACCTATATATGATTGTTGATTTTCATTTACCGAATAACCCCATTGAACATCTGTTGAGGTTGGTGGACTATTATCTTGGTCATACAATCTTTCAAACTGCATATGCTCAAATGGTAATTCTATTTTATAAGGCTCACTAGGTGCATCAAAAATATCACCATCTAGTGTGTAACTTAAAGAACCCCAGCCACTATTAGTAAGTTGTTCAAATTGCTTTGCTAGTAAAGTTCCTAAACCTTTGTAGCTAAAATTTATTTTGTTGTAAGGTAATGCAACATCTGATGTCGATTTTGTAGTATCTAGGTATTTATCTATGTTGTAAACTTGTGTACTTTCTGCATAGTAACTATCCAAAGTTCTAACCACTATTGTACCATCACCATCAACATAAGCAGTAAGGTTAAACATATTAAACAACCCAGAAAGAAAATCTATAATCTTCATTTTAGGTATTTGCTCAACTATGTTAAATTCTTTGCTTTGGTTAGTAACAAATAATGCATTGTTATGATATGTATCAACCGCAGAAACACCACTAGGTGCAAGTGCATTTACAAATACATCAATATCGTTTGCGTTAAAAGTAACGACACCACCAATTTGTATAATGTATGTTGAATTGTTTTGGAAGCCATCTTGCCCAGCTAAAATAGTTAAAGTTTGATTACCGCTTACACTATTTAATTCACCTACAACTAAACCACCATCTCTTATAACTTGAACACTGTAATTATTAGGTGACAATGTAGTTAAATTAATAACTAATGAATTTGGTTCTAAACCGTTGTTTGGTATGTTTACAGTTATTACACCATTACTTTCACTTGATATACCTTGTTGTTGTACTGGTACTAAATCAGTTAGCCTTGTAAATACAAAATCAACTTGTGTTGGTCTTTCTACTGAACCACTTTTACGATGTAGCCACATATACAATGTAGAAAATTGTTCGTTGTTAGCATCATTAAAAAAATCATCAGAAAAGGTTATATCATATTTTGTCTGTATCGCTTCTATTATATTTTGCAATCTAACCGCATACTTAAACTCATTCCAATAAACACCATTTTGTGATTGTGTGCCAGTTCCGTGATGGCTTATATTATTAATTGTTGCTTCTGGGTCAAACGTAGTATGTAAACCACTATTATATATTAATCTGTTTGTGTGTGTAATTAAAGGCACTATAAAAGGTGTAAGACCATCTTGCATCACACCAGTTACAGTACTAAAATCATAAAGTCTATCATAGTAATCAGAAAAACTTAAACTGCTTAATTGTTCATCCCCTAGTATGTCTTTTAAATTAACTGTGTTACCAAAAAAAGTAATCTTGTATGTGTGTGCTAAATTGTTTTTTAACTCAACACCTTGTAATGCTATCTTACCATCTTTAAAAGGTAAATCGTTTAACTCTAATCTTGCATCTGCTTTTTTTCTTGCATCAAAACCACCACTAATATCAAAGTTATAATAGTGTTGAAATATCTTATTGTTTACACTTGATGCTGGTACAGAAAAGGTTTGAGTAAATTCTGTAAATACCTTTGCAATATCCTTTACATTTTTTATTGTTTGAGTAAGTGATACCGTTTCATCTTTAAACAAATCAACTCTATCATTACCAATGTATAATTGTAGTCTACGCATTATCTAATGTTGTTTATGTAATCAAATGCTTCTTCAAACTCTATTGTGTATTCTATTAGTCTATCGTTTACACTTGTTTTAAAAGCCATAGATGAGGTTTTAACTTTTAAAGGTATAACTACACCACTACCTTTTTTAAACGTAGACCACCATATAAATTCACTTAATAGTAATTCTTCAAATTGTTGATTGGCAAACTCTGGGTAATACCCACTACTAAATGTATGTGTTTGTTTTGCTTGTGTGTTAAACACTTTGTTGGGTGCATCTTGTACAGAGTAAGTAGCACCACCACTTGTATAGGTTATTGTATTTGACTTGTAACCCTCATTTGTTCTTGCAAGGTTTTTAGTTTCTTTTAAGAAAAACCATAAGTCTTGTTGCGCACCATATTTGTTTATGTAGATTATTCTGTTACCCTCACCATACTTTGTGCAGTCTATCCTTTTAATGTTACACACAACACCATCAACATTAGTTACACTTGTTGCACTTGCGGTAAATGATGTTGCTATAACACCGCTTAAAGATGTTATACTTGGTAATTTACCAGTTTGATTGTTAGGTGCTAATATTGTGAAAGTATCTGTATCTTCATTTATAGGTATTAAGTAAGTTGGTTTAGTTCTACCAAAAGGTACTTCAGGGTTTACCCCCTCTGTAAATTCACCATAAGCTTCAAACCCTTTATCTGTAATTGTTGTTGGTGAACCAACATCAGAACCAGTACCATTTAAACCATCTTTGTTAGTTAGTACTGTAACTATGGTAACAGTTTGTGGTACATAATTACTTTTGTACTCTATCTCTATGTAATCTCTTGCAAGTTCAGCTATGTCAAAATTTATAGTAGTTGATGGTTGTACATTTTTTACAAGTGTGTATCTTAATGTTCCATCTATTGTAACTGTGCAGACAGTAGACAAAACACCAGATGATGGTATTGCTATACTTTTAAATTGCGGGTTTCTTAATGCTATATTTGCCATCTTAAAAATCTAGTGTTAGTGTAGCTATAAATAAATAAACCTTTATAGTTTTGTAGTTATATTCTTTGTCTGCATCTATAAACTCCCAACCAAGTGCAAACCTATTGTGGGGAAAGTGAAATGCTATCTCTAATGTCCAATCCATATCTTATTTTGTTCCTAGTATTATATTATCTTCTATATCTAATGCAAACCCTTTTATTAATTCATCTGGTAATCTTTTTATTCCAGCTTCAAATGGTTTTGTAAAAAATAAATTTGCTTTTAAACCTTTGTTGTATATGCTTCTTGCAATTAAATAAGACATACTTTCATAACTCAAAAACCTACCAGTTTTTTTATCCTTCCATTGAAACTTCTTTTTCTTTATCCAGCCGCTTTTTGTTTCTGGATTATAAAGTGCTTTTGTTAAACCACCTTTTGGACCAGTACCACTACCATATTGAAATTTAGATAGTGCAGCACTTGTTTCTGGATATGTTGAGGTTTTACCTTTTACACCTTTATCTACAAATGCACCATAATCTTCCATTAGAAATTCTAACAAAAAATCATCTTGGCTTTTCTGTATCTTGTAGCTTACAGAATTGTATAAATCACCACCACCTTTTTTATCTCTGGTTAAGTTTGACCTTGATTGTTGTACAACATACTTACCATATTTGTTTATCGCTTCATCTACGTTCTTAAACTTCATTAGCAAATGTATATATCGTTGTAAATTAGTATATCCATATCTGCACTCCATCCAGCAAGTTGATTTTCAAATCTATCATTAAAAGGTGCTAAATTTGGGTTGCCATCAAGTTGGTACATATCTGTATGTAATGACCCCATTCTTAAACGTTGTATAAGCTTATTTAAAACCGCTAGTTGCGTGTTTAGAATATCTTGCTCATTATCATTGCCAGTAAATCTATCTGTGGTTTCATCCTTTGATTGGTCTACAATATCACAAGCTAGTATGCTTATGTTAAACCTCAACACTTGTTCTTCAACTGTAACACTATTTACAATCATATGTGCCAATGGAAATATATCTTGCTTGTTTAGGTTTAGTTTACTTATGTCACCTATAGAAACCGTATTAGTTAATAGGTTTGATAATAGTTCTTCTTCTATTGTTGAGGTTAATTGGTAATACCCTCTTACACCTTGATGGCTCATTTGAAATTTTGTTTAATTCTTTTTGCTTCTACTTCTGCTTTGTCTTTCATAAAGGATAACATCATAAAACATTCGTGTACATTTAGTTTAGTGATATTTTCATATCGTGTAATGTCTCCTTGAGCAAGTCCGTAAATTGAGTTATACCACCCCCATTTGGTTGAGAATTGAGATACTGCGTCAAGGCTTGTACTTCCTCTTTGTCCAAATAGTTCATCATAGCTTGAGACAAGTCCATCCCTAAATTCCACAAAAAAAAAATTGATGACAATACTGCATCCATAGGCATATCTAATATTTCTACATCTTTACCTACCTTGTATTCTTCTATTGAATACTTGTCTTTTAACTTGCTTACTATTGGTCTGTATAATACTGCCATAGCCTTTTCTATGTTTTCCCAATCACCTATAAAGGTATCCAAGTCTATGTACTCACCTAGTGTTAAATCATCTAATTGTGGATGGAAACCATATTCTTTATTGTTTAGTTTAAACTTTGTTACTAGCTTTGGTTTTTGCTCAAACATCTTTGTTAGTGTATCTACAATAAACTCACTATCATTAAATTTAATTTGCATTACATCTTCCAAGTTTACACCACAGAATATCTCTATTATTTTAGCACTTAAAAACTTCTCATCATCTACAGTTTTCTGTATTTTAAGAAAGTGTTTATACTGCCTTAAAGTTATTTCACTTAAATCTGTTGGTATTGTAATATTGATATTCATACTTATATAACGTTTTTAAAATGGTTTTTTATACAAAGTAAATATAATAAAAAAAGGCACACCATTTCTGACGCACCTTTTAAACAAAACTAACTAAACAACTAAATCATACTTGCTTCGTGACAAGCACCAGAGCATACACCCTCGTGGTCTATTTCTGCACCACATTCTGTGCATTCATAATCTTTGTACTCTGGGGGGCTATACCAATCCATAATATTCTGTTTTTAATTTACCATTGCGGTAATGTTCTACAATTACACCAGTTGATAAAGGTATTATCTTGTATGGTCTGATGCTTTTCTTTACTAAAAATCTGTGTATTAATTTTTTCATTATTCTTCTATTTCGTTAAATACTGCGTGTTCTAAACAAGAGCCACATAATTCATCACTTAAATAAGATGCTTCTGCACCACAACAATTACTATACATATTCTTTGTTTTATAGTTCGTAAACTTTTTTATAAACCTCTTGTGTGTTTTTAACCGCTTTGTTATAACCTACACTAAATGCTTCTGATGCAAGGTTACACATTATAGTTGATAGTTCTGAATTATACTCTATGTCTAATTTTCTTAATTTGTCGTATGCGTTTTCTAATGGTGTTTTCATATCTGTTTTGTTTTGATTAATTTTCTAAAAATAAAAAAAGCATCACGAATTAACGGAATGCTTTGTATATAATTAACTTAATTTCATTTCACCATTCATATACCATCTAATTTCTCTACCTCTAGGTTTAAGTTCATTTAGTGCTTTTTTAAATCTCCAAGTAGACCAATCTTCATTTGTTTTTTCTTCAAATGTTTTTACTACTTTGTTATTTTCAACTAATTCTGCTTTGTAAGTCATCATAATTTTTTATTTTGTTTTGATTAATATACTGCAATATACAAATAAATAACATACCAACAAATAATTTAATAACTTTTATGAAATAAAGTAATTACCCCTATTTGGGTTTTGTAGCTGATACGATACACTATAACGTATTGCATCTATCAAATGGTTGAATTTGTCTTGTGGTGTTTTAGACTTTTTCTCTAACCAGGAATAGTTGTTTAGTTCTTTGATTAAATTGATACTGTTTTCTTCAACTACTAAATCATAATCTTGTAGTAAAGCTATACCATAGGTAATTGAACCTTGTCCTTTTATTGCTTTGACTATATTACAACCTTTTGCTTTTAGTTCGTGTAGCAATCTTGGTTCAGCACTATCACCTACTATAAGACTATTTTGTGCGTGTTTAAGGTTTAGTTCAGCTATCTGTGATGTGGTAAGACCTTTTAAATAAAAACATTCCTTTAAATAGATTATCTTGTTTGTTGTGTCTATGTTGGTTTCTACTAAACTATTTTCATCTGCTGCAAATCCATAATCTTGTCCAAACACACTTACACCTACTTTTTTAAACTCACCTATCTTCCAATTAGTAAAAATAACACCCTCTGCTTTGTTTAACCATCCACCGAGCATTTGATGCTTGTATTTCTCTGGTCTACGTTTCTTAATGTTTTCTATTTGTTCTAAATAACTTTTAGATAGGTTTTCTATGTTATCTAAATAAGTAGTGTGTATGTAGGTTGTGTTTCCTTTGGTTGAGTTTGTTCCAGCTTGTACACCTTTATCTTCAAAGAAACGGTTATATATCCAATGCTCTTTTGTAACTGGGTTTAAAATAAGTATTACCCTATTCTTTTGGTTGAGGTTTCTTACACTTAAATCTATCTTATCAAATATGTTTTCATCTTGTAGTTCTTCTGCTTCATCCATTACCCACGTTGAAACGTTAGTTAAAGACTTTAGGTTAGCCGTTTGGTCACCACTTGATGTTTTGATACCCTTGAAGATTATCTTGCTTCCAGATAGCTTATTTCGTATTTCATCTTTTGTTATATAAAAAGCATCTTGTAGTTTAAGTGTTTCTATCTTGTCTATAAATTCTGGTATAATAGAAATGTAAGCACTCGATAGTGTAAACCTTGTAAATAGAATTGTATGCCCAGCCTCAAAAGTGAGCAACAACAAAAGTAAGTTTATAGAATACGATTTACCCGACCCACGACCACCAGTAACAATATAGTATCTTGCATCTGATGTTTGGATAGGGTTGTACTTTGGGTCTACTTCTATCACTTAAATTTTATAATATCTTTAAAGTTAATATTAAACCCATCTGTTGATGTTATGTCTACACTCTCTTTTGGTTTACCATATCTATAACCAAAGTATAAACTCATTGCTCTGCTATCACCTTTGAAGATTTGTTTGCCAAGTGTTTTAATTACCTCATCATTATCAATAAGGTTATCTAACTTTTCTATTAGTTTAAGTTCATCTGCTTTCTTTGGTCTACCAGCACCCTCCCTTTTACCACCGTTATTTTTTCTTTTATCCATTTGATAATATTTTGTTTATTCAATTATATAACGTAATTAATCTTTGTTTTTATTTAGCTTTAAGTTTAGTAGTCTTTCTCTTATAGCTTTTCTTTCTTTACCCTTTGGTAATTTGTCTAATAGTTGTTGTAGCTTTTGTATTAGTTTCTTGTTCATAGCTTTTCTATTTCGTTTAGTACTTCTTGGTAGAATTCTATATTGTTAGATGGTTTTAGTATTTCGTTTTCAAGTATAAGACTTATATGCAGCTTTGCACATTGTCTTGCTATACTACTGCTTATTGTATTATTAAAGCCTTGACCATCTACGTTGTAAAACTTCTTAAATATGTTGTATGCTTTTTCTTTTGGTGTTTGCATAAATAGCCATTCTTTTTTTATCATAGGTTAAGTTTGTTTATTATTTCTGCAAGTACATTAACGACTATTGAGTTGCCAGCTTGTTTGTATGCTTGTGTTTCTGATACTGACCATTTAAAAGTTTCTGGAAAATCCATTAACCTAAAGCACTCTCTTGGTGTTAGTCTTCTTATATTAGAACCATTCTTTATAACGGGTTGTCCACTTCCATCCTCTCTTGCTCTTGCTGGTATTGTTGGACAATTACCATCCACAATTTTTCTAAACCCATTATCATCTTTGTGTGTTCTCCACGTTCCAACTTCTAAAACATCTTCATCTTTTCCCTCATATATGTGATTACAAGCACTTGCAGATACTCTTGTTGTTATTGTTGGTGATACTTCTTTGTGTATAGTTTGGTTGTAACTATCCATAAAATCACCTTTCTCTATTGTGTCTTTATGTTTATTGTAGTTTTGATTTACTCTTTTGTTATTTGTGTTTATATATTCACAATCACTTGACTGCTTTGAATAATTTGCAGTTACACAATTTGCTATTTCTTTTTTGTCTGGGTCTGTAAAAGGTTTTGCCCATTCATAATTAGTACATCTGTTTACCATCTTATCACTCAAAAAGTATTTATCATCTACACTATCCTCAAGTACATCTTTTAGTTTTTTAGTTAGGTGTTGTGTTTTTGGAAACCTAAATGTATTATCTGCATCATCTCTTATACCAATAATAAAAACCCTTTCTCTATTCTGTGGCACTCCATAGTGTTTTGCGTTTAGCACTTGCCAATATATATGGTATGGTGTTGAGTTTTCATTAGGAAACAATACTGGGTTACCGTTTACACTTTTACCACCTAACATATCCAACCATACTTTAAAAGTTTTACCATCTGCATCACTTAATAAACCTCTCACATTTTCAAATATAAAATATCTTGGATTGTTCTTTTGTATAAACTCGTGAGAGTTGTAGAACAAAATACCTCTTTCATCATCTTCACCTTTACGTTTCCCAGCAAGACTAAATGCCTGGCAAGGCGGACTTGTCATATATATATCTAAACTTTCTTTTGGTATTTCTCTTTCATAAACATCTTTAGGAAAATAAGTTGGTTCACCATAGTTTTCTATATAGGTTTGTCTTGCATATTTATCCCAATCACAAGCAAATATAGTTTGATGGTCAATACCTAACTTTTTTAATGCCTGGTCAAAAGCACCCACACCGCTAAAATCACTTCCCGTTTTTATCATATTATTATAATTAAAGGCAATAAACATAATAGTACTATTGCCCAATATACTTTCCAAAATTTAGACTTTACATAGTAATCTTCCCATACTATACAATGAAAACCAAAACTTAATGCTAAACACAATATTGTTTTTATAAATTCTATCACGTTGCACAGTTTATTACTTCATACTCGCTATTGTTTTGTTTCCACTCAAAACTCTTTAAAACTAAAGCTGCTCTTTCATCATACATTGTTCTTTGTTCTTCTTCTAATGTTCTGTATTGCTTTTCATTTTTAGTATAACCGCCATTAAATTGGTTTAGTTTTTCTATTGCTTTGAAATAGTCTTTTTCTAGTGTTTCGTATTTTTTTTGTAGTATTTCTATTTTAGATATTTGGCTATATTCTATTTGTGATTTAACAATAAAATTACTTTCAAGTTTATCATAGTAATCAAATCTTGACTGCTTGTAAATAGGGTACATTTTATTTGCGTGTATTGCCGTTGCGTGGTCAAATGATTTACCTTTTGATTTTATAAAGTCTGAAATACTTACCCACCTCATATCTAGTTTGTTTCTTAATATATGACAAAGCAAAGCTCTATGTTCTACGTATTCAGCTTTTCTTGTTTGTTTGTATATATCTAACCCTGACAAAGCTATAAGCAATTCACTTACTTGTTCTGGTGTTTCTAATATCGTATTTATAGTATTATATTCCATTCTATTTGCTTTGTAGTTTTTGGATGTATAAAGCTGCATCCATTAGTTCTTCTTTTAAGTGTTGTAAAAAGTCATCGTGTTTGTTGTCTTGTAAAGTTGTTTTGTATTTGTCTATACCTACACAACTTCTTATGTCAAACTCTCTTTTTAAATCTTCAACTATTTTATCTCTCATTGTGTTCTTAATTTTAAAAGGTGGTAGCACTCTGCATATTTTTGTTTTGCTTTACCTTTGTATTCTTGTTTAAATAATTCGTATAGTTTTCTTGTGTATTGGTATTTAGTTGTGCAGTCTTTAAAATGCTTTTCTGCAAACTTCTTACCCTTACCTTTAAAGTAGTTTACATTGTCTGCCGTATCACCTACAATCATTTGCTCATAGAAATTGTACATTGCTTCTTCTTCTGATATGTCTAATATTTCTTTGTGCTTATAGTGATAGTTGTACATCAAGCAAGGGAATTGTTTATAGTCTTTATCTATGCTGACTATCATAACCTCATCTCTGCCAATATCATCACTAATTTGTTTCCAGTACCTTGCAACCATATCATCTGTTTCTACACCATAACCCCATATGCTATCATAATGGTCTTTTACAAATTGGTGCATCTCATCTAGTAAAGGTGGTAGTTCTTGTTTCTTTCTATTGGCTTTGTACTTCTTTGTTATAAGTTTTCTAAAGTTACCCTTTGAACCACTAAAACAAAGTACTTTGTCTATTGGATATTTATCCTCAAGATGATTTACTATTGACATAAATTGCTCATCAAACTTTGCCCTACTATCTTCTATATTTGTATAGTATAGTTCATCATCTGGTGTTTCTCTTTTTCTGTAACAACTCGCAAATATTAAACTATCTGCATCAACTAATAATATCATAATTCTGTTTTTTAAATTCCACAATACCCACTATCACAATCATCAAAGTCTTCATCAAACAATTGGTTTTGTACACCAAACTTTAATATGTCTTTGTATGCAGCTTCTGAATTAAATCTTTTTCCTGTTCTTTCTTCTTGTTTAACAAACCAATTGAAACTATCTATATCTTTTTGTGCTATGTGTGATAAAAATAATGGGTTTCTATTTACACAACCAACGCAATTGTTTCTATATGCAAACCTTACGTTTTGGTTATCCCAATAATTATATATGGTATCTTTTTGTATGTTATCTTCTATCAATGGAAATTCAACATATCTATAAGGTACTTCACCCCACTTGTTTCTTTTACCATTTTTGGATTTACCAACTATTGTTTTAAAGTGTTCTAAACCATTTTCATCAGCTCTTTCTAATATGTTAGCCATTCGGTTTTTTTCAGTTGGTCTTAAACCTATTCGCATTTTAACTGGTAGTTCTGTGTTCTTTTTTAAGAAATTAAATATTGGTATAATTTTCATTTCTGTGGTGCAAAATCTTGCCATCTTATTTGGTAATATTCCAGCAGTTTTTAATGTTTCTTCAAAAGTTAAACCAGTTACCCAATTAACACTTTGCCCTGTATGTTGTTCTAAATCTAAAATGGTATATATTATTTCATCCATTTCAACTGTACCAATAAATTCTTTTCCAATTTTATCAGATACAAGTTGCCTTGTCTTTTCATCTTTACCTTTCATCCAAAGGTTATCTTTATCTTCTACCCTAACCAAAGCAAATATATTTATATTAGCTGGGTAATGTTTCATAAGGTATGCAGATGTTTTTCCACCACTAATACTATTAACACTAATCATAATTCTATCCTGTTATCTTGTCCCATTTGTCTATTGTAATGTTAAGTTTTAAATAATTCTTTTTACCTGGTTTTACTTGGTAGTTTATAAGCACATCTGTTATCTCACTATCTTGTTGTGTGTGAAATTCTATTTGCTTTCTTAACTTTTCCCAAGCAGCTTCATTTACTATCATCTGTTTGTTTTAAAATTATAATGCAATTTAACACTATTTACTTTATAAACAAAACATTTAACAACTAATTTGGTTCTATATTGATATTTATTCTTACTGCTTGGTTTTCTTTCAGTAGGTAAACATCTTTTAATAGTCTTTTCTTTGTCCACATTGTAGTATCTGGACAATATTTTTTAACTGGCTTTGGCATCTCTAAATTATCTAGCCAATACATAAAGTTTCCTTTAGGGTCATTAACAAAAAATAACCTAACAACACCATCAAGTGCCATTAAGCTATCGTATTTGTCTTTTTCAATTAGTTTGTCTTCATAGTACTTATTTCTAAATTTCATCTCAATAACGCAATCTTTTCCTTTTGGTGTTTTTCCCTTTGCATCATACCTTGAATAACCATCACCGCAATGTTCTAACTCCCAGCCATCAAGATTTAAAAGAAATACAACTGCCTTTTCCCACTCATTAATTTTTTTAATTCCCATTATTCCAAATTATATTAAGTTGCTTTATCCATAGCTTTATTTTCTTTGGGTTACAAGTACAAGGTTTATGGTATTTATGTTTATAGTACTTTGCGTGTAACTGGCATATCAATTCAAACTCATTACCCTCTAATGTATCTTTTTTGTTTTCCCTAAATTTTGACCAATCACCAAAATCTTTTTTATTAAATTTTACCATCTATCTATCTTAATTTCATTTAGTTTTTTTCTTCTATCATCACAACCGCAATCAGTACCCCAATGGTTATGGTATTTATTCACCAACCACTTAATGCCAGAGTATTTAGTTATGTAATAAATAATGTTACCTAGTTTCATAGTTCTAATTTTTTAATATTCCATTTTTCTTTAAATCCTTTTAAACAATCAATAAGGTTTATTTCTTGCTTTGCTGGTTTCCATTCTTTGTTTATATAAATACTAGATACGTTGCATTTATGTAAAGGAATATCTTTATCATCATTTTTAAAATCGTGTGTTACATAAAAAACTACACATTTATTTGTGTGCCAAGAATTAGCTATTCTTTCTAAAACTAATTTTTGACCAGTTGGTATTATATTACCTTTTCTTTTCACTTCCATTAATATTAAAACTTCATTATCAAATTCTAATACTACATCAATATCTGTTGGGTGAATTTTACCGCTTTGTACACCAGTAAAATCTATTGTTTGTCTTACTTGTTTACTGTTTCTAATTAAGCTGCTCATAATAGTTTCTTTAATTTATTCTTGACTTTGTTATATGTGTTGTAAAGTGAGTAATAATGTATAAGGCTTTTACGAGAAAATTCTGCTATACTTTCACCCTCATTTATAATTTCAAATACTTTTCTATCATACCAGAACATTCTTGATAGTTCATCTTGTATTTTATCGTATGGTTCATCAAAGTTTACATCAGTAGTTGTTAGGTGTATATCATCCATAGAAACCATTGTGATGTTTTTACCTTTTCTGTTTAAATCGTAAAACAATGTTCTTAATGTCTTATAAATATAATAGTAGTTAATTTCTTTTTCGTTGTACATAATATCTAAACCCTTTTCAAGTTTAAGTTGTATTTTAATATACATTTCTTGTACTAAATCTTCTGCTACTTCTGGTTTGCATCCAAAGGTTGTTACTATCTCTAACCATTGCTTGTGCTTTGCAGCTACTAATATCATTGTTTTTTGTACCATACTATTTTAATGGGTCATATAAATCACCAACTATAATTGGCAATCCTTTTTCGTTTACTTCAAAGCTAAATGTATCAAAGCAATACCCTCTACTTCTACCACACTTAACCGTTGTCCAATCTTTATTTACTGTGTTGGCTTCCAAACTTATTACCGTTTCTGCTTTCTTTTCAAGTGCTGAACCTAAATGACCAGTTCCAAGTTTAGCACTACCAAAGTTTTGGTGAATAACATTTATTATATGTACGTTTTGTTGTTGGCTTAATCTCATTAATGCACTTACTAATTCATTACTTTTTTCTATGTTGTTTACATCTGCACATAAATCTGCCACACCATCTATAATAACCAGAGATGGTTCTTTTATGTGTTCCTTTAAATAGTATTCAATAAACTCTAATCTCTCTTTATATCCTATTGTACGCAATGCAAACGTATGGTACTTGTCTTTTGGTATGTTGCTATCCATATCTAATGGTCTGCGAAATACTTTGGATGCGTGCCACTCACCTTGTTCTGTATCTATGTAAATTAAATCACCATCACCTCTATGTCCTTTTATTTGACCACCATAAATGTTAGTGCCACTTAAATATGCACTTGCTAATAAGCTACAAAAAAAACTCTTTCTTGTTTTTGGTGGTGCAGTTATAACTGAAAGGTTGCCATACGTTCCAAGAGCGATTGGTATTATTGTATCTCCTTTATCTGATTGTAAAACCTTTTCACCATAACTTAAACATACTGGTGGGTAATCTATTTTTTCATTAATGTCTATCTTGCAAGTATCTGCAATAAATTCCATTAACATATTCTGTTCTGTTTCTTTTTCTGTCATTCGTTAAATATATAAAAAAAAGGTGCAAGTTAAAAACTCACACCCTTAATTGGCTAATTAAAATGGCAAGTCATCACCTGCTGGTTCTTTTACCGCTTGTGGCTGGTCATCTCTTTCTGCTACTGTTACTCCTTTGTCGCTCATCCAAACAACCTTACCATTACCTAGATAGTTTTTAGCAACCTTTGCTTCTCTTTCTTCTTTGGTTTGGCTATCCATAAAAGCTACGTTGTTACCGTATCTGGTTTCATCTTGTACCGCGATTGTGAAATTGTAGTAAACTGCACCATCTTTTCCTTTGATGAATTTCTCTTTAGGTAGTCTATCTACTCTAATACTTCCGTTAATAATTGCACTCATAATATATAGTTTAAATTTGGTATTGTCATTACACGCAATACCTCGTGTTTTATTTATTCAGCTTTTCAAATCTTGTTGATTTTCTATCTGTTCTTGTATATGAATATATTAATTTATTTTCATCACAAGGTATAAATTTTATTTTATCATCTAAAGGTTTTTTTATTCTTCTTCTCATATCTATTTTCTTTTAAAATCATCACTTTCATCTTCTCCAAATACTCCTAATTCATAAAAGCCAGTTAGCTTAAGTACACTTCTTGACAAACTTCTTTTTTCTGCCATCTCCATTACATACCAACTATTACAATTCCCATCTTTATAGTTAGCACCCTTTAATGCACTTCCAAATGTTTGTATTTCTACACCCTCTTTTTTTGCATATGCTTTTACAACCGCAAAGTTTG
>ERZ1039804.685-NODE-685-length-21079-cov-11.031155_pt1 | contig 21079 bp, 27 predicted proteins | sample MGYA00383089_ERZ1039804 | MGnify/ENA primary metagenome ERZ1039804 (study PRJEB29581, sample SAMEA5548359) | metagenome | biome: marine; feature: coastal; material: water | depth 1 m | study: Short-term variability in the microbial, nano- and picoplankton...
ACATCAACAAATTTTTCTTCTTTATTCATTTTAAAATATTTAAATAATTAATAATATATATCAGGTTAAGGTAAAGGCTGTCTCACAATGGGCATAAAACAAAAAAAAAGGAGAGTAATTAAACTCTCCTGTAACTTATTGCCACTTTTCCCATGTCTTAAATCCTGCAAAGGAAATAACACCTGTAAATAAAATAACAAAAGTCCACATAAATTGCTGAATATCATTCCACTCACTAAATTCTAACAAGAAACTCCATACAGAGATAAAGAATAACATAGCACAACAGAATGATAAATAAAATATAAATGTTCTCATAATGTATGGTAAAGGCTGTTAACAAACTATGGCAATCCTAAAGCCCACAATCTTTGATTGTGCTGCAGTATGGGTATATATAGTAACATATTCACACATCACTTATATATATAATAGATGAGAGATCAGATGACATGATACATTATTAACAACACATACAACATACCATTGATATCATACATCATACATAGTTAGTTACACACAAGGTATAAATCTTTCCTACAGTAATTCTTTTTGTTTTTTATTTCTAGACAAAACACAATCCTCTATAGAATTTGCAGGGGGGTAGCACCAGGGTGGTGGTGGGTGGGGGTGCTGTTACATAGGACCCACCTCTATGTCTACCACAAAGCATTTCTACCACCGTAACCCTTGGCAATGTCCTCAGTAATTACTATCTTATATGTATGAGACACTTACTATTGACTTTATTATTATTATTTCCTATACTTATAACATATGCACAAATTGATGAAAGTTTTGATGGTTTTGATGGTCCTGGTGAATGGACTAGTCCTGGGGGTAACACTGGGTCTCATGCTGGTGATCTTTGTTTTAATATTACAGGAAACTATTTGGCGGGTGAGTTCTATGTATTCCAAAGTCCAATATATGATTTCAGCACATGGTCTTCAGTTGAACTACTCTGGAGCCAAGAGAGTGATATCCGTAGTGGTGATGTGTTTGGATTGTATTTTTATGATAATGGTTGGTTCTTCTATGACATATCTAATCTTAATGGGCTTTATGGAGTTACTTTATCCCCTACAACGCTTGCTCTTGCGTTTGTTTTAAACACATCTGGATCAGGTAGCTTAAGTGGTAAGTACTCACATGTAGATTTTTTAACTATATATGATCCCCAACCTTTACCAGTAGAAATGTTAGAGTTTTCTGCAAGCTTGCAAGATGAAGGAACAATGGTTAAGTGGGTGACAGCATCAGAAAACAACTCTCTGAAGTTTGATTTATATAAATCTTTAGATGGAACCACCTGGGGGTTAGTTGATGAAATCCCTGCAGGGGGGTTTAGTAATAGTGAGCTTACATATAAATACTTTGATACACGTATAGAATCTGGATACAGCTACTATAAGTTAATTCAGATTGATATAGATGGTAAAGAAGATGCATATGGTCCCGTGTATGTATACCGCAATGTATTTACGGATCCTAAAAAGTATAACTTAATGGGACAAGAAGTTAATCAATTTTACAAAGGTTTAATAATAGATGAAGATGGAAAAATCAAGTACAATGACTAAAGAGGAGATGATGGCCAAAGTTGAGTTTTTAAAAGAACAGCTTTCGGGTGATATGTTTAAAGATATGGATATCAAAGATGAGATACATAACTTAGAAATGAAGATAAATGGAAACAAGCCTATGGATACAAGAATTGATTGTGTAGGTTGCGGTTCTTAAAATTATTATATTTGTTTCATGAAAATAATGTTTTGGGGCGATAGTCCTGTTTTAGGTACTGGTTTTGGAAACGTAATAAAATTTTTAGCTGCAAATTTACCAAAAGAAGAGTTTAAAATTTCTGTATTAGGAATGTATCATAAAAATAAAAAACATGATCTTCCTTATGTAATTTATTCTACTAATTTACATGAAGAGCAGCGAAATCCTAATAAGATTAAAAAAATTATTACAAAAGAAAAACCTGATATACTTTTTTTATTGCATGATGTATGGAATATGCAAGGTGTTGTAGAATTTCTTAAAAATAATAAGCTACTTAAACAACAAAAAGTAATAGGTTATACACCTATAGATGCTAAAGATCATAATCCAAATTGGTATACTAACTTAAATTTATTAGATCAGTTAGTTGTATATAATAATTTTGGGAAGTCTGTGATAAAAAAAGCAGCTCCTCATTTAGATACTGTAATTATTGAGCATGGTGTAGATAATAATATTTTTTATAAACTTAAAGAGTCAAGAAAAGAAATAGCTAAAGCTTTGTTTACAAATGGGTCTGATTTAGAAAATGCATTTGTATTTTTAAATGCAGGAAGAAATCAACCAAGAAAAGTTTTAGATATATCTATGAGAGCTTTTGCAAAGTTTTCTGAAAATAAAGATAATGTGTATTTATACATGCATTGTGCTATTATGGATACATACATAAATATTGCAAGATTAGCAGAAATTCTAGGTATACAAAATAAATTACTTATGACTTCGTATGAATCTGAAAGACCTAATGTATCAGAGGAACATTTAAATGCCATATATAACTTTTGTGATGTTGGTTTAAATTCGGGATTGGGAGAAGGTTTTGGTTTACCAAATGCGGAACATTCAGCTATAGGTAAACCTCAGATTGTACCAAATCATTCAGCACTAACAGATTTGTATAAAGATTGTGGTTTATTAGTACCAGCAGAAATACCTGTAGTATTACCAACGTTTACTACAACATCCCATATGATATCAGTTGATGATATGGTTAGCAAGATGGAATTAATATACAATGACAAAGATTTATATAATGATTTATCTAAAAAATCTGAAGATAAATTTACATCTGAAAAATATTCATGGAAACACATTGGTAAACAATGGTCTGAATTATTTAAGACTTTAATTAAAAATTAATTTATATATTTGTTTAAAACCAATAAAATGAATTTTACACTAAGAGGAAACAAGGTCTTGTTAGACAAGCCTGAGAAAAAAGAAAAAAAAGAAGGTGAGCTGGATCTTATTATTCCAGATAACCTAGAAAAAGACAATGAGCAAGAGATGATGAAGGAATGGACTCATCTTAATGTCTTTGCAGTGGGGGTAGAAGTTACTGATGTAAAAGCTAGAGACAAAGTATATGTAAGAACAGGAGCTTTACATAGCGCTGAGATTATAGATATGGATGGCGATATCAAAATGATGGTAACTGTACATGATATAGTAATGATATGGCAATAAAAGAATCAGCTAAAGATTGGTATAAAGATATGCACGAAGGTGTTTATGCAAATATGTCAAAAGGTATTGTACCTACAAAGCCAGCTGATGAAGATAGTATTGTAAAATCTGTTAGAGATAAATATCAAGAAAGATCTGATGTAGGCAAGTTAAAGTATGGTAAAACCTTAGACAGGAAAGATTTAACTATGAAAGAGTGGTTAAATCATTTACAGGAGGAACTTATGGATGCTACTTTATACATAGAAAAGTTATTAAAAGAAATACATTCATTATGATTATGAAATCACTAGTAACATTAATTGGAATTATTGCACTTATTATATTAGGAACTTTATCACATGCATTAATGCAAGACATAACAGATCCTATAACAGGAAGGACTGTTAGAGATAAGGAAGCAAGAAGATTAGCAATAGTTGGATATGCTTTATGTGCTATTATAGCATACATGTTATATAGATATCTTTTTGGCTAGCTTGTTACGCACTCATCCAATCCTCATGGCAAGTTAGTTTAAAGCCTCTAGTTTTTCTACTAGGGGCTTTTTTATATCAAATATTTTTATTATATTATAACTGTATATTTATTAAACAAAACATTTAAAATGGCATCAACAGGATTAAAAAACTCTAAAGTTCTAAAAGAGTTTGCAATTAAAAAAAGAACACAACTATGGCAATACTTGAATGTAAGCATTGATAGGTTTTTGAGAGACTTAGGTTTAAGAACAACAACTACTTTAGTAGAAGGGGCAACTAGTGACTGGCCTTGCCAAGTTACAAAATGTGGAAATGAAACTTATGTTAGAGACGGAGTTACTTATGATGTTTGGAAACATTGTGGTAGAGGAGTTCTTCAAGCAAGTGATGCAATAGTAGATGGAGGAACACCAGGAGTTCAGTGGGTATCTACTACTGAATTAGGAACAATTAATGTTTCAAAAGGTGCAGCAATTGAAATTATTGCAGATAGTAGCTTAGTAGAAGCAGCTGATGGATTAAGCACTGTAGATCGTACACCCCTAGCTAATGATGCTTCATTTGTTGGAGGCGGTACTCCAGGATCAGCATCTCAGTTTGTACAAATACTTTACTTAACAATTTATAATGACTCAGCTCCAATTACAGAAAATTGGGTAAGAGTAGCAGCAGTAAACAATGCTAATTATGATGGTTATGTATACACTGACTTTAAATTTATTGTAGAACAAGGAGCAACTGTTAGCATAACAGTAGCATAATTATTAAAATATTAAATAAGAAATAATGGCAATAGTAAGATTAGTTAATAGTGCAGGAACACCTTTACCAAGAATGGAGGCTGCATTAGAAGGAGAATGGGTTGGAGTTGATTCTAAAGGATCAGAAACAAGATCAGCAGCTCTATCAAAAGCAGTATTTAAAGAAGCAGTGTGGGAAGGTGAATTTCTAGTACCAGGTCTATTACCTGGAGATACAATTAGTTACTTAGAACTAGAAGGAGATTTTTCTGATAATAGTTTTTATCAAGACACTAAGCTTAGAGTTAAAGTAAAGACGGTGTGTGAAAAGGTTATAGATCCGAAATCTGGTAAAGTTGAAGAAAGATGTAAATTTGATACTCCTTCTGATATGTCAATATTTGCTACAAATATTACACGCGATAAAGCTGCAGAGGCAGCGAGAAGAGTAAGTATAAATGCAGAACTTGTAGCTTCAGCAGTTAAAAAGGTTGCACCAGTTCTACCGCCTAAATAGAAATAATAAATTATGCCTAGAAAATTTATACCAGAATCACCAGATCCTTTTTTAAAGACAGGTGCTGACATGGCTCCTGCTAAGTTTGGTCATCTTAATGAAATATTAAGAATGATGCAAAGAGAGTTTACAAATGATAATACAGCTAAGGCAGCTGGGTTAAAAGTTGGTGAACTTTATAGCAAGCCATCTGGAGCAGTTCATGTTGTAAAACCTTAAAGTATGTTAAGAAACATAAATAATTTCTTTAATATCATTAAAGAGAAAAGGGTTAAAAAGACTCTTAAGAATACTGATATGATTCCTATTGGTACAAGAGATGTTATAAACCCTTCTAAATATCATGATACTGCAATTAGTTGGGAAGACTTTCAAACCATTGGTGGTGGAGGAACAGGACCACAAGGACCCGCAGGACCTCCAGGAGCAGATGGTGCTACAGGAGCTACAGGTAATACAGGCCCTATAGGACCAGCAGGTCCAGTAGGTGCAGCAGGATTAAACTTTACAGGCAATTTTGATCCAGCAGTAGGATATGCAGTAGATGATGTTGTATTTGAAGCAGGATCTAGTTATGTATGTGTTAGTGCTACATCAGCACCAGGACCAAATCCAGCACCTCCAAATGCAGATTGGACTTTTTTAGCACTGCAAGGTTTAGATGGTCCACAAGGTCCCATTGGCCCAATTGGTCCAGCTGGAGCTAGTTTATGGACACCTATAGTACCTTTAACATTTGCAGGAGCCGCAGATACAGTTGATCTTTCTCTTGGTAATACATTTACTATAGATATTACTGGAAACACTACAATATCAATGTCTAATCTAGGTGTGGGAGACTATATCTTTATTGTTGATAATACTGGGGGATTCATTGTAACTTTGCAATCTGCTCCAACTAATACATTTACTAATAATGGTTTACAACCTGTATTCTCAGGTATAACGCTTATGAAAGGAACCTCTGATGGAACAAGTATTTATATTACTTCATTAGAGAACATGCAACAAACAACATAATATGATTCCAGTTAGAAGAAACATAGACACAGATGATTTAATCTTCTGGTTAGATCCTTCTAATCCTTTATCATATATTGGTAATGAAGCTTCTGTAAGTTATACAGGATATGGTAAGAATCAATTTGCGGGAACACTTGATTTTACAAATACAGGTCCAGGTGTAACAGCTAGAGTTTGGAATGATACAGCCGCTGGTATAGATAAAGCTACGGTAACTAATGAACCTTTAGTACTTGATCCAAATGGTGGAACTGAGACTACAGCATTCATTGAAACTGTTGCTAGTGGTACTAAGTTTTTAAATACTAGAATTGAAATAGTACCCCCTGCCCCTCAAGATTCATCTATTAGAGATCAAATTACTTATTCACTTTATGTAAAACAGGGTCCTGGAAGTAGAAATATTAGAATATCTCATTCTAATGCTCCTCCCAATAGTACTATCATTTTTGATTTTTCCACAAATACAATTACATCTGCAGTTAATGTAGATGATTCAGGCTTTGAAGATGTTGGTGGAGGATGGTATAGAATATGGTATACAACTATAATGGATACTACAACTACTCTTAATAATACTCAAGCTAGAACATATATTTATATATTAGGTCCTGGAGATGCAATATCGTATACAGGAGATGGTACATCAGGAGTGTACATATGGGGGCCTCAATGGGAACAAGGAGTGTTATCTAATTATACAGAAAGACCAAGTGCTGCAAACTTTGAATATTTTCAAAACAATAAATTTGTAAGAATAGCTAGTGATACAAGTATTCCAAACCCAATACCTTATACTACATCATTTGATGGTACAAACTTTAGATTTGATGGTGTAAACAGAGGTTTTTATGGAGGTGCAGATATAAGAACACCTTTTAGACCTAATCCAGATACTCAAGCTTTACAAGATCATTCTGGATTTGCTTGGGTTAAATTAGATAAAACAGGAAATCCTAGTGAAGGTTTAGGTTGGTCTCCTAATCTTAAACTATATACTGTTATAGGTAGTATTGCAGGGAGACCTAATAGTGGTGTATTTGGTATTGAGGAAAATGGTACTTCTTTAATTTATAAATTAAGGTGTAGTAAAACAGTTGGTGGTACTACTTCTCCCGTATTACAATCATTACCTATTCCAGATTTAAATAGTAATTGGCATTTAATTTCTTTTAGTTTTAATTTTGCTTTAAGAACTGTATATTTTTATCTTGATGGTAGTTTTATAAGTTCTGAGCAAATTGTTATTCCAACTGTTTCTATAAACGGTGGTACAGGATCTGCAACAATAGGTTATTTTCCTCGATCAGATCAACCTACACCATCTGGACAGTTTAAAGGTTTAATGAATAGTGTAGGGTTTTACAATAAAGAATTATCTGCAGATGATCATGAAGGATTATACAATGCAACTAAATATAGATTTACATAAAATAAAATAAAATGTCAGTAGGAAATTTAAAAACAGAAGGTAGTAAAGGGACAAACTTCCCTTGGCAATATAAAATGCTTAAAGGTATTGGTGAGCTTGTTAGAATATCAGGTGGTGGTGGATCTACAGCAATCAAGAGAACAGTAAATTCAAAAAGACCTAAAGCAGGTGATTTAGATGAAACTGGTACTTTAGAAGACTGTTATTCAGCATCTTTTGTAAATGTAGGTGCTGCAGACATTACTGTTGATGATACAGTGGTTAAAGTTGGAGAAAGTGTAAACTTTGATGCTAATGGTCCATTACTTAGTGATATAACTTACGATGCCAGCACAGCAACGGCTGAAGTATTGATTACTTATATATCTTAATACATCTACAGAATAATTAAATTTTTTGTATATTAAGGCAAAAATTTAAAAATGAAATTAATTAAACATGCTAAAAATATCCATGAGTTAAAACTTGAGGGTACACATGCTAAGATTGCTATGTTTTCAGATATTCATTGGGACAATCCAAAGTGTGATTGGTCAATATTAAAAAAAGATCTAGACTATTGTGTAAAAGAATCTATTCCTATTATGATTAATGGAGACATGTTTTGTCTTATGCAAGGTCAAGGAGATAGAAGAAAAAACAAATCTGATATTAGACCAGAGCATAACAATTCTAAATATCTAGACAGTATTGTTGAAACAGCAGTTGAATGGTGGTCACCTTATTCTCATTTACTTACAGTTATAGGTTATGGTAACCATGAAACAGCTATCATCAAATGGCAGGAAACAGACATACTATCTAGATTTGTAAAACTACTTAATCTTAAGAACCATACTAATGTACAAGTAGGAGGATATGGTGGTTGGTTAATTGTTAATCAAACAGTTAGGAAAAAAGTTGCTGCTTCAGATTGTACTGCTACTATGAAAATAAGATACTTTCATGGATCAGGTGGAGGTGGTGTAGTAACCAAAGGAGCACTTAATCTTACTAGAGCTTTAGAAATGTATGAAGACTTTGATGTTTTTACTATGGGTCACATTCATGAGAATGCAGCTCGTAATGATGTTAGAGATACTATTGTACAAGGAGCTAAAGGTTATAGACAATTGCAAAAACAAATACATCTCATGCTCAGCGGAACATACAAAGAAGAATATGGTGATGGTTCCAAAGGATGGCATGTTGAAAGAGGAGCTCCAGTAAAACCTATTGGAGGTAGAATTTTAACCATTGATTATAAGAGAGTTAGAAAAGATGGTAAAGATTATCATGATAGACAGATAGATTCAATGAAATTTCCCTTGTAAACATTACGTATTTACACTTATTTTTATTATATTATAGTATATATATATTTATAAAAGTACAATGGAAGTTTCAAGTTTACAAATAGGATTTGATGCCTTGGTAGCTTTATTAGGATCATTAACAGGAGCGTTGGGTGTTTGGTTCTCATTAAAGAATAAAGTATCAATACAGCAAATGGTTCTAGACTCATTATCAAAAGATCTAGAAGAAATGAAAGTAGATAAAAAAGATAATCATACTCTTTTACATAAAAGAATAGATGATCTTAAAACACAAGTAGAAAGAAATAGAGAAAAGAATGATAAGTCTCTAGCTGATCTTAAATCAGAAATGGGTCAGATGGAAATTAGAATTATTAATGCTATTAATAGTAAATAATTAGTAAGACTCATAAACATTATTGTCCAAGTTGCATAGGTTACACAATGCAAAAAGGTAATACATGTACAGTATGTGGTTTTACAAGAAAGAGAGACTATTCATTCATACCTAAGAATATGAAGTTTGTATTTTACATAATAATGATTAGCTTTCTTATGGCTTGTACTCCTCAGAGAAGGTTTACTAGGTTAATAGAAAAATATCCCCATTTACTTACTACTGATACTTTAGTTATACATGATACAGTTAAAGTTACTGTACCTAAAGTAATTCATGATACAATTATCAATGAACATTTCTTTCACGAGATAACTAGAGACACGTTAGTATTACAGAAAGAAAGACTTACTGTAAAAATATTTCATGACACTATTAAGAAGAATGTATTCATTCAAGGAGAGTGTGACACAATTACTGTAGAGAAAATAGTTGAGAGAAAGATCCCAATTAGATATTACGAAAAAACTCCACTTTGGAAAAAGATATTCAATTGGTTAATCATAGCAGCAATGGCCTATGGGTTATACAGACTGTTTTTATTTTTAAAAAAAAGATTACTATGAAAAAGTTTTTTAAAGAATTATTAAGTGATGAGTCAGGTGTGTATTCATCAAAGAGATTAGGTGGTTTACTTTGCGTCTTAGCTTTAGTTGTGGCTTTAGTAGCTAATACTTTTACACATAATGACATAAGACCTGCAGAGTATCTTGTAGATGCTGTAGCTTTATTTGCATTTGGTGCACTAGGATTAACATCTATAGATAAACTATCAAGAATATTTAAAAAGAAATAACAATGGGGTAAGTGCAGTTTTAGTATATTTGACTTTCTTTTTAATATATGCTATACCCGCAATAATAAGATATCTATGGAAAAAATTATAACATGCCCTAATTGCCATACTCAATTTGATATGTCAATTTCACCTCATCCCACTGATCAACCTGAATCTAATTATCTTTGGATATTTGACAATGGTCACGGTGGTATAATAGATGGTGTTTATCAAACACCTGGTAAAAGATCTCCAGTATGGCCAGATGGTCAACAACTTTTTGAAGGAGAGTTTAATAGAGCCATAGTAAATAGATTAGTTACTTTATGTAAAGCAAACAATATAGATTATGTTAATCTTGTAGATACTCAAGATGATGTACCTTTGTCTTATAGAACTGATAAAGCTAACTCTATTGCTAAATCTTCAGGTAAACCTTGTATTTATATAAGCATACATGCTAATGGGTTTGATGATGAGTCTGCTAATGGTTGGAGTGTATATACTTCCCCAGGTACAACTAAGTCTGATGGTATTGCTACAATACTATTTGAAAAAGCTGCACGAGAGTTTAAAGGAGAGTATATGAGATCAGATACATACTCTGATGGAGATGTAGATAAGGAAGCTAACTTTTATGTTCTTAAACATACTTCTATGCCTGCTATACTATCTGAGAACTTTTTTATGACTAATTCAGACAATTGTCATAAGTATCTCTTATCTGAAGATGGAAGAGATAAAGTAGCAAAAATTCATTTTGAAATGATTCAGCAAGTAGAAGCTGAGAATAAAATTTAATTAAAAGTTCATAGGTTTAATTAATATTTATCAAAGGAACCTAGGTTTAATTACCTAGGTTTTTTTATTTAAACTTCTATGGTTTAAACTTTATTTGTATATTTGAGTAAATAAAAATTTAAACCAATGGAAAATCCAGAAAATTTATCACCAGAAGAATTAGCAGCTAAGAAAGAAGAAATGCTTAAATTCTACAAAGAGTCAATGCCTTATTTACAAGCACAATTTGACTATGAAGAACTGCTTTCTCAAATTGATGAGATGAGACTTAAAAGAACTCAAATTCAAATGGCATATGCTCAAATGATGGCTCCGCCTGAACAAGAAGATTCAATGCCACAGCCAGAAAAAGCTTCTAAAAAAAGAAAACTTAAAACAGAAGCATAATGGCTATTGTTAAACGAGTTCAGAAAAAAGTAATAATGTCTACAAAAGATGTTATTAAGTTTCAATTAATTACTCACTGTTATTTAAATAAAATAACGGTGAGTAACTCTGATCTTGAATGTTTAACGTTACTTAGTTCTACAGGACCTATAGAAATTGCTCATTTTTGCTATGATGCTGCAGATGAGCAAAAAATATTTAAATCTCAACAAACAGTTAGAAATTGTATAAATAAATGTATTAAGAATAAGATTGTAGTAAAAGATAATAAAAATAAAAAGCTTATCTACATCAATCCTAAATTAAACATTGAAACCTTGGGTTCTATATTTTTAGATTATAATTTTTTAGCTAAATGAATCCAGTAAAAGCAAATTCACTAGCTCAAGAAATATCTGAAGAAAATAATTTATCAAAGCATCTTGTTGAAAATCTTGTTGATTTTTATTATAAAAATGTCAGAACTTTAATAAGTGAGTTATATCATCCAAGAATAAACGTAACAGGTCTTGGTATATTTACAGCTAGGTATAAGACTATAACTAATGCAATACCAAGATTTGAAAAGTATCTAGAAAATCATGATACTTCTACTTATTCAGCATATTACAATAAAAAAATGCTTGAAGAAAAAATAGAATTTTTACATTCTATTAAAGAACAAATAGAAGCAGAAAAAAAAAGAAAAGAAAAGTTTTTAAAAGAAAAAAATGGACTTAAAAAAGATTTGGAATAATAGAAAACAAATTTACGAGGGTATAAAAAACTCTGTAATGAGGGATGACTTAGTAGAAGATATAGCTGCTAAAAGGATGACCTTGTGTAATCAATGCCCTAGTAAAGGAGATAAGTGTGAAGTTCCAGGTACAGGTCCCTGTTGTAATGAGTGCGGTTGTTCTTTACATTTTAAAACTAGAGCATTATCATCATATTGCCCTTTAGGAGAATGGAAAGCCTTAATGTCTGAAGATGAAGAAGATAAACTTGGTGAATTATGAGTATAATATTTACAGAAGAAGACCACAGCTATAAATCATCTGATCAGGGTAATGCAATTAATTGGATAAGTGTAACTACTTTGACATCCTATTTTAAAGAACCTTTTGATGCTAAAAAGATAGCCCAAAAAGTTTCTAAAAGAAAAAACTCCAAGTGGTATGGAATGACTCCAAAAAAAATTCAAGAGATTTGGAAAAATGAATCAGAAAGAGCAATGTCTTTAGGAACATATTATCATAATCAAAGAGAAGATGACTTATGTTCTTTAGCTTCAATTGAAAGAAATGGAGTTACTGTACCTGTGTTTAAACCAATTGTAAAAGATGCAGGTGTTAAAATTTCTCCAAAACAAAAATTAGAACCAGGCGTGTATCCTGAACATATGGTTTATTTAAAATCTGCAGGTATATGCGGACAGTCAGATTTAGTAGAGGTTGTTGAAGGCAAAGTATCTATTATAGATTATAAAACTAATAAAGAAATTAAAATGCAATCTTGGAAAGATTGGGAAGGTATTTCACAAAAAATGCAGTTTCCAGTTAATCATTTAGATGATTGCAATTTTAACCATTATGCTCTCCAGCTCAGTATTTATATGTATATTATATTAAAGCATAATCCTAAATTAAGACCTGGACCTATGTATATTCATCATGTTCAATTTGAAGAAGAAGGAAAAGATGAACATGGATATCCTATTACTAAATATACTGATCAGGGAGATCCAGTATTAAAAGATTTAGTTCAAATACCAGTTCCTTATTTAAAGGATGAAGTGATATCACTAATACATTATCTATACGATAATAGAACAAAACTAAAAAAGAAATGATTGCTAAATTATTTGATATACAAAATGGCAAAGTAGTTCCAACAGAGCATTGTTATACACTTAAGTCATTAAAAGATATAATGGATAACTATCCAGATGATCATCTAAAGATCTATCAGTATTTATTTTATATGACATGCCCTAATCCAGATATGAATCCTTTTTTTCATACTCCTGAACATGAAAAAGAAGAAGTAATAATGAAAGAAGTAAATGGCGAATTTTCTACAGAAGATGATGATGTATGGGCAGCACTTAAGTTTTGTGAGAAGATGTACCAGACACCAACATCCAGAGCATACAAAGGTATTGCAGCTATGTTAGATAGATTAGGTAGATATATGCAGACTACACCTATTGAACATGGTAGAGATGGTAACATTAACTCTTTGGTAAATGCAGCTGCTAAATACCAGCAAATTAGAGAATCATTTAAAGGAGCTTATAAAGATCTTCAAGAAGAACAGCAAAGTAATGTAAGAGGTGGAATAGGATTAGGATATGACCAATGATACAGAAATATATCAAGATATTCCTACATGGGATAATGGTACGTGGACAAGTACAAATTTTGATAGCAGACAAGACTTTGCAGATTATGTAAGAAATTTATTTAAAGAGCCTGGTCAATATGCTTTTGATAAAACATCTGAAGAATTTAATGCAGAAGCTACTAAGTTTAATACACAAGGATTTTATTGTGCAGCTCCGTTTAAATCAAGAGACTTTATTAATTATTGGGAGGGTGAAAAGGATAAATGTAGAAAAGGTGTAATATATAAATCAGGAGATAAGGTTTGGTATATAGCAAGAGACTACTACATGTGGTTAAACTTCTTACCTATTTTTAACAAAGAAATCCAAAAGTTTGGATTTGCTGATATTAGAGATGCTCAATATCATATGGCACTATATGAAGTGTTAGCAGAATTAAACTATAAACATGTTGCTATACTAAAGAAACGTCAGATAGCATCTTCTTATTATCATATGGCAAAGCTTATTAATCAGCAATGGTTTGAGCCAGGGGTAACATTAAAGATAGGAGCTAGTCTTAAAGATTACATTAACGAGAAAGGATCCTGGAAGTTCTTAGATGAATATGCAGCATTTCTAAATGAACATACTGCATGGTATAGACCAATGAATCCAAGTAAGGTAATGATGTGGCAGCAGAAGATTGAGGTCAGAAAAGGTAATAGAAAAACTGAAGTAGGTCTTAAAGGAACTATACAAGGTATGTCATTTGAGAAAGATCCTACAAATGGCGTAGGGGGTCCAGTTAAATACTTCTTTCATGAGGAGGCTGGGATTGCACCTAAGATGGATAAGACATATGAGTATATGAGACCAGCAATGAGATCAGGACTTACTACTACAGGACTATTTATAGCTGCAGGATCCGTAGGTGATCTATCACAGTGTAATCCGCTTAAAGATATGATCCTTAATCCAACTTCTAAAGATGTTTATGCTGTAGAAACTAATTTAATAGATCATAAAGGTACTGAAGGTATGTCAGGTTTATTTATTCCTGAACAGTGGTCTATGCCTCCTCATATAGATCAATATGGAAACTCTAACGTAAAAGAAGCTACAATAGCTTTGCAACAACAGTTTGATGATTGGAAAAGAGAATTACCTCCAGAAGATTATCAACTTAGAATATCCCAACATCCTAGAAATATTAAAGAAGCTTTTGATAATAGATCCGTATCTGTATTTCCTACACATCTTTTAGCAGCACAAAACAGAAGAATAGAAGAAAAAGAATATGGTTATGAATTCTTAGATATTTATGCCGATGATGAAGGTAAACCTGCTGTAAAGAAAAGTAACAAGCAACCAATAAAACAATTTCCTGTAAATAAAAAAACAGAGGATAAAACAGGTTGTCTTGTAGTATGGGAAAGACCTGTTGCAGATCCTGGCTTTGGAACATATTATGCATCTATTGACCCTGTATCAGAAGGTAAGACTACAACATCAGAATCACTATGTTCTATCTATGTCATGAAAAATTCTGTAGAAGTAACTAAAGTTACTGGAGTAGAAACTGAAACATATGTAGAACAAGGTAAAATAGTAGCCGCTTGGTGTGGAAGATTTGATGATATAAATAAAACGCACCAGAGATTAGAACTTATTATAGAATATTATAATGCATGGACAGTGATTGAAAATAACATATCCTTATTTATTCAGTATATGATATCTAGAAGAAAGCAAAAATATTTAGTACCAAAGAGTCAGATAATGTTTCTTAAAGATCTTGGATCAAATAAAAATGTATTCCAGGAATATGGTTGGAAAAATACAGGAACTTTATTTAAAGCACACTTGTTGTCTTATGCTATTGAGTTTGTAAGTGAAGAGCTTGATCAAGAAACAAAAAGTGATGGAACAGTGGTAAAAACAACTTATGGTATAGAAAGAATACCAGATCCAATGCTTATAAAAGAAATGCAAGAATATGCAGAGGGAGTTAACGTGGATAGATTAGTATCATTTGCAGCTCTTGTGTCATTTATGAAAATACAAGAATCTAATAGAGGTTATACTAAAAGAGTAGATAGAGATGATACAGCTAAAAAGTTGCAAAAGTCAGAAAATTTATTTAAATTAAATAGTAGTCCGTTTAGACATATGGGCAGAAAAAACAAAAGATCAAAAGGTAGAGGTTTTAAAAAATCAGCTTTTAAAAATATTAAATAAAAACTATGCAGGTATTTAATGCACTTCAATTAAAAAACGGAGCTAAGGCAGAGCAAAATAGAATTGGTTCTGTTACTCAACCTTTACAATTTTTATCAAAGAAGAAAAAAGATGAAGAGTGGGCTGCTTGGAATTTAGATTGGTTAGAGTGGAATGGTATTAAACAGTTGCGTAGAAATGGAAGAAGACTCTCTAAAAATTATAAACTTGCCAAGGGTCATATTGATAGATCTGATTACATTGTAGAAGAAGATAATGAAACTAGAACTATTGTAGACATGTTAACTCAAAGTGATGAAGGATCTGCATTAGAATTAAAATTTTATCCAATAATACCAAATGTAATAAATGTATTAGTAGCTGAATTTGCCAAAAGATCTACTAAACTTACTTACAGAGCTGTTGATGAATTTTCATATAATGAAATGCTTGAGCAAAAAAGAAGTATGGTGGAAGAGGTTTTATTAACACAGGCTTCTACTAAAATTACTGCTGCATTATTAGAACAAGGTTTAGATCCAAATTCTGAAGAAGCGCAAGAGCAATTAAGTGGTGATAGTTTAAAAAGTCTACCAGAAATAGAAATGTTCTTTAAAAAGAGTTACAGATCTATGATAGAAGAGTGGGCTACTCATCAGCATAAAGTAGATATGCAAAGATTTGGCATAGATGAACTTGAAGAAAGAGCATTTAGAGATATGCTTATTACAGATAGAGAGTTTTGGCATATGAGAATGATGGAAGATGACTATGAAGTAGAACTTTGGAATCCACTTCTTACATTTTATCATAAGTCTCCTGATGCAAGATATATTTCAGATTGTAATTGGGTTGGTAAAAGTGATATGATTACTGTTTCTGATGCAATTGATAAGTACGGTTATTTAATGGATGAAGATCAATTGAAATCCTTAGAATCTATTTATCCTGTAAGAGCTGCTGGTTATAATATTACAGGTTATCAGAATGATGGTAGTTTTTACGATGCAACTAAATCTCATGAATGGAATACACAAAGACCTTCATTAGCTATGCGACAGTATACTAGCTTTATGGGTCAAGAAGGAATTTCTGAAGGTAATGATGCTGTACAACAAATACTTGCTCAGAGTGAAGATTATAAAGATGAAGGTACTGCATATTTAGTCAGAGTTACTACAGCATACTGGAAATCACAAAGAAGACTTGGACATCTTACTAAAGTTACTGAACAAGGAGAAGTAGTAACTGAAATAGTTACAGAAGATTATAAAATAACAGATAAGCCTATATATGATACAAGACTCTTTAAAAATAAATCTAAAGACAATATTGTATTTGGCGAACATATAGACTGGATATGGATTAATGAAGTTTGGGGTGGTATTAAAATAGGTCCAAATCTACCAAGTTATTGGGGAATGAATAGTTCTGATGGGTTTACGCCAATGTATATTGGTATAGATAAGAAGAAACCAGGACCACTTAAGTTTCAGTTTAAAGGTGATAATTCACTATATGGATGTAAGCTTCCTGTGGAAGGTGCTGTGTTCTCAGATAGGAATACAAAATCTACAGCTCTTGTGGATCTTATGAAACCATTTCAAATTGGTTATAATATTGTAAACAATCAAATGGCTGACATACTAGTTGATGAATTAGGAACTGTTATTATGCTTGATCAAAATACTCTTCCAAAACATTCACTGGGTGAAGATTGGGGTAAGGGTAATTTAGCTAAAGCATATGTAGCTATGAAGGATTTTCAAATGCTACCTCTTGATACTTCTATTACAAATACAGAAAATGCATTAAACTTTCAACACTTTCAGAAACTTGATTTAGATCAAACTAATAGACTCATGTCTAGGATTCAGCTGGCTAATTATTTTAAGCAACAAGCTTATGAAGTAATAGGAGTTAATCCACAAAGAATGGGTCAACAAATTTCTCAGCAAACTGCTACTGGTGTAGAACAAGCTGTAAATGCATCATATGCTCAAACAGAAATGTATTTTATTCAACATGCTGATTATTTAATGCCTAGAGTTCATCAGATGAGAACAGACTTAGCGCAATATTATCATAGTACTTCTCCATCCACTAGATTAAGTTATATTACATCTGCGGATGAAAAAGTTAATTTTGAGATAAATGGTACAGATATGCTTATGCGAGATTTAAATATATACTGTAGTACAACAGCAAACCATAGAGCAGTGTTAGAACAACTTAAGCAAATGGCAATGCAAAACAATACTACAGGAGCTAGCATATATGATCTTGGTAAAATTGTACAATCGGATTCTATTGCAGAATTAAATGCTGCTATGAAAGACTCTGAAGCAAAACAACAAGAGCAAAAGCAGCAAGAAATGCAAGCTCAACAACAACAACAAGAACAGCAAATTCAAGCACAGCAACAAGAACAGCAAGCTGAAAGAGATTTTAAAACTTCTGAATCTGAGAAAGCAAGAAGAAAAGATATACTTGTTGCAGAAATTAGAGCTGCGGGATACGGTTCAATGATGGACATTGATAAAAATGAGCAATCAGATTATCAAGATGCTATGACAGACATTAGAAAAACAGATCAATATCAGCAGCAAACTCAGATGCAAAGAGAGAAGCAGGCTAATGATATGATCAAACATAGTCAAAAAATGAGTATTGAAGAACAAAAGATTCAAGCTCAAAGAGAAGTAGCTAATAAACAACTAGAAATAGCTAGAGAAAATAAAAACAAATATGATGATAAATCATCAAAATCAAATAAGAAAAAATAGTTTAGCTATATAATGCAAAATTTTTAATAAAAGTTTGTAAATAATTTTAAATTTTTAAGATTTAATTTAGTATATTAAAGTAATAACCAACAAAAACTGACAAATGGCAGAAGAATTAAATGAGGAAACTCAAGCGCAAGATTCTACAACGGTAGAAGAAGTAGATGTAAATATTGATGAAATCTTTGGAAATGTGGGAGCTGACAATGTTATGTTACCTGAAGAAGAAGATGAAAAGAAATCAAACATCTTTTCTAAAACAAAAGAACTTGACACAACGTTCATTGACAAACCTGAAACAACTACAACTGAAACTCCTAAAAAGGAAATGACAGCTGAAGAAAAAATTGAATCAACTCCTGATTCTGTAGTAGATGACGCATTAGCTGAATTAGATGATGCAATTACTGAAGAAGAAACAGGAGATGCTAAACCAGGTAGACGTAAAACTGATAAAAGTGGTTTACAAGAATTAGCTTTTAAAATGATAGAGGAAGGTACTCTATTTGGTTTTGATGATGATAAACCACTTGATGAATACACTACTAAAGATTTTAGAGAATTGTTTGAAGCTAACTTTCAAGAAAGAGAAGCTAAGATAAGACAAGATACTCCAAAAGAGTTTTTTAATTCTCTTCCTGATGAGCTTAAAGTAGCTGCTAAATATGTAGCAGATGGAGGACAAGATCTAAAAGGATTATTCAAAACACTCTCTCATGTAGAAGAAGTTATTGAATTAGATGCTTCTAATCCTGATCATCAAGCTAGAATAGCAAGACAATATCTTACAGCTACTAATTTTGGCACACCTGAAGAAATAGAAGAAGAAATAGAAACTTGGGAAGATACAGATAGATTATCTAAAAAAGCAAATCAGTTTAAACCTAAGTTAGATAAAATGCAAGAAAAAATTGTTGCCCAACAATTAGCTCAACAAGAGCAAAAGAAAAAGCAACAAGAGAATCAAGCAGCTGTATATATGGATAATGTATACAATACGCTTTCTAAAGGTAAATTAGGAGAAGTTAAGTTAGACAAAAGAGTTCAGAACCATTTATATTCTGGATTAGTACAACCTAACTATCCCTCTATATCTGGTAAGCCTACTAACTTATTAGGTCATTTACTTGAAAAGTATCAGTTTGTAGAACCAAGACATGATCTTATTGCGGAAGCACTATGGTTACTTTCTGATCCTAATGGATATAAAGAAAAAATTAAAGGTCTTGGTAGTCAGGCAGCTGTTGCAGATACAGTAAGAAAACTAAAAACTGCACAGTCTAAAAAGAATACTAGTTCTTCTACACCAGTTACAGAAGAACGTGTAACAAGAAAAAAGGGTACAAAAAATACAGTACAAAGAAAGAACAGTATGTTCAAAAGATTTTAATTAGTAAACAAATAAAACAAATAAATAAAAAATGGCAACTCCAGTTTTAAACAATGGTATCTTTCTACGGGATACAGCGTACAACGCAAGTTCACACGTAGATTCTTATCACTTGGTTAACATGCTTAAAGATGCAGAACCTATGGACCTTGGTCCTGTGGACCTATGGGCTATGTCCCAGAAGGTAGAAATGCCTCTTTATCAAATGTCTAGCTTTGGTGGAAAGAATGTAATTATGGTAGATAATGCTCGTGGAGAGTATAAATGGCAAACGCCAGTATCTAATGACCTTCCTTACATTATTGAGGATATTGAAGACCCTGCAGCAGTTCTTGGTGTAGATGGAACTACTTTCCGCATTAAGATAAGCAGAAGAGAATTTGGTCATGGTGACATTATTACTTATGACAAGTACAATGGTACTGAACTTTACATTACTGATGAAGATATTCTTCCAATGGGTGATGGTTATATTTACACTGTTCAACTTGTTAATAATAATTCATCTGCATCTTTAGATAGAGCTTTTTTAGCTAATGGAACTAAATTCTTTAGAAAAGGTTCTGCTAGAGGTGAATACGGTGAAAGATTCTCTGATATTACAACAAGAACTGGTTTCCGTGAATTCTACAACTATGTAGGTGGTGCTGAAGCTCACGTTCACTATTCAGTTTCTTCTAGAGCTGATCTTATGATCAAAGGTGGAATGAATGCTGATGGTACAGTTCCTGTAACTGAGATCTGGAGAAGTTCTGATAAAGGAATGGATCCTTCTGTAACTTCATTAGAAGATATGGTAAAAGTAATGGGTAAAGATAAAGTAAGAAGAGCATTTGATAATGGCGATCTTTCTAGAACTTTCCTTACTCAAATGGAATCTGCTCACTTAACAAAAGTAGCAAATGACATTGAGTCTTACCTAATGTGGGGACAAGGTGGTAGAGTTAGACAAGACGGTCCAGATGATTTAAGATTATCTGTAGGTCTTTGGCAACAACTTGATAACTCTTTCAAAAGAGTATACAACAAGAATAACTTTAACCTTGACTTATTCCGTTCTGAGATTTATAACTTCTTTAATGGTAAAGTTGAATTCCAAGGTCCAGATCCAAGCAGACAATTAATTGTTCAAACTGGTATGGGTGGAATGAGAATGGTAAACGAAGCTATCAAGAGAGAAGCGGTTTCTTCAGGTCTTGTAATTCAAGCTGCTGACATCGGTGCTATCACTGGTCAAGGTATGGACTTGAACTTTGGATTTGCTTACACTT
>ERZ1039804.689-NODE-689-length-21013-cov-5.206079_pt1 | contig 21013 bp, 19 predicted proteins | sample MGYA00383089_ERZ1039804 | MGnify/ENA primary metagenome ERZ1039804 (study PRJEB29581, sample SAMEA5548359) | metagenome | biome: marine; feature: coastal; material: water | depth 1 m | study: Short-term variability in the microbial, nano- and picoplankton dynamics...
CCCTCAAGTCTATGGAGCTGTCTATGCGCTGGGCCGAGCGAAGCAAAATCGCCCATGGCAATAGCCCGTCGGCGCTGTTTGGTATTGTGCAGGGCGGTATGTATGAGGGTCTGCGTGATGAATCTCTGGCCGGGCTTGAGAAGATTGGTTTTGATGGCTATGCCATTGGCGGTCTTTCGGTGGGTGAGCCCAAGGAGGATATGGTGCGCATTCTCGACCATCTAGCGGACAATATGCCTGCGGACAAACCACGCTATTTGATGGGTGTAGGCAAGCCAGCGGACCTAGTTGAAGGCGTGCGCCGCGGCATTGATATGTTTGACTGTGTCATGCCCACCAGAAATGCTCGCAATGGCCATTTGTTTACCAGCACAGGGGTGATCAAAATTCGCAATGCGGTGCACCGCCATGACACTGGGCCATTGGATGGAGAATGTGATTGTTACACCTGCACCAATTTTAGCCGCGCCTATCTTCACCACCTAGAGAAGTGTGGTGAAATTCTAGGTGCCCAGCTCAATACTATTCATAACCTGCGTTATTACCAAACACTGATGGCAGGCCTGCGTGGCGCCATTGCTGAGGGTCGACTGGATGACTTTGCTGAGGAATTTTACGCCAAACAGGCTTCCACCAAGTCGTAATTCTCAAGCAAACCAGGCATGGGGTTTAAATCCTTAAATGTGCCCCTATTTATAAAGTAATGTCGCTATAATGCGCGCTTAGAATTAAAGGATCACCCAAGTCATGCCTAACACGTTTCCCCTCTGGAAGAATCTGTTGATTCTTTTCATTGTTACTTTCGGCTTTGTTTACGCAGCCCCTAATCTCTATCCACCAGACCCAGCAATTCAATTGTCTGGTCAGAGCGGTGCAATGGTGATTGATGAAGTGGTTTTGCAAAAGGCTGAGCAAGCACTTGAAGAAGCGGGCATTGAGCACTTTGATGGGGTTGCCGACGGTGAGAGTGCTCTGATTCGGCTGCGTGATATCGATTTGCAGCTGCGGGCCAAGGACGTGATTCAAGCGGAGATGGGCGGCAACTATATTGTGGCTCTTAATCTGGCACCTACCACGGATCAATGGTTGAGTAATCTGGGTGGCAAGCCAATGAAACTGGGTCTGGATCTCAGCGGTGGTGTGCACTTTCTGCTTGAGGTCGATCTGGATTCCGCGTTGACCACTAGGCTTGAGGGCGATCTGCAAGATATTAAAACGGCCCTGCGCGAGGACCGAATCCGCTATCGAACCTTCGAGTTGAAGGGCCATCAGATTATTGGTCAATTCCGCGATGTTGAGCAGGTTGCTGCGGCCACTTCATTGATTCGTGCCAATTATCGAGATCTACGGCCTCAGTCAATGCCGGGACAAAATCCGCTGTCGCTGGTGTTAAAGCTGAGCCAGATTGCCAGCAGTGAGATAGAAGATAACGCCATCAAGCAAAACCTGACTTCTTTGCGCAATCGCGTGAATGAGCTGGGTGTTTCTGAGCCGCTGGTATCTCGTCAGGGTAAAAACCGCATTGTGGTTGAACTGCCCGGTGTGCAGGATACCGCGGAAGCCAAGCGTATTATTGGCAAAACTGCCAACCTTGAGTTTCGTTTGGAGTCTTTAAGCAACAGTGGTGAGAAATTTCAGTTCCGCGATCCAAGAGGGCAGGGGCCAGATGCTCGTCTGGAGAATAAAGCTGTTATCACTGGTGAGAATGTCACTGACGCTCGCGCCAGCTATGATGAAAATGGCCGCCCGCAAGTGAATATTACCTTGGATGCAACCGGTGGTTGGCAGATGGGTTATGCCACCAGGGACAATATTGGTCGTCGTTTGGGGGTGCTGTTTATTGAGTACAAAACCAAGCTTGAAAAATCGATCGATGAAAACGGCGAGCTGGTGATTACCCCAGTCCCCTTTGTTGAGAAAAACATTATTAGTCTGGCCACAGTGCAGGCGCAGTTGGGCAAGTCCTTCCGTATTACTGGCCTCGATGGTCAACGTGAATCTTCCGAACTAGCCTTGCTGTTGCGCGCGGGCGCTCTGGCAGCACCTATGTACATTGTTGAAGAGCGCACCATCGGCCCCTCACTGGGTGCGGACAATATTCGTCTAGGTGTCAAATCAGTCACTCTGGGCATGAGTATGGTTTTGCTGTTTATGCTGGTGATCTACAGGGGGTTTGGCGTCTTTGCCAATGTTGCGCTGGGTATGAATCTGGTGCTGCTGGTCGCGTTTATGTCGCTGATGGGCGCCACATTGACCCTACCTGGTATTGCTGGGATCGTACTGACAGTGGGTATGGCGGTGGACGCCAATGTGCTTATTTTCTCGCGGATTCGTGAAGAATTAGCCAGCGGGTCCTCCATCCAAGGGGCCATTAGCTCCGGCTATGATCGCGCTTTTGTGTCGATCCTTGATGCCAATATCACTACCTTGATTGTCGCTGTTATTTTGTTCTTGATTGGCACTGGGCCAGTTAAAGGCTTTGCAGTGACTTTGTCGATTGGTATTTTAACTTCGATGTTCACGTCAATTGTGCTGACCCGTGGCATGGTTAATCTGACCGTTGGTGGTCGCAAAATTGAAAAGCTGTGGATTTAAGGAGACTGTCATGACAGGTTTAAAAGTATATAACTTTATGAGCTTCCGCAAAATTGCGTTGGTATTGTCTGCCATTATGTTGACGGTATCCAGCTGGTCGCTGTTTAGTCATGGCTTGGTTCTAGGGCTGGATTTTTCTGGTGGTACTCAGATTGAAGTGGGTTATAAGCAGCCAGTCGATGTGGCTGAGCTGCGTGAGAAGCTGGAGTCTGCGGGTTTTGATAGCCCTGTGGTCGTGCATTTTGGTGCCGAGACTGAAGTGTTGATCCGTATGCAGGGCACACCAGATGAAGGCCTGGCCGATCGTGTTTACAGCGCATTGAAAAGCGATGGCGTTGAGGTTGAGCTGCGTCGCGTAGATTTTGTTGGGCCGCAAATTGGTGAAGAATTGCGGGATGATGGCGGCTTGGGCATGCTGTTGGCGCTAGCCATAGTGATGCTGTACGTGGCCATACGTTTTCAGTTTAAGTTCTCTGTGGGCGCTGTGCTGGCTCTGGCCCACGATGTGATTATTACTCTGGGTGTTTTCTCCCTGTCACGGCTGGAATTTGATCTTACAGTGCTGGCAGCCGTGCTGGCGGTAGTGGGCTATTCCCTGAACGATACTATTGTTGTGTCGGATCGCATTCGAGAAAACTTTCGCAAGATTCGAAAGGCCTCTCCGGTTGAGGTGATCAATGAATCCTTGTCACAAACTCTGTGGCGCACTATTAATACGTCGGCCACCACTATGCTGGTGCTGTTGGCATTGTTCTTTTTTGGAGGTGAGTTGATCCATAACTTCTCAATTGCCCTGATGGTGGGTGTGGGAATTGGAACTTATTCTTCTATCTACGTGGCGGCTACTGTTATGTTGGTGATGAACATTGACCGTGAAGATTTGCTGGAAGCTGTTGAAGGCGAGTTGGTTGACGATCTGCCGTAATCTGCAATAGTTCGCGATAGCTACCTCAGGAAAGACGGGTAGTATTTGCAGTCTAATTTTCTGGCAAGATCCGATAAAGGTTCTTGGTTGCCGTAAAGGGCAGGCCAAGAGCCTTTATTTTTGCCTTATACTTTATTGAAAGGCAAGATAAAGGATTAACGGAAAGGCTTAAAAAAGTAAAAAGGGAAACGACAAACAAGAGCACAAAAGTGCCGGAGCTATCTACTATGAAGTCAGTCTACCCATTGATTAGTGTCACAGTGCTTTTGGCGTTTAGTTTTGCTTCAAGCCCATTGTCCGCCTCAGAGCAGGCTGGGGAAGTAATGCAGGGCGTCCCCCCAGTCCGCGAGTCTCAGGTCACCATGGCCAACTATCGACAGCATCCCTACAGCCGTTGGGCCTTTCGCAATGCCGGTGCGCCTCTGCATGTGGTAATGATTCCCCGAGAAGGCCAAATACGAGAATTATCCAAGCCCATTGCCCTAGGTCTGGGTGCCTTTGAGGTATCTGATTTACAGGGCAAGTCGGTGGGTTTTGATCAGTTGTTTAAAGATAATTACACCGATGGCCTGGTGATTGTGCGCGGAAACAAGTTGCTGCATGAAAATTACTTTTCTGGATTTACCGAGCACAGCGCTCATATCTGGTTTTCCATGAGCAAGTCTCTGGCTAGCACCGCCTTTGGTATTTTGGTTGATGAGGGCCGGGTGGACTTGCAGGCATCGCCGGCGAAATATATTCCCGAGTTGAAGGGCAGTGGCTTTGAGCGAGTCACTATTCAGCAAGTGCTTGATCACAGCACATCGCTGGATTTTTATGAGACTTACACAGATCTCACCACCAATTTTGCACGCTACTATGCACCAGCTCTGAATTTGGGTTGGATGCCGGGGGCTGCAGATGTTCAGCCAGATCAAGCAGAGATCTACGGTGTGCATGATTTTTTGGCGCGCTTTATCAAGCCCGATCTAACCCGCGAGCCGGGGGACAATTTTGACTACAATTCCAGTAATGCGGATGTGCTGGGTTGGCTGATCGCACGTATTAGTGGCCTGCCTTTTGAGACATTTATACAACAGAAAATTTGGTCCAAGCTGGGTGCTGAGCACGATGGCTTTATTGCTGTAGATCGCGCTTACATGCCCGCAGTGACCGGTGGAATGAATAGCACCACTCGAGATGCTGCGCGCTTTGGCATGATGGTTCGTGATCGTGGGGAGTACAACGGTCAGCAGATTGTCTCTGCTGACTGGGTGGATGCAACGCTGGATATCAGTGATGGTTTGCTTGGAAATATGGCGGCCAATCCTAAATATCAGGACGAGTCCTGGAGCGCCTATCATAATATGTGGTGGGTGCTGAATGCCGCAGACGGAGAGTACTGCGCTGTTGGTATTCACGGCCAGGTAATCTACATCAACCGCAAGTCGGATACAGTGATGGTTTGGTTCTCCAGTCAGCCCGGCGCCTCCGCCGCTAAGAATCCCAACTTCAGAGTTAAATTGAATGCAGCGCGTCAACTTGCGGGTGCCCTCGGTAGCTAGCCAACAGCCCTGGGCATCTGCCGAGATTGACGAAGTTCGAGACATGTATAGTTCTGTGCTACTTTTAAGAGGCGTTAGGCTAACTGTTAGCCAGTACCAGCTGCCTTAAAGGAATCCTGAAGAATGAGCAACCATCACAAAATTGACTATGTTGAATTTCCCTCCACAGATATTAGTTTAACCAAGGCATTTCTCACCGCCGCCTTTGGTTGGAGCTTCACCGATTACGGGCCGGAGTATGTGGCCTTTAGTGATGCTGGCTTGGAGGGTGGATTTTTTCTCTCAGATAAAACTGTTTCAACGGACAATGGCAGCGCTCTGGTAGTGCTGTACAGTGATAATCTTGAGCAGACTCAGAAGACAGTGGTGCCGGCTGGGGGCTCAATAGTCAAAGCGATATTTTCTTTTCCCGGCGGCCGTCGATTTCATTTTGCTGATCCCAATGGCAACGAATACGCTGTTTGGACTGCAGCGGAGGCGCAATAACGGATAGCGGACTGTTGGTGATAGCGCGTTGCGTTGGATCTAAACTGGGTTTGCAGGTTATATTTGTTGTCATGCTGCGGATGAATTTGTTCAGGGTTATAAGGTTTATGCCTTCGGTCAGCCAGCTCTTGTTACTGTTGCTGATGTCAGGTTGCTCACTGATGTCTTCCTCAAATTGGCCGTCCAGTTCCTGTCCAGCCCCCCCAAAGCCCGAAAAGATTGAACAGCAATGCCCGGCTCCCCAAGTAGTTGAGCGGGTTGTAACTAAGTTGTTGCCGGCAAAACTCCCGCCAATGGCCACCACTGCTGGCAAGATGCATCTGCCTATAATTGGGGCTGTAGAATGGGCAAGAGTGGGTGAACCAAAAATTCTTTTTGAAACCCGCATTGATACCGGCGCTGATACTACTTCCATTCATGCAGAGAATATTCAGCTCATTGAAAAAGATGGCCGTCGCTACGTGCGTTTTATGCTTGTGGACGCTCAAACTGGTGAGCGGTATGAGCAAGAGCTGCGTCTGCGACGGCGAGTGCTAATCAAGCAAAATGGCGGCCCCCATGATCGCCGCTACGTGGTGAGGATGTGGGTTACTCTGGGAGATACCCGCTCACGGATCGACGTTAATCTCACCGATCGAACGGGGTTTGAATATCCTCTGCTGATAGGCCGAAACTTTTTAACTGATAGCCTGATTGTGGATGTCAGTCGCCATCATACCCTCGATAAGTAATCCGGATTAGCGGAGATAGATGCACCAGATGGTTAGTTCAAGGCTCCAGGTCAGTATAATCGCATTGAGCTTGATTGGGCTGGGTATAGATATAGGCTTAGGCCAGACCATAGCTGCGGTGCAGCACAGCGCAGTGATCGCCCAGCACCCAGATACTGATATAGGTTTTCATCAGTTGGAGGTGCCGTATTGGCCGCGGGTGTTGAGTTTAGCTGCCGGCTGTGCCGGTATGACCGGGCTTGGCTATCTGGGAGCGGATATTGTCTTGGATAGGCTGCGAGGCCCCATGTTGCTGGAATTAAATGCCAGACCAGGGTTGGCTATTCAAGTAGCCAATCAGGCGGGCCTTCGCCATCGCTTGGCTGAAGCGGCAGAGATCGCCGATAGCACAGAGGATCAGGAGCAAAAAATCAGTCTGGCGCGAAAACAATTTAGCCAATCATCCTAGGCCGCTGGTCAGCTGGCCCTGGATATCAACTAGGGGTTTTTCCATCAGATTAGATGGCCTAGAGGTAACTCGGTTTTGTAGCAGATGGGCTTTAATGAGAAGCTGCTCTTAATATGTTCTACTCCCTCAACCGCGGTTAGCTTCTCGTCGAGAAATGTCTGATACGCCTGCAAATCTGGAATCACCACCCGCATCAGGTAGTCAAAGTCGCCTGTCATTAAATAGCACTCCATCACTTCCGGCCATTCCAGTACCTGTTGGGCAAAGCGATCTAGGTCCTTTTTAACCTGATGGTGCAGTGTGACCTGGACAAACACGGTGACCGGAAGGCCAGCGCGCTGAGGGTCGATCAAAGTGACGCGGCGGCTGATAAAGCCAAGGCGCTCAAGATTTTTCACTCGCCGAGAGCAGGGGGAGGGTGACAGGCAAACCTGATCCGCGAGTTCAATATTGGAAATACCTGCATCGGTTTGCAATATATTGAGGATTTTCCAGTCAATATTATCCAGGTTGTAATCGGTCATGGTTGCCTCCTTTTAGGCTGTTGGTTTTATTAGCCTGTATCAATCGTTTCTCACTTTTACCTCTCTATAATAAGAGTGCACATTGGCTTGCGGCAGTGAATATCAGAGCATCGAATGGTCTTGCAATAGCATAGTCGGTCAGGTCGCCTTAATGCTAGTGAGTTGCAGTTTATTGGTGATTAATAACAGTATAGATAATCATGCGCAATTAAAATTCATTTAAATATTAATTAGCGCAACAAATGTTCACTTAAGGGAATGTATTTAAGGCAATTTGGCAGGATTCGCCCAGGATTTGCATGCTAATTTAAGGTCTCAATAAAGGGCCACAAAACAAACATAATCAGGCCCTAAAAATGGATTTATTTGAGGTGTACTGTGACTATGAAAATCGCTCCAAATGTAAGCCCTGTGAAAAGGGTTCCAAACTTCGAGGACGGTTCCTCTCTTAGGATTCCCAGTTTAAAAATTCTCAACCAGGATGGTTCAGTTGTTGCTGGTGCCCCATTGCCGGATATGTCTCGCGCTCAAGCTACAAAAATCTATAGCGATATGCTCTATATCCGGCTGCTCGATGAGCGTATGCAAAGCGCCCAAAGACAGGGTCGGCTAAGTTTTTATATGACCTGCACAGGTGAAGAGGCCTCAGTGGCTGGCACCATAGTGGCGTTTGGCGCTCAGGATATGGTGATGGCCCAGTATCGTGAACATCTGGTATTGCGCTACCGTGGTTTCACCACAACGCAATTTATGAATCAGTTGTTTGGTAACCTAGATGACCTAGGCAAGGGTCGCCAAATGCCTGTTCACTATGGATCCCGTGAACTCAACATAATGACCATTAGCTCACCACTGGCCACTCAGATTCCCCAGGCTGCTGGTTATGCTTATGGTCAGAAGCTAAAAGGTAAAGATGCCTGCACCCTGTGCTATTTCGGTGAAGGCGCGGCCTCCGAAGGGGATTTCCATGCCGGGTTAAATATGGCTGCGGTGCACAAAACCCCAGTGGTATTTGTGGTGCGCAACAATGGCTATGCCATCTCTACGCCCTGCTCTGAACAGTTTGCCACTGATGGCATCGCCCCCCGTGGCCTTGGCTATGGCATTAAAACCATAAGAGTAGATGGCAATGATATTTTGGCTGTCTATGCCGCCTCGGTAGAAGCCCGCAGAATCGCCATCCAAGAGCAGCGTCCGGTACTGATTGAAACCATAAGCTATCGCCTCGGTGCCCACTCAACCTCCGATGATCCCAGCGGTTATCGCAATAAAGAAGAAGAGCAAATCTGGCGGGATAAAGACCCAATCCAGCGCATGAAGAACTGGATGATTGCCCAGCGATGGTGGGATGAGACGTCTGACAGTGACCTGCAGAAATCCTATCGCACTGAGATTTTGGCCGAACTTAAGCTGGCGGAACAGCGTGACAAGCCGCCACTGGGTGATTTGATCACTGATGTCTACAAGTCAGTCCCCTCCCGTTTGCTTGAGCAGTTTCAAGCGTTAGAGGCCCATATCGCCAAGTATCCGGATCACTATTCAGTCTAATTGGAGCTGTAAGGATGGCTAACTCAACAGTGCGAGAAATTGGCAACGAGCCTAAATCCAGCAAAATGAATTTGTTGCAGGCCATTAATAGTGGGCTGGATATTGCTATGGCCTCGGACCAGCGGGTGATCTGTCTGGGCGAAGATATAGGTCATTTTGGTGGTGTGTTTAGAGCGACCAGTAATCTGCAAAAAAAATATGGTAACCAGCGCTGCTTTAATACCCCTATCACCGAACAGGGAATTGTTGGTTTTGCCATTGGTCTGGCTGCTCAGGGCTCGATGCCTGTGGCCGAAATCCAGTTTGCCGACTATATTTTTCCCGCCTTTGATCAAATTGTTAATGAAGCTGCTAAATTCCGCTATCGCAGTGGCGGTGAATTTAACTGCGGTGGCCTGACTATTCGCACACCCTATGGCGGTGGTATTGATGGCGGTCTGTATCACTCCCAGTCCCCGGAGGCGTATTTCTGCCATACCCCGGGCCTGAAAGTGGTGATCCCCAGCAATGCTTGCCAAGCCAAAGGCTTATTGTTGGCGGCCATCCGCGACCCGGATCCGGTTATCTTTTTTGAACCTAAAGCTATTTATCGCGCCTCTGTTGGCCAGGTGCCAGAGGGGGATTATGAAATTCCCCTAGGAGTTGCTGAGGTGGTTCAGCAGGGCACGGATATCACCTTACTGGCCTGGGGTGCACAGATGATTCAGCTGATGAAAGCGGCAGAGCTGGCAGCAGTCGAGGGTATCTCTTGTGAAATTATTGATTTGTGCAGCTTGCTCCCTTGGGATAGAGACTGCGTCGTTCAGTCAGTGAGGAAAACTGGACGCCTACTTATCAGCCATGAAGCGCCCCTAACCGGCGGCTATGCCGGTGAAATTGCTGCCAGCATTCAGGAGCATTGTTTTCTCAGCTTGGAGGCGCCGATCAGCAGAGTGACTGGACTGGATACACCATTCCCGCTGATCTATGAAAAGCATTATCTGCCTGACCACCTTAAAATTTTTGAGGCCATTGTTGCTACCCGCAACTATTAGCCGGAGACTGTTATGAATAAAGATTTTATTTTGCCGGATATTGGCGAAGGTATTGTGGAATGCGAAGTTATTCAGTGGAAGGTTAAGGAGGGTGATCTGATCGAAGAAGATCAGATTGTGGTAGATGTGAGTACCGACAAAGCGATTGTAGAAATCCCTTCAATGTATAACGGTCGTGTGACCAAACTCTATTATCAGGAGTCGGATACTGCAGAGGTTCACAAACCATTATTTGCTATTGAAGTAGAAGGTGAGCTGCATGCTAGACAGCCCCTAGAGGAAGGTAATAAATCTGAGTCAAAAATTGAAAGCGCGGCAGAAGCGCCAGCCTCTGCCCCCGTGGCAATCACAGGTAAAGTATTAACGACCCCGGCAGTACGAAAGATGGCTCGGGAGCACAGCCTAGACCTGGCGACCATTCCAGGCACTGGCAAACAGGGGCGAGTACTAAAAGAAGATGTGTTGGCCTACCTTAATCAGAAGGTGCATAAGCAAACGCCGACAGCACAGCTCAATAGTATTGAGGACCGTCGTGAACCCATAAAAGGCGTGCGCAAAATAATGGCCGAGCGCATGGCTGATTCGATGGCTACCATTCCTCACTTTACCTTTATTGATGAATTTGATATCACCGAGTTGATGGCCTTGCGTACGGATCTGGTAAAAACCCATGACTGCGAGAACTTGAAAGTTACTCTGATGCCATTATTTATTAAAGCGCTATCTCTGGCGCTTAATCAGTTTCCAATCATTAACAGCCGGGCCAACAGTGAATTTACTGAACTCACCTATCTGGCCAGTCACAATATTGGCATGGCCGTGGATGGCAAAACCGGCTTGTTGGTACCCAATATTAAAAATGTTCAGCAGCTTGGGTTGCTTGATGTAGCCCGGGAAGTAAACCGTCTTACAGAGGCGGCTCGCAGTGGCGTTATTAATCCAGCGGATCTCGCTGGGAGCAGTATCACTATTTCTAATATTGGTGTGATTGGTGGCACTGCGACTATGCCTATTATCAATAAACCAGAAGTGGCGATTGTGGCGCTGGGCAAAATTCAAAAGCTGCCCCGTTTTGATGCCAGCAATAATGTTGTTTCGCGCAATATACTCACTGTCAGCTGGTCCGGTGATCATCGAATTATTGATGGTGGCACCATCGCGCGCTTCAATAAACTGTGGAAGCAATACTTAGAGCAGCCCCAGACTATGTTGCTGGCTATGCTGCAGTTATAGACTAAAACAATAGTTCTAATTGATGGGTATCAACAGCTCAGTCAGACTAATTCGCTAGACTAATCTCTCCAGATTCAATAACTGTTTCCCGGGAAAAGATGCAGCATGCGCAAATTTTTTAAACCTTATTATTCCAGCTTAGCGATTCTATTTTTCAGTCCACTCGAGGAGAGAATGTGACATCAGTGTTTTCACTGACCTGTTGGGTTGGTGCCCAAAAGCCATTAAATAGATTGTCAAAATCAAATGGGGAATTGCGGGGAATAAGATTCATTTTATGCCTCCTATGCAGGGTGAATAAACCAAGTGTTGCATAGGATATTTTGGCAGGAAATTGCCTTGACGCCTTGCGTTAAATCAAACGAAGCTTTTATTCAGGGCGCCGGCAGAAAACGATCATTTATTTGCCGTCGGCGAGAACCTCACGGGCCGCATTGCGCCCAGGTAAACCGGTAACGCCGCCACCGGGGTGGCTGCCAGCGCCGCACATATACAGGCCTTTCAAAGGGCCGCGATAATCGCCATGATTCATCAATGGGCGAGCGGCCCACATCTGATCCAAGGTCATAACACCATGCATAATATCGCCACCAATCAATCCCAGTTTCTCTTCTAGATCCAGCGGTGACAAAATCATTTTGCCTACAATAGCATCAGCAAAGTTGGGTGCATGAGCTGTGACTGTATCAATAATAGTTTGTGCTGCCGCCTCCCGGGCATCATGCCAGGACTGGCCGTCGGGAAGCTCTGGTGAGAATTGCTGGCAGAACAACGAGGCTACATGTTGACCCTCTGGCGCCAGGGAGTCGTCCAGAGTTGAAGGGATCAGCATCTCTACAATCGGCTGTTTTGACCAGCCATTGGCTTTGGCATCCACATAGGCGCGGTCCATGTAATCCAAAGTTGGAGCTATAACTATGCCGCACTGATGATGCTCTGCCACCTCTTTGCCGGGCAGGGCGGTAAAATCAGGCAGCTCAGACAGCGCGACATTCATACGGAAGGTGCCGGAGCCATTTTTGTAACCGTCCATGCGGCGAGCAAATTCTGGGTCTAGGTCCCCTTCGTTAAACATCTGACCATAGAGCATTTTTGGGTTTACATTGGCGATCACGCGCTTGGCTTTGATTGTTTCACCATTGACCAATGTCACACCTGTTGCGGCGCCTTTATCGACAATCACTTTGGCCACTGCCGCATCGGTTGCGATCGTAACACCCTCAGATTCGCAGGCTCGACGCATCGCTTGAGTGATTGCACCCATGCCTCCAATGGCATGACCCCAGGCACCTTTTTCGCCATCCACCTCACCAAATACATGGTGCAAAAGTACATAGGCGGAGCCGGGCGTGTCTGGGCTGGCATAGTTGCCAACAATGGCATCAAAGCCGAAAGTCGCTTTGATATGCTCATTTTCAAACCAGCCATCTAGAAAGCTGCGTGCGCTTTTGGTAAATAGATCGTAGACATCACGGTGCAGTTGGTTGCTACCTTTGGCCACAGGCCAGAGTTGAACTGCCGCTTGCAGGGCCGCGCGGATCCCGCGCTTTGGGTTTGGTGGGGTCTTGGTGCTGATATCACGCAGCACATCTGCCACCGCTTCAATACGCTCGTAGTACTCGGGCAGGCGCTCGGCATCTCTGGCAGAAAACTTGCGGAACTCTTCTTGAGTGCGCTCAAGCCCACCCCCCAATTTCAAATAGTTATTACTATCTATGGGCAAGAAGTTTGAGATGGGGCGCTTAACCACGTTAAGTCCGTGCTCTTTGAGTCCCATATCGGCAATGACTTCTGGGTTGAGCAGGCTGACGGTGTAGCTGGCTACTGAGTTTCTGAACCCCGGATGAAATTCTTCTGTGACGGCGGCTCCGCCAACAATAGATCGTCGCTCGCAGATATGCACTTTCCGCCCCGCTTTCGCTAAATAATAGGCGCATACGAGACCATTGTGGCCACCACCGATTATGACGGCATCATAATTTGTTGGGTTGGATGACATGCTGTTCCCCTTTATTATAATTTTTATATCGCGATTGAGAGATAGGTGCCGAACTCAATTCAGAATCTAGTTGCACCGGTATTATAGACTTCTAAAACCGGTGCATTGACAGCTTTTGTTAACCAAAGCGTCGCGCGGCTTCCACAGTATTTTTGAGCAGACAGGCAATGGTCATTGGACCAACACCGCCGGGCACTGGCGTTATGGCGCCAGCAACGGACTCTGCATCGGCAAAATCCACATCGCCCACCAGCCGGCCTTTGCCATCGTCCGTGGCGATTCGGTTGATACCTACATCAATGACAGTAGCGCCGGGCTTGATCCAGTCTGCTTTAACCATTTCCGGGCGGCCTACGGCAGCGACCAGTATATCTGCGGTGGCGCAGAGCGCTTGTAGATCTTTGGTTCGGGAATGGGCGATTGTCACGGTGCAGTTTTCTTGCAGTAGCAATAGCGCCACTGGCTTGCCAACAATATTTGAGCGGCCAATAATCACGGCATGTTTGCCTGATAGATCATCACCCAGATGTTTTTTCGTCAGTATCACGCAACCCTGAGGTGTGCAGGGCACCAGTGCAGCGGCATCGCCATTGGCCAGACGACCGGAGTTCATGGGGTGAAAGCCATCCACATCTTTTTCTGGCAAGATACTGTCAATGATCAGCGGTTCATCAATATGCTTGGGCAGGGGCAGTTGCACCAGAATACCGTGCACAGCTGGATCTGCATTGAGCCTATGCAACACATCGAGCAGCGCTTCCTGGCTGGTATCTGCTGACATACGAATTTCATTGCTTATCATGCCCACTTCTTGAGTTTGGCGAACTTTGTTACGCACATAGACTTGGCTGGCTGGGTCTTCACCCACCAAAACAACGGTCAAGCCCGGTGTAATACCCCTTTCATCCTGAAGCTGTTTCACTTCAATTGTTAATGCGTCGCGAAGTTCTTGTGCCACAGCCTTGCCGTCAATATTCATTGTCTGCCTCTCTTGGATTTTCTTGGTATTTGCCGTTTGTGATTGATGCTTAAAATCAATGGGATGACTAGTTTAGCCAGTGGGATTGAAGTCGGCTTATCAAGGCGGCATATTAACTGTTCAGCGCGCGCCATGCCACTGTTGCTAGGCTGCAAGCAATGGCTGCTGTGAAGACTCTAGTTGACCTGAGCAATGGGCCCCGGAACTCATACAGAGTTACTGCTGGGTACCACTGCAATAGGCCTGTATAATGGCCCTTTAACTTCACTTGGTAAGCCAATTTTCTCCGGCTCTCGTATATTGGCCCAACTCGCATCGGTGGTTTTGCGTTGAGACTGGATGATCCAGTTCGGCCGTTAATTATTTTGGATCTTCAATTATGAGCAGTACAGCGAACAATACTTATAGACTTGTTATTTCTTGCCCTGATCAAGTGGGCATCGTTGCGGCTGTCAGCCATTTTGTCGCTGCCCACGATGGCTGGTTGTTGGAGTCTAGCTATCATGCAGAGCCCGACAGCGGTTGGTTTTTTATGCGCAATGAAATCCGTGCCAGCTCCCTGTCTGTGAGCCTAGATGAGTTTCGAGAGCAGTTCTCTGAGATCGCAGATAAATACGATATGACCTGGACCATTAAAGATTCTTCAGAGCCACGCAAAGTGGCCCTGTTGGCCAGTCATGCTTCTCATTGCCTAGCAGACCTTTTGCACCGCTGGCACAGTGAAGAGCTGTACTGTGAGATTTCCTGTGTGATTTCAAATCATGAAAATCTTCGCTCTATGGTTGAGTGGCACAATATTCCGTTTATCTATGTGCCGGTGGATAAAGACAACAAGCCTGCGGCCTTTGCCAAAATGGCCGAAATTATCGATTCCTACGATGTTGATACGGTGGTTTTGGCTCGCTATATGCAGATTATTCCGCCGTCCATGTGTGAAAAATACAGTGGCAGATTGATCAATATTCACCACAGCTTTTTGCCCTCATTTATTGGCGCTAATCCCTATCTAAGAGCCTACGAGCGTGGCGTAAAACTGGTGGGAGCGACAAGCCATTATGTGACTCAGGATCTGGACGAAGGGCCCATTATTGAGCAGGATGTGATTCGGGTTGGGCATCGCCACAGCAAAGAAGATCTGGTGCGGCTGGGTAAGGATGTTGAGAAGCAGGTGTTGGCCCGAGCGCTGCGTAATCATCTGGAAGATCGAGTTATTGTTCATGGTTGCAAGACCGTGGTGTTTGACTAACCCCAGAGGGGTAAGGCTATAGGGCTCTCAACGATTGGCGAGGCTTCAGGACTCTGCTAACCTAAGCCATTGCTAAGCGCCAGTTTTTGGAGAGAGTTATGCTGAGTCCTGTTGCAACCCCACTGGTTTTGGTGACTGCAGATCGCAGCGTCAGTGGAACCCACCAGTCCCATTCTGCAGGGGAGAAATATCTCACTGCTCTGACCTCCGGTGCCAATTGCGCGCCGCTTATTCTCCCGGCGCTGGCAGACGAAATCGCTATTGATCAATTTCTATCCCGAGTAGACGGCGTATTGCTGACCGGGGGATACAGTAATATCCAGCCCCAACTTTATGGCCAGCAGCCAGTCGCTGGTGATGACCAGAGAGATACCGAGCGGGACAAAACTAATCTGCTGCTGATCGAACATATTCTTGCCGCTGGCGTTCCATTTTTGGGTATCTGCCGTGGTCTGCAAGAGCTGAATGTTGCTATGGGTGGATCCCTTCACCAGCGTATTCATGAAGTTGAAGGCATGCAGGATCACCGGGAAGATACCAGTGCGCCAATGGATGTGCAATATGGTTTGTCTCACAGAATAAGCCTTCAGGCAGGCGGTATTCTGGCTGACTTGCACGGGGATCATCAGCCTATGGTTAACTCTGTACATGGCCAGGGAATTGATCGCCTTGCACAGGGACTAAGGGTCGAAGCCGTGGCCGACGATGGTCTGGTTGAAGCAGTCTCGGTCATTGATGCTCAGCAGTTTGCTCTAGCAGTGCAATGGCATCCGGAGTGGAAGGTGCGCAACAATGCATTTTATCTGGCCATCTTTGAGGCCTTTGGCAACGCCTGTCGGGGCCAGGCTCAGAGACGCTGATAACTGTCGAATTGCGAGTAGGTACCACAAAATAATAACAAGAGGCCATCAGCACAATGAACTTCAACGCCAAACTTATGATTGCTATTGGTCTGCTTATACTAGCGCTCGGTCTTAGCCAGACCGCCAATGAACAATATGACCTCGTGATTGCCAATGGCCGAGTTATAGATCCGGAAACCAACCTCGATGCCCTCATGTATGTGGGTATCAATGATGGTGCTATTAGTCATCTATCCGAACAGCCTCTGTCGAGCCCGCAGATCATTGATGCCAGCGGGCTGGTAGTGGCACCGGGTTTTATTGATGTTCACAGCCACACACCCACATTGCTGGGTCAGCAGGTTAACTTGCTTGACGGCGTGACCACTCAGCTGGATCTGGAGGCCGGGTCCTACCCCATTAGTTTTTATGGCGAGTATTTTCGCAGCGGAGCGCAAATTAACTATGGCTCTTCCGTGGGCCATTGGGCAGTGCGCACCAAGGTTGTTGAGGGCAAAGATATGCCTTATATCTTTGCCGGCAACCAAGTCCTGACGATGGCAGGCCCCACCTGGATGCAGCCTGCGACTGCCGAGCAAATTGAGCAGATGAGGGTGCTGATTAATCTGGGGCTGGATCAGGGCGGGCTTGGCATTGGTGTGTTGTTGGATTATATGACCAAGGCGGTTTCCGATGCCGAGTTGCTTATGTTGTTCGAGGTGGCGGCCAGTCGAGATGTGCCGATCTATGTGCATGTGCGCCGGGGCTACACCGGTGATCCGACAGGGTTGATTGAGGTGATTGAACTCGCCAAACGGACGGGCGCGCCGCTGTTTGTCTGCCATATTACTCACAACGCTATGAGCCGCATTAGCGAATGGTTGGGCTTGATTGATGAAGCCAATAAGGCTGGTGCCAATATCACTACCGAGACTTTGTCCTATGGGGCCGGTGGTACCAGTATCTCTGCTGATGTGTTTCGCCGGCGCGACTGGAAGGCTATGTTTGATATTAGTTACGAAGACGTGCAATGGGTGGCCACGGGCGAATGGCTGACCAAAGAAACCTGGGAAAAATATGCTGCAGAGCAGCCTACCGGTATGGTTAATCACCATTATGTAAAAGAGGACTGGGTGGAAACCGCAATGCAGTGGCCGGGCATGATGGTGTCTACGGATGCGCTGCCAGCCATCTCCCGAGAAATGCCGACCAATCCGAATATAGCTGGTACCTTTAGTCGGGTGCTGGGACATTATACTCGGGAGCGCCAGCTCTTCAGTCTGTCGGAAGCTCTGGCAAAATTGAGCCTATATCAGGCGCAGTGGATGGAGCAGGCCTCCCCGGTTTTTAAGAAAAAAGGCCGTATTCAGCTTGGCGCCGATGCAGATATTGTGATCTTTGACCCACAGACAGTGGCGGCCAATGCTGTCTATGGTGACCCTTACCTTAAACCCACTGGCATAGTGCATGTGCTGGTGGCGGGGCAGCAGGTCGTGGAGGATTCAGAGCATCTGGGCGGGCCGTCTCCAGGGAAAAAAATACTGGGTATCAACGATTAACAAATGCCGTTGAGCGGCGCGAAAAAAAATGTTGCAGCGCCTCTCCTCAGATTAATGTGGAGAGGCTGTTGGAGAGATGGCTGGCCTATTTGATAACGGTCTCTTGGGACGGAATCACTATGATCCGCTCACCAGAAGGGGTGTCTTGCCTATTGGCAGAGACCGTTTTAGCCTCTGGTGCGCCAGACTGAATTGCAATAGCAAACACTCGGCTCTTGGTTTGCCCCATTCCATCCATCACCGTGGCAAAAATAGTCAGGTGGTATTTGCCTGCATCAGCCTTAATGTTGAGGGGAATTTTGTGCGGTTGATCTGAGCTCAGATCAAAGGAATAGGTATTTTTTGCCGGATCCATGGTTAGCTCTGCATCAGCGCGCAGGGTTATATCCATCTGCCCGGAGGTCTCTGGGGCAGCGAATCTCAGCTCAATATTGGTGCCCTCACCAGGCATCAGTGGGCCTTTCAGATTGTGCTTAAAGCCTATAGCGGCACCGGGTTTTTGATAGCCCGTAGCACCGTCTTTTGCGGCGGTGGTTTTGCTGCTATCTTTCGCCACCGGCGCACTGGACACCTTGGCGGATGGCGCTTCCCCGCAGCCGGTCATTAGCGCAAGGCTAGACAGCAAAATAGTTAGCAGGAATAAATTTTTCATCACAGGCCTCTAGTTAGTAATCTGAAAATCAAAGCAAATAGTGCCAGCGCTGTCATTATCATCAACGTTATTCCAGTCGTATAGCTCTAGCCGGTACTTGCCAGTGCTGGTGAAATTGACGCTGGTGACTTCTGTACCCACCGCGCTCGACTCAGCGATAGCAACGTAGCTATTCTGTTTGTAGACAATGAAATCTGGATCTGACATAGGCAGGGCACTGGTATCAGTGGCCGAGAAGTTATAAGAGCCGGTGCTGATGATATCAAAGTCCACATAGGCGCGGTTGGCTAATTTGTTGTAAGAGCCAGCCTCATTAGTTGAGCACAATTGCATAGCGCTGCCACCCACCAATGCTGTGTTATACACAGGCAGGGCAGAGGCAATTCCACCATCATTTGTTTCCCCAGCACCATCTGGGCCTGTGCCATTAATAGTTTGAGCACCAAGCAGCGCATCAATTTGAGCTACAGAGTCTGGCTGCAGGGTTTTAAGGCGATCCACAAATGAGAAGATGCTGGTGAAGTAGTCTGTGTTGCGGTATTCGCTGCTCACTAAAGTGTCAAAGATTGGCGCCAGCCCCAGATTGATCGAATCGGCACCGTCTGCAGGCACATCGTATAGATCGTACAGGATGGATTGCACCGAGCCCTCGTTAAACCAGCCGGGGTTGTTTTGTGAGTTCGTTTCAACGCGGATCGAAAAGCCACTGCTCTGACCTGTACCAAAGCTGTCTCTGTAATAGGGGTCGTCGGTAATCATGGCCGACAGCGCATTGCCCCAGCCCTCACCAAAGGCGACGCGCATATCTAGGCGTTCGCCAGTTGCGTGTGCGCCACCAATAGAGTCTGCTCTGGACATCTGGCCCTCAAAGTAATGGCCCCATTCGTGGATCACCACATGGCGGTCGTACTCGTCACTGTCTGTGTCCGCAGAACCTAGTACATAGATGTTGTTGCCATTATAAAACGAGGTGCCCACATCGCCGTCTTCAAGGTTGCCACTGGCAGGGTTATTGTTCTCACTCCAGCGAATTTCCAAGGCTGGAAACTGCGCTGTGGGAACCGCGGCACCAAATTTTTCCACGGTTTCGTAAATGGCATCGAGAATAGCAAAAGGCCCGGCAGATCTTGGCCCACTGTAGCCAGTACCATCCCAGCCGGATGCCATATAAAAATCACGAATATGGTCATCAAGGCCAGTATTAAATTGCTCGCCTTCGGTCACGTACATTGCGTTGCCATTGGTGTTGTCGGCAATCCGTACATCATAGGTTGAGCCATTGGTTTTTAGTATTCTGGCTGAAATTCTCAGGCGCACGAAGGTATTGGAGGCGATGGTAAATTGGTACTCACCATTGCTGTCAGTAGTAGTGCTAGAAATTTCTTCACCAGACTCACCAATGGCTGTAATCACAATTCCCCGAGAGGGCGAAATAACAGTGTTATCGTAGTCGAGGCCAGAGGTAAATGAGTTTAGTGGCACAAGGTCAAAGGTGACCGCGCCGCTGACACTCACCTGACGTTCGCCCACATAGACAGTCACAGTATCTGTGGCAGTAGCGCCTTCATTATCGGTGACGGTTAGCTGGAATTCCAAGAAGCTAATAGCATTTGGTGAGGTGAATGAAAGATTGGCAGAGTCTGCGCCGGATAGAGATACAGAATCACCGGCAGTCTGTTCCCAAAGATAACTGATAATGGAGCCATCAGTATCAGTGGCAGAGCCAGTCAAGGTGACCGCCTCATCAAGCAAAACTCCCTGATTGCCACCGGCATCGACCGTTGGGGTTGCATTCACGGGCGGCAGCACATCAACCGCCACTAGGCTTGATGATGAAGCACCATCGTTATCAGTAGCAGTTAAACGGAACTCTAAATAAGCGGCACCATCTGGCGCGGTAAATGACACAGTGGCAAAAATTGTGGAGCTCAGACTGACTGCTGCGCCATTAGTTTGCTCCCAGCTATAGCTGGAGATAGAACCATCAGAGTCGCTGGCAGATCCATTGAGGGTGACTTCGTCTCCCGATACCACGTTCTGACTTGGGCCAGCACTCACAGACGGAGCGTTATTGGCTGGTTGTATTGGCGGGTTAGTTGAGCCGCCATCGCTGCCTCCACCGCCGCCACAGGCAGCTAAAAGTACAGAGATAACCACAGGCCAAATAACCGGTTTGAATGCTGATTTCATGGCGATTTTTCTTTCTATTATTTTACTGATCAGACTATCTGTCGCGGATTGGAGAGTCAAGCATGGGAAGCGGAGTAGCCTTTTGAGGCAACATCATGAAGCTGTTTTTGAGTTCAAGTCCCGGTTGGGATTCAGAGAGATAGTTGGCTGGTACAGCCGAATATTATTCGAAGTTTAATTGGTGCCCAGGAGACGCACTGACCGCAAAGTTAAGTCCTTATTCTATGCGGTTTGCAGAGGCATTGCCACTTAAAAATTATACATAGCCTATACACAATCATACATAGATTATACATGGGGGGCTTCTTTATAGGGGGGGCGGGGGAGCCTACTGATTGCTTTTTATTGTTACTGTATCTGGCCAGATACTTTAAAAGAGCGTTTCAAAAAAAGCTGCATGAGTCGCATGTTTCAGAATGTGGGCTTCACTTTAATTTTACTGATAAATCAATATCCAGCTATAAACGTACATCGATGA
>ERZ1039804.690-NODE-690-length-20991-cov-117.853315_pt1 | contig 20991 bp, 22 predicted proteins | sample MGYA00383089_ERZ1039804 | MGnify/ENA primary metagenome ERZ1039804 (study PRJEB29581, sample SAMEA5548359) | metagenome | biome: marine; feature: coastal; material: water | depth 1 m | study: Short-term variability in the microbial, nano- and picoplankton...
TACATATATCAATATACGAAATTTATTTATATTATCAAACTTTTTTCGTGTCCAATATGTACTTTTTTATTTATGTAAATTTTATACCCTTTTTTAATTGCATTAATACAGAAACCTACATCCTCTGAGGTAAACTCTTCTACTCCGTTTTCAAACTTCATCCATTCAGGTCTAAACCAAGGGTATTCCATACTTTCTATTACTCCCTTTTTAATTAACATCCAACCGAAACCGGTATATTCAACTGGAAATATATCTGGTTTATTTGTTAGTATTTCATCGTTTAAGAAAGTAAAGTTACCGTTGGTTTCATATTCCTTTGTATTGTATTTTTCTACAGTCGCATAGTGTACTTGATCCGTCATTTTATATATCCCGGATGCTATATCTTTATCCATATCCAATAAAGATTGTAACTGTTCCGGATTAAAATACATATCAGAATCGATCCACATTATGTAATCGTAGTCTAATTTACCGTTAAATGGTTTTTGATGTTTACCTCTTGTTACGTCTGGGCCTAGGCATTTCTGTCTAACGTAATATACGTTTGAATCGTAAGTATTACTAAGTATTGGATTTATATTATTATCAATACACCATACAAATAAATTAGTCCAGGCTTTAAGAAAATTACCTGAAAATTTATTACCGGGAATACAGAATACCACTGTAGTTGGTTTTTTCATAACTTATTTTAATTGTGGAGAATATCGGAGTCGAACCGATACTCCCCCTTACATTAGATAGTGCGATGTCTACGCATGCTATCCCATTGTACTTTTTTGGTCTGACTCAGCATTCTGAATTTATCTACTCTGTTATTGAGTTTATTTCTTTCAGAATTAAGCTGAGTGTTTCCATTTGTTTGGTTACTGTTAGTGCTCATTATATCTTAATTAGTTCAAGATTATAAATATGCTGATAAAACGTTTTCAACGTGCTTTCTTGCTACTTCGTATCCAACTTCTCCTGTTTCATCTTCGTATTGAACCGGATCAGGTCTACCTAATGAAATAAACGCTTCAATCCGCTCTACTGATGAAGCAGATTTATAATCACTATTTCCCGAAGGATAAGGCTTGTAAGAAGTATTTGTTCTTTTATAAACTTCATCAAAATCAATACCTAATACTTCACATAACTTTTCTCCATCTTGTAATATACCAAACTTATCAGTATCTAAATAAGGAGTAAAGTACCCTACTCTATCAGCATCCCAATTCCCCATTCTAAAAGCTGCATCATCTGCATCTCTAAATTCCTGTCTACAGTCAGGATAAACTGCATGATCACCAGCATGAATACCTAAAGCAATATCACAAACGTCTCCTGTTCTATTTGCTACAGATAAAGCTACTGCTTGAGTAATAGAAGCAAACATTTTGTTTCTGTTAGGTACAACAGTTTCTTTCATATTCTCTTGCTCATAATGTCCTTCTGGTACATCTTTACCTCCTTCAGTTAAAGCTGAATCTAGTAAATCTACTAACCCATCTAATTTAATTTGACGGTAATTAACTGTACATCCATTAAAACAATTTTCATCTGCTGGGCAATTTTTATTGATATAATCAACTAATTGTTGGGCTCTCTCTAGCTCTACTCTATGTTTTTGACCATAATCAAAAGATATAGCTGTTACAGAATCATACTTTTCGATAGCTCTTAACAATAGGGTGCTGCTATCCATTCCACCACTTAAACTTACTACACAATGTGCCATATTTATTTATTTAATTTTTGCCAGGTATTTTGCGTATAGGCAAACGCTTTTACTATTCCATTACTGATGTTATCTTCTCTTGAATTTCTCTATACTTTGTTAGGTACTCTTTTATTGATGTATAATCTTTCCCTGTATTGAGTATTTCCTCTGCTGCTTTTTTTAAAGCATTGCTAAAGTTAGAAGGGTAACATATCGTCTTGATATATTCTGTATTATTCTCTCCTTTAATTACTCTTTCGTATAAAGTGTATCCTCCTGTTTGGGATCTGGATACAAAGAATGGTTCTAGAGCTGGATCTGTTATTACAGTATCACTAGCTGAAATTGAATCTGGTTTTCGTAACATTTATTTATTTTTAATTAAGTATTAATTCTTCTAATTCGGTTTCTCTAATTAAACCTGTTTTAGTTACAGTTTCACCTTCTTTAATAATCACTGTAAACGGTATAGATTTAATTTTATATTCAGCAGCTAATCCAGTAGTATCACTTTCAATATCTACTTCTACGAATTCTACACTTTCTCCAAGTTTCTCTGCTACTTTATCCCAGCTCTTACTGTACATTTTACAAGGTCCGCACCAATTGGCATAAAATTTAATTGCTTTAGTCATTCTATCTTTTAAATTTAGGTTTATTAAAGTTTTTTCTAGAAGGTTTCTTAGTATCTTTTTTAAATACCATTAACCATTCTTTTAACTGTTCCATTCTTTGCTTTGCTGAGTTTTTTGACATATTATATATTTTATATTAATATACGAAAATTAACTATAAGAAGCAACTTTATCCGTCACAGCTTAGACAATCAGTTGAAGTTCTGCTGCCAATGTCGCCGTTAATAACTGAGTCTGTTCTTAAGTAGTATAGGGTCTTAACTCCTAATCTCCATGCTGCTTGATGAACCTCATTAATAAACTTAGGACTATCCGTTGGGTCAAAAGCTAAATTTAATGATTGAGTTTGGTCTATATACTTCTGTCTTGCTGCTGCTTGTTCTACTAATTTTAACTGGTTAATTTCTGCAAAGGTTAGGAAGATAGGTTTATCTTCTGCTGGCATGATTTCTTCCGGTAAATTAGCAATACTTCCTCTATCGAGCATAATTTGATCCCAGACTTCTTCTGTATTATGTCCTTTTTCGTTTAGATACGTTTCTAATGCTGGGTTCTTTCTTATAAATGTACCTTTAGCAGAATTAAACGTATATACATTAGCTGGTACTGGTTCGATTCCTGCAGATACTCCTCCTGATATTGTAGAGTTTGAGACTGTTGGAGCGATTGCTAGTAAGTGACTATTTCTCATCCCTGTACCTTTGCACCATACTGGTTCTCCGTATTCATTTGCTAATTTTCTTGAAGCATTTTCTGCTTTTTGTTTAATATCAGAAAATATTTGATGAGTATACGACGTAGCTGCTATTGAATCGAAAGGTAATCTTTCGTTCTGTAAGAAAGTATGCCACCCTAGTACACCTAAACCTAATGCTCTACCTTTTTTAGCTGATCTATGAGCTCTAATTAATGAATCTCTTCCAGAAGTTTTAGCTAAAAACTCTTCTAATACTCCGTCTAAGAAGTAAGTAGCAGTTTCTACTAAATCACTATTCTTCCATTCGTGGTACTTAGTTAAATTTAAAGAAGATAAACAACAAATAAAACTATGTTCTTCATCAGTGTGTAATGTAATTTCTGAACATATATTAGTCATTGAAACATCTAAGTTATTCCTTTTATATGCAGGTGGGTTAGCATTGTTAACAGTGTCTTTAAACATTATATAAGGCTCTCCTGTCTCCATACGAGACTTCAATATAGTTACCCACGTACCCATAGCATCAACGTCTCTATGCTCTAATTTTTGCATAAATGTATCATCCACTACAACACATTGATGAAGGTTTAGACACTGTCTATTAGGGTCTCCTTTTGGTCTTCTAATCTGTAGAAATTCTTCAATATCTGGGTGATTAATATCAAGGTTAACGGATGCTGCCCCTCTACGTACTGCTCCTTGGTTAGTTGCAATAATAGTAGAATCGTAAATCTTAGCCCACGGTACAACACCTTCTGATTGTCCGATACCTTCTCTTCCGATTTGCTCTCCTCTTCCTCTTACTTTAGAAAGTCCAATTCCAACTCCTCCACCGAGTGATGTTAATCTCATCAGTTCAGCATTTGTAAGTCCGATACCTCTAATAGAATCTGGTGTATCTATTCCAAAACAAGATATCGGTAAACCTTTATCTGTTCCTGTGTTAGAAAGTACTGGTGATGCTAAGTTTAGCCAACCTTTCCACATATATCTGAAGAATTTATTTTCTAGATCAGGTCTATCTAATCTTTTAGCTATTGTTGAAGCTACTCGTCGATAAGCTTTTTTTGGTGTCTCATCAGGTAATAAGTAACCTTTAGATATTGTTGCTATTGAAATTTCGTTCATCCATTCTGGATAATCCTTACCTGCTTCCCACGCCGAGGTATCTACTATTGTGCTCATATGTTTTCTTATTGTTTTTTTAAAATGCTGTGGACCAGTCCATTGTACCTTTACTGTAATTTGTAACTCTATTTGCAAAGAAATCAGTCTGCTGTTTTCCTGCTATTACTGCATCAAACCATTTCATAGTCTTTAATGCACCTTTATCAATATCTTCTGATGGAATAAGAGGTGCTAGACCTAAATCTCCCATTTTGGTATTAACTCTATGACGTATAAAGTTTTTTAGGTCTTCTTTAGACAAATTCTCTAAATCTCCTTGCTCAAATACCTTATCTATAAAGCCAAATTCTAAATTAATTGCTGCTGTTGCTGCTTCTCTAATATCTGCTTCTAGTTTATCGGTTTTTAATTCTGGATGCTCTTTCATAAGTGTTCTGAAAAGCCAACAACCTGCGTTACTGTGTAAGGATTCATCTCTTACTGACCATTCTACTATTTGACCTACTCCTTTAAGTAAATTTCTCATCTTAAATGATAACAGTACTGCAAATGAACTAAAAAGATTAACTCCTTCAGTAAATGCTGAGAATATAGCTAATGATACAGCTCTAGAATGCCAATCAGGAGTACCATCATGTGCGTCTCTGACTTTCATTAGGTTTTCAATTTTAGCTAATGTAGCTTCATCTTCTAAGAATTCAGCGAAATCATCTAATCCTAATTCTTCATTTAATAAAGAGTAAGCTTCGGCATGTATAGTTTCAAATGCACCAAAGGTTACACCCATCATAATAACTTCTGGTTTCCGGAACCAACTAGTAACTAAATTAGTCCAGTAATCATTTACTACAGTTTCGGTTTGAGCAAAACCTTTTAGTATTCCACCTATTAAATTCTTTTCATGCGGCTTTAAATTAGACTTCCAATCTGTTACGTCTTGTGCCATAGGTACTTCTGTATGTAACCAATGTGCTTGTTGTTGTTTTAACCAGTAATCAAATGCTTGTGGGTATTCAAATGGCTTATAAACCACTCTTTCATCTTTTAAACTCATATATCTTTATATATTAATAATTAATTTAGACAGGATATCCCCAAGAGCGTAGATTGCTTTCTCTTGAGGATACCATTATAAATATGGCATTATGCAGTATCTAAACGTTCAACACTGAAAAACTTTTTTGCTAACTCTTTATGAGTAGAGGTAACTCCGTTTTCATTAGGAATTAAATCATCCATATCAGCTTGTCCTTCAAATTCTATATGACCGTTATTAGTATCCATTTTTAAGTTATATGTCATACCGTCCATACCGTATCTATTCTTCATAACATGCCATCTTCCTGTTCCTAGTACTTTATCTTCTTTCATTCGTGATAAAGAGAAACACATATCTGCTACCATCATTTTATCGTAACTACCTGCTGCTTTGTCTCCTTCAATAACTGAATCTTTAGCTCCCATTCTATTAACTTGAGAAGGAGTGATAACAGGTATTTTAAATTCTTTAGCTAATCCCTTAGTTGCAATAAACACATCATCAATTTCATCTTTACGTTCGGAGAATTTACCTTTAGAAGGTGCTTTTAAATAGTCAACATAATCTATAACGATTAAATCTGGTTTATGGTCCATATCTATACATTTCTGTATATGTGATTTTACCGTATTAACAGTCGCTCCTTTCGGTGGGTATTCTTTTACAATCAACCTACCTTTAAGTCCGTTAACGTGATCCTGTACTTCTTTTCTATGATCATTAACTTCGTCGATTGAGTACCCAGTTAAGTAGCAATCAAAACGTTTTCCAACATAATCTTCTCCTAATTCTAAAGTATAGTAGTTTACTTTATATCCCATCTTTACAGCATGAGCTGCCATTGCTACACAAGTCCAACTCTTACCACCACCAGGGTTACCAAACACAATAGCTAAATCTCCAGGTCCAAATCCTCCTTGAATACCTTCGTTTAATACAGGCCAAGGAGTTGGTATCGTAGGTCTATAGTCTGTTCTATATCTGGACTCTATATCTTTGTTATATTCGTGACCGATATTTTTATCCATTCCAGCTTTCATAGCTTTCTCTACCATATTACGAATTCCATCAAAATCACCTTCTTTTAAAAGATCTGCAGAACTAAGAATTGCTTGTTTCATTTCCTGATTCTTACAGAACCCTAAGAACTCTTCTTGAACGTATTCTAAATCGTCTTGGGATGCTTGATAAGAGTTTCGTAACTCCTCCTTTAATGCTACCTGTAGTATTTCATTTTCTATCTTCTGTAGCTCTACCTTTAACACATCCATAGTAACAGTTGTGTGGTACTTATCAAAATATGTAGTAATTTGAGTTATTATCCACTTATGTGAATCGGCGTCAAAATATTCTTCTTTTAGTACATCTCTTACGTTGAGTAGAAACTTCTTATCTGTAAGTAGAGATCCTAAAACTTTTAATTGAAATCCTTTGCCGTACTGCTGTAAACTCTTTAGTGTCATATTGTAACCTTTATTTATTTAAATATAATGAAAATCAACGTAAGAAGCAACTAAAAGATGCTTTATCTTAACGTTTTTTTACTCTTTTTTGTAGGTAGTTAAACCTCTGAAATTCTCTAGCCATGCTTCAGTATTTTTAGTAATACCTTCAATGCCGTCTAGCTCTAACATTCGTAAAAAAGCACCTGTTTGTAAGTTACTAACTGGTGATTTAATTACGTCTCTTACGTATTGCTTTTCTTTATCATCTAAGCTTGTTACATGTAGGTCCATTAGTTGAAAGTTTGTTTCGACTCTATCCCATTCCATTATAATCTTAGGAAAGATTTTCTTTACTTTCTTTTCGTCTAATTTTGCTTCACATACATCGTAAACGTACTGTAAAGTAGTACCGGGTTTATCAATTAAATCCGGAAATTCAGATAATATAGTTTTTATACCTAATCCTTTTACTCCTGCTAAGTTATCAGAATTATCTCCTAGTAATGCCTTTACTACATTATAGTTTTCTGGTATTACTTGCAATTCTGCATTTATATTATCTTCTGTAAAGGTTTTCTTTTTCACAGGTGCATAAACTTCTACTGTATCGTCTACTAACTGTAAAAAGTCTTTATCTGAAGATATAATAGTGCATTTCTTAACGTTTGAGTTAGAAGCTAATTTAGCCATATACGCTATTATATCATCTGCTTCTAATTTCTCTAACATCATAGATTGCATAGGTAAACATTCCAAGTAATCCTGTACTCTGTGGAGTTGTCCTATTAGAGCTTCCATCTCTTGCTCTTTAGTATCATAAAGTCCCCAGTGAGTAATCCTGCTTGTAGCTCTTTGAGCTTTGTAGTTTGGATCTACATTTTTTCTGTTAGCAGATCCTCCTTTACCGTCCCATACTATTACCACCCTAGTAGGATCAAAGATCCTCGTTACGTACCCTAATGAGCGAAGGAAGCCCACCAAGCCGCCAACATGGGCGCCTGATGGGTTCATCGCTTTGAGTAGAGAGAAACTACGAATTAACATATTCATAGCATCTACGACCAAGATATGATCGTTTAACTCACGGGGTGGGGTTTCTTTTAAATTGTTGAGTATGTTTTCGTACGCCATTAGTCTAGTAGGTTTGGAGATATTGGTGTTTCTTCTAAATCTCCTTCTTCGATTAAATCAAAGTCTACTGAACCTACTAGTTTTAACCAGTGTTCTTTATGAGCATCTCTATACTTGTCAATTGCTTTTTTATCATCTTCGATAAATCCATGGGACGTCATAACAACTCTTCCTCTTGACTGTACTCCTCCAATATGGTTCTTTTCAATCTGTATATTCGTTCTTTTAGCAAATTCTACTTGAAGACCGTTCTTTACAGCTTTAATTTTTGAAGTACCTGGATTAGTAATATTACCAAAAGTAACTACTAGTGTAGCATCATACCACATAGACATTCCTCCTTTGTTCTGCAACTTAGGTTGACCCATTGGATGCTCTGGTTTCATAGTCCATACCTTATTAATAGCTACTAACGTATTTGTATAAGGTGAATTCTCTTTTCTAGATAACAGAATCTTTTGATTTAAGTTGTTTCCGAATTGAGTAGACATAGCTCCTGCATTCCATTCGTTATTGTTCTTATTAGAACGTACTGATAAGTCACAAGGAATAGATCCAATAGAATCCCAAAAGAAACACATATCATAAGGTAGGTTACCTTTGGCTTGTTCGTCCATTAAATCAGCCATATATACTGCTACTTCTTCAATAGTGTTTAATGAACCCCTATCAGCATAAAGGAAATGTCCTTCATAATCTACAACGTTTCCATTTTCATCTTTAACTTCGTTAAACTTCAAGCCCATCTCTTTAGCATGTTCCCATGACCATTTCATCTCTGAGATTACAAAGACAGGTAGTATGCCCATCTTTTGAGCGTTTACCGCCGCTTCTAATAAAGCTGTTGTCTTACCGGTATCACTATGCCCTCTTAGCAATGTAATATGACCTGTAGGTATGCCGGGTAACGAAGTAATATCTACAAAAGCTTTAGAAAGAGGTATCCATCCTTGCTCTTTAAACTTAACAGATGAGGAGGAGTACCCTTTCTTCTTCTTAAAGTTTCCTAAGTTAAACGATTTCTGTACAGATGCGGTTGCACGTGCTTTTGTTTCTTCTTTCTTTTTTGCCATATCTATTCGTTGAATAAGTCATCAAATTTATTAACTGTGTCTTTGTTGCCAGCCGTAGCTGTTTCCAAAGTAAAGTCAGTTTTTTGTTGACCTAAGCTTTCTGGCAGGGTATTATCATTTCCTCCAGGAGTTGCAGTTGTATTTTCTTCTGCTGATCCAGGATTTAAGTAGTTCTGTAATTGTTTCTTGATAAACTCATAATCATATTGAGTATGTACATCTACAGGGTTTGGTTGTGTCTTTAACCATGAATCTACTAACGTATTGTTATCTGATAATGGTGTTTGTTTTGGTTTAATTCGTACAGTAGTAGTAGGGTAAGGATTACCTTGTTGTTGTTCTACAACTAAATCCCATCCGTTAATTACGTCTGTAAAATCACCTACATCTTCATCTTCAGCTAAAGCTAAAAGAGCTTTGTAGATAGTTACACCGAATCCCCATAATCTAACTCCTTTATCTTCTTCTCCTCTAACTACTACAGGAGCAAATACTCTAGTTTTAGGGTTAATTTTACCTGATAAAGACCAATTGTCTTTGTCATTAGTTTTTCTTAATTCCTTAACAAATTCCTCAATAGGATCTTGTTTACCAAAGTTAGATAAAGCAACCATAGGGTATTTTCCAATCCCATAGTGAAACTTTAACTCCTTAAAAGGAAAAGCAGGGTCATAAGCAGATGGTACAATACGTACTGTCTGTTTCCCTAGTTCCGGTTTCCAAAAAATCTTTGAATAGTCAGTCTTTTCTCCAGTCTGACCGTTGTTGTTTAAGGCATCTAGCTTAGCCTTGATCGCATTTAAATCCATATAACTTATTTTTATTTATTTGTAACTTATTATCAATATACGAAAAATATATTAACTCTCCAACTCTATTATGTTAAAAAGTTTAGTATTTATTCTTCTTAATTCTGGGCCTTTAGTCAGAAGTATGCAGTTTCTAAAATCTGACCAGTTTACTCTATACGAAGTATCTAACTTGCCATCGTTAAGTTCTTTTATTAACGTATTTAAGGCATTTATAGTGTATAGGGTATTAGTTTCTTTCTTTCTGTGTACTAGTATGGTATTATCTAAAAAATTTGATACATTTCCAAAATCTACGTTGTAGGTACAAATGTATTCGTTTTGACTTTTTGAATAAAGTACAAATATTTTACTGTATACTATTTTATATTTCTCCTGTATGGAAGTAAGTACATCATCTAGAGTTTCTTCTGTAGAAAATGTACAAAACAGTTTATTGCTCATATCATCATTATAATAGGTTGCGTCGAGATCGTAATCGAACGTGGGTGCTGTAACTAATTGCATTTTATATAAATATTAAACTGTTTTATAAACCTAAATCTTTACTGTATTTAAATTTTACTGGGTATTTGTTATCTTTTTCTAGTATTTTTTTAATACCTTCTAATGTTTCTTTACCATCTTCCTTACTAAAGTCAAAAAGCAAAGCATCATATGTATAAAGTACCAATTTAGTCTTTTTATCAACTAGGTACCTTAATATATCTTTCAATATAAGAATATTATTTGAGGTTTCCAACGATTGCATCATATAATTCATTAATTTTGCTGGATGCATCTCTTTTAGGTTAGTAGTAAATGGTTTTCCTGATTGAGGATTACATACTATTCCTGTTTCTTTATATACTGACCACATATTATCTATGAATTCCTGTATCAGTACAAAAATTTCTAAGTCTTTATGCTCTTCTGGTATTTTTCCGTATATTGCTTGGAAGTTAATTTGTTTAGCTTCTTTATATTGGTCGTCAGTTATATTTTCTGTACCAAAATAGTGTTTTGCTAGTTGCTTGTGGGCAGATTCGTCAGTAAGTTTGTACCCAATCTGATCGCAAAGTAACCTAAGGTGATAGCCATCGAAATCGAACTCAACAAAATAGTCTTGGGTTGGAACGAAACATTTGCGGTGTTGTTCACTCTTAGGAATAGCAGCGAAATTAACAGAATTAAAAGCATTAGTAGGTCTAGAAGTAGCATTGTATAAATTATAATAGGTTAGTACTTTCTTGTTATATATATTGTATTCAGGTTCTCTTGGATTAAAGTTCTCTACAAAAGAATCGTGTTGTATACCTAATCCACTTTGTTCTATAAGGTAGAATACTGATATTGCTGTATGATTATAGAATTCAAATCCGTCTGGTATATCATACTCTAATACATGTTTAACTTTATTAAATACTTTTTCACAGCTTTCATATAATTTAGATATAGGTATTATCTGATTTATATTGCTGTTAAGTCTATGTTTATTATAAAAGTAGTTTAACGTATTAGTTTCTCTTTCGTACTCTAACCTTTGGTATTTCACCATTGAATAAAGTAGTGCTATATCAATTACTCCAGGTATATTAATATGGTAGAGTAGTTTTTTCTTATCTAAGGTATATACTTTATTGGCTTTACTTAGAATAGCTATAACACGTTTTATATCTACATTTAAACCTTCATCGTGTTTTATAGGGATTATATAACCGTGAGTGCTTTGTAGTAACCTTATATAAATTGCTACAGTGGAAGTTAACTTAGGATGGTAGTTATCATTAGAACTGATTACGTCGACATAACAACCTAACCTAACTAATTTTTCTAATGATTGAAGCTTTGCTTCTTCTTCTACTATATAAAACATTAATATAACCTTTTATATAATATATGAAAAATATTTTAAGCTACAAACTAATAATAGTTATTACTTGAAATATTATTATTGTTCGAAGTATAACTTGTTTCTGAGATGTCACCATCTGGTATATTAAATTCTTGATTATTACCTCCTCCGCTGTAACCTCCTCCAGAACTTGTGTTTGAAGTGGTGTTATTCTCTGCTGCAAGTAGATACGGTATTAACTGTCTATGTGGTTCAGTTGTATGCACTGCTCCTTCCATTGCTCCTTTGGTTGGATGTACGTGATAAAATCCTTTATAATCTTGATTAGAACCTTTAATTTTAAATCTACCTCCAGATGTATATAGGTTAGTTTTAGTCTTTATAGGTACAGGCTTATTAGGTTTAAACCTTGGTTTTGCTTTCCGGATAGGATGCTGTTGCACCGTTGGTGATTGTTTTTTGATAATCCTTACTTGTTCTCTTGGAGGTAGTTCTTCAAACTTGTAACCTTCAACGTCTGATTCTATATCTGCAAATTTACCATAGTCGGTTATGTATTCATCTACATTTGGTACCTCTAATGATAGTTTAAGTATACTTTCTCTATTTCTAGATGCTGCTCCTTTAAAGTTATACCCTTGATTAAATATATCTTTAACAGGTTTTTCTAACACCCAATTTACTTCACCTTGTTTAATATAAAGTAGTGTTTTAGCTAAATCATAATTCTTCTTTAATACTTCAGTTACGTTTCCGTTTCTAGTATCATGTATAAAGTACCTCTTAAAGTACCCTGTTTTATAGTTTTGGGGTGTAGGGAAAGTATTTTCTGCAGTAAATGTGCTTCCTTCTCCTACAAACTCCTCATCGTGCTCATGATCGGGTACCTTTTCTATTTCTTCAGAAGATTCAGTAGGACCTGTTCCTGTAAATGTCTTTCCTTGGGGTGTTTCGTAATAAGGTCCCTCATAAGGTGCTCCCGATGAAGCAAGTGTGAATTGCCCTAGAAGTGCAAATAATCCTTTAAGTACTTTAAACGCTGGTAGCCACATATTATGCTGTATAAGTTTTTATTTTTCCTGCTGTTGCTAATCGTTTTGCTTCAGCTAATTCTGCATTTCCTTCACTTCCTCGACCCCATGAGAAGTGGAAATGTACACCAGTTGCTTTTACTGTCATTCTTTTATATTCATCTTTAAATCTAATTGAACTGGAAGAAGAACCTGCTGCAAACCCTTGTATTATAGCTAGTACTTTTTTGTAGTTACTAACTGAATACGGTACTATTGTAAAGTCTAAAGCTCTTCCGCTTTTATGTCTACTGGTATATTCTGTAATATTCTGGTGGAACTTGTCATTTCCTGAGGTAAATCTTAATTTGATTCCAGGTGCTTCTGATTTAACTGTATTAATTAAAGCAGTTCCTATTTTTAAAGTATCAGAAGTTATATCTCCTCCGTTAGCTAATTCTGTTCCTTTTTCAGAGAAGCCAGCTGATTTAATTACTGCTCTTAATTTATCTGCATTTGGTGTATCACCGGTAAATTCTGTTACTACTGGATCATTATATCCCTCTGGTTCTGGTTGTTCGGTCAAATCTACTAAAGTTGAAATATCTGGGACTATTCCTGATATTGGCAACATAAACATATTAGTTTTTAAATCCACATACCACTTATTATCTGATCCTATTTTATGTGAAACTCCGGTAATAACAAATCCGACTCTTTCTCTATACCTTTGTGGAAGTATTTCTTCAGTAATGGTAAATGCCTCACCTATTTTTAATCCAGCGATACCTTGCATTGTTAGGCTCATTTCAATAGGGAGTAATATATTAGTAGGTTCAGGTTTCTTTTTCAGTCTGCTTTTAAGTTGAAACATTTTTAAACAAAACTGCATTGCCTCTCTATGCGAAGTATATATGGATGCAAAGTTACTGTTATCATTAGTTTTCACTGTTCCGTAACTATAGTATGCTTTTGCTATCTCAATCTTATTCTTTTGCCGTGTTTCTGCATTCCTTAAACTATCTTTAGGAAATTCTTTTTTATCTTTTTCTTCTTCAGATTCTTTTGCATTATTCCACCTATCGACTGCTCCGTTATTGAACTGTACTAAGTTATCCTGACCTTTTAACTTAGAACCCCCTGCTGATGCTGCAATTGCTAGCATTGATGCCATATTACCTGAGATTTTGCTTGATAAACTATAAGATGTTACCATTGATCCTAATCCCATAATATCTATTAATGGTAATTTATCTTTATGACTAATTGGGTTGTATAGATTCCTATCTACTACCATCCATTCGTCTTTTGCTTTGTTTAAATGTAAATCTAAACTATTAACTCCTCCTAAATTAGTACTTACGTCTCTTAGCACAGTTTTAACTAATTGGAAGATAGACGTCTCTATATCACTATCTTTTACTTTTTTTACTGCTGCACGCTGTAAGCTTTGCAGGTACGCTAAGTTTATTAATATATTTAGAGGTGCTTTAGCTTTAAGGTCTTTTGAATCTTTTAGTTCTTTCGGTATTTTAGCGTTAGCTTTGTATCCATATCCGGTAAAAGATTTTACATCAGGCATTTGTCCTCCTTCAAACTTTGTATTCCCTGATTTGTAAGGGATTCCACATATGTAAGGGTCTGCTGAAACATGCCCAGGGAATGTTATGTACTCTTGTGCGTCTATATTTAAATCAAACCTTGTTTTGTCTGCTCCAGATTTTTCTTTTGATAGTACTTGAGTATTTAGTATGTAGAGTAAGTCTCTTATAGTAATAAAGTATTGATAATCCGTACTACTGTCTTCGCTGCTATCTGCTGCTTGGGATAAACCGGACTTATATACTTTTATATTATTATCTTTAGGGTATAGTTTTTTTAAGTATTCGTCTAATTTAGAAGTGTTAGTTAAAGCTTTAAATATTTCTAACAGGAGATCATTATCATCTTTCTTTGCTTTTCCTGATGATCCTTCTGCGTATTTTCTATGTCCGTTCTTTTCATCGTACCCTGTATAGTATGTTGATTTAACCGATTCTATAACTTCACCTTTACTCATAAGTTTAATAGAACAATCATAACTACCATCTGTTCCATAGTCCCAACTAAAATTAATAACTTTACCGATCATTGCATCGTAGTTATTTCCAGAATCTTTCTTTTTCTTTTTTATCTCCGCTGTTAGTTCCGGTAGTGTTTTTGTAGCTTTTAAAAAATCTTTGGTTACCGATCCAACTCCGGTTTCCATTTGACCCATATAATTAAGATACACACTATTCCCCCATTCAAGCAACATTGTAAACCCAGGTTTAAAATACAGTTTTTCTATTATATCTAATTGTTCAATAGACCATGCTTTTATCTTTACTTCTGCTTCTCTAAGTGTTCCGTATTGACTTTTAGATCTTATTGAAAAGTCCGTAATACCCATCATAGGTACGTACCCTCCAATTTCACTAAACTCGTATGAACTTCTAGTAGGTACTTCTGTAGCTCTGCTTACATCAAATCCGGTTTTTCTATATTCCTGTAATTTTCCGTTAGTTACTTTGTTATAAACTGTACCTCCAGACAGAATATTCTGTGATGCTAGTATACTACTTTTATTATCCTCGAGGTTATAAAATGTTTCTAATTCGGTTTTATAAGATGGACTTTTTTGTGCAGCTATTATACTTTTCATATAATCTTCTGTAGAGTCGTCCAAACCATTGACTCCTGAAATCATCCTTATATAAGAACTATCGTTATTAATAAAGGTTGTTCTTAATACATCTTGTCTTTCGTTCTCATCAGTTAACAGCATTTTGCGGTACTTAAGCTGATAGGATACGTTCTCGTCTAATGGTACGCCGAATGTTTTTGCCATTACCTATTGTTATTAAGTTCTCTGTACTCGTCTTTAATAGCTTGTATGTCGGAAGGAATTCTTAATTGTTTACCGGGCTCAACTACTAGTGAATCTCTTTTACTATTATTAACAGAAGCTATAACCCACCATAACTGTGGATCTTTATAGTACTCCAATGCTAATGTATCATACCTATCTCCTGCTGTTGATATTACATATATATCATTAAAAGACGGTTTTATTATTGGGAATATTACATTTCTCCTGTACCTAATACCGTTTTTAGATTGTTTTAATAGTATGTCTTTATACCTGTTCATCCTCTTTATTTGCTGTTACTACTACTTCATCTAACTCAACTTCTGGTTTTGTTAATCTATTTTTTCTCCCAATAAACTTATTTCCAAATTGGGGCGCTACTGTATGTATAGGTGTGAATGTTATACTGACGTCTAATATAGTAGGTACTTCAGGTATACCCTCTATTCCTTTATCTAAGTCAGTTAACCGTTCAAAACTACCAGAATCATCTGTACCGTATGCTGAGGTTTGCCAGGTGTAATCTGTACTCCAGTCAAAGGATACTTGTTCTACAATACCTGGTTCCTGTATTAAGTAATCCCCTACTGTAACCGCTGCAAAGTTACCTCTCATGAAATTATTTGCTGTGTAAGTAGGTGCTGTTGCTCCTGCTAATAAATTTAGCTTAGCATATAAAGGTTTTAATTCATCTACTGAACTAGCTGCTACTTTAAATCCAAAAGTAATTCCTCTGTTAAAGCCTTGATAGTTGCGGAAGTCTTCTGCTCTACCTAGATACTTAAAAGACCCCCAAGTTCCTGTGTAAGCGTCATTGAAACTGGTTAAATACGCTCTAAAAGGTAAAATTGTTACATCGGGTAAAGCATCACGTGAGTTTTGTGGTGTAATTATCTTAAAATTAAATTCAATTAAATCTTTAAAAGCTTCTTTTGTTTTTTCTTCTATTGCTCCTGTATCTAATGCGTCTACTATTCCTATAGATCCTCTTTTTGGAAATTTAGCAGTAATCCTATCTTTTGGTTTTAATTTATAAGTCTCACCGTTTTTATCTTTTGGGGATTCTACTTCAGTAGGATTTAAGCTTATTTGTTCGAATCCTTGAGCAACTCTAGTATATAGACCTTCTGCTCTTGTATTTTGAATTAATTCTGTTGCTTTAAATCCTACAGGTTCATTTCCGACTCCTGATGCGTAGTATTCTTTGTCTAAATCTTCTGGTTTTGCAGGAGTATTGTTAGTTAATGCATCTTGTCTTCTTTGCTTTCTCGTTCTTTTAGCATCTTCCAGTGTTGTTCTTCCTGCATCTGTGATAGATAAATTAGCTGTGGTTGTACCGAAATCATCAAACTTAGTTAGAAGAGCTCCTCGTTCTTCTTGTCTCTCGTCTCCTTCAATCTTAGTATTAATTAATTCTCCGTTTAGTGAAGCTCTATGCCCTTGTACTTTAGGTAAGTAACCTCGTTTACCCATAAATCCTTCGACAAAGTGAGTACCTGTTCCGTTTACTGGAACTTGTGCAACCATCGATGCAATTGCTTTTGCTGATGACCATCCTCCTGAAAGGACTTTACCTATAAAGGATCTACCTTTTGATTTTGACTGTATGCTTTTTTCAACTACACTTAATGCTGTTTGATTTGCTATATGTTTTAGACCCGGTCCAGTAGTTAGTAGCGATGTGATTCTCTTTAAATCATCGGTTCTACGAGTTACTTCCATAGCAAGACTGTTAGCACCGGGTGGGTCATTTATATCCTTTGTTATTAAAGGAGATTCTGCACCAAAGTCCCCATACTTAAGGTCTCTTAAGTTAGTTTGTAGGTCTATTAACGGCATACTCTACTGTGATTTATGAAGTTAAATCCTGTGCTCTCTGATCGATTCCTACTTCCGGAAGATTATCTAAATAGTTATTAGCAGGTTTTTTACCTTTTAAACTTAATGTAGTTTGTGCTGCTAAAATATCTGGATCGTCTGTTATTGATGACTTATAGTGCAAAGTAGATGTTGTTTTAGCCGCATCTCTTTGAGCAGGAGTCTGTCCTTTTAATCCGTGTACTGAATCTTTTAAATTTTTTAATATTGACATTATTATAGTGTTTAGTGTTATTATAAATAGTTTATTATGTACTTAGTTTAGAACTTAATACTAAAGCTTCGCCAACTTTACTTCCATCAAGGTAAACATTACCTCCAGATTTGACTAAACTAATTAATTCTTCTAAAAGTTTTTCTACATTTCCTCCTAGTTTTGTTCCACCAGCCATAGTTATTGTATCCTTAGGATTAGATTTAATTGTGAAATCATCTACCTCCATAGTATTTGCTGAACGTGATTTAGCTTGTGAGATATCTCTAGCGGCAAGTCCAGCATCTATTGCTACGGATGCTGCTGTCCCTAGACCAGGTAAAAGACTAGCTCCACCAGATGCTAACTCTAGTGCTGCTCCTGCGAAATCACCTTTTGCTGCTCTACTTATAGCAAATCCGACTCCAGCTAATAAACCAATAACTGGTATTTTTTTAAGTAGTGATTTCCCAACTGCTTTTGCTCCTATTTTACTAGCTGACTTAACTATAGAACCTGTACCTGCTTTTACTGCTGATTTAGCTGCTGCTCCGTAAACCATTTTACCAGTTGCTTTCATTACAGCCCCTCCTCCTTTAGCTCCTGCTTTTGCTGCCTTAGCAGCAGTACCGCCGCCTTTCAGAACATTCATAACAGATTTTGCTCCAGAGGTTAATGTTTTAAATGTTTTTGCAAGAGCTCTAAATTTCCCAAACATAGACAAACCTCCTATAGCTGTTAAGGAAATAACAATTGCTTGGGCGTTCTCTTTAATAAATTTAAATATAGGGTCTATATAATCATCGAAAGCTGTAGCAAAAACAGTCATAGCGTTTGCCATGTCTGATGATGCTTTAGCCATCTTTTCTTGTATAGATTTGTTTTCTTGCTGTCTTATTAACTCTTTTCCTCCAGATACTGCTCTTATTTTTGCTAATGCTGCTTCTCTCTCGGTTTCATCTTTTATAGCGAGTGCTGTAGCAATTTTGGCTTTTAATTGAGTAGTCATATCTTTACCTTTGTCCACTCCTAGATTTTTTAATGCTTTCTCTTTTACTAAAGAGTCTGCTAATTCTTCTCTAGTCATACCCATAGCTTTTGCTAAGGCTTGTTGCTGGTATACGTTCATTTCTGAGAAGTCTCCTGCTTCCTTTGTAATCCTAGCTATTTCTGCTGCTACTTCTGCTTGGTTACCGTTCATAGAAGCTAATCTTAACTTATCAAGCCTTAAGTCTTTACCGAGAAGTAATTCTGCTTCCATTTCATTAGCAATAGAAGATTCAAAATCTAAATTATTTTCACTAATTTTACTTACTTGAGCTAATGTTAATCCTAACTTCCTGGCATTAAATGCTGCTTTTGCCATTCCACCTGGGAATTTGCCGATGGTTAATGCTGTAGCACTTCCTGCTTCGGAAATATCCTTCATTACCTGTTGGTACTTAATTCCAGTTTTATTATTTACATTCATTGCCTGAACCTGGGCAACTATTGCTTCATTTTGTTGAGTAACGCTTTTTCCAGTTGCAGATGCTAAAAAAGTAAGCTTAGTAGCTTCTTCTGTGGATAACCCTAACCTCTGTTGCATTGTAGCAAATGCAATAGCGTTTTCTTTATTAAATTTTACTGAGGCACCAAGGGCAGAGACTGTTGATTGTTGGTATTCTAATAGCTCTTCTACTTTAAAATTACTCGGTATACCAACTTTAACAATTTCGTTATTTAGAGCTTGTGCTTCTGCACGGGATATATTAAGATTTCTAGCAAAATCTGTAACTCTTTGTTGACCGATTTTAAATCCGTCTATAATTTTTGAAATACCAAATGCTGCTGCTGCTTTACCGCCAACCGAAATTAATTCTTTAGCTCCTGCTACTAACCCTTTAGTTCCTCCTCCTGCATCTCTGGCTGCTTTTGCTGCTTTTGCAAATTCCGGTAAAACTTTATTTAGGCCTGGTATTTGTTTGGTGAATTCAGACATATTATCAAAGAACGAAACTGATTTATCTATATTCTGTAGTTCTTTGCTTAGCCCTTTAGTTGCGTCTACTTGAGCTTGTATTGATATAACTGCTTCACCTTGTAACTCTACTATTCCTTTTAATCTTTCCCTTTCTTCCCCAGTTGCTGCTGCTGCTTTTAAAGTTAATCTTTTTTGTTGAGTCTTTAATGCTACTATATTTTTTTCTGCTTTGGCAACCATTGTTGCCATTTTCTTCGTAGCATTACGGTCTTTTAAGTCAGCTGCTGTAAAGCTTCTGAGCTTGCCGGCCATATCGATAGCGTCTTTGAAGTTAACCTTCATACCTGCAGCGTTATCTTCGGTACTCTTTGTAAGCTTCTTTGTAGAGTCGTTGATAAGTTTAGAGATATCATTCAAACTCTCAAATATACCTTGAGATTCGTCCCTAAGCGTATCTAAATCAGGTGGTGTAAATTTAGGTTGTTGTTTTTGTTCGTCAGCCATACTGTAATGTTATATAATATAAATAGCAAAAGCTTCTTTAATTCGAAGCTTTTGTTGAGTATCCTGGCTTTATAGCTGGTCCTACTGTTCTATTCTTCTTTGGTGGTGGTGGTTCGCTTGCTTCATTTTGCTTTTTCATAAACTCTTCTATCTTTCTAAAAGTGAAAAGTCTTAACCAAATGGGCATATTATAAACGGTTCCCCAATCATAACCACCGTTACCAAAGTATACTATCTCATGTATTTGAGAAAATAATCCTATTCTATATTCCGGAGTCAGGCCAAAAAAAGTTAAGATTAATAGGAATGTCGACGTCCTCCTCACCGCCGGCCTGATTCCTAACTTCAGCCTTCATAATAATGTCTGGTTGTACTTCTTGGTATTCTGCTCTTAACGCTCTAGCATCTCTTGCTAAAAGGTAGTTGTCTACAAATTCTCTTATATCTTTTACTTCTCTAGAACCATTCACTGAGGTTATCATTCTTTTTAACCTTGTAGTTGATTCAGGTGAAGTTCCTTTGTGTATCTTTTTTAATCCTGCGATTTCACTTTCAATATTAAACTCATCACCGTGAGTAAGTAATTTATATGTTACAGTATTGTCTGTAGAAGGTAATTTAAATGTAAATTCATTAGCTCTTTCTGTTACTTTATCTTCATCTATATACTTTAACTCTAAAGTTGATAAATCTACTGTTTGTTCTATACCATCATACATAAATTCATAATCCTTTCCGTAAGAAAGAACTCTAGCAGCAAACATTAAAGCATTTTTATCTCCTATTAATATATCTTTATAGTTGATAGTCTTATCTACGATTAAAGCTTTCATTAATTTATCAATAACTGTACCGCTTCTAATATAGTTTTGATTTGTTAGTAGATCTTCTTCTTTAGCGGTCATATACTTCATCTCTATCATACCGCTTGATAAAGGTGAATCTTTAGGATAAAGTAAACCTTTGGAAGGTAGTTCTACCATTTCAGTGGGTAGTGAAAATTTTGATTCCATAAATTTTATTTAGTTATAACTTGTTTATACTAATAAAT
>ERZ1039804.695-NODE-695-length-20958-cov-20.794431_pt1 | contig 20958 bp, 20 predicted proteins | sample MGYA00383089_ERZ1039804 | MGnify/ENA primary metagenome ERZ1039804 (study PRJEB29581, sample SAMEA5548359) | metagenome | biome: marine; feature: coastal; material: water | depth 1 m | study: Short-term variability in the microbial, nano- and picoplankton...
CTCCTGAAAAATTCGCCGAACTGGCAAGTCAAAATTTCAACCGAATCCCCGTCACTCGAAAAGTGCTGGCAGACTTTGAGACGCCGCTTAGCGTCTATCTTAAACTCGCTTATGGTGCCAACTCTTATTTATTTGAGTCAGTTCAGGGTGGTGAGAAATGGGGTCGCTATTCATTAATAGGCCTGCAAACTTCTACGGTATTGCGTGTTTATGGTCAGCAGTTAGAAATCATTAAAGATGGCAAGCCTATGGTCAATCGTCATACGGACGATCCCATGGCAGAAGTTGAGCGTTTTAGGCAGCTGTTTAGCATGCCCGACCTTCCCGATCTTCCCCGATTTACAGGCGGCCTTGTAGGCTATTTTGGCTATGACACGGTACGCTATGTTGAGCCAAGGTTAGCCAAATCTCAGCCTAAGGACGAGCTGGGAACGCCAGATATTTTATTGATGGCCTCAGATGAGGTAGCTATTTTTGATAACTTATCAGGCACGCTAATGCTTGTGGTTCATGTGGATGCCGGTGAGCCAGACGGACTTGCAAAGGCCAATGCACGACTTGATGAATTACAGCAAAAATTAGCCGAGCCAGCCCCCAAAATAGAAGAGTCTGAGCAACAGCTGCAAGAGCTGAGTGAGGACGCCTTTAAATCCAGTTTTGGGCAAGAACAGTTCTTAGAGTCAGTGGATAAAATTAAAGACTATATTATGGCCGGTGATGCTATGCAGGTTGTGCCATCACAGCGCCTATCTGCTCCATTCAAAGCAGCACCATTGAATTTATACCGAGCGCTTCGCCGACTCAACCCCTCCCCTTATATGTACTTCCTGGATTTAGATGATTTCCATATTGTGGGTTCATCGCCAGAGGTACTTGCTCGATTAGAGGATGGTCAGGTCACAGTGCGCCCAATCGCGGGTACAAGGCGACGGGGCAAGTCAGAGGAAGAAGATTTGGCGCTTGAGCAGAATATGCTAGACGACCCTAAAGAAATTGCTGAGCATCTTATGTTAATTGATTTGGGGCGTAATGATGTTGGCCGAATTAGCAAGCCAGGTACGGTAGAAGTGACAGAGAAAATGGTGGTCGAGCGCTATTCTCATGTGATGCATATAACCTCCAATGTGATTGGAGAAGTGACCGACAATATGCCGCCAATTGATGTGCTAAAGGCAACCTTACCAGCGGGCACTTTAAGTGGTGCACCAAAGATTCGTGCTATGGAAATTATTGATGAGGTTGAACCAGTAAAGCGCGGTGTTTATGGCGGTGCTGTTGGCTATATTGGCTGGAATGGCAATATGGATACCGCTATTGCCATTCGAACTGCAGTTATCAAAGATGATGTGCTACATGTTCAGGCGGGAGCCGGTGTGGTTGCTGATTCAATACCCGAATTAGAGTGGAAAGAAACTATGAACAAGGCGCGCGCCATTATGCGAGCTGCAGCTATGGTATGCACTGGAGTAGACAAATGATTTTAATGGTCGATAACTATGACTCATTTACCTACAATGTGGTGCAATATTTGGCGGAGTTAAAAGCTGATGTTCAGGTTCATCGCAATGATCAAATAACCCTTGCAGAGATAGAGGCGCTAGCACCGGAAAAGATCGTTATTTCTCCAGGGCCCTGCACGCCAAACGAAGCAGGCATATCAGTTGAAGCAATTAAGCATTTTGCAGGCAAGATACCTATTTTGGGTATCTGTTTGGGTCATCAAAGTATTGGTCAGGCCTTTGGGGGTGAGATTGTTCGCGCCAAGCAGGTAATGCATGGCAAAACGTCGATGATCCAGCATAAAAATAGCGGTGTTTTTTCCGGATTAACTAATCCATTTGAAGCCACCCGCTATCATTCTTTAGTGATTAACCAGAATTCTCTGCCTGCCTGCTTAGAAGTGACAGCCTGGACTCAGAATGATGATGGTACCCTAGACGAGATTATGGGTGTTCGGCATAAAGAATTGGCCGTTGAGGGAGTGCAGTTTCACCCTGAATCGATTCTTACTCAGCATGGCCATGACCTGCTAAATAACTTTCTTAAGGGCTAAGTTGTGGAAATTACCCAAGCATTAGAAAAAGTCGTCAACAGTGAAAACTTAACATCTGAAGCGATGCGAGACGTGATGCGACAGATTATGACTGGCAACGCAACTCAATCGCAGATCGGTGCTTTTCTTGTGGCTCTGCGCATGAAAGGTGAAAGCATTGACGAAATTGCCGGCGCAGTAGAAGTGATGCGTGAACTGGCAACTGGTGTCGAAGTCAGCGGCGAGCATCTGGTAGATATTGTGGGCACCGGCGGTGATGAATCAAATTTATTTAATGTTTCAACGGCATCTAGTTTTGTTGTTGCCGCCGCTGGAGGAAGGGTTGCCAAGCATGGTAACCGTTCAGTGAGCAGCAGCAGTGGCGCCGCAGACCTATTGGAGGCTGCGGGCGTCAATCTAAGCTTAACTCCAGATCAGGTCGCACGCTGCGTTGACCAGTTAGGCGTAGGCTTTATGTTTGCGCCAGCACATCATAGCGCCATGAAGCATGCCATAGGGCCGCGTAAAGAGCTTGGCTTACGAACCATATTTAATATTCTTGGGCCTATGACTAATCCCGCCGGTGTTGGGCAGCAACTAATTGGTGTCTATGACCCTGCGCTTTGCCGACCTATGGCAGAAGTATTAGGAAGGTTAGGCGCTGAGCATATTATGGTGGTGAATTCTGCCGATGGTTTAGATGAAATCAGCATTGCGGATGAAACTTCGGTAGCGGAATTTTGCTGTGGCAAGCTAACCGAATATACCATTAGGCCTGAAGACTTTTTTGAGCGTCGACAAAGCCTTGATGGACTATCGGTCAATGATGCCAAGCAATCGCTGGCGATTATTTCTGATGCTTTAGGCAAGCAGCAGGCTGAGCATGCCGAAAAAGCTGCAGACCTGATTGCAATTAACGCAGGGGCGGCGCTCTATGTTGCGGGTTGTGCCGCAGATCTAAAACAGGGCGTAGCTATGGCGCAGGATGCTATAGTATCTGGATTGGCTGGCGCTAAAATTAAAGATTTTGCAGCCTTTACTCAAGCACAATCTGACGGCTAAGTATTTTTAAGAGAACAATATGACGATTGAAACACCCACAGTACTAAAAAAAATCTTAGCGCGAAAAGCCGAAGAAATTGCAGAGCGTAAGGAAAAAGTGAGTCTTGAGCAGCTAAAGCAGGCGATACAGGTGGCTTCAGCGCCTCGAGGTTTTGCTAAAGCGTTGCAGGAAAAAATAGCTGCAGGTGAATCTGCGGTTATTGCTGAAATCAAAAAGGCTTCTCCCAGTAAAGGGGTTATTCGCGAAGATTTCGACCCAGTGTCTATTGCCCAGAGTTATGAGCTAGGCGGTGCGGCCTGTCTGTCGGTGTTAACCGATGTTGATTTTTTTCAGGGAGCAGACCAATATCTAATAGATGCACGCGCTGCCTGCGCTCTACCGGTGATTAGAAAGGATTTTATTGTCGATGAATATCAGTTGTATGAAGCGCGAGCTATGGGCGCAGACTGCGTACTATTAATTGTTTCAGCACTTCAGGTGTCAGAATTAAAATCATTGCATGCCAGGGCGCTTGAGTTGGGTTTGGATGTATTGGTTGAGGTACATGATCGGCCTGAGCTCGATATTGCGCTCACTATTGAAAACCCATTGATTGGTATTAATAACCGAAACCTCCATACTTTTGAAGTTTCACTAAATAATACCTTTGATTTGCTTGGTCAAATTCCTGCAGAGAGAGTGGTTATTACGGAAAGCGGTATTCATAGCAGCCAAGATGTTAAAGCTATGAAAGAAAAAGACGTGCATGGATTTCTGGTTGGTGAAGCATTCATGCGCAGTGAAAATCCTGGTCAGCAGCTTAAGTCATTTTTTAGCTAGTCCTCTGAAATTTGGTTTACCGTTTCTAATTGATTCAAGACCGTCCTTATAAATAATGATTTTTTTGCCGCGCAGCGAAATATAATTTGCCTCATCAAACTGCTTCAGAACCCTACCTACCATTTCTCTTGAGCAGCCAATCAGTTTGGCTATTTCCTGTCGCGTGCTATGAATTACAGTGAAGTTTGCCATAGCTTGAGCATCGGGTTGCTGGCATAGATTGATGAGAGCACCAGCAACACGACCACTGACATCTAAAAACGCTAAGTCGCGTACTTTAGACGATGTGCTGGCCAGTTGCTTAGCGAGCTGCCTTGCAACAGCAAACAGCAGCTCTGGGTGTTTCTCACTGAGCCGAAGAAATTTTTTATAGCTTAGCTCGCCCATTTCACAGTTAGTTTTGGCGCGAATACGCGCGCTTCTTGGAGTGGTTTCAAATAAGCCCATCTCCCCAACAAAATCTCCCGGGTTCAAATAGGCTAGGATGATTTCTCTGCCATCGCTATCTTCGGCTGCCACAGCGACAGAGCCGCTTAAAATATAGAAAAGTGATTCACTGTAATCACCTAAATGGATAATGGTTTTTTTTGCCTTATATTTACGTATGCGGCTATTCTCTAAAAATATTTCCAAGTGCCTTAAGCAGAAATCCGATTGTATTCTGGTCAAAGTAAACCCCTGATGCCTGTGTTTTTCGAAAAGTGGACGGATCGCAGCCAGATTAATGGCTTTGATACAGTGAAATACTAGTAAACAATAGGGTTTATTGCGCGTCGGAAATGCTAAAATATCTCTCTACAAAAAAGCGAGTTGTTATTGAGAGGTTGAGCGAATGAAAGCAGTAGTTAAATGGGTAGATGGCGTTATGTTTCTGGGCGAGTCAGGAAGTGGACATTCTTTAGTTATGGATGGCGCGCCAGAGCAGGGCGGAAGGAATATGGGCGTTCGCCCAATGGAGATGATTCTTTTGGGATTAGGCGGCTGCGCGTCTTACGATGTCATAGCTATGCTGAAAAAAGGACGCCAACAGATTATAGACTGCAGGGCGGAGGTTGAAGCCGAGCGGGTTGACGCTGTGCCAGCGGTATTTAGTAAAATACATATTAATTTTGTGGTGACTGGAACTGATCTAAAGGAAAACCAAGTCAAGCGGGCGGTTGATCTGTCTGCAGAGAAATATTGTTCAGCCTCAATTATGTTGAGTGCGGCGGGTGTTGAAGTAACGCATAGTTACGAGATTGTTTAGTCGATAAAAAAAAGATAAAAAAAAGGGAGCCAGGGGTTGGCTCCCGATAAAATTCTTTGGATTAATCGCAAAGAGGGGTTTGGGTAGATAGTTGCTGAGGGACAGCTAACTCTCTATGGCGGGCACTTTAGTGTTCTGTATGCTATTAATCCAATGCATTTAATGCATATAAGCCATTACATTTTGTTATGACTTTGTTGGAGATAAAAAAAAGGACCCTGGGAGGGTCCTAAAAAAATCCTTAAGCAAGGATTAAGAGGGGTTTGGTTTCAAGGAAATTCAAAGTCAAACTTTGTAAACTTCACTTGCTAGTTTCTCGCTAAAAGTCAGCGCTAAACTGTTAATCTCTAAAGCTCATCATTCATTGCTTTATGGTTGCTACTATAAGGTGAAACATGCCATACTTCTAATGCATTGTTTGCATTAACATTATGCACATAGGTAATGACTTAGGGGAGAGCAGGTGAACTTACAAAGACTATCTCGGTTGGATTTAAATTTACTGGTTTCATTGCAGGCACTTCTAGAAGAAAAAAGTGTTACCAAAGCCGCTGAGCGACTATTTATTACCCAGCCCGCTATGAGTCGGGTGTTGCAGCGTTTACGCGATCAGCTAGATGATCCCTTATTTACTCGAACGGGCAATGAGCTGGTGCCTACGCCCAGAGCGAGAGAGCTCGAAATTAGACTGCCTAGTTTGCTAGATACAATTTTAGAAATGGTTAGTGAGGGTGAGTTTGACCCCTCAACATTTGTCGGTGAAATTACGGTTGCCGTTCCTGAATTTGTTGCTATTTCCCTTATTTCCGAATTAACCAAGGTATTCACCGAACAGGCACCAGGTTTGATTCTTTCTATATCCAGCGAAACAGAATCTGTAGAAGGTGAGTTAGCTGAGGGCGTATTAGATTTTGCTATTGATGTAGAAAGAGGCGTCAGTGAAGATATCTCCTCCAAAAGGTTGGCAATTTTCACCCCCTCTATTTGGATGAGAGAGGGCCATCCGCTAGCTAATAACTCTGAGGTTACCTTAGAAGAAATTTTAGAATACCCCTTTGTGCAGTATTACCTACTCATTTATAAGCGAGTCAGTGCTCGCACTGATGCCCGATTTGATAAGGCACTCAGAGACTTAGGTAGAAAGCGCAAAAAAGCCCTAGTGACGAACCAATTAATGACCGCTATGGAAACAGTTTGCGGGTCTGACTGCCTGATGGTTGCAGCCAAATATGGTAATGCTATGGATCGAGAGATGTACAGAATAGTGCGCAAGCGTTACCCATCGGGTCTGCCGCATGTGGGCACTATTCCAATGGTCTTGTTGCAGCATAATCGAACCGCAAGCTCATCTATTCATAGTTGGGTCGCCAATCAAATAGTGGATCTTATTAATAGCTGGCAGCGAGATCTCGATGCAGATAGAGAGAGTATTTTGCAATCTGATTAAGGGTTTGACGGGTTATATCTTGTAGCTACTTTTTGTCATAGCTGAAGAAACCCATGTCATAAGTTTTAGCACGGGCTTAGGGAAGCGATGCCCGCCAGCCTCTAATGCAGATTCTGCGTGTCTGGCCTCATCCTCGAGCATCTGCTCGACTATAAGGCGACTTTTCTTATCTTCAGTAGGAAGTTCATCAAGATGCTTTTCTAAATGCTGGCAGACTTGATCTTCGGTGGCGGCAACAAATCCTAGACTCAGTTTATCGCTAATTAGGCCGGCACCGGCACCCATAGCGAATGACATCCCATACCAAAGCGGATTGAGTGCACTGGTTTTGCCGCCGAGCTGTTTAATACGTTGTTCACACCAGGCTAAATGATCAATTTCTTCATCAGCGGCTTCGCGCATTTTGTCACCCACTTCTGGGAGCTTGGCGGTGAGGGCTTGCCCCTGATAAAGCGCCTGTGCGCAAACTTCGCCGGCATGATTGACGCGCATCAGACCAATGGCATGTTGTCGTTGCTCTTCCGTTAATTCGGGTTCATCAGCCTCTGCTGAGGGTGAATTGCGGTGTGGCACAGGAGCGTCGCTTAGCGATGTTCTAAGTGCAGCGTCTAACTGGCCAATAAGGCGATCAATGGATGAAAGTTGTCGTTGTCCCATAATACTATTCTACTTAACTCTTGCTAGCGGATACAAATTTCTTCGCCAAAAATACAGGAATCATAGCTATTGCGAAAAATCCCATAACCAGTATTTCGGCCACCAAGATGTATACTGGCCAGGGCCCAAAAAAGTCCAATACTGAGGGATTTATTGGTTTTTCTATCAGGTAAAAATAGTTGGCATTCAAAAAAAAGTTAATAGGTAAAAGTACAACAACGTAGAGATTAAGCCAGCCAAAGGTTTTTACAATGCCAATGGCTGTGGGATACAGCGCAAAGCAAACCATATAATGAATCATTAAAAGAACCAAGCCTACATGGGTAATCCAGTATTTGAAAAATTCATAGGCGGGATAGTCGAAATAAAGATCAGGCGTTACTATGGCTTGAAAGGTTCCCGCCATCACTAGAAAATAAATGGGCTCAAAGTATTTGTGATTAGGATTCCAGAGGACAAAAGGAGCTAGCAAAGCAAACAGATTGCAGAGTGAAAGCGGCAAGTCATCGGCAATAGTAAAGCGTCCAAAGATAAGCTCAAAAATGGTGAAAACCACAATTGAAAGCGCCAAAATCACAGTTAAGCAGCGGCCTATCACAAGGTTCTGGTTAGGGCTTAACTTTTTGCTGGCAACCAGTACCAATGCCAGCAATAGCGCAGAGACAAACAGGACTGATAAATGACTATTGCCATAGGCAACAAACGATATATCATTTCGAAAAAAAGGCAAATCAGTCATTTTTTAACAACTATCGAGTAGGTTAGTTTTGCTCTCTTTCGATTGCCCGCCACGCAATATCATCGCGATAAAACATCCCGTTCCAGCTGATTTTAGCCGCCAGTTTGTAAGCTTGAGCTTGAGCATCGGAAACAGTATCACCTAGCGCAGTAACACAGAGAACACGTCCACCATGAGTGCAGATATTGCCCTCAATCTTGGATGTTCCTGCATGAAACACTTTTTCAGATACATTAGCTGAGGCGCTATTGCCATCTAGCTGGGGTAAGCCAGAGATTACATCGCCTTTGTTGTAGCTAGCGGGATAGCCTCCCGCTGCCAGCACAACGCCCACAGAAGGCTTTTGATTCCAGCAGGTTTCCTGTGTATTCAGCGTGCCATCAATAGCAGCTAAACAGTGTTCCACTAAGTCAGATTGCATACGCAACATAATTGGCTGGGTTTCAGGGTCGCCAAATCGACAGTTGTACTCAATAACTTTGGGCGTTCCATCGGCCATAATCATTAGGCCTGCATATAAAAAGCCAGTATAGCTATTACCTTCTTCAGCCATACCTTGCACTGTCGGATAAATCACTTCATCCATAACTCGCTGATAAATAATATCGTCAACGACAGGCGCTGGAGAGTAGGCACCCATTCCGCCGGTGTTTGGACCCGTGTCGCCCCCGCCCACACGCTTATGGTCCTGACTGGTAGCCATGGGTAGCACATGAGTGCCGTCTGCCATCACGATGAAGCTAGCTTCTTCGCCATCTAGAAATTCTTCAATAACCACGCGGTGTCCCGCTTCGCCAAAAGCATTTCCAGCGAGCATGTCGCGTACAGCGGCTTCGGCTTCAGCAAGCTCCATGGCCACAATAACACCCTTACCCGCAGCAAGGCCGTCAGCCTTCACCACAATCGGTGCGCCAACCTTATTTAAATAGGCAATGGCGGGCTCAACCTCTGTAAAGGTTTCATAAAAGGCGGTGGGAATGTCGTGGCGAGCCAGGAAGTCCTTGGTGAAAGATTTCGAACCCTCTAATTGCGCTGCGCCTGACGAGGGACCAAAAATAGGTAAATTGCGCTCATTGAAATAATCAACTATGCCGTCAACCAGTGGCTGCTCAGGCCCGACAATGGTAAGACCCACATTATTAGACTGGGCGAATTCTGCCAGTGCGGCGAAATCATCGACATGAATGGCTACATTATCAAGGCTTGGCTCGATGGCCGTTCCTGCATTACCGGGGGCGACATAGACTGTTTCTGTGCTTGAAGACTGAGATGCTTTCCAGGCTAATGCATGTTCGCGGCCGCCTGAGCCAATAACCAATATATTCATTTATGAGTGCTTAAATTTTGAATGATTGAAAGATGGGAATTGTATCAGAGTAGGATATGATTGCGAAAAAAAACCCTGTTTAATCCAATCGTAAAAGCTGTCGCGTAGGTTGGGTACGAAACATAATAAGGCAAACAGTATGCAAGCCCCCGAAAATAAAGAATCACCGATTATTCTTTGGTTTAGACAGGATTTGAGATTGGCAGATAACCCTGCCTTATTTCAGGCCTGTAAAGATGGAAAAATTATCCCTGTTTATATTTTGGATGACGAATCGGCGGGCGATTGGGCCATGGGGGGTGCTAGTCGGTGGTTTCTTCATGGGGCCCTAGAAGCCTTAGATACTTCTCTGGATGGAAAACTTAATTTTTTTAGTGGCGATCCGTTAGAGATCCTTCAACATCTGGTTAATACCCATAAGGCTCAAGCGGTTTATTGGAATCGCTGTTATGAGCCGTGGCGTCTTAAGCGCGACACTCAGTTAAAAACAGATTTAAAAGATCTGGGTCTTGAAGTGAAGAGCTTTAATGCCTCGCTGTTATGGGAACCATGGGAAGTCCTAAAAAAAGATCAAACGCCCTACAAGGTATTTACCCCCTATTATAAGCGGGGTTGCTTGAGCCATACGCCTCCAAGAAAGCCATTACCGACTCCAGCTATAATAAATTTATTAAATAAAAGTGAGTGCTCACTTACACTTAATGATCTAAATCTTAAGCCTAAGATAAACTGGGATACTGAAATAAGCGAAATGTGGACGGTTGATGAGGACACTGCTGATGCCTATTTAGATACCTTCCTTGAGCAGGGGTTAGCCGACTACCGTGAGGGCAGAAATTTCCCCAATAAAACGCATGTATCTAGATTGTCCCCATACCTTCATCTAGGACTGCTGTCGCCAAATACGGCTTGGCACAGAGCTAAAAACCAGGGTCCCATTGCGGCAGACGATGATAATATTGCTGTATTCCTAAGCGAGCTAGGCTGGCGGGAGTTTTCCTATTATCTGCTTTATCATTTTCCACAGTTACCTGACTCAAATCTTCAAGCTAAGTTTGATCGCTTTAACTGGTCCAAAGATAATCAGCAGAGTTTAGCGGCATGGCAAACGGGTCAAACGGGATATCCTTTGATCGATGCCGGCATGCGTGAACTCTATAACACCGGTTATATGCATAACCGTGTTCGCATGGTTGTTGGATCATTTTTAGTAAAAAACCTTCTAATACACTGGCAAGAGGGTGAGCGATGGTTTTGGGATTGCTTGCTAGATGCTGATTTGGCTAGTAACAGTGCGAGTTGGCAGTGGGTTGCAGGTTGTGGAGCAGATGCAGCACCCTTTTTCAGGGTCTTTAATCCGATTACACAGAGTGAGAAATTTGATAAGCAGGGTGATTATATTCGTCAATATGTCCCTGAATTAGCCGATATGCCAGCCAAATATATTCATGCACCTTGGCTCGCGCCTGAAGAAATATTAGCTGCGGCTAATGTGACTTTGGGTGAAAATTATCCAATGCCAATTGTGGACGTGAAACAGTCCCGCGAACTGGCATTGGAAGAATTTAAGCGAATTAAGATTCCAGCTTAGTGTCTGAAATGGCGCATGCCAGTAAAGACCATTGCCATGCCGTGTTCATTGGCTGCAGCAATGACTTCCTCGTCGCGCATTGAGCCACCGGGCTGAATAATACAGCTAATGCCTGCTTCGCCAGCATTATCAATGCCGTCACGAAACGGGAAAAATGCATCGGAAGCCATTACCGCACCCTTGACCTCAAGGCCAGCATGTTCAGCTTTAATGGCCGCGATACGCGCACTGTTAATTCGACTCATCTGGCCAGCACCCACACCCACTGTTTGATTGCCTTTAGCGTAGATGATCGCATTCGACTTAACCATTTTGGCCACTTTCCAAGCAAATAGCATATCCTTCATTTCTTGCTCGGATGGCACCCGCTCACTAACGACTTTTAAGTTTTCTTCAGCAATCATGCCATTATCTCTGTCCTGAATTAATAGGCCACCATTAACACGCTTGTAGTCAAAGTCCTGCGGTCTTTGATCGCTCCAATTTCCGCACTCGAGTAATCGTACATTTTTCTTGGCGCTCACTACGACTTTAGCATCTTCAGCTATGGAAGGCGCAATAATGACTTCGACAAACTGCTTTTCACAGATAGCGGCTGCAGTTTTTGCGTCTAGTTCACGGTTAAACGCAATAATTCCGCCAAAAGCAGATTCAGGGTCAGTGGCAAAAGCCAGCTCATAAGCAGTAGAAATATCCGCGGCGATAGCCACACCACAGGGATTGGCATGTTTAACAATGACACAGGCCGGCTCGTCAAACTGCTTAACCGTCTCAAGCGCTGAGTCGGTATCAGCAATATTGTTGAAAGAAAGCTCTTTGCCCTGTACCTGAGTTGCTGTGGATACGCTGGCATCACTTGGGTTGGCTTCTGTATAAAAGGCAGCTTTTTGATGTGGGTTTTCACCGTAGCGCATGTCCTGTGTTTTCAAGTATTGAACATTGTAGGTATTAGAAAAATCCCGCGCTTCATTTTGCGTGTTGCGGCCACCAAAGTGATTGGCAATCATGCCATCATAAGCTGCGGTATGCTCAAAGGCTTTAACCATTAAATCATAACGTGTTTCGTAGTCTAGCTGACCCTGATTAGACTGCATCTCTTGTGCAATCTTGGGGTAATCTCCAGCATTAACCACAATCGCAACATCGCGATGATTCTTAGCCGCCGAGCGAACCATCGTCGGGCCGCCAATATCAATATTTTCAATAGCCGTTGGCAGTTCACAGTTTGGATCAGCTACGGTTGCAGCGAATGGGTATAGGTTAACCACCACCATATCAATGGCTTGGATACCATGCTCTTCCATTACCTGCTCATCCGTACCGCGGCGTCCTAAAATCCCGCCATGAACCTTTGGGTGTAAGGTTTTAACACGGCCGTCCATCATTTCAGGAAAGCCCGTATACTCAGACACTTCAACGACCTGAATAGCGTTTTCTTTTAGCAGTCTAAAGGTTCCGCCAGTGGATAATATTTCAACACCCTGCTGATTGAGTGATTGGGCAAACTCAACAATGCCAGTTTTATCTGACACGCTAATTAGTGCTCGGGAGATTTTTCGTAATTCGCTCATTTAATCCTCGGATTTTAAAGAAGGTTGTACTGTTTTAATTTTTTACGCAAGGTGCCGCGATTCAAGCCTAAAAGTGCGGCTGTCTTACTCTGATTTTGTCGTGTATATTTCATAGCGGCTTCAAGTAAAGGTGGTTCTACCTCTGCCATTACTAAGTTATAGAGCTCCTTAGTGTCTTGGCCATCAAGATCATGGAAGTAGCGCTCCATGGCTTCAGTAACGTGGTCTTTCAATGACTTATGCTCAGCAATGGCAGGTAATTCATCTATTAAATCGTCTGCAATAGTTGGATTATCATTTTCTGAGATCATGCCGCTTGCTCCTTAAGCGAATAGTTGTCAAAAAACTCTCTTAGCTGTCGTTGCTGTTGCTCGCAGGTTTCAAGTTGATTGAAAATTTTGGTGAAGGCTTTGCCGTTGGCAAGCCAGCGGCTATACCAACCAATATGTTTTCTAGAGATACGCACACCACCTACTTCGCCATAAAATTCATGTAAATCTGTGAGATGCCTAGTCATCACAGCGCCCACCTCTGCAATGCCGGGCTCGGGTAAAAGTTCAGCATGCGCAAGATAATGATTAATCTGATTAAAAATCCATGGATTTCCCTGTGCTCCGCGACCAATCATCACCGCGCTAGCGCCGGTTTTATTCAGCACAGCTTCAGCCTCTGTGGCACAGGTAATATCACCATTGGCAAATACTGGAATAGAAATAGCATCAACCACCTTAGCAATGCTGTCATATTCAACTTCACCCACAAACCGACAGGCCTTAGTCCGTCCGTGTATTGCCAGCGCCTGAATACCAGACTGTTCAGCAATGGTTGCAATTTCGGTGGCATTACGATTTTGCCGATCCCAGCCAGTACGTATTTTTAAGGTCACAGGAACATCCACGGCGTTAACCACTGCCGTTAAAATGCTTTCAACCAGTTGAGGGTCTTTTAGCAGTGCCGACCCAGCGGCGCGCTTACAGACTTTTTTGGCAGGACAACCCATGTTGATGTCAATAATCTCCGCGCCCTGAGCCACATTAAATCGTGCGGCCTCAGCCATCATCTGAGGGTCATAGCCCGCAATTTGAACGGATTTTGGTGAGGGTTCGTCACCGAATTGAATGCGCAAACGAGATTTTCGCGTTGACCAAGTAGTCGGATCAGAGGCTACCATTTCGGAAACAACCAGTCCGGCCCCCATCTCTCGACAAAGCTGACGAAAAGGCAAGTCTGTCACGCCAGCCATAGGGGCGAGAACGGTTTTGCCAATTATTTGATAGGGGCCAATAGTAAACAAAGGAATTCTGCGCTCTAGATTCTAGGGTTGCAATAATACCCTTATAGAGATTGATTAAAAAGTGATCAATCAAAAAAAATCTGAAAATTATCAGTTTTTATAAAAAATAAATGACTGTGATTATTTTAAGGCTGATAACTGGACCCAATCGTCTTCAATGTTCGCAGGTTCAAATTTAAACTGAGGGGTATAGGCATCAGAAACTTGATCAATTTGATGGCTGAGTATTCCGGATAGGCAAAGCTGGCCATTATTACCAGTTAAATCACTAATTTGTTGGGCTAAATCAATTAAAGGCTTGGCTAGGATATTGGCTACCATAATATCCGCTTTGGCCTCAGTGGGTATTTGCTCTGGCAGCAGCGTGATCAGGCGTTCATCGGCTATGCCGTTGCGCTGAGCATTGTCGCGACTGGCCAATAATGCTTGAGGGTCGTTATCTATAGCCCAGACTTTTTCAGCGCCCAGTAATAAAGCGGCAATACCCAAAATACCTGAGCCACAGCCAAAGTCGATGACTGTCTTGCCTTCGAGCGCTTGTTTTTCTAGCCAGTTGAGGCAAAGCATTGTAGTGGGATGACTGCCGGTGCCAAAAGCCAGTCCTGGATCAAGGCGCAAATTAACCGCATTAGGCTCAGGTGCTTCCAGCCAGCTAGGGCATATCCAAAGTCGACCCTCACTGCAGGGGATAGGTTTAAAGTGCTTTTTCCATTCCTGCGACCAATCCTTATCTTCCACCAGCTGCCACTCGGCTTTAATGGAGAAAGGTAATGAAGCATTGATTTGTTCAATGATTGCAGCGGTATTGACTGAAGCGGAAAAAAGGGCGGTAAGGATACAACTATCCCAGAGCGGGGTTTCCCCCACGCCGGGTTCTAAAATGGGCTGATCTGCGGCATCTTGCAATGTCACAGAAACTGCCCCCGCATACAGAGCAGAATCCTCTATCTGTTCAGTTTGCTGGGGCGTTGCCTCTATTCTTAGCTGAATCCACTGGCTAGAATCCATAGTAAGCACTCACTTTATATTGTTGCTCTATGGAGAAGTTAATTAAAGTCCGAGCTTTTTCTCTAGATAATGAATATTCACGCCGCCTTTTTTGAATTCTTCGTCACGAACCAAGTCAGCATGAAGATCAATGTTGGTCTTAATGCCATCAATGACCATTTCATCTAGTGCATTGCGCATGCGTGAAAGCGCGGAATTTCTATCCCGACCATAGGTAATAATTTTACCAATCATCGAATCATAGTTGGGCGGTACGCTATAGCCATTGTAAATATGTGAGTCTACTCGTACGCCATTTCCGCCAGGAGCATGGTATGTGTTGATTTTACCCGGTTGCGGCAAGAAAGTTTTTGGGTCTTCAGCGTTAATACGGCATTCGAATGAGTGACCACGGAAAACAATATCTTCCTGTTTAGTGCTAAGCGGTTTGCCGCTAGCAATGGTTAGCTGCTCTTTGATAATGTCGATACCCGTAATCATTTCAGATACTGGGTGCTCTACCTGAACACGAGTATTCATTTCAATAAAGTAGTACCGCCCGTCTTCATATAGGAATTCAAAGGTACCCGCGCCGCGGTAGTTCATTTGAACACAGGCCTCAACACAGCTGGCAAATACTGCCTGTCTAGCATCTTCAGGGATGCCTGGTGCTGGTGCTTCTTCGATAACTTTTTGATGGCGTCGTTGCAATGAACAGTCGCGATCACCGAGATGGATAGCATTACCCTGACCATCGGAAAGAACCTGAACCTCGACATGTCGTGGATTTTGCAGGAACTTTTCCATGTACACTGTACCGTCACCAAAGGCAGCAGCGGCCTCAGTTTTAGTAATAGCAACAGAGTTAACGAGACTCTCTTCGTTCTCAACTACACGCATGCCGCGGCCACCGCCACCAGCTGCTGCTTTAACAATAACGGGGTAGCCGATTCGCTGAGCGGTTGCGCGAAGTTCGTCAGGGTCCTCTGACAAAGGGCCATCAGAGCCAGGTACCGTTGGAACACCAGCAATCTTCATAGCCTGAATAGCAGCAACCTTATCACCCATAGTGCGAATAGTTTCCGCTTTTGGCCCAATAAAGGTAAAGCCACTGTTCTCAACCTGCTCTGCAAAATCGGCATTTTCAGCCAAAAAGCCATAGCCTGGATGAACAGCTTGCGCGCCAGTAACTTCCATGGCGCTGATAATGGCTGGAACATTTAGGTAACTTTGCGGTGATGGGTTAGGTCCAATACAGACAGCCTGATCTGCTAGTTTTACATGTTTCAGTTCGGCATCGATTTTGGAGTGAACAGCCACAGTCTTAATACCAAGCTCCTTACAGGCGCGAAGTATTCTCAGGGCAATTTCGCCACGGTTGGCGATAAGCACTTTATCCAGCATATTGCGTTTCCTAGCAGCGATTAAACAATAGTAACAATAGGTTGATCGAACTCAACGGCTTCACCGTCTTCGATCAAAATGGCACCGATGGTACCCGACTTGTCGGCTTCAATTTGGTTCATCATTTTCATAGCTTCAATAATGCATATCACATCGCCAGCAGCAACAGTTTGGCCAACAGTAACAAAAGATGGTGCATCTGGAGCAGGCGAGGCGTAAAAAGTTCCTACCATGGGTGATTTAACCGCATGGCCGACAGGCTCTTCACTTGCTGGAGCAGCTGCTTCAGCGACGGCTGGCGCTGCTACTGGTGCAGGAGCCGCAGCCACGGGTGCAGGGGCTGGAGCAGCGGCATAGGTCACCGCTGTTCCACCGCGACTAATGCGAACAGACTCATCGCCCTCATTAATTTCAAGTTCATTAATGTTTGATTGTTCTAGCAATTCGATTAATTTTTTTACTTTACGAATATCCATCCTGCGCTCTCAATAGTTAGGAGTTAAAATTTAAATTTTAGTAAGTACTGCTTGTAAAGCAAGGTGGTAACTGTTTGCGCCAAAGCCGCAGACAACACCATCAGCTATATCAGAAAAATAGGAGTGGCGTCTAAATTCCTCTCTCGCGTGAACATTAGAGAGGTGAACTTCAATAAAAGGAATGGCCACACCGAGAAGGGCATCACGCAGTGCAACACTGGTATGTGTGAAAGCCCCTGGATTGAAAATTATAAAGGCTACTTCTTCTTGTTTAGCATCATGTATACGCTGAATAAGATCGTGTTCAGCGTTGCTTTGATCGCAAAGTAGACTATGACCAGCCTGCTCAGCAGTAGTGGCAAGCTTTTGATTGATTTGTTCAAGGGTCTCTACGCCATACTTCTCTGGCTCGCGCGTACCCAGCAAGTTGAGATTAGGGCCGTTTAGAATAAGTATTTTTGACATTAAGTCCCCAAGCAAAACGATAATTGGCGCTAAGTCTGCACTAAAAACCACAGACTGTCTATATTTTATGAGAATAATTAGAATTTAAGCGAAGATAGCAGAAATTTGCGGTATTTTCTCGTATTTTATAGGTACTTGTACTTTATAAGTGATGATAGAAGGCCATTTTTTGTGCATTTAAGTGCAAAACGCCTCTTATTAGGCGCAAAATTACGTAAAATTAGCGAAAATCTTCGAAAACAAGATAAATTGCGCCTAAAAAACAGTATTGTGCTAAATATAAAATCATAGAATTTATGAAAATCAATCACTTTTTACCTATTTTTGAGGTTTTTAAGGATATTTTCGCTGATTTTAGCGTAATTTGCGCCTTTTTTAGTATACAAATTGATACTGTAAATACTGAAATTCTAAAAATGGCTATAAGTGGCATTAAAAACCATCTAATTTCGGCTAAATGACAGAAAAAATCTAAAGTTGGTTAATTTTTTTGACGAGTAGGCTCTCGGTCAGTATTTGCGGCAATACCTCAGCTTCTTTTGAATCGCTAGAGAAAAGTAAATAAAGAGGAACCCCATTGCGATTATATTGGTTAAGTAATTGGGTAATCTGCGGGTCTTTAAAGGTCCAATCACCTTTTAAATAGGTCACATTATTGGACTTGAGGCTCGCATAAAATGTATCACCCATGGCAACACGCTCATTGACTAGGCAGGTAATACACCAGTCGGCAGAAAGGTTAACAAACACAGCCGTACCTTGACTGCGTAGACTGTTTAAACGCTCGGCTGAGTAATCCTGCCAGACCTCAGCCTGTTCACGCTCATTCAGTTTTTGTATTGTTATAGCCACTGCGGCGATAAGAGCAAGCACAGCTAACATTTTACTAACGAGCGATGCGCCGGATGAATTTACCTTACTGGCTAGCTGCCATAACCAAATTGCTAGCACCATAAGCACCAAGCCCATGATTACTGCGATTACTACATCGACGCTGGTTTGTCTCCCGGCTACCCATAATAACCACAGGGCTGTCAGATACATTGGGAATGCCAAAAACTGCTTAAGATTTTCCATCCACTGCCCTGGCTTTGGTAGCTTTGAGGCCAAAGATGGAATCAAGGTCAGCGCCACAAAAGGCAGTGCCATGCCAAGTCCTAAAAAGGCAAAAATCAGCAGTGCGATGCCACTATTCTGCGAAATAGCAAAGCCCAGTGCCGGCCCCATAAAGGGCGCTGTGCAGGGGCTAGCTACTGTCGTTGCTAGTACGCCAGTCATGAACGATGAAGCAAGACCATTGTTAGTGTTAGTGTTTTGTCCCACAGACATAAGCCCAGTAAAAATTTGCATATAGCCCGACAGACTAAGCCCTAAAAAGGTAAACAAATAAACCAAAAAGATGACAAATCCAGACGACTGTAATTGAAATCCCCAACCTATAGCTTCGCCGCCTGCACGCAATGACAGCATAAGGCCTGCGATTGCAACAAAACTCAGTACCACACCGAGGGTATAGGCGAGACCGTGCTGTTTTCTGGCCGAGGACGTTTGATGTTGTTGTGTAAAGCTAAGTACTTTGATTGAAAGAATGGGAAATACACAGGGCATCAAATTAAGGATTAATCCACCGACAAGAGCAAAAATTAAAATTAAGCCAAGAGAGAAGCCCGTTTTAGACGGTTGCTTAGTGATTGATGTTACTTCTGCAGGCTTACTCAGAGTGATAATACCGCTAGTGATATCAACGGTTAATAATTCTTTGCGTGGCGGATAACAGAGGCCAGCGTCTGCACAGCCCTGTGATTCAATCTCAATAGAAAACACGGATAGGAGGCTGGTAAAAGGAACCTCGACGGTTGTTGCATCATAGTAAACAACGACTTCAGCCTCAAAATACTCGTCCCATTTTTGCAGGCCATCAGCAAAAAGCGGAAGACCTAGGGTAAGTTCCTCTGATACAGCTTCAAACTTAAAGCTTTTTTTGTAAAGGTAGTAATCATCCGCAATATCCCAATTAAAAATAAGCCGATCATCGCTTAGTTCCACTCGAAGCTGGAAAGCCTGCTGCACGGGCAAAAATGCAGGACCACTGCTTGTAAGCTCATTATTTTTTGAGACAGCGCTGATACTTGTGGGTGATATTATCGTAGAAAAGGAATCTGCAAAGCTTGGTGCTCCAATAAGCGAAGTGGCTAAGATAAGCAGTTTAAGCAGTGATTTCATCAGCAGCGCCTTTGTAACAAGTTAAATACTGTTTACGTTACTTTAACATTTTTGCACCACATGCGTGATAAACTAAAAAGAATTATGGCGAATAACAGATCAAGAGGAATATCATGAAAAAAATTGCCTTTATTATTGTTGCTACTTTTATAGGTGGGTTAATACAGCCGGCCATTGCAGGTCATCATAAGCTGCAAAAATTGACTGTGGACATGGCCAGTATTCGAGCGCCAATCCCCGGTCATTCTATGACAGCCGCGTTTTTAACGATTAATAATACTGGCAAAGACAGCTGCGTACTGACCAGTGCGGCCTCAGAATTTGCTAAAAAAATTGAATTTCATACTCATCAGCACATCAACGGTATGATGAAAATGCGACCCGTAGAATCCGTGGAAGTCGCCGCCAATAGTAGTTTAGAATTTAAGCCTGGCGGACTGCATTTAATGCTATTTGGCGTAAAAGAAGGTCATGAAGAATCGGCAAATATAACCCTAGGAACTGATAACTGTGGCCAGATAACATTCAGTGCGCCAATAAAATCCATTAAATCGACACCCCCTAAGGCGATGCATCATTAATCAATAAGTTGACTGCCGTTGTTGCCTGGCTTCTTTCGGGAGGCTAGGCGCGGTGACTGACAATGCCCTTTTGAGTGGCTAAAAATAGAATATCAGCTGGCTTTAAAGCAAACAAACCATTAGTGACCACACCGGTAATATGATTGATCTTTTCTTCTATATTACAAGAAGAAGCCATGGGGTATAAATGATGAACATCGAGGATAATATTGCCATTGTCGGTGATCACACCCTCTCTCCACACAGGATCACCCCCTAATTTTACTAACTCGCGAGCCACATGGCTGCGCGCCATAGGAATCACTTCCACAGGAAGTGGGAAAGTGCCCAGCGAATCTACCCATTTACTTTCATCCGCAATACAAACAAATTCTTTGGCAACCGCAGTGACAATTTTTTCTCGAGTGAGTGCCGCGCCGCCGCCTTTAATCAATTCTAATTTTGGGTTGGCCTCATCGGCGCCATCGATATATATAGTGACTTCATCGACCTGATTGAGATCAAACACTTCAATGCCGTGCGATCGCAGGCGTTCTGCCGAGCCCTCAGAGCTTGCGACTGTGCCTTTAAATAGATGTTTATGCTCGGCGATTTGATCAATAAAGCAGTTGGCGGTAGAGCCAGTGCCAATACCGACAACGCTATCCGCTTGTATTTTTGTTAGGCAGTATTCCACTGCAGCTAGAGCAACGGCTTGCTTAAGTTGATTTTGATCCACGGATAACCTCAATAAGCTGATATTTTTATTGTTTTTATATTAACATGACGTCTTAGCTAAATCATTACGGAAAAAGCATGCCGCGAAATTATGTACAAAAAATTCAAGACGCCGATATTTATGATCTGGCAATTGAAACGCCGATTGATAATGCGCCTCTTTTATCTCAGCGCTTAAACAACCGAGTTTTGTTAAAAAGAGAAGACCTACAGCCAGTTTTTTCTTTTAAATTGCGCGGTGCCTATAACAAATTACTCAATCTTTCTGAGCAGCAATTAGCCACGGGTGTTGTGGCGGCCTCCGCCGGAAATCATGCTC
>ERZ1039804.697-NODE-697-length-20927-cov-7.203526_pt1 | contig 20927 bp, 16 predicted proteins | sample MGYA00383089_ERZ1039804 | MGnify/ENA primary metagenome ERZ1039804 (study PRJEB29581, sample SAMEA5548359) | metagenome | biome: marine; feature: coastal; material: water | depth 1 m | study: Short-term variability in the microbial, nano- and picoplankton dynamics...
TGATAAAGCTAATGAAGCTTACTTTTTTAGTAATGTTGAATCATCTAGACAGAAGACATCGTTAATTTCAGTACTTCATACAGCAGACTTCTTAGCTTCTAAGGTAGAATACGATATGTGGAAAAGAAATGGAGGAAATTCTAAACCATCAGTACAAAAAACAAAATCATCAACAGGTAAGAGAGTAAATTCCTCTCCAGGTTTAACTAACATGCTTAAAAACTTATAATATGAATTGGAATCCCACTACATTTTACATAATTATCACAATATTAGTTGTTTTTTCCGGAATTTTATCGTATCTTGTATTTAATCTACTTGGAAAGGTAGAGAAATATGAAGATATAGCAGTAGATCAAGCACAATATTTACAGAATATATCGAAACTCATTAGAGATTCACAAAAGCACCTAAAAGATCTTGACGAAAGAGAGGTCTTTAAGTCAGATGACGAGGTCGGTTACTTTTTTAAACAAATGCAAAACGTGCAAAAAGAGCTAACCAGGTATATGCTCCCAGAAAATTATGGCAAGAAAGAAAGCAAAAGCTAATTACTTTACATCAGAAACAGAAGACTACATAAAAAAGTATAACGTATCAACAGATAACGATTATAGGAATGATATATTTACTAATCATATATATCTTCCTTTTTATAAGTTAGCAGAGAATATAATTCATACATTCAAATTTTACTATACTGATGTAGATAAAATAGAAGATTTAAAACATGAGATAGTTTCAATGCTATTGGAAGAGAAGATTATGAAGTTTGATCCCGATCACGGAGCAAAGGCATACTCCTATTTTGGTACTATCGTTAAGAGGTGGTTAATTAATTATAATAATAAGAATTATAAGAACCTTAAAAAGATAGGCACCTTTGACGAAATGCATGATAGTCATACTCCTTCTCCTATAGGTAATGAAGATAATGCTATTACACTTGGTACATTCTTAGATATATATGTTGGTAAAATGTACGAAGTATTAGAAGACTTATTTCCTAAGGCACAAGAAAGAAAGATAGCAGACGCTATTTTAACTATTTTTAGAACAAGACAAGACTTAGATATATTTAAAAAGAAAGCTCTATATATTTACATAAGAGAAATGACGGATTGTGAGACTCCACATTTAACTAAAGTAGTGAATAAGTTAAAAGTAGAATTTTACGAATTGTATGAAAAATATAATAATGTAGGACTTATTAGAACAAAGTTAGTTTAAATCTATTTATAAGTAAATACTTATTATGGATAGTAGTAAAGAAATATTCAAAGGAAAATCTCTATCTGACTTATTCGGTGAAATATACGACAATTCAAGAGAAACAAAAGGACAAGTTAAAGCCTTAATCGGTGAACTTAAACCGCTTATAGAAAATATAGGAGATGCAACGTTAATCGTACCTATGATTAAAGAATATATGGAAATAGGTGTAAAAAACGATGAACACCTTATTAAGCTAGCAACAGTTATACAGCGAATAGAAGCAATACAAGCAAAAGGAGACGGAGCAGAGTTATTTGATTTCGAATCTCTTCAAGACTTATTAGAAGAAAGCGAAGAAGTAAAAGAAGAAGTTCAAGACGTTAAGAACGAAAACAAAGAAGAGTAGTGACATTCATAGATTATAACTTTAGAACAAAAGGCAGTGATGGTTCTTCACCTTCAAGTGCTAAATCAAAAGAAAACTTAGCACCCGCTAGAGTTATTGATATAATAATGGATGATGAGCACCCGGAGTATAAAACATACGGGGGCCCTAATAGCTTGGGAATGATATACTACAGGTTTATCTCTCAAGAAGGTATGGATTTATCGGATGATGGAGAATCCGAATATACCGGTACAGCCTTTCCAATGAATAGTACGCACAAGTTACTCCCTTTAAAGAATGAAATAGTACTCCTCACAACAGGTCCAGATCCTCTAGTAGATGAAGGATCAGGCGAAGGTAGAATATACTACACCACACCTTTTGCTATTTGGAATCACCCGCATCATAATGCTATCCCTGCAAAAACAGAGGAAAAACCTGAAAAGGTAAACATAGGAGATGGTATTTTACAAAACGATAAAATTGCTCCATTACAGCCTTTTGCTGGAGATACCTTAATGGAAGGAAGATTAGGTCAGTCAATAAGGTTTGCAGGTGGTATATCTACTAAATCACCATTTACAGACGACACCAATAATAGTAAACCATTAATTATTATAAGTAACGGACAGAGAGAAACAGAGAATGGCTTTAACCCTATAGTAGAAGAAATAAATGAAGACCCAGCCTCTATATACCTAACAAGTGATAATACCATTCCCCTTATTCTTGCTAATGATAAAAGAGACTCATACAATGAATCCCCTGATACTCCTAGTAATTACAAAGGTTCACAACTCTTATTTAATAGTGATAGGCTTACCTTAAATGCTAGACAGAGCGACATTCTTTTATCTAGTGCTGCTTCTATCGGTTTAAACTCTTCCACAGTAAATATAGACGGAAAAGATTATATGTGTATAGATGCAGATAAAATATACTTAGGAAAAAAAGCAAGAATAAATGAAGGAGCAAATAAACAACCTGTAGTATTGGGACATAGAATTGAAGCATTCCTACAAGACGTTTTAGATCAGTTAATATCTATATCTAAAGCTATGGGAAAAGCTAAAACTATTAAAGGAGATCCAATCCCAACAGTTAACCTAAGAGGAGCATCCTCGCAGATAATATTTAAACAACTTAAGAATCAATTAAATCCAAGTGGCGGTAGTACATTGAAGTCTAAGAAAACATTTGTAGAATAATGCCCTGTAGTATACCTCCATCGAATCTCGCACTCTTTATAGCTCAGTTTTTAGCTAAACTAGAAGCTTTTATTATAGCAAAAGTATATGAAGAGGTAAATAAAATTATAGAAAGATTAATGGGTCAAATATGCCCTCCTGTTGAAGAGATAAAAAAGATATTAGCTATAAGAGATAACTTAGTAAACATGATTAATGGATTAGAAAAAAAGATAGAGCCTGTAAGAAAGTTTGCTGATATATTAGATCCTCCAATTAAAGCTGGTAAAGTAACTGTTCTTGTATTAGAGCAACTTCCACTTCCAACTGCGATAGGTCTACCTCCATTAAAGGATTTCGGTGGACTTATTTCCGCTACCTCAACAGGAATGCAAAATAGATTCTCACAACTCTTAAATATAGCCTGTCAGATTGTAGATCTACTTGCTAAAGATCAAAAAGCAATAAAAGATTTAACCGACATTAGTTTTGACGGACTAATACCAGTTAAGCAAAAACTAGAAAGTATAGATATAAAACTATTTGAATGTGTAGATAAACTTCCTCAAGCTCAAAAAACAGAAGTTTTAAGTTTGATAGAAAATTTACCTTCTAATGCCGGATTAACCTCTTTATCAGGAGACGGATCTGGAAAGTATTTTTATAAAAATTATGTAATAACAATTCAAGAGGATAAGAATTCTCCTGGATTTGCAAAAAAGAGGTTCGCACAAGTTGAAAACGCAAACGGAGTTGTACTAATGAAAGGACCTTCCTCGTTTAGTTCGTCTACAAGGATACTTATAGACGAAATAAAATTTAGAATTAACAATCAACTTCCATAACTTAACTATTTATTAATATGAAACTAGATCAATTACGTAAAATTATTCGTGAAGAAGTCAGATCAGCTGTGAGGGAAGAGTTACAAGATGTAATGAACGAAGCAGTTAGAGTAGCTAGCCAACCAGGTGTACAGAAACTAGCAGAAAGTAAACCTATAAAGGTTGCTCCTCAAGTACCAACACCGACTAATCCTCAAGGCGGAAAAAAGTCTATTGAGGAAATGCTGCAGATGACTAAAGGCAATATGACAAACGAAGAATATAAGAATGTATTCTCCGGCACATCTAATATGGTATCAGGAATGCCTAACACAGCTTCCAATATGCTAAATAAGATGAGCGCAGGTGCAGGTAGACAACCAGGTATAGATATTTCAAACCTAGACTTTGTAAAGAAGGCAGGAGAAGTATTAAATGCATCTAACCAAAAAGATAAAGAAAAAGCAGTAACATTATAGTATGGCATTTGAAGCAAAGAAAATAAACCCATTAGACTTACAACCAAGAAAGGCTGTAGGTATTTCTTTGCCTTTTACCGGTAAAGCAGTCTTTAATTCTACTTACGAAACTAAAGAAGCTATTAAAGCTAACTTGATAAACTATATCTTAACAGGTAAAGGAGAAAGGTACTTTAATCCTACATTTGGCTCAGGAATAAGGAACTTAATCTTTAATAATATTAATAGAGACTCATTAAGTGATTTAGAGTTTCTAGTACGAGATGCTTTACAACAGTATTTCCCTAAGTTAGAAGTACTCAACCTTAAGTTAGAAGGTAAACCGGATACCAACTTAATATCTTTCTCTTTAAACTTTAAAATAACTGATACGCAGTTAGAAGATGAAATAACAATAAATTTTGAACAATAATGGCTCAAGATATAAAAATTAAATACACAGACAAAAACTTCTCTAATCTGAGAGGACAGTTAGTAGAATTAGCAAAAAACTACTTTCCTGACACCTATAACGACTTTTCACCTACCTCACCAGGTATGATGTTCATGGAAATGTCTGCGTATGTAGGAGATATACTTTCCTTTTACCAGGACAGTCAACTACAAGAAACATTCTTACAGTACGCTCAAGACCCAGGCAATCTATACTCTATGGCTTATATGATGGGATATAAACCTAGATTAACAACATCAGCGAAAGTAAAAGTAAACCTTACACAGAGAGTTGCAGCAACAGCAGCAAACTCTAACTATACCCCGAACTTTGACCAAGCTCTCGTAATTGGATCAAATAGCAGTGTAACTTCAGGAAATCAGAATTTTATACTAGATAGAGGTGTAGACTTTTCTTTTTCTAGTTCCTACGACGACACTCTTACCACCATCTACAGTATTGACTCCAGCGGTAACCCTACAGAGTACGAACTAACTAAAACAGTTAATGCAACAGCAGGAGAAGTAATAACAAAGACATTTTCAATTGGAGCAGCTTCTAAATTCTTAACATTAAGTATAGACGATACAGAGATAATAGGAATATTAGATATAAAGGACAGTGATAATAACCTTTGGAGCGAAGTACCTTACTTAGGTCAAGACACAGTATTCACTGAAGCAGTAAACAATGGAGATAATAAAAATCAAGTCCCCTACCTGCTCTCTGCAACAAAAGTACCTAACCGTTATGTTACTAGATTTAACTCAACAGGAAAATTACAAATACAATTTGGCTCTGGGATGTCTACCTCTGATGACGATGTATTCTTACCAAATCCAGAAAACGTAGGTTCAGGAGTTCAAGGCGTCGGTATAAGAAGAGCAGATTACGCCTATGATCCTTCTAATTTCTTATTTTCATCTGCTTACGGAAACTCTCCTTCTAATACAACCTTAACTGTTAGGTATATAAAAGGCGGCGGAATATCATCGAATATAGAAGCAAACACATTAACAGGTATATCAGCATCCTCTATTACTGCTACAGATACAAACTATCAATCAACACTTACAGTTTCTAACCCAGAAACAGCAATGGGCGGAAGAGATAAAGATACAGTTGAAGAAATAAGACAGAATTCTCTAAGAGCTTTTAGTGAACAGGGTAGGATAGTAACTAAACAAGATTATGCTTTTAGAGCTATGACTCTACCGTCTACGTTAGGTTCAATTGCTAAGACATCAGTTACTACAGATGCAGATATAACAACCAGTGATTCTAACATATATAACCCATTAGGAGTATGTTTGTATGTTTTAGCGTACGATAACAACAAACACTTAATTCAGGCAACATCTCAATTAAAAGATAACTTAAAGAAGTACATAGGACAATTTAAATCACTAACTGATGGATGTACTATCAAAGATGCTTTTGTAATAAACATTGGAGTAAAGTTTGACATTATTACCTTACCTAGCTATAACTCTAGAGAGGTAATACTACAGTGCACACAGGTACTAACAGATCATTTTAACATAGATAAATGGTCTATTAACCAACCTATAAATATATCCTCTATGTATACTCTCCTAGATAGAGTAAAAGGAGTTCAAACAGTACAAGATATAAAAATAGAAAGTAAAGTAGGAGGAGTATATTCTACTTTTGATTATGATATCAAAGGAGCTACTATGAGTAACATAGTTTACCCTTCATTAGATCCTATGATATTCGAAGTTAAATACCCTAATAATGATATTCAGGGAAGAGTAACAACATTGTAATATGGCACTATATAGAATATTTCCCGAAAAAGATTCCTTTATATACACAGAAGGACCACTAACTAATTTAGGTAGAGACGCCCTATTAGAAGTAGGAGGGTACCCAACCTCAGCAGGCGGACAAACTTTAAGGAGTTTAATTAAATTTAACTCTAAAGAGGTTACAGATGTGATTAAAGACAAGGTAGGTTTAACATTACCTACCAACACAGGATACTCAGCTAGTTTGCATTTATCCTTAAATTACGCAGCAGAACTTCCAATAAACTACTCTATAGATGTACACCCTATAGCCGAAGCTTGGGATGAAGGCACAGGTAAATTCGGAGACATGCCTGTTAATAAATCTGGATGTAGCTGGACCATGAAAGATGCAGCAGCAAACAGATGGTCATCAGGTAGTTTTGAAATTTCTGCCACAGGATTTACCACAGGGTCAAATGAACTCCACACTACAAGTTCATACAACGACGAACTGCCAGGTGGAGGTTTTTGGTATTTTACTTCAGGTTCATCAAATACACCGCTATCAAGCAGCATCGAATTTAATAAAAACTCTGATCACGACTTAGATATAGATGTTACAAAGATAGTTCAATATCAAATGAACAGTTATATTGCTAATCATGGAATGCTAGTAAAGCTTCCTAATTCCTTAGAGTTTAATCCTTCTTCATCTATTAGGTTGAAATACTATGGGGAAGATACCAACACAATATACCCTCCTTATTTAGAAGTAAAATGGGATGATTACACACATACATCGTCTCTTTCAGAGATTACAGATCCAGAAGTAGTTGTAACTATAAAAAACAATAAAGGGAAATATACAGACGAAGGTAAACAGCGCTTTAGAATACACGCCAGACCAAAGTACCCTACACGTACATATACTACATCCTCAGCGTATACATCTAATTACACACTTCCAACAGCATCATATTGGGGACTTAGAGATGAAAATACAGAAGAAATGGTATTCGATTTTGATAATAATTACACTAAAATAAGTGCGGATAATACGTCAAATTACTTTGACATTTACATGGACGGATTGCAACCAGAGAGGTACTACAGACTGTTATTAAAAACAGAGATAGACGGAACAACCTCAGTAATAGATAATGATCAAGTATTTAAGGTAGTAAGAAATGGGTAAAAAAGTAGAAATAAAAAAGACTGTTTTCGACCGCAAAGGGTTTAACGGTGTAATTGATAGTAGGTTTAAATTTTTTAAAGAACCTATCCCTACTGTTGACCCAGATACTGTTCAAGAACTCTTCAGGTTATACGATAAGCTTTATGCTCTTATACCAATAGAAGGAGAAGAACAATCCCACCAGTATTTAGTTGAAAGAAGTTCAGAGCTGTATAAAATAGATGCGCAATTAGAAAGCATCCAGCCTTTATTAGATGAAATAGCATCTCTAAGAACTCAACTACTTGAAGGTAATAGACGTATATTAGAGTTAGAGACTAAATTAGCAGGTGGAGAAGATATCAATTTTGCAGATGGAGAACAAATGGCACTTCTAAGAACTCAGTTAGATACTGCAAATGCAGCTATAGCCTCATTAGAAATGGCTAACACCTTAGCTAATAAAGCAACTGAAGAAGCAACAGCTGCCGCTAATAAAGCAGCTGAAGCAGCCGCAAAAGCAAAAGCAGATGCAGAAGCAGCCGAAGCAGCTGAAGCAGCCTCTTCACAAAGCTCATCGGAAGCTAATAAGTACATAAAAGAAATAAAAGATTTATTTAATAAGAAAAATACTGATTACTATCATGCTAAGAGGCTACTAAGTGATAAAAAGTACTATTATGCAGCATTTCATAGGACCGGTAATGGCATGTGGGACTACGGAGGATATAGATTCAGAAGAGGCCTACAAAACTACCCTTGGTTAATAGAAGATACAGGAGATAGGTCGTATAATGGAAGGTATAGATTTAAAATGCTTTTTGATAACAGGACAGAAGCAAGGAGACTAACAATGAAATATGTAGTTGAGAACCTAGAAACTGCAGGGTATGATGCAATGGAAATAGTTAGAGCTGTAGAAGAATTAGGTAACTTTAGAGGGAATGTAAGAATGAGACTTATAGAGTATAAAGATGATGAGAAAGAAGATAGAGTAGGTTATAACGTAATAAAATAAAAAGGGATAAGAAATGGCAAAAGTAACATATACCTTACTAGATAGAGACTATGATTCAATACCGGAAAATGAAAACTTTTCTCAAAGTGATATCAATTTAATAGATAACTATCAAGTCAATAAAAGCTTCAGAGCAGACCGTCATTATATTGAAACGCACTTTTATTCTCTAAATAATAAGAAGATATTTTCTTTATATAATCACGAGCCAACAACTAATGTAGAGATAGACGCAGAGGGGAATGTAACAAACCTAAATTTAAAACCCGAACAGCTTTCTATAGATAACGGCTTTACCGGAGTAGATCATAAAATAGTTTATCATTTTCTAAACGATCTCTACTCTCAAACAGATAGTAAGCAACCTCTTTTTATAAACACAATATCTCAAGATAGAAAAGAAGTACTTTTATATACTGATGATATTGATGTAAATACATTAATTACTAAAACAGAACAGTTAAAAGCAAAAATCAATAGTAAGGCTTACTTTGATGAATACTGGTTAAATTTAGGGGATAATGATTTATATATTGTAACTAATGTAGACGTATATGAATTAGAAGATAAATACACAGTAGCTTTAAAGTTGTACGAACCTCTTCCTAAAACTTTTGACATAAAACATCAAGTTCAATTAGTTGAAAAGGTTAGCGATTCAATAGTAGTAGAGGTTCAGGTAGAAATAGAAGATGAACCAGATACTAATCCTAAACTAAGAGGAGCAAATTTTGACATAGAGTTAGATAATAACAACCCAACACCAACAGAGTACCTTAATTACGATGAGTTGTTTAGTTATTCAAATGCTAATACAAATAGAGAAATTTACTCATACATTAAAGATAAAAGCGTTAAAGTAAATATAGACTACTCAGACTATGAAAACTTTATACATTTTTCTTCTGCCCAAGAAAGGCTAAAAAACTTTAAATATAAAGTTGAACTACTACAAACATACGATAGCAGTAAAAACGCAATAACTAATTCTGCTAATAGCTCAGGCAGTGTAGCACACTTTGATAGGTTAATAAATGGAGTAGTAGAGAATTTTGATCACTACGAGAAAGACTTATACTTTAATAGCGGATCGAATTGCTGGCCAAAATCGAACTCTACTAAACCATATGTTAACTTACACACAACATCTTCCGATTCAATATCCTGGTACGCTAATCAATTAATAAGTGCTTCTAATTACGACACCTCTAATTACGACGTACTAACCAATACACTACCTTCTTATATAGCAGAAGATAGTAATAACAGTAATGCTGCTCTCTTTGTTAATATGATCGGACAGCATTTTGATAATTTATGGGTATATACAAAAGCTATTACCGATAAATATAATAACGATAATAGACTTAATGTAGGTATATCTAAAGATTTAGTTAGAGAGGTACTTAGTTCATTTGGTACTAAACTCTATAACTCTAAAGAAGGAGCAAACGATTTATTTAAGTACTTAGTAGCTGATACATATGATAGCGGAAGCAGCGGAGAAGTAGTAAATACTTTTACACAAGTCCCAGGCATTCAGACAGATTTACAACCTATAGCTAGAAAAGAATACGAAGGTGAATTATATAAGAGAATATATCATAACCTTCCTTACCTACTTAAAACAAAAGGTACCGAAAGAGGACTAAGAGCGCTTATCAACTGTTTCGGTATACCGTCTGAATTTCTTTCTGTTAACGAATATGGAGGAAATGTAATTGGTTCTGAAAAATTCTTCGGGGTAGACGGGTCTATAACACCTGATTCTCAAAATGGAACAGATCTAAGAGTAGATAAAATAAGAGTAGAAACAAGAGCAAGTGGGTCTGCAGGTAGAGTTTTAACAAAGAGCACTTCTATTCAAAAATCAGAATCCTCTAGAACGCCTGATATTCATAGACTAGAAGTCGGTTTTTCACCAGCTACAAGTATTAATAAGTACATATTCGAGCAACTCCCAAGTACTTTCAGTATAGACGACTATATTGGAGATCCAAGAGAGGAAACAGAAAGTCAGTATTTTGATTTAATGAAAGAAGCTCACCGAGTACTACATAACTCAGTAGAAAAAACAGAACTTAACGACTTCATAAGGATACTTAAATTCTACGATAATGTGCTGTTTAAAATGATAAAGGACTTTGTTCCTGCAACAGCTACCTTAGATACAGGTATAATTATTAAACCTCACGTTTTAAATCGCTCTAAGGTAAAATCACCTAAACTTTCAGGTACTAGACCAGAATATAGCGCTAGTATAGATATGGTTGAAACTACCGGATCTGACGGAGGAGCATATGATACACTACCATCAAACTTTAAAACAACAACTTATACAGAAACTCTCAACACACTACAAGGATCAATTCAAAAACCAGTAGATGATGAATCACCAAAAATTAACGGTGAACTCAGTGGAAGTGTAGTAGAGGTAACAGACGGAGAACTAAATAGATTAAACAAATTTAAACAGGTAAATGTGCCGGCTTTAAACTACGATATAGTAAAGATAGACGAGGGTTCCTCTGCTTTGTATACTTCATTTTTAATAGATAAAGATGCACCGTCTAATACGTCGACCGCTTCATGTGGGCTTTCTTCCACAGCTAACAACACATTATACCATAATGACACAGGAAGTTACCCTGCAACCATAGGGTCATATGTTTTTACAGATATTGCTGGAACCTCAACCTTTGTAGGTTCTTCCGGAGATAAGTGGTATAAACTAGGAAATAGTACTACCGCTAGGATATCAGGTTCAGCAGGTGGAAACGCCGGCTATGTAGGAGAAATTGTACCTTGTAGTGATTTTGATAACACTGCTCCTTCTGGGTATAGAGCAATATGGAATACTAAGTACATTAACTCAACAAACTATACAGCAGTACCTTTCACTATAGTAGGAGGAAATTTTGGTGAAACATATCAAGTAACAGCTTCACTAGAAAGTGATACATCTGAAGTAGCCTATTCCACTGGTACTATATACCACTCTACTATGAGTGCTGCAATAAATACAACAGATATAGAAGACGGAGCAAATGTACTACTGAATGTCAAATTAGTAGATCAAGCAGGTAATGTAGGACTACCAGCTACCCTACATGATGCTGGAGCAACTTCAAATAGCTTAACAGCTAGCATAAAAGATATTGTAGCCCCAACAGGGTATAGTGTGGACTTTAAATCAAACGCCTTATTTAACACAGCAGCAAGTCAATATACGAACGGATATTTTTATGTAAGAATAGCTGGTATAGCCAACGGTGAAGCAGGAAGTGCTTCTATAAGTATATCGTCTACAGGTGGCGGAACTACATACACAGCTACTGGAGCGTTTTCTAACACTTTAAATGATTCCCCTACTAAGGATTTTTCAATATCAGAGTTCAATCACAACTTACAATCAGGAACATTAACTGTAACAGCAACCTTATACGACACAGCAGGCAATCCAGGAGCATCTGTAACAGATACTGTCCCCTATACTAATGTAACAGGTATATTAGATCATGCAAACTACATTAATTCAATGACTATTACATCTGCCGCACAAACAGTTTACCTAAGAGTACGCGATGTAGTACCAGGAACATCCTGGGGAATATCAGAATCACATTATCATGTTAGTCTCGGTCAAAGTAGCGGAACCGGTAATGATAGTTCTGTACCTATTAGTGTACAACAGAACAATACTAATTCAGGAAGGTGGGCAATTTTATATTTAAACATTGGAGGTAATTCTGTTGATAATTTTTCTATATACCAATCAGCACCATCTAGCGGCGGCGGCGGTGGCGGCGGAGGAGGATGTGTTGCACCTTTTGTCAAAATATTAATGAGCGATGGGTCTGAAAAACTAGCAAGAATAGTAGATGTTGGAGATGAAATAAGAACACAGCAAGAAAGCTCGCTAGAATGGATAAATGCTAGGGTTTCTGAAAAGAAGGTAATTCCAAGTAAGCGGATAAAGGTATTTATAGGAGATGAAGAAATTGTAGTATCACCTCGACATAGGTTTTACGTTGATAGTAGATCTCAATATGTAGATGCAGATCAACTAAAAGACGGAGATATACTTACAGGGATGCCTTATATAAAAACAGAAGAATACGAAGCTGGCGATGTAATTAAACTTACAGTTGAATTTGCAAAAACATACATATCTAATGGAATATTATCACATAACACGAAAGGTATATTGTAATAAAAAATTAGCCTAAAACTATTTATAATAAAAGTATATGTCAGTAGCACCAGGAACATTTGCCAACCAAGCACCAGATAGCGGCTCTATAAGAGTATTTTATCAGACTATTAATAACAAAGATGTAGTCAAAGCTATAACGGTATCTGATGTAGATAGAGATGGAGATGATATATCTGTATCTTTAACTGAACTAGATACGATAACTTTACCGTTGAGTGCTTCTGGACAAAATGTTGAACTTGTAATTAACTCAATAAAACAGAAAAGCGGATATCATTTTTTAGATGTAGACGATATAACTGTAAATACCTTATCTGGTAGCGTAAATTCATCTATAGCTATTGCACCGTACCTTACAGAAACATTCTTTTATAACGACTACAATGCTACTATAAGTAACGCAGAAAAGACAAGAAGATCTTATAAAAGATACGATGTAGATAGATCCGGAGGACAAACAAAACCTACTAATTATAATGCAGTCGCAGGTATAGGTACATTAACAGTAAGTGGGTTAGAGTATACAAATGGAGATGGAAACACAAGTGATTCTGCTGAAAATATAGGCTATACCTTACTTGCAACAGCCCAAGGAAACAGCTTAGGGTTTTTAACATCATCTGCTATATCAATAAAGGATGATGAAGATTTTACTTTTAGAGTTGGCCCACAAGAACTTAACGCAGCAATAGGATTTCCACAAAAACCTGTTGTAAGTGTATCAAAACTCTTTTTAGAAAACGATGGTATATTAAAAGTTTCTAGCTCTTTAAATCTAAAACTATCATCTAATGCAGATTTCAATACAAGCTCTGGACAGAATAATACTATGTTTTTAGCAGAACAATTATATGAAAACGGAATCGTAGTATCTAGAACATTTACCCCAAGCACTTCAGGTGTATCCCTGAGAATACCATCAGGTTCATATGGAGGTACTATTTACATTAGACTCGAACAAGTAAACACGATTACAGCAAGCAGTGACGTTTCCCAGACTATTACAACAACTTCGATATTAAAAAACAATCCCCAGTCTGATGATTTTATAAAGATTAATGTGCATAGGGACCCTGATGAAGAAGCAATACCTTACGCTCCCAAAGCTCCTGTTCAGGATTCAAACTATACATCAACCGGTATCGTTAACGCAAGATACAAGGGTACTAAAACAACCTCTGGAGACTACTCAGGGATAGAACCAGCTATTACTGCTCAACCTTTTAGTGCTGCTGTATATAGATTAGAAGAAAGTGATAACTTTATATGTAGCCAATCTCTTTCAGACAGGCAAATAGAAGATTTTTTATTTATAGGAACAGACGATTCTCCTGGAGCAAAAGCAGAAACACTAGGGGCGATAGCTGCTTCAAACGTATTATCATCATCTACAGATACAGTATTTAATCTCGCTCTTGACAATATTACCGTATACCAAACAATAAAACCTGGAGATGTTTTAAATATAACAGACAATACTAACTCTGAAATAGTACAAGTGGTTCAAGCACAAACAACAAGCAATTTCGGCGTTATGGAGATAATAGTAACTAGGGATTATAACTCTCTATCATCTAACTACACCTTCGCCGCTAATGCATCAGTTTCTAGATTTTCGGATACTAGAATATTTAAACTCGAAGGGAATAGGTTAATAGCATTAACTGAGAAAAAAATCTGGGTTAAAGACAATAGAACAGTGCTTAAAACAAGCCAATCAGGTTACGTAATTCAATTAAGTACAACATGTACAGTATAAAAAGCTTAAAACAATATATTTATAATAAATAAAAAGTTAAAAAATGGGATACCTAAATAACTCAGTCGTCACAGTTGACGCAATCTTAACAAAAAAAGGAAGGGAACTTCTTGCAAGAGGCGACGGTTCTTTCCGTATTACACAATTTGCATTAGCAGATGATGAAATAGATTATACTCTATACAATACATCTCACCCTTCTGGTTCAGCATACTATGGCGAAGCAATCGAAAACATGCCGCTACTAGAAGCATTTCCAGATGAAAATCAAGTAATGAAATACAAACTTACAACTCTTCCCAGAGGTACAGCTAAGTTACCTATTCTAGAAGCAGGTTTTGCATCTATTACGCTTAAGCAAGGAGCATCTTTAACTATAACTCCACAGACCTTAAACTTCTTAGGAACTTCCCAGGCATATGAATCAAGCGGTTATACAGTAACTATAGCAGATGTTAGACTACTATCTAATTTTTCCGGAGTTGGCATCAACTCTGCAGAAGCAGAAAGATTAAATCAAACAACTACACTTGGAACAAACGTATCCAAAACAGTTATAGGAACATCTATTAATTTATCCGCTACTACATTAAATACATTATACGGATCATCAAGTAATACTTTAACTAGTACTGTAACCATAATAGGTAGAGATAGTGGAGCAAGAATTACTATTCCGATTAACATAACCAAAGTAAACTAATAAGATATGTCATTTAAACAATTTGATAACGAAGACGTAATAGTAAGTGCAGATTCTGTAGCATCAACAGTATGGTCAACAGATACATTCCAACTAACTACTTTTGAAACATCTTCAACACAAGAAGCAGCAACAAGTGGAGACTATTACTTAAACGTATATCAAACAGGTTCAGGCTTAGCAAACGCTACAACTCAATTCTCAATAGCATACGGTCATCCAGATGGATTAGGTTCTTCCCCGTATAATAATAACGTTTCAGGAAAATCACCATCTTCGACAGTATATGGACAATATAGAAACTTAGTTTTAGGAGACGAAGAACAGGACTTTCTTTTTGGAGGAGTGAATTCCTCTAAAGGCTTTTACGCAATTACAGTAGATAGAGCTAGATATAAAGAAAAAATACTACCAGGTACATTTACTATGACATTAGAAGATGGAGCACAAACGTTAGTATTAACAGATAACAGCAACCAAGTATCAACAGTATCTTATTCAGATGCAGGAAGAGTCTATCAGGTAGTTTCTGGATCTGCCGGAGTAGCATATGATGCAGGATCAGGGTTCTCATTCACTAATAGCTATGTTGCTTCATTTGGACTTTTCTTACCGGACATTGGAGTAGTATTACTTAACGCACAAGCTTTAGATAACCATTTACCCAATTTAAACTTTACAACAGGGTCTGCAGATAGCAATGGAGCTAATAACGGAGCACTACAGAAAAGAATAATTAGTTTTAGTTTAAATTCTGAAGAAACTGTCTCTTCAAACTATGTGTTTGTAAGAGTTAGAAACGGAGAATTTAACTACTCTAATAACCCTTCTAACATCACCGGTTCAGGAGAGTTAAGACATAACTCAATGGTAAATAACCCTCAATCATATATTACATCAGTAGGGCTATATAATGATAATAATGACTTATTAGGGGTTGCTAAATTATCTAAACCTCTTTTAAAAGATTTTACCAAAGAAGCGCTAGTAAGAATCAAACTTGACTATTAATGAATGGCTGCTTACAAAAAACTAAAAAAAGAAGATTCATACCTAACAACGTATGTAGCTCATAAAACATTCACGGTAAGTGGAAGTCAACATGAAAACTACGGAGTTGAAACTTATATAGGTATATCCGGCTCTGGCGACTGGTTTCCCAGCGGCAGCGATTCTAGATTACAGTCCACAGATTATGAACATCATACCAGATTAGTTTATAATAGTATATATCATTTATATTATTCTGGATATGAAAACGGCATGCCTGCTTCTAGCTCCAATGAAATGTCAGGCTCAGCATACGAAAATTACCTACAAAGCTCTTACACCTCTAATCAAAGAAGAGCACAAGATGAATTCACTGTTATATCTATTCCAAGAAACTTATGCGGAGTTAATATAAAACCAGGGAGTATAAGACTATCCCCTCCTGTTTCTACATCCGGTTCTAATTACGTCTTTACAGCAAGTGACGCAACAGGAAATTATGCTTCTGAGAGTTTTGCAGAAGAAATGGATACCTTATATGGAGGATCAGAAACGCTACAAGATGGAGAATACATAGAAGACGAAGGAACGTACATTAACGAAACAGTAGATGAATTTGTAGTACCGGGATTTGATGATTATAAAACAACCCTAATAGACGACAAAAACGGTAACTTGATCCTATCAGCTTCACATCCACCTAGAGTAGTGGGGAACGTAATATATTCACATGGATTAATAATTATCTCTAACCCAGCAGTGGGGTCTTATTATGCAAACTATTTCTCTGGGAGTTTGACTTGGCAATCATCACAACCTATTTATACATATAACTACCATTGTCCTATAAAGGAAGAGGAGTTTAACTTTACCTTGAATCCTTCTGCAATACAACCCAATAGCGGGTCAATCGCAGATAATATCTCAGGTAGTAACTTTAACCCTTATTTCTCGACAGTCGGTCTTTATAACGATGCAAACGAATTGGTAGCAGTTGGTAAAATGGCTCAACCAGTACCTGTATCAGATAATAATGAAACAACAGTAGTCGTAAAATTAGATATATAACCATGGCAATAACTTTAAGAACTAACAAAGGAACAGCTTTATCTTATGAAGAATTAGACATAAATTTTCATGAGTATTTCTATTCTGCATCTGTCTCTTCTGACGGAAAACAACTATCACTGCACTATACAGGTAGTAATTTAAAATCTGCAGGTGCTACAAACATAACACTTAATACATACACAGGTTCATCACAAGTTGCAGGAAATGTAAATGAATTTCAGTATAACCTAGATGGAACTAATTTTGCAGGAGCATCTGGATTGATCTATGATGCAGCAAAAAACGGAGTAGCAATCGGTACTTCTTCATTAGAGACTGGAGAAAAACTTAGAATAGAAGGTGGAAATGTAGTACTTGATGACAGTTCTTTAGTGATTGCCCAATCAGCTGCATCAGCTAGCTTTAGCTACGGTGGTACTACTAAAGATTTAACAGTAAGGAATTGGCATGAAGATAATAATGCAGATATAATATTCTTTACAAATGGAGCAGAAGCATTACGAGTTAAAGGAGATGGAAGTATTACACATAAAGGAGCTTCTAATTCTTTAGGAGATTTTGTAATAAGCGGTAGTATTATATTCGGTAAAACACACGAAGATACTTATAAATCAAAACTATTCACATGGGATTCAGCAAACCCAAGAATTGAAAGCGTCAGTAACAATTTATTAATAGGTAATGAGAGAGGTATAATATTAGAAGGTCCTCAATCTGCACATGTAATAATGGGAATACAGTCTATTACCGGTAATGAAGCCTTTGCTATAATATCAGCACCTCCGACATCTAGTAACGAACCTACATATGATAGATTAGTAGCTAACTTCTCAGCAGACGGAAAAGTTGGAATTGGTACATCTAATGGGCCTAATGGATATCAATTAGCAGTGGTAGGAAGTATATCTGGTTCGAACGGCTTAAACATGGGAGGAAATGCCGTAATCACCGGCTCTATAACCACTAACGCTACTTTAAACGTAAGCGGCTCTTCCACATTGTCAGGCTCTGTAAAACTCAACACAGTAAGTGATGCATCTAGTGCTACTAATTATAATTTCTTAGTAAGAGAAACAAATGGTAATATAGCAAAACAAGTTAATGCAGCTCCTATACCACAAGGAGGAATTATAATGTGGTCAGGAGCAGTCCAATCACTTCCAACAGGTTGGAAACTATGTAACGGAGAGACTCACAATTCTATAACAACACCAGACCTAAGAAATAGATTTATAGTAGGGTCAAATAATACAACAGGAACACCTACTTCTACAATATCAGGAAGCGCTGTATCTACAGGAGGTAGTTCTAACCATGATCATTTTGGTTCTACTGAAGCACATACTTTAACATCTGCGCAAATGCCACAGCATACCCACACATATAAAGATTCATACTATATAGAAATTAATAACCCCGGATTAGGTGCAGGAGGAGCAATTCATGGAGTAGATTATTTAGGAGGAACTAAATATAAAGGAAGTGGAGACTCAGATGGAGATAATAAATTTGTATATTGGAGAAACGGAACTACTAATCAAACAGGAAACAATTCAGGGCACGATCACAATATACCCTCAACATCCCACGTTCCTCGATTCTACGCTTTAGCTTATATAATGTATACGGGCGAATAAGCAAATTCAAGCGTATTTATAATAAAGTACCTTCAGGATGGCAATAACTTTAAGAGATGAAAAGAATGCTCCTCTAACTCATGAGGAAGTAGATGCAAATTTTAGATCGTTTTTCTTCACCGCATCTTTTAGTGAAAATAATTTATCACTACAAAGGAAAGACGGAGTAACGATAAACGTTCCAATAGGGGGAGAAGCATTCGCTGATTTCCAAGCAAATGGTGGTTCTATTGGTGATGTGTATATTGCAGATAGCCAGATAACTGGAAGCAGGATGATAGTTGACCTATTCCAAGGTCAATTTTACGATAAAACAAAAGCAATGAATTCTGACGGTGGTACATTATCATCTGACGAATGGTATATTGATTTTGACCCAGCTGCCTCAGCACCCTACTACGTTCACTTCGGTCCTAACTTTGCAATCTCATCTAGCGGTTACCTCTATGCATCAGGTGCAGTACTAGAAGGGGATATAACCGCATCATCTGGATTAATCGGTGGCTTCAACATAACACCAGATTCAATTCACGGTCCTACTACTTTAGGTATACCTTCCTTCTATATTTCAGGTTCAGCTAGCAGCACTGGGTACTTCATATCTTCTTCTAACTTTAACGTAAAAGGAAATGGAGACATTACAGGTTCAGCAGTTTTATTCTCAGGAGGAACAGTAGCAGGATGGACAATCAGTAATTCACAAATTAAAAAATCAACTCATATAGTTCTTGATGCTACAAATGAAAGTATTTCAATTAACGATTCTACATTTGGGAATAAAGGTATACAGTTAGAATACAATGACGGATCACCTAGATTCTACGTCGGAGATGCAACAGGAAGTTTTGTAAAGTTTGACGGTACCAATGTAAGTTTATCAACAGCACTTCTAGAAATATCAGCATCTAATATAGAGATTTCATCAACAGAAGCATCAATGTCTTTAGGTGGAGGAAGTGTTAAACTGTTAGGAGCATCCTCAGCAATAGAAGTAGGTGTAACAAACAAATTTAAAATATCAGGAAGTGCCACAGATGCAATGATTGTAGCAGGCGCAAAAACAGGCTTTGATACCGACGACGCTGGTGTAATAATAGGTATGGATAGTAATGTACCTACATTGGATCTTACTAAAGATGCTGGTAACTACGTTAGGTTCAATACAACAAGTGGTGTTGATATTAAGACAGATACTTTTAAGTTAGACACAACTTATTTTGATATTGATACATCTACTCAAAGATTAAACATATTTGATACTTCTTCAGCAGAAATAATAAGATTAGGAGAAATATCTGATGCAGCAGATGATCTATATGGGATTAAAATATTTGATGGTACTGGCACTGGAAGTGCTAATACTATTGCAATGTTTGGTCAGCAAGGCAATAAAGTTGGAGGATGGGAAGTAACCGATTCACAAATTAGAACAGTACCTACTGCAGGATTTGGAGGTACTTACGCAGAAGACGAAGTAGGGTTAGTAATACACTCCTCAGGAAGATTGGAATCTTCTAATTTTGCTACAAACTTAAAAGGATGGAGAATTGATACATTAGGTAACGGTTCCGCTGAATTTGAAAATATGAGAATACGTGGTACTTTGAAAACCACTGTATTTGAAAAAGAAACAGTTAACGTAGTTGGTGGACAACTAATGGTTACAAATGCTTCAACTATAGAAGCATTGAGAGATGCTGATGGAAATATTATTGCCGGTTCATCTTCTTATGCAGCTAATGCAGTTACTTTATCTTTAGCTAACGTATCAGGGTTTAAAGAAGGTGAAATACTGAAAGTAAAGTCTGTAGACGACACCGGATTTAGCGTAGAATATTTATACCTTTCAGGCTCCAAAAGATACTCTGAGGATTCCAGTTTATCTTATAATACAGGTTCTATTGATCCTGATGGATTAGCAGGTGAAATATATGTAGAGAGAGAATTTGGAGGAGTAGTTGCTATCTCTTCATCAGTATCTACTCTAACAAGCGATATCCCGACAACATCGGTTACAGCTATAAATGTAAATTCATCAACAGGACTTACCCCTCAGGATATTATTAAAATTGATGATGA
>ERZ1039804.701-NODE-701-length-20886-cov-11.021746_pt1 | contig 20886 bp, 29 predicted proteins | sample MGYA00383089_ERZ1039804 | MGnify/ENA primary metagenome ERZ1039804 (study PRJEB29581, sample SAMEA5548359) | metagenome | biome: marine; feature: coastal; material: water | depth 1 m | study: Short-term variability in the microbial, nano- and picoplankton...
AAGAACCTCTTAAGCTGTCTCCTGTACTGCTGTTGCCATAAATGTCAGCAGTCATACTATTTACCTTCTGAAATGCTGCTCTGAGGGTATCCCCATTCCCGTCATCGGGTTCTGCTCCTACTCCTATTGGTTCTCGTGCCATAATTCTATTTTGTTATATTAATGTTTGATCTGCTGTTATTAGTATTGTGTCTGCTTTATATGCTGTACTATCTACTGACAACTCAAGTATATCTGATATCCAACAAGTAGGAGCTGAAGGTACATAGACAGCATCTGTTGTGTCATCTACATCTCCCCACCAGGAAAAACAATATATCCTACCCCAATTTATCCCGTTAGCCATATTACTTATTTATTCTTTTTAGATAGTTAGTCAATTTTATTATGTTAGCCACTTTAGGCTTATATGTTTTAATTATATTACCCATCCGCCATATGTTGGGTCTTTATCTGGGTACATACCCGTATCTTGCGCTCCGGTATACTCCGGATAATCTCCACTCTTCTCATCTATGAAATCAAAAAACCGATTTACATAAAAGTCAGCAAAGTCTTTTGCCCTTGCTGTTAAAGAATCAAGCTCACTCTTTGTAAGAGTATCACTAGATTCAGTAGTATGTTTAAATATACCTCCGTTGCTGATTTGATAAGCAGCAAAAGGAATATAGCTATATTGACTATACCATATAAGCATAGGTTTAATATGACTATTCAGTAACGTCTTGTATGCAGCATTGGCGGAATCGTCAAGAGTTCCGCCAGTGATCAAACTTTGTATCTTCTCGTATAACTTAGTACCCAGAAAGTTCTGTATGTGTATATCTTGGGCCACCTCAACAAATTGAATTAGCTTATCTGTGTCTAAAGCTCCGTCTATGATAGACTTCCGCTTTAACTCTGTCATTGTTATAAATAATGCCTTACTCATCTTCTTTGGTAGGTTTTTCCTCAACAACAGCCTCAGAAACGCTCTCAGAAGCCTCCTGCTGAACGATCTCCTCTTCTTGGACATCTTCTACCGCAGAAAGTTTTTCTCCCGTCTCCTCTTCTCTCTTGATTTTAGTCTCTATGTTGTCTAGTTCTGTAAATTCTATTGGTTGTAGGGTAACAAAGTATAAATCCAGTGAAATGTCGTTATATAACAACAATTCTTTAAATGCGTCTAATAGCATCTGCTGAAATGGCCTAATTACCATATTATCCATCAAAATAGATGCTGTTCTAAGCTCTTCAGCGTTATTTCCGAAGCCAGTGTTGTCTTTTATCCCTAAAAGGATAGGAGACACCACTCCGTGGCCTATCATTATCTTTTCTCGGCTTTCTTTAGCTAAAAACTCGTATTGAGCGTGTGCATCTGGTAGATTTATAGGGTCTATGTTAGATTGGTTCTCTGAGCCATCATTAAAAGCTAAAATGAACCGTCCTGCGTTGCTAGTACCACTAAATTTGTCGTATATCTTGCGTTCAATCAATTCCTGGACCTCTTCATTAGGTATGCCGTTATTGAAATTGATCAACATACTTGGCTGAAGGCCGTTTTGTATGTTTGATAAGTGATAATTACTTACTTCCTCCTCCAAGGTTGCATATTGAAGGCATCCTTGGTAGTCTACGGGTGAATAATAGTAAAAACCAGCCTTGTAAGGCTTAATGACATATAATTCAATTCTCTGAGACTTCGTGCCATTGCGATAAGTAGGTATCTTTTTAGGCTTGTCACTAGGTTTAATGTTTTTCCAATCACTATGATAATAATACGCTTTAATTTTACCGTCTTGAGCCTTTTCAGCACGCAATGTCTCCATTGGGAAGTGATATAGGCCCGCTATTTCTTTCTTTCTGTTCTTATAAACCACCTGAATAGCCGCTTGGCCAAGCATTTTGTAGTCTGTTACTATCTTTCTTACATCAGTGGCATTTAAAAGGCTCTTCATTTGAGCAAACATAAGCGGCTTCTCCTTGGAGTCGGTAGCCTCAAGCCCTCTACCGTAAATCATATCAGAGATACCATTGATGCACCTACTATTAGTAGGACTTCCTAAATACCTCTCAATTAACTCGCCAAAATAGTTATTATCCTCACCATACTCGATATAAGCATTTCTGCTCTTCTCGACTATTTTAGGCACTTCGTACCCGGTTAGATTTACTACTTTTACATTTTTCATACCATTATATATTGTTGACTACTATCACCAGAATCGCTTTCGGTGTATTTGCTATCGTTTATAGTATATACTGAGTTTGACAAATAAGAGTCGGTGCAATAAGCTTTGTCTCTAAATAAGAGCGTTGACCCACTGAAAATCTCATAGTTGTAAATACTATTGTCTGATAGAATACTGAAGGTGCAATCTAGGTCAATAAAGTTACCATTAACGGTAGACGATAAACCAGTCAAAGTCTCTGACTTGTTGGTGCCATCTTCTGTTATCTTAAGAGATAACCCAGTCTGAGCTGTGTTAACCCTAGGCAAAACTTTTATTGTTTGAGCATCCGTATTCGGAAGTAGTCTTATCATACTAATATAACTAAAAAAAGGCTTCAGTGTTTTATATAAAAAAAGGGGCCATATAGGCCCCTCCTTATCACCAGGTAAAAACCTATGCTGGATCTCTCTGAGTAGTTTCACTAGCAGTAGCTGAAGACATTCCCGCAAAGGGGTCTGCATCAGTTGCTCCATCCACAAAATTAGGTAGAGTTGTTTCGTTGGCTGTTAAAGTCAACGTATATCCATTTAGATCTCCCATCGCTGTCCCGGTAACGGCAGTACCTCCAGTAACTTCCGCTCCGTGTTCTCTTCCAACCAATAGAACTTTATTGTCGAATGTCTGTACGAAAACGTGAGGTCTTCCGTAAGTCATAAGCTTAAGCTCTTTGTTGTCTTCCTTAGTCATCTTATGAAGAGTAAGGTTTGTCACTTGCTCAAAGAATGTTGTTCCATTCTCAATAGAGCTGTTTATATTTGATTCCAGAGAAGAATTACCTTTGACATCATAAGTGCTATAGCTAAAAGTACCACTCATATCTGTGATTTCGTCATTTGATCCAACCGTTACAGTCCCTAGATCGCCAAAATCAACAAAATGTACTTTTACTACGCCACCTACAGCATCTTTACACGGTTTTTTCCTTCCCCCGGTTAAATCACAAGCCATATTTTTATAGTATTAAAAAAGGGTAGGCAGGCTCAAGGCTCACCTACCCTCTTATATTAAACAATTATTCTTATGCGTACAATACGATGTCTCCTCCGATAGCGTGCTGGATACCAGCAGTAAATCTAACAACGACTCTTACGTTTTGACTTCCATCAAGATCAGCCATATCAATGACTTTCACTTCGTTAGTATCAGCCAATAAACCAGTTCCAAAGAATAGGTTAGACTTCTCAGCAGCTACCATTCTGTTGCTGCTCATTCCGCTTGCAAGCTCTACATTGATGCCATCAAAAGTCAAAGCACCTCCGTTGAACCACTGAGTTCCTTTAGCATCTGTACCAGCAGCACCTACGTTAGAAGCAAACCCGCCCAAAGCTCTTACATAAGCTCTGTATACATTAGGAGCTACATAAACAGTTAAGTCTTCAGCACCGTAAACAGCAGAAGGAATAGCATCTATTACAGCTCCTATTTGAGCAATTACATTAGAAGAAGTAACAGTTGCTGCGGCTACGTCATTAACGTCACCGTCAGCACCTAGAGTAGTTTCAAATCCATCAAACTGACCTGCGGTGGCGTTAGTACCAGCCCAGATATTAGTTTCGATTCTTTGAGCTACTTTAGAAGAAACGTGTGCAAGTAAGAAGTCAGAAAAGCTTGCGGGTAGATCAGAATAAGCTGAATATCCCATAGAAATAGCTTCCCAGTCAGATACGAAATCTTTCTTACAAAGTTGTAGGTTAACCTGAAATTCTTCTGGTTGAAGGATTCTTTCAGTTAATGTCAAAGTAGATGTAGCAGTAAAGTCGCAAGTGCCGTCTTTGACGATATCGTCAGAAGCCACTTTCTTCATTACCTCTTTATACTTTACATTAGGCTTGATCGTGATCAAATCTTTCGATAGAGTTGATCCGCTTAGTAAAGCAGCAGAAATGTATTTCCCTGCAAACTCACCAGCATAAGTAGTAGTAATTGATGTAGTTGTTGCCATTTTTGTGTTTATTTATTAAATTTACTCATATTGTTTAGTACTCGATCTAGGGTAGTTTCTCTTCTGTTTTGAGAGAATAGCTTCATTTCAACCTCTGGTTTTACCTCTGGAGAGTGAACCATAGGCTCAACTTCAGACTCTACAGCAGCTAGCTCTTCCTTAGGAACTTCACTGTTATACTTTTCAGAAGTAGATTTGATTTCTCCCATTAGTGATTCTACCATTGCTTTTAACTCAGCAAATTCCTCTTTAGTAACATAAGAAGCTTCTGTAGCTTCTTCTTCAGCTTCTACAGCTTGATCTTCTTCTAGTTGCTCGCCTTCCGACAATACAACTTCTTCCCCTTCAGGAGATTCGTTTACTTCCTCTACTACCTCTTCAGTAGCGGAAAGCTCTTCCTTGATCTCTTCTTGATTCTCAACTTCTTGAGATCCTAGAAGAACATCTTTTAGTTTTTCTACAATTTCTGTCGCTTTCATAGTTTAAAATATATTAATATTACCAATTTTTAGTGTGCTTGTTGTATTTTTAACTTATGTCTTCTATCACCCAATAATAACCTTGGTCGCTACCATTGTTTATTATCTCTTCGTGAGCAGGGTTATTTACTGCACTACCTGTTACGCTAGTTACAGCACTAAACACCATTTTATAACTTGTCCAGCTTGCCGCACTACCCCCATAAGGGCTTGCGGGTACTGTTCCTAAAGTATCAGGAGTAACATAACTAAATGTATTGTTAATTCCTGATCCTGTTTCAAACTTAACTATTAAGCTGTCAGATGGGCTATAGAATGAAACTCTTGTATCTCTAAAAGCAAATGTTGTGCTAGGAGAAGTTGCTTGTCCTCTTATTTCTGTTCCTAATTGGTTAGATAATGCTAAAGCATTAGTTCTTCCTGTTTCAGGATCATTTGCATATATACTAAAAGCATATGTGTTTGTTGCTGTTGTAGCTATAGGCTCTACAGAAACATAGTTTCCAGCCGCAGGTGTTACTTGGCTAAAGAAGAAAGCGGGCTGTTGTGTCGCCACAGTAGTACAAGATAAAGTGGCTCCTGCGTTACTGTATCCAGCAGGGACTGTTATATCTACCGTTAGAGTTCTATTAGTATCTGAACTGACAGTTCCGAAGCTAGAAGGTGACGTACCTGTAATAGTTCCTATATCTACTGTTGGCGTTACATAATTACCACTAGCAAAAACACTGAATCCTGAGATGGTAATCTCACTGCATTCAAGAACATTGTAAGGTGGTTGAGTAGCTGTAGTAGTACAAGCTAATGTACTACCTGTGTTGAAATAACCCGCTGGAACCGTAATGTCTAGGTTCAATGTTCTTACAGTGTTAGTAGATACAGTAGCATAAGAAGCTGGGCTACTTGACGAAATGGTTCCTATATCTAAGGTAGGCAACGTTATTGCTCCATTTTCATCTACAGCAAATCCACTTATAGTTATATCTGAGCACGCTAAAGTGGGAGTCAACGGCTGTGTGGCCGTTGTAGAACAGTTAAGCGTTGCTCCTGCGTTGAAATATCCTGAAGGCACTGTAATATCTACGTTTAAAGTTCTAGACGTATTTACATTTACTATTACAAATGATGCTGGGCTTGTACCAGATATCGTGCCTATGTCCGCAGTAGGAAGTGTTATGGTACCATTCTGAGCTACTGCAAATCCAGATAGTGTTATATCACTACAAGAAAGTGTAGGCGTAGCTGGTTGAGTGGCTGTAGTAGTACACTCTATAGTTTTCTCAGCATTGCTATAGTCACCAGGGACCAATATAGAAACAGTTAAAGTCCTTTCCGTAGAGGTATCAACGGCAGCAAAAGATGCTGGTGTTGTAGCCGTTATAGTTCCTACATCTGTGGTAGGCAATGTGATTGTACCATCTGTTGCTACACTAAAACCACTTAAGGTTAAGTCTTGACAGCCTAAGGATGGGGCAGACACACTTCCAATCCCCTGATTAATCAATTCACCATCACAGCACTTCCTTGAGTATGTCCTGCCATCTTTACATAGACACGCTCTTCTTGATCCTCTAGGGCTTGAATAACTTCCTCTTTTGCTTCTCATTAGCTTAAACTACCGTTTTGTGTTCTTTGTATGAAGTATATAATATCCCAAACAGAAGAACCATTTCCAATTGACGTTATCTTTAACTGCACACCATCTTGTACAAATGTGGAATCTGTGTAATATTGCATCACCATACTTTCTTGATGCTCAACATTGTTTCCCTTGGGAAACGCTAAAGTTCCAGATACTCTTGATATTTGACCGGATCCCTCCAGGTTATACTCTAAGTAAGTTTGATTTGCATTTGGTGCTGATGCTTTAAACGCTAGGGTAAATATGTATACGTCATTTTCATTTACCCCTAATATCTTCTGTGTTGAAGAGTCATAAAACGCAATGCTTGAATGGCTTCTAACAATGTTACCAGCATTATTTGGAACAACAACTTCTGTATCTTGAGTTAACGACAGCTTGTTGGAAGACGTATATACTGTGTCATCATATCTAGCCCAACCTAATTGCGTGGTTCCTCCTTGAGGATACACCACTACATTAGATCCATTATGGCCCATATAAAGCGCATCAGTAGTATGCAACATTGCACCATTCTCAATATTTACATTATCCACCTCAGATTGATCTGTATGATGGACGTGAACTTTATATGATGTGTTTTTAATTGTTGCCATTACTTGCTAGACTTCGGATGTTTCTTTGGTAACAAATCGTAATCTGTAGTGTACTTTGCATTCTCTGGTCTGCCATTTTTAATTAAGTATAAAAAGGCATTAGTGCGTGCAAAAGCCCACTGAGAAGCTGACTTAACGTTAGGACTGTGGCTTGTATTAAAAGCTCCCAGACCACGTTGAAAAACAGAGGCAAGCATACCAACAGTGACACCATAACCCAGTTTCTCTTTATATTTCTTGTTAAATTCATCTGCTTTGTTTTGAAGTGTTGCTCTGTCTTTTGCAGAGACTTTGGCTCCAGTTTTACCTGAAGCATCACCTTTAGCCGTACCCTTGCCTTTAGGGCTAGGGTTAGGCGTATCGGACTTAGGAGCTTTAGGGCTTTTTCTAACCCCTCCCTTTGGTCCAACCTCAGCCATATTGTGTTTCTCGCAAGGCATATACCAAGTATCGCCTTCGTAGTCGTGGGTGTGATATCCTTCACACCCTATATCTTTAGCTGCTTCTTCTGCCTCTTCTATTGTAGAGTATGCAGCTCTTCCGTCTATAATTGTAGATGAAGCTTCTATTGCGTTTAATCCCTTGAGTTTAGAAGTAACCCAGGTCAGCATACTTTTGCCTCCCCATAGTAAATAAGAAATGGTTCCGCAAGCTTCTGAGTTGCCAGAGTCGTAATATGTTTCTGCTCTAGATAAATAACTGTAGATCCTCTTGAGGGTAGGTAATGTAAATTTAGTACTTCCCTTTGCGATTTGTTGTCCTCTAACTTTTCCCACCTGGGTAGCACAACGATTTCCAACTTTCTCATTTAGTTCTATACCTCTTTTAGCGTTGTTGACAGCAGACTTTGGATATCCTCCATAAGATTCTAGATCTACCTCCTCAGAAAGCTCTGAAATGGCTTCTAACAGCTCGTATTCTGCATTTAGTTCCTCAACGCATTCATCACAAAAAGACTCCGGTAAAGTATCCTTAGGGCCCTCATCAGCATTATCCGCAAAGTAGCCTTCAATAGAGAATCCGTGGACCTCTCCATCTTTAACCTTTTTCCAGACATCATCATTATACACCTTCATAGAAACCATCCAGGTTCCTATCGGTACATCAAATCCATATTTCCTAGACTTATCTTTCTTCTCGTCCTCTACTAGCCAGCTTTCTACGACAGTCATACCGTCAAGCTTTTCATTGTGCTCTAATGTAGAATTTGATTGATAGCCTCTTTTGAGGAAAAGCTCTGAAGCTTTTCTTACAGTGTCTACAGAGAAGTAAATGTAGTAATCTCCATCTTCTCCCCTTCTTAATATTTTCTTATCTGGGACTAAAGCTGCTCCCATCAGTATACGCTTCTCACCGTCTACTTCAGCAAGCATAACTGGCTCTTTCTTGAGCGCAATGAAGTCTTCTTCTATAGCTGGGTTTTCTACTACCGAGATAGCTTCTATCCCACTAAATTCGTTTTCTTCGTCTATAATGAGTTCTATTACCTTCTCCATACTATTATAACTGTTTATTTTGACTATTGTTTTATTATCCTATAGAGGCTTGTTGTAGTCTAGCGTTTTCTAGTTGCTGTGCACTTGTTATTTCACTTTCTACAACATAAGCCTTAAGTGGCTCTTGCCTGGCAGCAGCGATACTTCTTCCTATCTGGTCTACATTAGATTGGCCTACTACGTTGAATACCGGGGCCGCTTGACTTGCGCCAGATCCTCCAGCTGCACTTAATGTACCTGCCCCCCTTGAACCTGGGACTTTGACGGCTAGTATATTTTTAACGTTAGCTAACCCCTGCACAACCGCAGCCGCTGCTAAAGCAAATCTAGCTACAGTAGGTAATGTTTTGTCAGTTAACGCTGCGTTTGCCGCAACATAGGCATCCATTGTCGCTGTCGCAATCGCAAAAGCCTTACCCGCTTCGCTTTGTTCGCCTAGAAAATTAGCCATACTATTAGTAAATTCAGCTATAGCAGCTATTTCTTCTAGGTAGTTATTTTTCTTATTTTCTGTTACGCGGTTATCAGATTCGATGAGTTCTGCATTTAATTCTGTCTTAAATTTCACAAGATCAGAAAACCCTTGAGCCTCTATTTCATTTGCGCTTACTTGCCTCTCCCTATCTAACATACCAAAGGCTTCATTAGCAGAGTTGGTTTTTTCTAAAAAGGCGAATAAAGAACTTACTCTTTTATTATTTGCGTCTTCTTCTTCTTTAAATTCGTCTTTCGCATTTTGTATTCTCTTCTGTCTTCTCTCTTCAGCTTTTTCGTCAGTTCTCCTAACAGCCTCCCCTCTATTGTTTGTAAATAATATAAAATCATCCGCTAAAGACTTTTCCGCTTCAGAAACAGCCTCTTGTTTCCTTAAAGAAATATCTAATGCTTCCGTTTCTAGTTTTGCTAGTTCCTCTCTGATGGCTTGGGCTTTTGCTAATTTTCTTAGTGATTTTATTTTATCTTCTATTGCATCTCTAGAAGCCTTTGTTAATTTGCCATTCTCATCTACTTCTGGATTTAAATCCTTATATCTTTTAGTTATTGCAAAAAGCGTTCTTTGTAATTCATCTCCACTTAAATTTCCTCTATCGACTAGCTTCACAAAAACATCTAAATCTGCTGCGGTCTCTGTAAAAGAACTTTTTAGTGCGTCTAAAGACTTTTTAAGCTTCTTACTGTTCATTTCGCTTTTTTCTAATCTAGCAATGAAAACATTAAATAGAACGATAAGTCCCAATGGGCCTAGGAAAGCTTTTCCTAACTGCTTGATCCCACCAGCCACACCCCCAGAAGTAGCGATAAGAGTAATGAATAATGTTGACAATTGGCTTATGTTGTTAGCCATTGCTGTAAAGCCGTAGTTGGAGTCAGATATAGTTCTACTAAGCTCTACAAGGGTTGCTCCAGCAAGACCAGTCTTATCGATCATATTCTTTGTAGACTTGCCAGTCTTGTTCATCTCAGCAGCTTGCCTTTTTAAATCAACATTGACTTTATTGATAGCGACATCTAAGCCTACAAAGTCTTTGGTTAACCCCTGGACTTTAACTTTACCTGCATCATTTATTTCAAATATGAATCTTATTCTATTGTCGGCCATATTTTCTACGTTTAACTGTTTCTCTCATTTCTTTAAATGTCTCTGGGGCTTTATGGCTTCCTTTTGCAAACTGAATTGATTCGTTTGCATCATAATAGTCCATAAGCTGTAATCCCTCTATAACTTGCTTTATCATAATTTACTCTGTTATTGACTGACTTAGGTCTACTGTTATCACTGTATTATCCACTGTCAAGCCATCAAATGAAACATTATAAGACAAATCTTTTTTGTTGTCTATAAACAATTCGTCTTTAGTTTTATCTAATAACTCAAATTGTGTTTTATTTAATAACTCAAAAATAGTCTTCCCATTAAGAAGATCCGTAGTCATTTTATTTATTGTGTATTCTGTCCCGAATATTACTATCGTGTCATTTAGAGCAATCTCTCTTATTTTCTGTTCTGGCAGAACGGCATTTATCTTGTATAATCTTCTTCTTGGATCAAAAACATTTATTATATAATTCTCGTAATAAGACTTAAATAATGTCTGAGGAAACGTCAATCCAGTATATTCGTTTAGCTCTGCAAAAAAGTTTATATTCGGAGTTAAATCTGTATCTGACTGTAGAGAGATATAAGTTGGGGTTAAGGCAAGACTGTTTGACGGTACATAGTAATTTGTAAGAGTTGACGATGTTGCGCCAGTTACTACTTCTATATCATTTCCTCCAGATTGCCTCACAGGATAGAATAGTAGTGGTTTACCAACAATGCTGTTTTGATTGTCATCCACACTATATCCCCACTGAATAGATGTTTTGTTTGCTATGTTTGTATGATCATCCCTATTCCATAACCTTTCATATTTCTGATGTTCGAAAGGAATTTCAACTTCATACTTTTTCCCTATATTAAGGAGGTTACTTCCGTCAGCAGTGGTATTTGGCCACAACTCTGTTGCCCAAGGCTTACCTGCAATTTGCTCGTGTTGATCTGCAATTATTGTTTCTAAACCCTCATACTTAAACTCTACCTCAGAAAAAGGGAGAGCTGATTCTACAGTAGATTCTGTAGTGTCTATGTATCTTGTTATTTCCCTTTTGGTTCCTTGCCTATAGAACGTATCTAATGGAATGACTTTCATTTGACCTGAGTCACCCTCAGTGACGGTCAAATTAAACATCTTGAATAAGCCAGCTAAAAAGTCTATTATTTTAGTCTTATTAGGCATAAGTGTTGTTGCACTAAATTCAAAAGATGCATCCACTGTAATCGTACCAGTATAGCTAACAACTCTAGTTGCTGTGAAGGTGCCAAACAGACTTATATCTGCTGGTTTATTTTTCTTTAGTTTAAAGTCAAAAGTAAAATTGCCAGAAGAAGCTGTCTCTATATGATATGTATATCTACCATTAGGCAAATCTTCTCTAGGATCTCCAGCGGCATCGTTGCCCATCATATTTAAAGGGTGAGAGTCTCCCTCTAAATCATCATACCGTTTATATTCTTGACCATCTTTTTTAAGCACAAAGTTGTATACAACAGCAGCAGATGGTGCTGTTATTCTTATATCAATATAAAACTGAATATCATCATTAGCTCCGTCTTGTATCTCTTGATATTTGGTAGAGTTGGGGGCAGGAATGAAACCAGGTGTAGACGATTTCATTCCAAATTCATCACTTCCAGAAGGAAGGCTAAAGCTTGTTACTTGTGTTTGTGGCAAATCAGCGGTTATCTGCCCTTTCTCTCTATTCAGCCACATAAACAATTCAGCATAGGTTGGGTTCTTAAATAGTGTGTAAGTATTAAACCCATACTGTTTTGTTTCCGTACCTAAAGTAAAAAAGTCATCACTGAACGATATGTTAGAGTACTCTTCTTCTATAGCCTTAATAATAGTGTGAATCCTTAGGGCGGGCTTTACATCCCTATAGTCTAATCCTTTTTGATTTCCGTGGGGATACAGATTGTATTCCTTGGTGTTATCTACAGAATCGTACACTAACTTTTCTGTTGACGTGATAAGAGGAAAAAGTAATCCATCATCGATAGTTGTAGATCCAATAGTTACATCCGTAGCAGCATTCATTAGATTTACGACATTGCTTGAAGTGTAAGCTATCTTTATATCCTCAAGGGGAGATAAGGTGTCTAATGTTTTATCGCCTAATGTTTCAGCAAGTTTAACTGTATCGCCGAAAAAGGTTAGGCTATATGAGTATGGTTTGTTGCCTCTCATATTAGCCGACATAAGTTGTACCCGACCCTTTTTGAATAGATTGTAGTTTAAGTGTAATTGAGCGTTAACTCTTTTCCTTATGTCAAAATATCCTTCTCCAGCTATATTAGCATTATAGAAGTGCTTAAATATCTGATTATTCTTTTTACTAGCAGGAACAGTAAAAGTCTTAGAGAACTCAGTAAATACTTTAGATATATCTCTGATGTCCTGCTTAGCCTGAACCAACTCTATACCCTCAAAGTCGAAGAACTCGACCTGGTCATAGCTAGAAGCTTCAGTAATATATAATTGAGCTGAGATCATTATCTAACAGAATTTATTGTTTCAGATGCAAAGTCAAATTGAACGGTATAGTTAATTGTTTTGTTATTTACGCTAGTAGCATACTGTAATTGTTTTGTTGTAGGAATGGCCGCCAACACATTCCCTTCGTAAGTAATCCAAGAATCTTCAGACAGTAGTAGTTCCTCTATCGTTTGATTAAAGTCTTCATTGACAAATCCCGTGTTAAGAACAAGTCTAGTCATCCCCTTGACATCGTATCTTTGCATTTGAGATTCTTTAGTATCATAAGAAGCAGAAGAACTTATAATGTTCTTCTGAAACCTAGCATCTGCCACTTCTAGACCTTCTGTAGACTTCTTAAAGAAATACATAGTTTGTATTACTCCAAATCTATTTATAAATTGGCATTTAATTGGCGTGAACTTAGGCTCACAAACTGGTATTAGGTTTATGCTTTTTAATAGTGTAGTTTGGCCATCATCATATACGTTTATAGTGTATGGGGAATTGTTGGTGTTTGGCGCAAAAGTTACATACTTAACGGCACTTGCAGCAGTATTGTCAAAGTCTGCTGCTAGGTCCACTGTAGTAGGCGTTCCATTTACAGTGTATGTGATTTCTATATCGTCTTCCGTAAAGAAAGGGATGTCTATAGATGTCCCTTCTGGAGTGTAAACATAGTCAGATGATACAAGTGCGTGCCTGCTAAGTTCGGGCTGTACCCCATCTTTAAAATATCCATACCCATCAAATGCTAAAAAGTATTCTGTTGCCATATTTTATGTTATTGTAGATTCCACTTGAATCCATTTTATGTAACTCTTGTTACTATTAAAAGGTGTTGCTATTGTTTTATTTAAATGCTCTCTTACTATGTCAGATATTTCAAATATTACATAATCATCTCCGGGAAGAGGCTCTTTCTCTATTGTGGTTATCTTAGTCCCTTTGTCTGTATTCTTTGTTCCAGAGTATACATATATATCTATAGAAGTTTTAACCATACCAGATTGAGTATACTTAAGGTAAAAAGGACTTCGTACGTTTGCTTTTACTTCTGGCATATTATGATGACGGTTGATCTGCGGTTAATATACACAATGCGTTTTCTTGACCTGAGTTAAAATTACCACTAGGAATCGCTATATTCACTCTAACAGTTCTTGTAACTGGACTGCCCGTAGTATTTGCATTGTAGCTAGGCGGAGTTGTTTCGCTTCCAAAATTGTCCACATTTACAAAATTAAAGGAGTTTATATCTTGTGTGCCAGATGATGATGTTGGTTTTGTTATTGTCCCGTCTTGGGCCACTGCAAATCCAGTTATATCTGTACAGTCAGGAATAAAATCTTGCGTTATAGTGTCTTCTATTTGAACCCATTTAACATAATCTATATTGCTGTTTAATGGTGTTGTGACGTTAGGTTTTAAATAGTCTCTAATAATCTCTGCTAAGTCGACTATAACATAATCATTCCCGCTTTCTGGGTACTTCCTTATTTTATACTTTATAGTCCCTTTATCTGTTGTCTTTGTCCCTGAGTATACATATATAGCAAGATCAACAAATTCTACGTTTGTTCCGGAATACTTCCTAAAGAAAGGACTTCTTACGTTTATCTTAGTTGACATTCTTGCTGGTTGAGTTTTTAATGTGCTGTTCTATGTCTTTGATATAAGCCTCTGATGAATCAGACAAAATAGCTCTCACTATTCTTAACATTGCTAATTCAGATATATTTCTTCCTTGATATCCAAACCTTTTTATAGTTCCCTTTTTTCCTATCGATCTTGCAATTAGGAATGCTGTTTGTTTAGTATTCATTCCTGGAAAGGCTGCTATATTTTTTTGCTTCATCCATCTAGCAATAGGCCTGTATGGAGGCTGAGTTTTTCCAGCTTTTCTACCAAACTGCAAAATATCAAATACAAACGCAGATGATCCTGAAAAGACCGAACTTTTATCTATGCCTATACCTATAGAGTCCGCAGTTTCGCCTACTTTAGCAAACACACTCCTAGCTGTCTTGCCTGTAGCATAAAGCTCATCACTTATCATCTGGTCCCTTATGGCCCTCTGTATCTGAGGGGCATATCTATTCATTACCGCTTTAAGGTTATTTCTATTCACAGGTGCTGAAGTTATCGTTAGGCATTTGTACAGATAGCGTTATTCCCCATCCAGCTAATTCATTCTCAAAACGATCCTGGAACGGCTCTGCTGTGACTTCTCCCATTATCTGAAGGTCATTAGTCTCTAATAGCGTTCCTCTTCTTAAATGGCTCTGTAAGTCATTAGCAACCGACAGTTGCGTGTTTAATATATCTTGCAAGTTGTCATTACCGTAAAATGAGTCGTAAGTATTCTCATTCTTATTCTTGTCGACAATGTCCATAGATAATACACTAATATCTGCTGTCATAACGTAGTCACTAAAGACTACGTTTCCTATACTTATGTGTGACAATGGAAATATAGTTGTCTTAGTTAAGTCAACCTCCATTATATCACCAAAGGTTACAGTATTAGTAATATTGTTAGCTCTTAGCCTGTCCTTGATTTTGTCTAGTAAGTCGTATACTTCTTTCATTTTATTTTCTTAATAGCCGCAGCTTCTAATTGGTTCTTCTCTTTCTCAAACTCAAGCCAACTTAAGGCTTGCGTGACTTTAAGTTTTGTAACTTCTTCAAATTTGAGGAGGTCTCCCTGAGCGATTGCATAAATTGATTGATACCAACCCCATTTTCTGCCAAAGTTTGCTTCAGCTCCGAGTCCTCCTTCTGAGCCTCCTTCTGTAAATAGTCCATCAAATAAACCGACAGTTCTTTCCCTAAACGATAAAAAAAAACCACAGCCCCCAGTGCTATATCAATAGGCATATCTTTCATTGCCTCTGAGTACTTATCTGAGCTTTCGTAGTCTTCTATAAGGTACATTCCCTTCTTCTCGAAAGTAACCGGTCTATACAATACAGCCATAGCTTTATGCATATCATTCCAGTCAGCCATATAAGTGTCTAAGTCAACAAACTCTCCTAAAGAGATGCTATCGAGCTTGGGTATAAACCCAAACTCTACCTCATCACCATTTGGGTCCTTTAATGAGAACCTACTTATCATAGGAGTGTCCTCTTTGAACAACTCATTAAGGTGGTTTATTACAAAGTTAAAGTCAGTAAGCTTCATATTGTAGGCTTCCTTTAGAGTCAGCCCACAAAAGACCTCTAGCATCTTAAGATTAAGAAACTCTGGGTCCTGCGCATCCTTGTTATCCTCAGATAGCTTATAGAACCTTTGGTATTCCTTGAGCGTTATTCCTCTTAGCGACTTGGGGATGTCTATCTTTAACTGCTTCATACTAATATAACCAATATTTAGTATCAGTGTACCATAAGCAGACCAAAACAAAAGATGGAAAAATTAGTTATATTAATATAGAATTGTAATTGTGAAGTCACAAACGAAAACAATGACAATTAAATCTTCTATTGAGGGTTAATATAGAGGCTTAGGGTAACTATACTTTTATCCGAAATTCTATTCCTCAAAGCATAGTTTTCTAAATGGCTTGATTTTATTAAACCTGATATATATACCCCGCCAAAAGCCGTTTTACGTTGATTTTACTAAACTGCATATATATAACCCGACCAAGCCCGTTTTACGTTCCTTTCCTTAGAGGGCCGCAAATCTCTGGCCAGGGGTAGGGTACCCGTACTATATTTAAGGCCCTTAGAAGCCCTCTGAGGGGCTCCTGGGCCTATGTTTAATAAGGTTTTCCGTTTGGTTGATTCGTTTTAACGGTCGAGTACATACAAAAAAAACCCCTCACTCATTTGCAAGGGGTTAACAGTTTTATGTAATTTAATTTTACTTTGTTAAGTTTATAAAATCCTTTTGGTTAATCTGTGTTTTAAAATTTGTTTCATTGGTTAAAAAATAACTGTCGTTTGTTTCTAAGATCTTGACCGCGGTATTAATTGGGTAAAGTCTTTTGATATCGCGCGCGTATTGGCGCGCGTGTTCAAACTGTTGTTTTGATTTGCTCATAATGTTTTGTATTAAGTTTATTACTATTAATTACAAACCCAGACGTGTCAAGCCGGGCGGCTTTTCCCTTAGCCCTTAGGCCCAATATAACGCCGGCGTGATTTAGCATAACTAAATCGCTGGCGTCACCGTCTACCACCTTAAAACCTTTGTATTGGTCCGGTAATTGATCCGAGAAGACGGCCGAAACATTAGCACCGAGGCTTAAGGCCTCGAGGGCCTGGGCTTCGTTATCCTCGGCCCGGGAATAAGTCACAACATAATTAGGCGCATTAATATACTTTTTAGCTTTCCCTAAAATTTTGGTGTAGTCATAGAAAATTGAAACCGGGGCTAGGTCAGCAATATCTAAGCCAGCATATTTTTTTAATAGGTATATAAAGTCCTGGTCGCTGGTCCCGTTTAATCTAAAAGCTATTTGTTCCCCTTTCTTTTTTGCCTTGGCCGTTTCTTTTATTATTTCCCCGGCCAGCTTTTTAATGAATAATGACTTATCACTAATATAAAAATTAGTTTTATTTATACGGGCGTTTTGTACACTGGTAAAAGCCCCGCGCCCGGCGTTATATAAACAGGCCGCCGCGCAACCTTTTGAGGCTTTAGGGCATAGATTTACACCGGTTGAATTTTGGGTATGTGGTGCCAGGTATAAAATAAAGGTTTTAATTTCGTTCTTTGCCGTCTTTGCGTTTGTGTGGCCCGGGCTTAATAGCCGGGCCGGTATCTTATAATTTTTCATTTGTTATATATTTAAAAGTTTAGACTCTAAAAAGGACTCGATAAAACCAGGGGGTAAATTAAAGCTTTGCCCGTCCTTTGTTATTGTGGCCTCTATTATTTCGGCCTCATTGGCCCCGGGGGTTTCATTGTCCCCGGCCCAGTCGGTTAATAGTAAAGTATATTCTAGCTGGTAGCCGTCCGCAATGTACGTCTCGTGTTGTTTCCTGGTTTTCATATCTTATTTATAAACTTTGTTAATTGGTTAATATTATTTATGCGCTGGTCAATTTCGCCGCCGTCCGACCAGGGGTCACGAAAAAAAGTATATTCGACCCCGTCAATTTTTGCCGATATAATGCGCTCAAATTTAATTGTACGATAAGCTTTTTTCCTGGTGTTGAATAAATTAATATTTTGAACAGCGTCTAAATTATATTTGAGCTTTCCGCCCTTTAGATATTTAGTTACACCTTTGCGAAATACACCCCGGCCCAATGTTTGATTGGCCCTGGTGTAGGTAAGCGAGAAAAACCGCCCGCTTTTAATTTTGTTGTTTAATTCTGTAAAGTTTAAAATTTCCATTGTTTAAGCGTTTTTGATTATTAATGTAAATAGGGCAACAAAAACAAGAGTTAATAGAATTTTACTAGCCCCGTTAATTACTTGAATTACTTTGGTTTGTTGTTTTGTGTTCATAATAAATAGTTTTAATTAATGTTTATAAAATGTTTATAAGACAAATGTAATAAAAAAAAGGTTACATACAACAAAAAAAGTAAAAAATCAAGACGCTCAGCAAAAAAAAGTTTTTTTATCCTTTTAACCTTTGCAAGATGAGAGTAAACATAGGAACGGGCGCGCGTTATTTACAAAAGATTTTGAATATATCCAAACCCAAAGGCCAATTTAAAACCGATCTAAATAGTGGATTTTCGGGGGGTACTGCGTTTAAGGGGGTACTGCGTTTAAGAGACTGGATCCTGGCTCCTGGACCTACTGCGTTTAAGAATTTCGGGGCCACTGCGTTTAAGAATCTACCCCTACTGCGTTTAAGAATCTACCGAATCACATAAGTGCCACGCTTGGCATTGATCTCTGCAAACTGAAGAGCATATCTCATTGCATCAATACAGTGATTCCATTTGTCTATTGGCCGCTCATTGCGAGCGTGCCATACATAATTGTTCAGCTCCTTGATTATATTCTCTGACTTAGCATCTACTATAATCTCATAGTCCTGCATAAGGGCTATCCCTGAAAGGATAGACCCTTTGCCTTTCTTAGCTCCTTTAATATTACAGCCATAAACTTCCTTGAGCTCCTGGATCATCCTAGGCTCATTGTTGTCTGTTATAATTATAGTGTCTAATGCGTGTCTTATATTCCTTTCGCCTATTTCCTTTGTAGATAGTCCAGGTTTAACGAAGCACTCTTGGACCCACATTATCCTATGTTCAGTGTCTACAGAGCATCTGACAAGTGTTGTAGGGTCTGTAGAGAATCCGTAATCTTGTCCGTATACAATCTGATGATAGTCTTTGAATTGGCCAGTCCTCCAGTTGGTGATCACCACACCTTCAGCCTTGTCAATCCACCCACCCATTATCTGGTGCAGATACTTCCTTGGGTTCTTCTTACGCATCATCTCTACCTGCTCAACAAAAGACTTAGATAGATTGTCTCTGTTATCCATATAGCTAGTGTGAATGTATGTGACGTTATCCTTCCATACATTCGATCCGGCCTCTACTCTTTTGGCCGCAAAGAACCTCTGGTATATCCAATGCTCCTTTGTGGTTGGGTTGAGTATTAGTATACATCTATTCTGTTTGTTCTTCTCTCTGACTGATTGGTCTATCTTATCAAAACTGTCTTCATCTATAAGCTCTTCTGCTTCATCCAGGACAAAGGTTGTAATACCTTGTAAGGACTTAAGCGCAGCGGTTTGGTTACCGCTGCTGGTCTTGATACCTTTAAATATGATAGAGCTCCCTGTGGCTGTGTTTAAGATCTCGTCCTTGGTTATCCTAAAGTGTTTAGCAATGCCGAACAGCTCAAGCTTCTCCAGGAACTCTGGTATAATAGAAGTAGCAGCAGAGACCATAGTATACCTAGCGAACAGAATCTTATGACCCTTCTCCATCGTAAGGAAAGCTAGGAAGGTGTTTACTGCAAAGGACTTACCAGATCCCCTACCACCCGTCACCACAAAGTAACGGGTGTCATTTCCTAAAGCCTGGTATTTATCGTGTAACTGTGGAGTCATTTAATATGTATTGTGAGTATTGGGTAGCAATCGCTTTTGCTATTCCTGGAAATGTCTTGCTTCTTAACTTTGCCCTATCTTTACTCCCTCTAGCTTCATCATACCATTTAGCCATTCTCTTTACTTTTCCGTTCTTATCTGTCCACTCCACAAATTCACCCTGAGATACAATTTTAGTTGCGGTCAATAGAGGTAAGTTCTTGGTCCAAAGACAAGTTGTTTTCTTAGCTTCATCTCCAAACATATAAGGTTGAACAATCTGATTAGGCTTTCTTATCTGTGATGAAATAACACTTATGGGATTTTCAATAGCTATATATCTTATGGGCGCATCCATCAATTGCTTGACAAAGAATAATGCTTTGTTTCTATTTTCCCACCGCTCTTCATTCTTTGAGCCATCTTTATTATACAACCACCTATTGCCACTTACAGCTAAATAAGTACAAGGAGGATGAGCAACCATTAGATCATACTTACCAGAGTTGGCCTCATCCAATGCATCCCCTTGGATATGCCATTCAGGGTGACCACCACTACAAGGAAGTATATCACAGGAGTAAGCTTCGTGACCTAAGGATCTAAACTCCTTGGTCACCGCTTGACTCTCTTCGCAAGCAACTAGCACCTTCATATTACTTTCGAGATTCTTTTGGATTATTAACCGGTCCATTCTTAGATAGTGAAGGAGGCTTTACATAATAGCCTAGTATTGGATTCACAAGGTAATTCCAAAAGTCCTTTGGAAAGTCCTTTGGATCATTGATCTGTCTCTTCTTGTTCATTATCTTCTGGTGTTATATCTATTGTGTTATCTATCTCAGGGGCCTGCTGAGTTCCAGCAAATATGTTTGTGATGGGTATGTCTAGCTTTTGACCTCCGCTAGTATAGTCTACACTTTCTGTAGGCTTACCATATTTATATTCAAAGAGCAATTTCATATGGGCGAAAGAGGACTTGGCTTGCTTCGCTAACTCGGCCCAGGCCTCTTCTTCAGAGCCAAAGACCTCCTTCATTGCGTTCAGAGCATAGATACCCATTCTATCCTTCTTAGCTTCATTAATAGCAGCAGGAGTAGCATTAACCTTATTGGCTAAGAAATGCTTATCTCCCTTCTTCCTACCATTGTTCCTGCGACCATCGTTCTTCTTAATGTACTTAAACTCTTTCGGCTTTCTACCCATACTAATATAACTGATTATTTATCAGCGTGTTTCTCATAAAAAGCTTTCATATGCTTTTTAAATATCCAGTTGTAAATTTCCCAGGTTTTATTCGACACACCAATCTTTGTGTATATCTCTTTAGACTTTTTCTTTTCCGTTCCCCTTTGGATGATTAGGTAGAAGTTCTTACACTCACCTACACACTTCTCAGCAGGGATTGGATATATCTTATAGCCATT
>ERZ1039804.703-NODE-703-length-20834-cov-5.994562_pt1 | contig 20834 bp, 30 predicted proteins | sample MGYA00383089_ERZ1039804 | MGnify/ENA primary metagenome ERZ1039804 (study PRJEB29581, sample SAMEA5548359) | metagenome | biome: marine; feature: coastal; material: water | depth 1 m | study: Short-term variability in the microbial, nano- and picoplankton dynamics...
CCTGACACCCCTTCACTTAGGCCCCCAAAGTCCAACGTGCCCCCTTAGACCCCCGTTCTTTCTCATCCCCAGTCTTCCTCGTTACTATCATAAATACTATACCGAATACCAGTAGGCTACCAGCCACTATCACCTCTATCATCTACTCTTATTCCATTTTATTTTACCACGTAGTTCTTGTTTAGTACCACGCACCATTTTCCCACATCTTATCCCATAATTTTTCGTATACAGTATCGGTTTCGTAATCAATGTTAAGTAAAATCGTATACTTATTAATTTCATTATTCTCGATGTAGTGATATAAACCTGGTGTTAAGTGAACAACATCACCTGGATGTATTCGCTTCTCATCAAACTCTATACTTTTATTTTTCAAAACTTTTTTCAAACCTTCCATTTTCAAATCTTTTACATCATGTAGAAATGTAATCTGTTCTTCATCAGATAAATTATCCATTCTAAATAATAAAATATCTTTGTATCCATGAACCATGATCAAATATCTATCAGTTGCATCGAAATGTGCTAATATTCGTTGAGGTGTAGAATTCATTCTAAAAACGGTCGTATCAGGTTCTCGTAAATTATGTCTTTCTACCACATCACGAATGATGTGTCCGTATTTTTTGTGATGTGAATCGTTAAACAAAGACCTACATTGTAAATATCTCGAACAATCTTTGTTATTTTTTATTGTATCATACGTACCCCTTATTTTATGTTCATACACACTTCTAGGTGCATTTTCACCATCACCATAAAGTTTATTCAAATTATACACTTCTATTTCAATAGCGTAATACTTTTTATACAATAAATAAAGTATAAAAAGTAATATAATAGCCACTATAACTATCATCTAATTTACTATAATATTTTAATGATTCCGGCATTTACCCGTGATTTTAGACGCTCCATGTCTATGTGGACAACCCGCTCCACCGTGTCTAGCACTGCGACTGTGTCGGTATTCATATTTCGTTTTACCACCACGCCAACCACATCCTAAGTTGCCGGGTCTTTCAACTTTATGCCAAGCTCCTATACAGCTTACTGGACACCCATGTGTATTACATTTAAGATACTTAGTAGCTGGTGGACAAGAAGACCCCTGATCATGCCCCCGTGTAGTCAGAACAAAGTCCTGACGCTGTTCTCCGCTCCCACACGACTTAGAACACCCACCCGTGTTCCTGTAATACCCTTTACTGGCTTTACACGCATCCATTTCTTTCTCTTTATCTCCTGCTGAACACGGAGACCCCCCATGCTTAGCCTTCCTCTGAACTGTGAATGTCCTCTCCCTTACTCCATCGTCCTGATTACATTTCGCAGTACAGTCGGTCCACGGACTCCAACTTCCCACACAATCTATAGGATCTGACTTCTTTGGTACTGGTGCCGGTTCCGGCTCCGTTTCCTTAGCCTCTTTAGTGTCCTGGGGACCCTTCTTATCTGGAACTGGTACTGGCTCTGGTTCTTGTTCTTCCTCGTCCTCTTTCATTTTTACAAATATATATCCACCCATACCTATTGCCACAGAAAGTAGCAAAAGTATCAGGATTGCTAAAAACATACTTACTATAGTTGAATATTTTATTTTCATATTTACTAATCATCAAATACTTTTCAAATGTAAAGGGTTCATAAAATATCTCATTTGAATTGTTCATCAAATAATCCACATCAATCCATGTCACCCGGAGGAGGGGTTCCAAAACTTCACATGCAACATTGGGATAATTTAACTTGATATATTCATATCTATTTTGAATCACATTGAAAAATGTCATAATAACATCCTTGTATTCCTCGTTGTATTGTTCAAATAATTCTTCGATGAGATCAAGATAAACTTGTTCACGCTTATCTTGATACCAGTGCCTTCTCATTTTGGTAAAACCCTTGAAACACATCGACCCCCTACACATTGGACAGGAAGCCTTACCTTTCATGTACCACGACTTTGTACATCCATGACAAAATGAATGCCCGCAAGTGAAGTGACATCGTGCATTACTTTCGTAACATACTGGACACTCCATGGACTTTGCAGAGTCCATTGTTCTTACAGGGTAGACCCTTTTGGGTCAGGTGGGGGCAGCGAGTACCAGAGAGAAGAGCCTTCAACTTCTCGTTCTCGGTGCGGATGTATTCGTTTTCAGCAATGATAGCAAGAAGTTCCATTTTACTTATTTTTTAGTTTCATTACAATCACTTAGGTATTTATCTTCAAACTTTCTCGGATGTTTAACGCATCTGATACGGGCAGCCACAGTCGTATGGATAATAATAAATATAGGAATGAGGATAAGAACTCCCATTTTCTAATTATTTTTTTTGTTTTTCATTACAATCACTTAGGGGATATTTACACTTTTGGGAACATTCCACCCCAAGCTAAGATTATATCCAGTCTCGTTCTTCGAACGCTTCATGATGTCTTTCAAAGACAACTTTGATGGATCGTCCCCCCCAAGCTTCAACTTCCGGGTTTGGAAGTAAACACCACTCCTTAGTGGCTTCTTATGGTAAGCACCGCGCCAGTGAGTTTTCAGTTCCAACTTTTTGTCCTCACCCGTCCTAGAAACCATATAGTATGGGAAGTTAGTAACAAAATATTTCCACTGGGAACCCTTCTGCTTCGTCTTGGGAACATATTTGTGGACCAAATTCCAAACAACTATTTTGATGTATAGAAGTCGTTCCCTCGGATCTTTGTAAACAGGTTCAGCAAGTCCATTGTCAACCATGAATGAAATGAAAGATTCAATGTAGCAGAAATGATGCTGTGAAAGTTCATCGTATTGAGAAATCTCAAACATCTTTCTAACTGAAGCTGGAACAACTGTTAGCTCGTAATGCTTCTTGAATTCCGCGGGGGTGGATTTCACATCACCCCCCGTAGGTTGGGGTCGACCGATTTTGTTGGTCGTGATAATCTTGTATTTACCATCATAGACCTTCTTGAAATGATTCTCAAATGGAGATTCAGAATTTGCCATCGAATCATAGACAGTAACTGTTTTTCTTGCATGACTCACTCGAGCCATTCCGTAATGTCCGAAATTAGTTCCGTTGTTGGGCATCCATTCAATCATAATGTATTCAAGCCCAGACTTCTTCATGGGAAGTTTGGAATTGTTGGAAGTTTTTAGGCACCTGAAGGTGACCTTTTTACCAGTCTCCTTCAGTAAGGCTCTGATGATCTTCTCAAAAACACCACCCGCGTGTAAATAAAGTTTAGCCATCTCCGAAGCATCTTCGATAGCCATAAGATCGCGTGCATGAGGGAGCCTGTTCATCCGTGATTCAAGATAATCCTTTTTATCAATATTCGAAGTAGTCTCCCCCTTGAGTTTCAAGAGGGTCCTCTTCGCGGGTCCATTTTTTAACAATTTCACGGAAGTGAGCTCCATTATACTACTTAATTAGAAATTATTTTCTCACTTAGGTAGTATAATGGGTAAGAATAAAAGGGGAAATCATATGAAAGCTGTAATAAGTTATGGGTATGAACGAAAAGTCATCAAAGAATCAGATGCTAATAAGTATTTACAAAAGCTGGCTAACGCAAGGAGCAACGAAACAATCGACAAAATTTTTATTGATTTTAATAAACAACTTCCAAAAATGAAAAAAGATAAAAAAAGACGGGACGAATTAAACTCTATGAATGGACCATCTCCACGTCGCTAAGACTACCTCAAATCACACACATTGGGAACAACCTTCACGGGCTTCTTCATAATGACCACCATCAGCGTGATCACATTTAGAATAAACCCCAACGTTGTCATGATCATTAGATCGTGGACCTCATCTTTTATTTCATTCAATCCAAACATATATATTACAAAAGGTTACTCTCTAAACCGATTCACTCATCATACTGTGCAGGTGCTCACAAAAATTCTGGAGCTTGGGCGTGATCTCCCCATTCCACTTCTCGTCATCCTTCTCGATGAGGTACCCCTTCCTCTCGTTGTTGAACTGCTCAATCAGCCGACAATATTTGATATCCTTCAACATCTGAAGGTATGTCTGACACTGTACATCTTCGTAGTCCCTCACCCGGTTGAAAAGACACTTAGCACGATTCTTAATCTCAACCAAGATCCTAGAGCCATCCTCATTCTCTTGAATCCTATCAATCCTCCCAACAATCTGATACAGTGTCCCCTCAATCGTGCAAATATCGTGGGTGTAGAAGGTATCGTCCCTCTTCAAGTTGGCACTGTCCAGGTCAGCAGTCTTATCCTCGTTCCGGGTCCCGTGGTTGGTGTAGAGGGTCTTGCGGATGTAATCCTTGGCGTCAACGAGCTCTTTGGGGGTCAAACCAGAGTACTCAAGTTGATGGTAGAGAGCCCGTGTCTTCTCAGCGACATCCGCACTTGATTCAGATTTGAAAGACGTCGCTGCATCAAGAATTTTCTTCGTCGTCTCCTTAGAGTTCAAGGTATTGACAGCCTCCTCATCCTTCAAAACACCCTCAAAGGTTTGAGGCTTGTACTTTTTCCACAACTCCGATACCAGATCGGGGACCTTGGTGAAACCAATTCCAATAGCGGAAGACACTGAAGATGCAGAGATCACAACCTTCGGGATTCCCAAAGGCTTCAAAGACCTCTCATGTCCGAGGAGGTAGGGATACACCTTCCCACACGCAATACAATCTGCCAGGGAGTTGTGGGCGTTCTCAAAATCCACACCAAAGATTTCCTTATAGAGGATACCCAACTTAATAGGTGTCAAATGCTTCTCCTTGTGCAACTCCAATGTGCACCTGAAATTGAGATTCTGAATCAGAGACAGTTCCAGCTGATGCCGAATCATCTCAGATCTAAGGACCGAGGTGTCGAAGATTGCATTATGAGCAACCATCGTAGTCGTCCTCGGTCCAATGAATCGAGCGAAGTCCAAGAACACTTCGACGAAGGGGCGACCCTCTCTTTCAGCCTTCTCTTGGGTGATGCCATGGATATCAATCGATCCCTGACTGATCTGAAAGTCAGTCGGATGGATGATCGCATCGAAGGTATCAATCAAACGCCCCTTGTAAGAGAAGCGGGCCGCAGAGAGGGACACCCCCCGACACGTGTCAAAACAGTGGACAGTCTCTGGAGTGACCTTCACATTTCGTCGACCCTTAGGAAGACCAGAGGTCTCAAAATCAAAAGCAATGTACTGCATACAAGCCATACTTTTGGTGTTGAGTTATACTCAGCTATATTCTTTATGTCACTTAGGTAAAGAATGTTCTGTTTCCCTTTTCATTGGTTTAAAAGGCGGAAATATACAGAACTTGATGAACTTGAGGAAATCCTCATGACGGATGAGTAGGCATTTTGAGAAACTTACAATCTATCATACAATTACAATATCCTAATGGTGTAAACATCCAATATTTAGTCGCGTAACACTTCCACGGTAAATACATGTCCTTGGTTACGTAACGCACCAATCGATCCCTAAATATGCTCATACCTTTCCTGAGTATTATTTTTTTCTTAACATTTTTCTCGAACAGACCAACGACCATTTATCAGTGCATTCCTCTTCTCCCAATCTGTAACCTCCACAGTCTGGAGAGGTGGGAAAATAATAGCACCCTCGTCGACCACCATTGTATGGTAGTAACTAATCTCGAGGGCAATTCTCGGAACACATTCTACACGGGTAGACATATTTGTAACAGACTCCAAAAAAGTCTTGTACCTGTGAGCATCATCATAGGTGATGAACGCAAGAATATTATCCACTGGAAGTTCATCGTCGTCAAAACTCTGAACTGAATAAACTCCATCCGCATACAGAGTCAAAATGTAAAAAGCATCCGTCTCCGAAACATGTTCCAGTTGTCGACTGTTTCTATGAATAAGTGAACGAACAGGTTTGATCGATTTACGGGACTTGGAGTGTACTCGGTACGACACACGTGGTTGAAGTGGTGAACGAACTGCAAACATTTAATTATTTATAATGCGTTTCTTTAAACGAGTAATCTGGATAATGCTTCCGTAAATATTTTTTGTTGTTCATGAAAATTGTCAACTTCTCAATCTCACTCATATTCTCCGTGGTCAACCAAACAATCTTCTCATCATGCTGAACCTCCGTATTCATAGTGAAACTGATATTCTCCACAACTCTTGGCACCGGAATCAAATGCTTTTGTAAAGTAAATAATCGTCTCGTGGCCATTTTACTTTTACCAGGAAATAATATCACTTAGGTAATATAGATGAACTCACTAAACAGAGGTGTCGAGACAATTTATAAAAAAAGTGATAAAAAACTTTTCAAGTTGAAAGGTGAAGAAATTGTTCGTTCATCTAGTGTGTGCCAAAATGAGGTAGAAAAATCATTCGTTACAGAATCTGTCAAAACCGCCGACGCGTTAGTTATTGCTTACGATGTCTATAAAACTGGGGTTAGGGGATCGATAAGGGGGTTCGCATGTGTCCAGTTCAAAACCTACCCAGATTGGGTCTATCTGGATTTGATATGTCGTGGCTCCACCACGAGAATGAATTATAGAGGAAAGCCCTCTGCCGCACCAGGGAGAGCTTTGATCGAAAACATAAAAGCTATAGCACGCTCGATGAATCGTAAAGGTATCGTGTTGTCCGCAATTGATAGTGTGGTCGGCTACTACAAGAAACTTAATTTCCAGGTTGCAGCCGCGGATCTGACTTGTGATAGGAGACGAACACAACCCAGAAAGGCACGGAACATAACTTTGACGAAAGACTTTTACAAAAACGGGTCAAGGTTGTACGAGGGTGAAAATAAAAAACTAAAAGCCAACAATTATGGCACCCTCATGCAGTGGTGTATATAATGAAAAAAATATATGAATATAGTAAAATATGTCAGGTGTGTCGAAAACTCGGACGCGGCGAGGAGGGGGGGTGGCGTCGGCGACGTCGACCACGAGGGCGAACACACCCCGCAGAAACAATAATTCGGAGAATACCGCCACATCCATAATCAGGACATCGGGCAGGCGTGCGGGTTTTACTGGTCAGAAATTGGCAATCTGGACCATACTGATCACTGCCACCCTTGGTGCGATGTTCGCTCCAACATTGGCAGTTGGTATTAAAGATCAAAGAATGAAACTTGCTCGTGGCTTGAAGAGCGTTGATAATAAGTATGCAATTATCAATCTGAGAGAATCTATTGAACTAAAAAAGGAATTGTTGAAGCTACAGGAACAAACCCTGCAGCTAAACGCAGTTTCCAACTCTCTCGCCCACAATAAACTTCAACAATCTTATAAACGAGAGAAAGTCACTAAAAATGAGGCCTCTAAAGCCGCCGCCGCTAACGCATTCAGAAATATCACCTACTTACCCTCCAGGGCTGTATCAACTGCTACGGGTGTAGCTACTAATGTACTAAATATACTCAACAAAACCAGTAAAAATACGAAAAGAACCATTGGTGCGGTAACCGAAACTGTTGCCAAAACGACGGAAAATGTTCAGGAAACAGCTGGTGTTGTGACTGGTAGTATGGTCTCCACCACCAAGTTCTTTGGACCCTTCGCCTTTGCGGCAACCATGGTTCTAGTCGCAACCATGGGAGCATCTATAGTTGGTATTTCCATTCCTGCCAAGGTCATCAAACAAATTAGGAAATTGCTCACCTCTATGATAAGCAAGGGTGTGCCAATGACCAAGAGTGTACTCGTCGGTATATTCAATAAGTTATATTCCTACATAAGAACCCCACCTGCTGCCAATTCCGGTCGGTTTGAGAATGTTACAAATTAATATTGCCCCCTCGTAATCATTTTGTGGATCTCACCCACGCCCCAAACGAAACCCAAGATTCTCCCGGCGTTTTTACAAGTTTCGTTTAGAGTGTTCATTTCTTTTAGTTTCGTGTAGTTTTGAGTTTACTTAGGTTCTCTGTCGTTTGATTCCTCGTTGATTATTGCTGTTGCTGTTGCTGTTGCTATTAGTCATTATACCGTTTAATACACGATTGGGAGTGATATTTCTGCGTCGTTTGGTGCCTATTTCATTCCAACTCGGATTCCGCGCGGCGCGGTTGCTATTGCTATTTCTGAGTCTCTTTGCAGGTTCTTCTTCTCTCATCTTTGCAGCTTTTTCTCTCCTCTGTGTAGCAAGAAGTCTATTTCTTTCTTTCTGTTGTCTGGCTGTAGCAGCATTAGCTGCTGCCCGTCTTATTGTTTCCGCTCTTGTCGCAGCTGCTTTTCGTTTTCGTTCTTCCATAGCTTTTTGTTTCTCTTTAGTGACCTGCAACGCGCGCAGCCTTTTTTCCGCTTCACGTTGTTTTTGCTTATCGCGTCGTTTAACTCCCGGTGATTCGATACAATGTTCATTACCTTTGATTTCGTTCCATGATAGAATATCTCTTGCGGCTGGATCTAACACACCTACGTTATGATATACTGAACGTTCTTGCATACATTGCGATAGACTTCCACTTATAGCATCAACAACTAAACACGCTCCTTCATTTTTAAGTTGTATACATAACTTGTTAGAACTAGTGTTTCCACCTCCACCTCCAAATACAAATATTTCTTTGTTTTTATGTCTTTCATATATAGGATCACCTCCAAGTTTGATTAATATATCTCTTGAAAGTTCTTCACATGCACCCACTATAGCTTGCGAGCTTCCGAGAAGAAATGTTGTAAAATATAAAAATGTTGCAACCTTATCATCCGGTGTCATTTTTCGCCCCTTCTTATCCAGCTCCCGTTTATTCGTACCCGCTACGAGATTACCTAAAGATTTTTTATATCCACTACTAACCTTTCGATAAATATTGCTTCCTAGTAACCTAACCAAAGTTTTATGTGCTACCCTAGTATTTCTCACATTATTAAAATTTATTGTATTTCTCTTTTGCGACTTAAACAAACCCTTATTTTTGTTTTCACCTAACAGTGTCTTGAACTGATTTGTTGCACGCGCCCCAGTAAAATCATGAAACGTGTCCAAAATACTAAAAAACGATTCGATAATAGGTATGTTCGATGTTTTTGTTGGCCAATTGAAAATCCAATAAAATAGAACTTTAGCTTTTTCTGCAGCATTCAAATTACCGTGAAATATAGAAGTATTTAAAATCCAGTCGCCACTGACCACTTGTTTCAATAAATCTTTTCGATTGGAGGTCATAAAAAATTGGTTTACAACTTGTTTTACTTTCATACTGTTAGTTCCGCGTGGTATCATGTAATAATTTTGTGGCTTAGTTTGTTGAAATATAGTGGGAATTCCGCGAATCACGGACGCTAACGCTGCTACTCGATCATTACTTACAAAGTATGCATAATTATACATCGTGCGATTTGAAGCATCAGATTGAAACATCCCAAGGTACGCATCTTCTAAAGTAGTATTATTAGTCGTATCATTTATATCATCCATTATATGAACATTGTTTGGTCTGGTCAAAAACAAAGATGAATCGTTTTGAATTTTACTAACTAGTAAAAATTGAAAGTAATCTAATAACCTTTTGTATTCTAATGGACTTCCACGAGCTTTTATATCTCTGGGAGAATTTGAAATATCCTTCAGTAATTCCGATAATTCCGATACAGATGGAGCGTTTCCACTTAAATGGGCTGTGCGAGCCAATACATATCCATTTTTATTACTATAAAGTAAACCGACAGTCGAGGGGGGGCTCTTATTGTAACTTTTTATAAAGTTTGTATTTTTACGTTTCATTAAAACAGAATATCCAGCGTCACCTGTTACCATTTGAGTAATCGTGTTCTTTTTTTGTATACCCCAATTACTCTTTACTATCAATGACGGGTGTGTCACATCAGCTGGTTGAGTTAATATATGATTAGCAAATGGACTACTATATTTTATGTCATTGTCAAATGAATAACCATTTCGAGTCTCTTTGACAAGTACAAATATTGGTTTTTCGGAACACGACATTATATTATAAATATATATTAAAATTTAAGATTTGAGTTTATTATTTTTGTAGTTGAGGGAGATATGCGTTTTGCATTGTTAACTATTTGTTCAAACTTAAGAGCCCACTTATTTTGTGTTTCAATAGAAACTGTACCAGTTAGTTTATTAGCCTGTGTAAACATTTGACTGTATCGTTCATCGTTATTCGATACACCGGCGATTTTATCTATAGAGTGGAGCATGAGAACAACATATCGCCAAAATATCCTTTGAGGTAATTGATTTCGCATTTCATATGTAAATGTGAGATACGTGTTTACAAGTTGTTCACGCTTCGTTTTATTGTCCAATCTATTATTAAGCTTCCGTCCAGTTCCCTGAAAAACCTTCATTGGACGAGGGGTTCCCAAACTATTATTAGGCTTCCTGTTTACATAACGGGTGACCGCACCATTTTTTACCATAACCTTATTACTAGGGGTTCCATTCTGACGATTAATGGTAGTTGTAGAACTACCTCCATTCGTTCGCTGCCTTAGTTGACTAGACATATCTACTATCACCTGAGAAAAAGTTCATAGACCCACTGCCCATCGACGATCTCCTCTTCGATGAGTTTGTCCTTCAATTGTTCAAGTTCCTCCCTGTGATCCAATATCATGGAGACTGTATCATCGTAACACTTTTCCACGAGGTCATTGATTTCCATGTCCACCAGGTATGTAGCCTCCGGTGACATTCGGGTGTAGTCGAATTTATGTGTACCAAAACCATACGTCGTCAACATCTCACGGGCAATCTGGTATACCATCGCGTAATCCGATGACGCCCCCGTGGTAACCTTCTCCCTACCATACACAACCTCCTCCGCAGCACGACCACCCAAGGCAACCCTAATTTGAGAGAGGAGGTACTCCCTAGTGTACATCGCAGACTCCGCGTTCTCCTCAGAGGGTTGAAAGAAAGTGACCCCACCAGCCGCTCCACGGGGCATTATAGATACCTTACGCACAGTATCATAATCGGGTGCAAGGACACCAACTATGGCGTGTCCAGCCTCATGGTAGGCCACGAGCTCCTTTTTTTGCATCGAAAACTTTACGTCCCCCTTGGCTCCCACAACAATCCTCTGGTAGACATCCTCGATGATTTCATTATTGATAGTTCCACCCGCATCTTTGACAGCCTTAATGGCACATTCGTTTAGGAGGTTCGCCAGGTCTGCCCCAGAGAAACCAGTTGTTTGCTTGGCGATCTTAGACAACTCTACATCTTCAGACAAGGTCTTGTCCCTCGCATGGACACCCAATATCTTCTCACGACCTCTCACACTTGGGAGGGAGACCTGGATCTTACGATCGAAACGCCCGGGACGGAGAAGGGCTTCATCCAATATATCAATCCTATTTGTAGCGGCAATCACAACGATACCAGTCTCGTTATCGAAGCCATCCATCTCTGTAAGGAGTTGGTTTATGGTCTGCTCTCTCTCATCATTTCCAGGTGTGGCCGTACCACCGCGTTGCTTCCCAACCGCGTCAATCTCATCGATAAATATGATGCACGGTTGATTCTCCCTCGCCTGTTCGAAGAGTTCGCGGACACGCTTAGCTCCAACACCAACAAACATCTCTATGAATGTGGCGGCGGAGCACTGGATGAAGGGGACGTTTGATTCACCCGCGATGGCACGGGCTAGTAGGGTCTTCCCCGTCCCTGGAGCACCCGCGAGAAGGGCACCCCGGGGAATTCGAGCACCACTTCCGTAGTACTTTTCGGGTTGCTTGAGGAAGTCTACAATCTCCTCAAGTTCCTCCTTGGCTGAGTCAATTCCCTCGACGTCCTCAAAGCGGGTGGTGACCTCCTCTTCCATATTGAAATCCGTAGACCCGAGGAAAGGGTTGGGCATTCCGCCACCCCCCGAAAAGAATGTTCGAGCCAAAGTAAAAATGTAGGCGACGAAGAAAAATATAAGAATGCTATCAATCACAGATACAGGTTGTGAGACATCCACGATCACATCACTGTCACTTTCCATGAGAACTTCCCAAAGTTTTTCATTCTGAACAATCTGGACATCCCCATAATCTCCATTCTCCTCATAAAATTGAGCTATATTCTTGTTAGGTTTTACAATAACTACAGGGAGTTCCTTGTCCTTTACACTCTGTATAAACTGACTGTATGTCTTGGGTTGATATTCAGGTTTACGTTGGGTGGAAACTTTAACAGATGGGGCTGTAAGACTGAACATCTTGCTATATACACATTTTTTTAGAATAGCCAATAACAGCACACGTTATTCTTTTACCCGCATGCCCTGTTGTTAAACTATCAGAATGTCCACCCACACCCAAATCATCCGGATCTTGGTGTATCACGAGGGACCTTCCAATCACATTTGCTTTAGTCCCCCTCAACTTTACCAGACTATCGACCAGTCTGAATTTAGCCACACCCTTAGAGTCAAAATGAATGTTTCCAAGGTCACCAACATGCCTCTCTTTAGAATTTGGACCACCGTGGTTTTTACCATACGGGTTGAAATGTCCACACGCACCTAAACACCCATCTGTGAGATCACCAGCTTCATGGATATGAATACCATGTACACTGTTTCGATATTTATTTGATTTCAATGTTCCCTTGATTAAAACTTTTCCACCTTTCTCTTCAAATTCAATTACACCCTTTACATTGGGATGATTGAAAAATGTTGTCGCAGTGATCATTATATCATTTACTGGGAAAACAAATTGCACATCTTACCAAACGTTTTTGATGTTTACATATTTGTGAATTGATACATATAGAACACATACTACGAATCAAACCATGTATACACAACCGACCGCCGTTACAAATAGGACACCGGATTAAGACCTTTTGATGGGGACAGGTGTTCATTAACTTAAAGCAATAAAATTAAAATTATATAATGAACATACATATCGATCAAGTAAATAATGGTGTGTATAATGTTTTTGTAATAAAGAATGACGAATATATTACGAAAACTATTTCACGCGGTTTTGAATGGGATGGGTGGATGCGACAAGATGTACGTTTGTTCCACAGAAAGGATACAGATATTATTGATATTGGTGCAAACATTGGATACAATACTCTTATGTTCTCTGATTATGGTCCAGTATACTCTTTCGAACCAGTGTACCACCACATTGTAGGTCTCAACGTTAAGAATAATGTATTGAGAAACAAAGTTGAAGTTTTTCCATACGCTCTTTCAAATGAAAATAAGATAAGTGAGATTTTCATTCCTAATAGAGGATGTCAATCAAATACACACATCAATTATGGGGGGACGGGTTTTACATTACCCGAGGATTGGAGAGGGGGTTCGTTAGAAGTTACTTGTGAAAAACTAGATGATGTATACTCCGGTGTCACATCTTTTATTAAAATTGACGTGGAGGGTCATGAATTACAAGTTTTAGAAGGTGCTAGGGAGACTATTAAAAAACATATGCCTACAATTCTCATCGAACTTCACGATTTTAAGGAATCCATGGAGGAACATCTATTTCTAAAAGATTTGGGATATGAAGATCCAATAGAAAGACCAGAGGCTATGTTCTTGTACCGAGCGAAGGAAAACTTTTCAACCATGTAATACATCTGGTACGCTTCTACAACACTTGGACACCTGTACTCTTCGGGCATACATTCGGGGATACCTTCTTGTGAATAGTACGCAGTCTCACTTCGCCGCTCCTCGAAGTGTTGTGGGTGGTTGTCCCATAACCACAGTAAGTGTCTAGCACAAGTATGAACCTTGCCATATCTACGTGTGTACTCGAGGGTCAAAGAGATTCCAATCTTACACGCATACATATAGTTTTCGAGACTTGAACCAACCCACATAGTCATTGGGTGTTTTCGGTGCGCTGGGCGGTATCCGCGTCGTGTACCATCCTTGGTGAAGGGTGCGTGTGTGTGAACAAAGTCTTCCTCATTGGAGAAACACCAAGCTGTGTAGAGCATCTGGCATATTTCCAATTGGATCTTAACTACGTGTTGATCACACGACATGTGTGCAATCTCATCGGGGTCGAGGGATAGAAAGAATATATTCATATTGTTAGTTTTCCAAAAATTCATCCTCACTTAGGACGACTTTTCATAAATACTACAATACCAGTAGCTATCACCGCTACACTGCTCACACTCAATAAAGGTGTCAAAAATCCATTCTTCTTCTCGATGTTTTTAAAAGATGTATTCTCTAGGACTTCCTCGTCGGTTGCACCATCCCCCCTTTCCTTCTTGAGGCGTTCAAGTTCCCTTTGCATTTCTAAAATTATCTCCATCGCCTCTTCTCCACCCTCAACTTTATTATCCTTTTCAATGTTACATTGGGCATTAATTTTACTATTATTGATATTTTTGAGGTCAAAGTTCATAGAACAAATGGTAACATCTCCACATCCCTGATTAACATTTGGTGGTATATATTTACCACTCCCCGAACATACCATACCCAAACACTTCCTCTTTTCCGCGGTGAATACCTGTGCGTGACCCTCTGGTACAGCTGACTTTAATTGTTCGAATAATGGATTTACATCCTTACACCCGGGCCAGTTCTCAAACGCAGCCCGGTCACAAAACTTACCCCCTTCGATCCAGGTATTATAGCACTCACAAAACTTATGATTTGGTCTACGACAACAGAAATGTTCTGCATACGCCTGGTATTTCTCACCAGCCTTTGGACCTAAACCACCACTGTCTCGGCCAGTGTCTACCCCGTCACAGTTTGCAGTTGGATCATGTATTGTATCATAACATCTGTGCGACTTTCTGACGTTAGGTGGTAGTGGACACACCATTATATTTACTGGATATTTTTTTTAGAGGGTCTCTAAAAAATTCAATAACATATTTGAATCGTTGTCCCTGGCACTTTGGAGAACCTCATTCAAAAAATTTTCATCTTTGGTGAGTTGTTTGAAGAGACCGTACACGATAAATGGTTTTTCGGAAAGTACATCGGCGTTATCTTCGATGTATTTTTTAACCAGAGGTTTAGCATCAACACTCCCTGGTGCATATGTTTCATTCCTCTTTCCTTTGAGTGAACAAAGTGAAACTATGACTATGACAAGTAGGACCGCGATTATAATGGTACGTCTATCCATTTATATTTACAAAATATTTTATTCTTCTACATCTGAGATATATTCCTCCTCTTGCTCTTCCTCATTGATCTCAACTTCAACATCCATTTCACCATCCTCTGGTGGGATCACATCTTCTTCAATCTCTTGTTCTTCCTCTTCAATTTCTAGGTCCACTTCCGGGTCCGGGTCCGGTTTCTTTTTCACCTTCTTTACCTTCTTCACGGGTTCCTTGTTAAATATACCATCAATAATTCCAGGTACCTTTTTAGAAAATTCAAGTCTCTTTTGGTGTCTCTTTTTTATTCTGTCCAAAAACTCTTGACTGAACCCCTGTGCCTTATAGGCCTGGAGTATAATCTTAGGTGTTGGTCTTTTATATTTTTCAAACATCGTCGCGATGGCTGAATTTATCTTCACCCTAACAATCCCATTTTTCAAAACACGAATGTTCACTTTCACTTGGTCCAAATATTCAATACAAGGTTCAACTGGTGGCGGAGGTGTCACCACTGGCACATACTCACGGAGAACAGGTTCAATGTAGGGAATTCCCATTTCCCTATTGTTCTTCTCGAGCATTCTAAAGTAATCTTGTCTCTTGTGAACATCCAACTTTTCAAATACATAATATTTGGTGGGTTGGGGATTCACGATGGAATAGAGAAAATGACCTTCGGGGATTGGCTCATAAGCACGATTTGAAGGTGGTGGTTTAACACGCGGCAGTGGTCGCTTGTGTGGACTCATCTTGATTTTTTTGTAAAGACCTCTCTAACTTAGGTTTGATAAAATGATCGAGCTCACATCGGATCAGGTGGGCCGATTGTTCACTTACATGGGTGTAGTAAGGTCCCCATAGCTCAATGACCCTTCTCCTCTTGTCATACCACATGTAATCAAGTCCAAGTTTGTGAGTAAGCCAATAGAACTTCTTGCCAGTCTTACCAATGAAAGCGAAAATATGGTCTTCGCCATACTCAGACACGTCCATTTGAGAGTAGTGGGTGCTCGGGGGTGTGTAAGGAGGCATTCTTATTCTTCATAGCTTCCATTTGTTTAAGTTGATTTCTGATATGTTTTTGTGAATATACTTCACCCTTCTTTTTCTTATCGTTTTTAGTCACACGTTTTTTTGGTTCTTTATACTCCATTTTATATACATTCCTAAATTTACCTTTAACTTAGGTCTTCTTCATCTACGAGAGAAACATCGTCTTCACTTTCTTCTTCATCAGACTCTGAAATCTCGAAATCCTCGTCTTCACTATCATCTATAAGTTCGTACCCACCTGGAACTTTAGCATACAAATGTGTATCCTCAAGGTTTTCAACGTCGTAAAAACCGGATACCATATCCTTTTGAATCATCTCATCTTCCTTACAAAAGTCGTATAAACACGGTTTCAACTTTTCAATAAATCTAACTTTGTATAATTCTGGGGTCGGTTCACTAATTATCTTTGCAATCTGCACACTATTGTCTTCACATTGAACATCAACAATCATAACTGATATTTAAAATATTTAAATCTTTAATAATATTAATGGAAAACCTGAAGAACTGGGGTAGAAGATATATATCTGGGCGTGTCGTTCTACCTAAAGATGCTGTCATGTTTGATATAGATGACACCCTCATTTTTACAAATGGTGAACCCAATGTACCTATTATCGAACTTCTATATGACGCAAAAAAACAGGGATACAAAGTTGTAATTATTACGGCGAGACCGGGATTAAATCATATTATCAAATGGACAATGGAACAACTAAAATCGTATAAAATACCCTATGACTATTTGGGGTTCACTAGTGCACAATATAAAACTGTTATGAAGAAAGAATTGCCCTATAATTTCATTCTATCTGTCGGTGATATGCCAACAGATCTGACAGATTCCAAACATACACTCAACATTTCCAGTTTTTATCACAATTGAGACAGCTCACAAACGTAGTCATAGGTTCATCGGCCGATCTGGTCTGAAGTTGATAGTACGTCGTCTTTTTAGACTTACACCTATTACACGTAAAAAACCCATCCTGGCTTTTCATTTCTTTTGTAAGAAATTCTTTCCTCATCTCGTTGTGGATTTTTTCATCCAACGCTTTAGCACATGGTCCGTCAAACCACAATTCTTCGGGTCTCATATTGACAATGTTAATAGTTTTAATCTTCTTCTCCACCAACCGTTTTATAATGTCTGGATTATTTTTCATTGTAAATTGAATTGATAAAAACTTACTCTTGTAAAACATAACAAAATGCTTATTGTCCCACGAAGGTTCCCCGTTAGTATTACGATCTATGGCGTAATTTAATATATTCTTCTCGAGATTGATACAGATTGGATCAGACTCGGGAATCTCGAGAAGAGTAGAAAATCGTTCAACGATGAACTTCCTCATAGGACTTTCCATCTTTTGTATATAAATAACACAGTTTTTAACTCACTTAGGGAAGGGGAAGTCCTTCATAGGGATTGTTCCGCTTACAGTCCTCCATATTTTCAGGAGAACAGTTATCAAAAAACCCAGACACACGCCGAGTTGGGTTGGTGTCTACAAAACCATACCGATAATTGGTATCATAGGTTTCACGGCACCGCTGGAACATAACAATAGCCACAATAAGCACAATGGCAACCGTAATGTGCACGTCTTTCATTTATATTTTACAAATATTTTTTTTATGAGAGAGAAATAAGGATAGATGACATTGGCAGTACTTATACACGAAACAAAAGACTGTATCGAGACGATTGAACTGGACATTAAACCGTCAAAAAATGAAATTTTCAAACTTTTGGGTGGACCCCAAACTTTCATAGGGCAGTGGCCTGAAATAGATGTCGTGATCATGAAAGCGGAAACATCGACGTCAACGACGAATGAAAATACTCTACCACCACCATTTGACCGAGAAGAAGTCCATGGAAAGGTGCTCCTCGTTCGAATGGATGAAAATTCAGAACCCCAAGATTTTACACTTGAAGAATATAATTTATTTGGGGGGTGGGACGAACGCCTCCCCGTTTAAAACCGCGTTTGTATATTTCATGGCCAATTGAAAATGGATGTAAGCCCAATCTATTGGGTTATCCATTTTTGGATTACCCTCGATGGGGTTATCGTTTACAATACCAATAATATCAACCTTATCTCCATCACCAGTCGCTCTGGCCATCGCACCTCCAACCTTTTTTAACCACATAACATGCGTTTCATTTTTACATTCAAAACCTTTGACAAAGTTCACCATTTATATTACTTTGGATTCTTTTCTATAAGTAGACGCGCACTGGGATCGGTTACAGTAGTCCATTTGGGACGCCATATTTCTGAAATAAGATGATCACAGTCTCTCCCATAAAAGTCCCAAAATATCTGTCTGTACAAAACTTCCTCTTTGGTGAGAGGGATATTGTGACTACCGAAACAACCAATAGTCCATAAAACATGTTTGAATTCATCATCGTTCACCTTAGATTCAGCATATTTTTTCACCTCATCAACCCAGTTCGTCCCAACTGCGTCACTCATACCATCCTTCTGTCTCCATAAAATATCTTTAGGGAGGTATCCCTCGAAGGCCTCCCGTAGGATACGTTTTTCAACGCCACCCCTTTTTTCATTTTGGTTTATAGTCATACAAAAGTCGACGAAATGTTTATCTAAGAATGGAACAATCAAATCCAAACCGTGGGCACCTGCACACCTATCAGCCCTTAACCCATCAAACTGATGAATCAAACGGAGACGGCGCATGTTTTCACAAGCAAATTCATCAACACTTGGTGCGTTATGGAAGTAGAGGTAGCCCCCCAATAGTTCATCACTCCCCTCACCCGAAAATATGTACCGACAGTTTGTGTTCTCTTTTATGTACTTGCATAGCAGCCACATTGGTGTACTCGCTCTCACTGTAGTGGTGTCGTAAGACTCGAGGGATTTGATTACCGATGTAAGTACCGCCACACCTTCCTCTGGTGTGAAGGTCACCTCAGTGTGATCCGTGTTTAGGTATTTGGATACAATTCGGGCAGCTTCCAAATCTGGACTTCCCTCGAGACCGACGGAGAATGTCTTAATCTTACCCAACTTCCGTGTAGCAATAGATGCGATGAGACTACTGTCTAAACCACCAGATAGTAAGAAACCAATCTCCCGTTCAGTAGTACTGAGACGGAGGTCTACAGCATCTTCAAATGTTTCTCGGAGTTGGGTGTGGAATCCAGTTTTTATGTACTTACGAACATTCCAGTACCCGGTGTGGTAACACACAAAGTCGTTAATGTATGAATCGTAAAAGTGACCAGGTGGGAATATGTGAATCTTACTTTGTAAAGAGAGAAGGGCCTTCGCTTCACTTGCAAATGCAATTGAGGTAGGACTATATCTTGTGTAGAAAAGGGGCCTCACACCTACAGGGTCCCGCGCCGCTACGACACGTTTACCATCTGTGTAGACAAATGCGAAATCACCGTTTAAAAGTCCCAAAGTTTTTTCAATTCCATGGTACCTAATCAGTGGTAAAATAGCTTCACAATCACTCTTACTTGGGCACCGCTCGATAGATAGTTCCTGATGATTGTAAATTTCACCATTACATACTAACATATATTTACCTCTACGGAATGGTTGCATACCCGCAGGTGTGAGGTCATTGATGGCCAACCTGTAGAAGTCCATACGACATTTACCCAATGTTTCACTTTTATAATCATCAGGTCCCCTATGATTAAGAAGATGCGACGATATCTCAACTTCTTCACCAAAAAGGGCTATGATACCACACATTATTGTTAATTATCACGTAATGTTTAAGCCATCATTCAAAACCTTTCTATACGTGTAGTCGTCGGCGTTACCATCCATCTCTTGACCAGACATGGCAATCATTTCTTCACCATTAAACATCGAGGTACTGAAATCTAATATACAGTAAAAGGAAACATTGGAACGCATTGACATTTTATCTATACCATCGTAGTCAAATTTTTCAAGTTTAAATTCCTTTGCTATTTCTCCAGGTGTTTTAACAATTCCTTCCAACCTTGGCTCAACTCTCCGTCTATTGTCTGACATGTCAAGTATTGGCCACACACCATATTTAAATTTAAAATGAGAAACATATTTTATACAATTAGCACCTACATCCCTTTCTGAAAAACATGCAAACCTAGACTTTCCATTTGGATCTACCAAGCTCAGATATGTTTTACAGGGAATAAATTTTACAAGAAGGAACTCCATTTAAAATATATAAGGAAAAAATCTTTAAATAATATATGAATCTTCCGAAGACTGCTGGACAATGTAAATATATGATCGCCCTCAATTCTGGTAAGCCAATTATCGTTGGAACTGGTCCAGCAGGTTCAGGGAAGACAATGCTCGCGTGTCATACCGCAGCTGAGCACATTCGTAAGCAACCACGTGGGAAGGTTGTCCTTACGAGACCTATTGTGGCGGCCGATGAGGATATGGGCTACCTCCCCGGGGATATGAATCAAAAAATGGAACCATGGACACGACCAATGTATGACATCTTCGAACAATACTTTACCTATAATCAAATGGATCGTTGTATTAGTATCGAACCCCTCGGGTACATGAGGGGGAGGACGTTCAATAACACCCTCATCATCGCCGACGAAATGCAAAATAGTACACCAAACCAAATGTTAATGTTATTGACTAGGGTTGGACCAGGGACCAGACTCATAGTCACCGGGGACTTGGAGCAATCCGACCTCGC
>ERZ1039804.704-NODE-704-length-20819-cov-6.831343_pt1 | contig 20819 bp, 10 predicted proteins | sample MGYA00383089_ERZ1039804 | MGnify/ENA primary metagenome ERZ1039804 (study PRJEB29581, sample SAMEA5548359) | metagenome | biome: marine; feature: coastal; material: water | depth 1 m | study: Short-term variability in the microbial, nano- and picoplankton dynamics...
CCATTGGGCGCGTAAACGGTGATGTTGCGCACTCAAATTTGTTGGAAGGTGAGATCTATTTAACTGAGGCCAATTGGCTTGGTTATGTTACTGCGGTTCAACAAGATGCGACACTGGCCCTCGACGAGGCCACAGCTCAATCTCTATTGAGCGGCCCATTTAATGATGCAGCGGTTTCCTCCTTGATCACTAACGGTTTTGTTCAGAATCAAGTGTTAAATGAAAGTATCCCTATGCCTAACGGCGATGCTATAGCTCCTGGAACGGGCTTCACTGCTCCGGTGGAGGACGGTACTCGAGTGAAGCTTGATAATGGCGGGGAGCGCATTGGCTATTTCGATATTCAAACGGTAAAAGATAGTAAAAACTTCTATATCCCAAGCGAAATTGTATTGCGCGAGGCGTTTGATCAATCAGTTAATGTTTCCGAAAGTTATGTCATCGAAAAGGATCCAGATACGGAATACACAGTCTCCTATGACAGTGTTTCTATCTCTCAAAATGGTACGGCTATTGGCTCTGGCTTCTGGTTCAATAATATTGAAAATATTGAATTAGAAATTAATGGTGAGCCGACAAACAATTCCGCGGACATTGTCGAGCTAGACAGTACGCTTCATATAGATTCAATTCTATTAGACGTAGGCGGGGGCGATAACAGTGTCACTTTTGACAATCAAACAAAATTGCTGAATAGCATAAGCATTAAGTCGGGAAATGGTACCGATACAGTTGATTTAAGCATTCAGTCAAATCTATTAACCATTGACTCGGCAGATGGCGACAACAGACTAACCATTGTTAACAGCCAAGATGATAGTAAGGCTGAGATTACCGCGGGTGTTGGTGCGGACCAGATAAATATTAATACCAAGGGCGAGTTGGATCTCACTGCTGGTAATGGCAATAACATTATCACTGTAGTCAATGACACTGTTGCGGGCGTTAATACCATAAATGCTGGAACTGGTAACGACAAAGTGATTTTGACTGCTGATGGAAATACCAACATACAAGCAGGTGATGGTGTAAACCACATAGAGGTTGCCAATCAAAATCGTTCAAGCAATACCGATATTTCAACGGGCAGTGGTGATGATGTCTTTAAGTTAAACACTAAAGGTGATTTATCACTCATCAGTAACGCTGGTGATGACCGTATTAATGTAGACACAATGTTTGGTCGCATAGCCCTAGATACAGGTGCTGGCAATGACAGTATCGCGCTATTTGATGACGCAACGGTTGAAACCAGCATAGGAGACTTAGGAACATTGGCCGTGGATGGTGGCGCTAATGCTGACACCTATATTGTCTCGGTATTAAGTCAGATGCAGGGCGTTGGTTTCATAAATCTCAATGATTCAGGCACAGATGGCATAGATACCTTAACTTACAAAGGTAATAATTCTGATGTTGGCGATATTATAGAACTGGATACGATTTACGATCGGACAAAGGATACCGAAAAAGAATTTTCACAAAGTCGTTGGATGGGCGCTTATGGCAATGACGGTGATGGTCTTTTAATTGCGCATTTTGATGATGTGTCTGCCAGTTACAATGTCACAGACATCAGTGACACTGATCAGTTGATGGAAACCTCTGCGTCAGGGTTGAGCGAAGCGAATAATTTCCTTGCCTTAAATTATTCGACCATTGATTTAGTCACAATCTTTGCTGGGGCTGGCAATGACAAGGTTATCAGCAATGATACCGCGCAGGAAATTAATGTGTTCGGTGGTGATGGTGACGATCAGTTTTATGTAGGCTCTGTTTTGGAAACAGAACAGTTCCTAGTTGAAGGTCGAGAGGTCGGCATTGTCACTGAGGTTACTCACGGTTCTTCCTATGAGATGAAAATGTATGGTGGCAGTGGTGACGACTATTTTGAGGTCAGTCATACGAAAGCAGATATTGAACTCTATGGTGACAATGGCGATGACACATTCTTTATCAAGGCGCTTCTTACCATCGATGAAGATGAGGACATTGTTGAGCTTGCCGGCAAGTCGGCGACCGTAAGTGGTGGCACTGGCGATGATAGTGAAGCCAACCAAAAACAAAATGAAGCGTTGCGTGAGCTAGATATAGATACTCTGGTGTATGTTGAAAATGCCAATATTAAGATTGATGGTGGTGCGGGCTTTGATGCTATAGCAATTGTTGGAACAGTATTTAGCGACACTTTCTATGTATTCTCTGAAGTAGATGAGATTACAAAGAAAACCGTTCAGCGGGTCTATGGCGCTGGTATAAAGCTTCAAGAAGCTTTAAATACAGAGCGAATCCAAATAATTACCGGCGCCGGAGACGACAAAGTGTATGTCTATGGCGTTGATATGGGGCGAGTGGCAGACCTTCTTATCAACACGGGTACTGGTAGTGATGAGATATATTTTGGTGGCCCATCTTTAACTGTCAGCCTCAACTACCCAACTCGCAAGCGAACCGACTTTTCCTCGGTCTCCGGATTTGAGTCCGCTGGAGAGCTGGACGTTGCATATGGCCAGGGAATTGAGCAGACAGATGAAGTGGGTAGAGTGGTTCCAGTTAATATTTCAGAGCCGTCCTATACAGAAACTCTAACTATTGAAGCCGTTGAGTCAATCGGAAATATTTTCAATCCAGTTTTGATAACGGATCCGGAAGGGCTAAAAGATATTCTGATTATCAACAACCAAAATGGGTCCGGCGATGTCACTTTAAAAAATCACGACCTGCTTAGAAAAACCATCATCACAGACCAAGAGAAAATAGTGTTTCCGGCTGAGGTTACAGCGGCAGCCGAGACCGATTTAGTGGCACAGTTTGAGACTATACCTGCTCAAAATTCGGCTGCTGTAAAAGGGATGATAGATTCCTATTTGCAGAATCAAATCACTTTTGATGACAAGTATAGTGATTATGATGTTCTTGAAGATGGTCAGCTTGAGCTCGGTTTGATCAATCGCTTGACAGCCTTAGAGGGCTCGCAAGTGGAAGTTATCTCTATTGCTGCCGCTGTTCCCTATGCGGTGTTCCAAGACAAACTTGGTGATAACAATCAAATTGATACCGCTCGCGGGCAATTGGATGATTTCTTGTCTGGTACTGGCTATCAAGCCCAGTACCTGATTCAAGATCATCCGGACCCCTCTTTGAGTCAAAACCTCTATGAGATAGTGAGTATCTCTAATGGTGTCAATACGCTCGCCTTTGAAGGTCAATATAAAGAAATTAACTTTGATAATAGGGTGATTAAAGATCTGATCGGCGTTAGCTTGACGACGGCAAACCCAATTGCTCTAGAGATTCAGGCCGGTTACATTCAGGCCGGCGATGTGGCGATTGAGAGAACCGATCACCTCAATACGCTATCAATCAACGATGAAGCGCCAAATATTTATTTCCAACAGTTTGAAAAATTGGATCTCAATTTAGCATCAAATATTTCCAATGATTTGACTATTGATAATTCCCATTTTACAGGTACGACCACTGTGAGATCCGGTCAGGAAGGAGATAACTTTAATCTTCAGTCAATCAATGAACAGGTATTTATCTACGCTGGCGCCGGTGATGATGTGTTTACAATTGCCGACGGGGATGTGAGTCTTATCAATGATCAGGTATTTATATTTGGTCAGGATGGTCAAGATACAGTGGTTGTTAATAATCAAAGCGACACTGAGGGTGCTAATGTGCTGCTGGATAGTAATATGGTCCAGCACAGTTTGATTCAAGAGAAGTTGAGTAAAGTAACTAATGCGCTGGAATTTACTATTGATAACTCAACTGACCAGGGGGCTCTAGAGAATCAGCTTATAGGCTCAGAGCTGACGGTGGAGTCTATTCAATTTGCGCAGGCTGCTGCAAGCGTCGGCGCAGATCAGCTTAAGTCAATTGCAATTCAATCGGCTAAGAATGCTGGAGCAGATTTAAAGGCAATTCTAGAGAGTGAGAAAAGCAGTTTTGACGCGTTGGTAGGTGAGTTAACGGGTGATCAGCAAGCTATCACCAGTGGTTACTTAGAAGATAGCTTGGTCAATTATTATGAGGCCCAAAAAGCCTATGATAATAAACTGGCTGAGGCGGCTAGACTCAAGGACGAAATTGATGCTAAAGCCAGACGTGCAGTCAGCAGCGTTTTCGACATGTGGAGTCTGTGGAAAGACCAAGTGAAAATCAATATAAAAGCTTGGTTGAATACACATCATAGTGGATGGAATGGCTATTCAGTTTATATCCAGGTTGGAAACCGCGAAGCTATTGATGGCAAGGATATTCTCGACGGTTATAGCGGCGGCGACACTCTTACGTTGGATTTGTCTATGCGTATGTATTCGTCGGGTGCACAATACGGCTATAAGGATTCAGAGGGTAGTCAACGACCAATAGATCAGTTGTTGCCCAATGCAACCTATGAAATTCCGATTAGTAGTGCGCTAAGAGCCAAAATTGCAGAGATAGAGTCCCTGAAAGCGGAATCTCAGGTTCTGCGGCAAAATGTAGAATTACTCCGAGTACAGGCGCAGAGCGCTATGAGGCCTTTGCAGTCTTATCACACCAATCAAGCCGGTGTGGTCAAGAGTCTTTCCGCAAGTGAAATAAGTTCTTTCTACAACGCTGCTTTGGAGAGACGAAATGGAACCATATCGGCTCGTAATTTTATAGACAACAATCAGGGTGTCCAAAATACTCTGTCGGAGATTGCGTTAGAGATCACTAATAACAGTCAGGCTACGATGCAATTTTTTGACAACGTTATTAGTGCGGCTGAAATATTAAGAACTACGTCATCTAGTGTGGTTGGCGAAATTTTGTCATTCAATAACAGTCTGCAGGCGTTAAAGACTCACCTTGCCGATGACAGTGCTTCCAGCAATAAATGGGAGCGCTGGGTCGATTTAAAGCGGACCCAACTTCTACCGCAATTAACTCTGGCTGAGCAGTCTCAAACGCTTGAGGATGTCGAGAGTTTGTGGGATGCGATATTGGTGAATCAAGGCTTTGATCGAGCCGGGTTGTTTAATAATGTACAGGATCCAAACTGGCAGCAATCATTAGATCTGTTTAATGATAATGCATTTAAAGGGTTAATTGACCTATATGAAAAGGCACAATTATTGGCGCAGAACTTTAGCGATTACCGTTCAGATAGATTTAGCGACTTTCGATCGGCTTATCGTAATATGCTCAAATTTGAAACCTCAAAGCGCTACCTAGAAAATGGATTTGAGTTTGAGGTATTTAAAGCAGATTATAAATCTAACGTTGAGCAATTGGATGCTGTTGCAGACCTTTTAGATACCTTGGTGCTGGTGGAGAAATATACTGCACAGTTGGCATCATTAAATTCAGATAAAGAGATTGTTCTAAATATCAATCAGCATAACAGTTCGGTTGTTGCCTTCTTTGAGGAGAGAGTTGATGCTGCAATTGGAGAAAGAAGCACACTAGAAAATCAGTTGAGGGGCGAGTATAGAGTCACTTTTGAGTTTTTCTACGGATATTCACTCTCAATTGATATGGATTATTCTCAGGATTCGCGGTTTCTAGCAGCGCAAGGAAAAGTTCAATTGGCGCAAGAGAATTTATTGGATGCTCGGGCAAAAAGTGTTAGAGCCCAGAATCATCTTAATGATTTACGTGAAATTATCGCGCAGCTTGAAGGTGATTTACAGGCTGCAGAGAGTCAGACTCAGAGTAGCGGGACAAATTTAGAAGAGCTAAAAGAGACGCTAGATCAGCAGTACAAATTCCTGCGCAACCTCAGTAGAGTGGCTGTCAACGTACTCTCTGAGACGCGAATAAATGCTGCGGAAGAATTTGATGATTCAACAAGTCTTATTGCGGAAATAAGAAAGTATCAGAATACTTATGAGATTGCTTCTGGTGCGGTCGTGCCGGCAAATGATAATGGTCTATTTGAGAGCAATATCTTCTCTCCAGGAGAGACAGGTAATTCTATTGTCTCGACAAGACAAGCTTGGGATTCGTTCAGTGTGCTTTCCGTTATGGGCCTGAATAATGGCGGCTTACATCTAGATCCTGATGACATTGAAAGTTTGATCATAAATTTAGGTGACCAGTCGGACAAAATTTCTGTCTATAACAGTCTGAGTCAGTTGAACAGTGAGGTGAAAATCGTCAGCGGTCAGGGCGATGATCAGTTCGATGTGGGTGAGCAAAGAAGCTTAGATGGCATAGTTGCAACCCTAGTCATAGAGTCTGCTTTGGGCGAAACCCGCTTGAAGATAGATGACTTTGCTGAGACCGATGCTGAGAACATAAGTATGACTAATGCCAGTCGTACTGGGTATACCTCATTGATTGGTCTAGCGGTGGGCGACATTCACTATCGTGGCGCAGACTATACCGCGGGCATAGAGGTTCAAGCGGGCCAAAATGCAGACACCATCTTGATTGACGGTATTTTGGCCAATTCTGTGAATAGTATTTTAGCCGGCGCAGGAAACGATGATATTACCTTTACTGCGGCGTCTCAGATCAACGCATCGGTAACTATTATTGGTGAGCAGGGCGGCGATCTCATAGATGGGGCGCAGTCTGGTTTGAAACTTCGTATTGAAGGTAATCAAGGTGCTGATACCATCTACGGATCAGTATTTGACGATACGATTTTTGGCCATGCAGGCAATGATTTTATCTTGGGTAATTTCGGCGCCGATGATATAAGTGGCGATGATGGAGATGATTTAATCCTGGGTGATTGGGGTCGTGCACTTGATGCATCAGATCAAGTTTATCTGCCGCGAAATAATGATGTTCTCGCTTCTCTGCAAGCTTTAAATGGTGGAGCAGGTGATGAAATAAACGGTGGTTTGGGTGACGACACTATTATTGGCGGAGCTGGCTCAGACCTTATCAGCGATGAGGATAATAACACTGTCGCAATTGGCGATAACGGTAAGATTAATTACGATCTTACCGGCGTAATGACCTATATTCGGTCCACGTCCACCGATCAGGGTGGGGATGATCAGATTGAAGTGGGTGATGGTAATAACACCATTATTGGAGGCTTTGGTAACGACAAGATCACTTCGGGTAGTGGCTCTGACGACATCCTCGGCGACAATGGCGTTATCGAGTATGTTAACGGTGAAGCGGTTCGCTTGAGTACCAATGACGATGAAATTGCCACAACCGGCGCCGATGAGATCGACGGGGGTGGTGGCGACAACCGTATCATAGCCGGCCTCTCCAATGATGATGTCAGCACCTTAGACGGTATTGATGTTGTATTAGGTGATAACGGTCAATTGACCTACGTTGACAATGTCTTAACCAATGCAGCAAGCACTGAGACGGCTCTGGGTGATATCGACAACATCGATGCCGGTGAAGGCGATAATATCGTTATCGCTGGTCAAGGCGCGGATGTTGTTACTACGGGTTCGGGCACTGACACAGTGATTGGCGATAACGGTGAGATTAATTACGATCTTGCCGGGGTAATGACTTCTATTCGGTCCACGTCCACCGATCAGGGTGGGGATGATCAGATTGAAGTGGGTGATGGTAATAACACCATTATTGGAGGCTTTGGTAACGACAAGATCACTTCGGGTAGTGGCTCTGACGACATCCTCGGCGACAATGGCGTTATCGAGTATATTAACGGTGACGCGGTTCGCTTGAGTTCGAATGACGATGAAATTGCCACAACCGGTGCCGATGAGATCGACGGGGGTAGCGGCGACAACCGTATCTTGGCGGGTCTCTCGAACGATCAGGTAACCACCTTGGAAGGCGTTGATGTTGTGCTTGGTGATAACGGTCAACTGACCTACGTAAACAATATCCTGACGAAGGCCGTAAGTAGCGAACCTGCCTTAGGCGGCATGGATACGCTTACAGTTGGCGATGGCGACAATACGGTTATCGGTGGCCAAGAGGCTGACAGCATAACTGGTGGTGAGGGTCATGATCGTGTGATTGGTGACAACGGCGAGATTGTCTATGGCAGTTTAGGCGTAATTGAGACTATCGAGTCAACCGTAATCTCTGAAGGAGCCAAAGACATTATCAAGGTAGGTAACGGTGACAATACCGTTATCGGTGGTCAAGGCAGTGATGAAATTACTGCGGGTACAGGTAATGACGATATCCTCGGTGATAACGGTGTAATTACATATAGCAATGGTATAGCGATACGTATTGCTACATCGGATGAAGATGAAAACACCGTTGGTGGCGATACGATCAATGCTGGTGAGGGAGATAACCGTATCTTGGCGGGTCTCTCGGGTGACGATGTTACTGCTCTGGGTGGTGATGATGTTGTGCTAGGTGACAACGGCGAGATTAACTATGACCTTGCTGGTGTGATTGTAAGCATTCATACCCAAGCTGCCGATAAGAGTGGAAACGATATTATAGTTATCGACAGTGGTAACAATCGTATTCTTGCCGGAGCAGGGGATGACTCTGTGACCACTGGTGCTGGTGATGATGTTGTTATTGCCGATAGTGGACGGATAGACTTTGCTGAAGGTCTTATGCAAACTGTTTTCGCCGATCATATCGAGACAGGAAAAGATTATCTCCTTTTAGGTAGCGGAAACAATATTGCTGCCGGTGGCGATGGCGATGATACTGTTGTAGCTGACGCTGGCGATGATTGGATTGTTGGCGATAGTGGTACATTTACCCTAGAATCTGGAGTGGTCAAACATTTTGTCCATACCGATGAGAGTACTGGATCTGATAACTTAATGAGTGGTGAGGGTCGAGACGTTCTTATTGGTGGTCATGGTGCAGATACCCTAGATGGGCAGGCTGGAAATGATATGGTTATTGGCGACTTTGTTGAGATAAAGGTCGCGGATGATGGCTCCAGAGATATGCAATCAATCCTTCCAACTATCGGCGGCGATGACAGTATAACCGGTGGCGATGATTTCGATATGCTGGTTGGTGGTGCTGGAACGGACATGTTCTACGGTAATTTATCCGAAGATATCATAGTCGGTAACTACGCTCGGATTCAGGATGTTCCAGACTCTGAGGCTCTTCTTGTAGTGTCCGATCCATCTAATCGTGAAGTTATCTCTGGCTCAATGTTTGAGGTTTATGCCGATGAGCCAGTAGCGTCTGAGGCTGCTGAAAACACGACTTTCACTGCTGACTATACTTTGATCACAGACGATCCCGCGGCTACTAAGCCGCTGCAAGCTGATACTGCTCTGCGATTAACGCCGCTGCTGGACGGTCGTGATTTCAAGCAGATGTCGGATACAGAGCTTGCAGAATTTTTGAGAAATCTACCGCTTGTATCGGCCGAGACAAGTTCGTCAGATGGCGGCGTGAGAAGTTCTGAAGCAAGTCAGGTAACTCCCGAGAATGGTGAACTTCCAGTTGAGGAAAGTGAGGCTCAAAAACCTGGCGCAACCGAGCAGTTCTTCGATCAGGAGACTTCAGCTCCGCTGGAATCTAAAAATAATGACGCTAGTATTGAAAGCTCAGGCAACACTGACCTCTCAGCTGAAATGCTCGCCAGCTTATTGATCGCTGCAAAAGCGTCGCGTAAACGCGGTTGGCAATTGGCAGGTTCCGAACAAAATCAGGGTACAATCGACGGCAATCTTTCCGACCTCAGAGAGGTTCAGTCAGAAAGGCAGTTTAAACCTTGGAACAGACATTAATTATTTAATCACTAACGCGAATAAGGCATTAAAATGACAGACGAAAAAACGACTAAAGCAAAGGGTTCCGCAGGCGTTCCAACCATACGTTGGGACGACAGTAAAATGAGAAGCGTGTATGCCAATGTGTGTAATGTCTCAAGCACACAAGAGGAAGTAACTCTTTTATTTGGTACTAATCAGGCATGGCGTTCTGGTCAGAAAGAAGTGGCCATTGAGCTGTCTGATCGTGTTATTGTCAGTCCTCATGCAGCAAAGCGATTGTCGCGATTGCTCAACTCTGTTGTAGCCGAATATGAAAAGCGTTTTGGCGATTTGGGCGATACCGAGCAAGCAAAATAGTCATTGATTTTAGTCTGCCATGTTGATGGTTATGCTTTAAATATGGCTTATGAGAAAAAATGACTATGAATTATGAAGCTGAGTCTGGCGCAGAAGCTACGATTTCTGCGCCATCTTCGTCCGCCGGCATAGATCAGTTGCTCAATGTGGATAATGAGGGCTGGTATTTAAGTTGGCTAGATTGGCTGTGTGATCAATTACCCAACCTCAAGGCCGCTCTGGTCATCAGTGGCGACAAACCTAGTGATTTTCAATCTCGGGCAATTTGGCCCCGAGACGATCGGAGTCACGATCAATTGTTGCTCGATGCGGCGGCGACTACCCTAAACAAAAAAACACCTTTGATCACGCCACTTGATGATGCGCTTCATCAGATAGGCAGTTACCCTGTATTTGTTGAGCAAGAGCTTCGTGCCGTAGTGACTGTGTTGCTGGTTGCAAAGGATGAGACTGATCTTCAGAACACGTTGGGAGTGATTGAGTATTGTTGTGGATGGCTTGAGTTAAAGCTAGCGCGCACAAAACTATCAGAATTTAATCAGCAAAATACTCGCCAACAAGTGGTTATCGAGACCATTGCAAAGATCCTCGGCGAACGTGACTTTGATCATGCAGCACTGCGCTTTGTTAATCTTATGGCGACCCACTTGCAGGCCGAGCGGGTGGCATTTGGATTTGTGAAGCATAAAGAGCTGAGTATTCACTCGCAGTCAGACAGCAGTGATCATGGCAAAAAATATGAACTTGTAAAGCTGACTACTAAAGCATTACAAGAAGCAGTCGATCAGCAGGAGACGGTCAACTGGCCTGCCAGAGATGGTTGCAATAGCGTTTCCATAGCACACCGTAAATTGTCTGAGATCTCAGGTCAGCGAGCATTGCTCAGCATACCTCTGGTAGATCGGGAGTTATGTTTTGGCGCAATATTATTGGATCGTCCCATGGATAGGCCGTTCAGTACTGAAGAGCAGATTACCGCTGAAGCCCTGGCTAATTATGTGGGTGTTGTATTAGAGGAGAAGCGCCAGGCAAGTCTGCCTCTGTACACCTATATTGCCCGCAGTTTTAAGAACCAATTAAGTCGATTAGTCGGCCCGGGACATATGGGCCGAAAAATCACCCTTTTTGTCTTGCTAAGCGTGTCGATTTTTTTGGCGACCATGCCTGGTAGCTACTATTTAGGCGCTGAGGCAGTGCTTGAAGGTGCCGAACTGCGGTCCATAGTCGTGCCCTTTGACAGTTATCTTCAAAATGCCGATTACCGGGCCGGAGACAAAGTTAAAAAAGGTACGGTGCTCGCCGAGCTGGATACTCGTGAGCTCAGGCTGCAGAGAATTAGCTGGATAAGCCAGCAGGCCACATCCAGGCGGCAATACGAGGATGCATTAGCAAAGCAGCAGCGTGCCCAGGTTCAAATCAGTAAGGCGCAAATGGAGCGTGCCGCTGCAGAGTTGGAATTGATCGACTATCAGACAGCGCAGTCATCGTTAGTCTCTCCGTTTGATGCTCTTCTAGTCTCGGGGGATCTGAGTCAGCGCGTTGGTGCCTCGGTGCGGCAGGGAGATGTTTTATTTGAAGTCTCGCCGAGCACAGAATATCGTTTGGCACTCTATGTCGACGAATTCAGAATTAATGATATTCGCGAGTCTCAGAGCGGTAAGCTAGTTGTTTCAGCCCTACCCGATAAAGAGTTCGCCTTCACTGTGACCCGAATAAACCCTCTTGCTGAAGTGAGAGATGGTGCTACAGTTTATCGCGTAGAGGCAAAACCTGTTGGCGATTTAAGCATGTTGAGCGTAGGTCTTGAGGGTGTCGCAAAAGTGTATATCGATAGGCGTTTATTGTTCAGTATTTGGACCAGAGGTGCCAGTGACTGGCTAACAATACAACTGTGGCGTTTTTGGGGTTGATGGAATGGATTGTTCTTTCTATGGGAATAAATCATGAGCGCCAGCCTGTTTTCGAATGATTGGTATCGAATCTCCACACTCAAGCCCAATGTAAGGGATCATATTACAGTCCATGCTCACCGCTATAGAGGTCGGCGTTGGTACATGCTCGAAGATCATATTACTGGGCAGGTACGCAGGTTAACGCCGCAATCTTATCTGATATTTGGCTTGATGAATGGTGTTCGAACAGTTGACGAGCTGTGGGAAATATCATCGCAACGGCTCGGTGAAGAAATGGCAACTCACGAAGAGCTGTTACAACTTCTGGCTAGTTTGTATCAGGGTAATCTAGTCAAGATGGATGCTACTGGTGATGTCGGCGAGCTATTTGAGCGAGGCTCTGAGGCGAAGAAAAAGAAGTGGTTGGCAAAGCTCAAGTCGCCTTTGTCTATCCAGATCCCGCTGATTGATCCGGACCGCTTTTTAGACCGAACCTTTAAATTTGTGCGTCCTGTATTTAGTACGATCAGCCTTCTTTTATATTGCCTATTAATTATTTATGCGCTGTTCCTGATTGGCCAAAATTGGGATGAACTCACCAAAAATATTACTGACCGAGTGTTAGCTGCAGATAACTTAATCCTTATGTGGTTGATTTATCCGATTGTAAAATTGCTTCATGAGCTTGGCCATGGCTACTGTTTAAAGCGCAACGGCGGCGAAGTTCATGAACTTGGCATAATGTTTTTGGTGTTTTTGCCAATGCCCTACGTAGACGCCTCTTCCGCCACCGCATTTGCCGACAAAAAACAGCGGATGTTAGTGGGTATGGCGGGCATCCTGGTCGAGCTGTTTCTGGCGGCACTGGCAGTATTGGTGTGGGTCAATTCTGAGACTGGGCTGGTCAATTCGATCGCCTTTAATTTAATTTTTATTGTTGGTGTCTCTACTATTCTGGTTAATGGTAATCCATTACTGCGCTATGACGGTTACTACGTGTTGGCAGATTTCCTCGAAATTCCTAACCTCGGTCAGCGAGCCAATCAGTATTGGGGTTGGATTACCCGGCGTGTGCTCTTTGCGGTTAAAGGATTTCAGTCCCCCGCCTATGATAGACGCGAAGCGCTGTGGCTGTTTGGTTATGGTTTTAGTGCACTGGTCTACCGCTTGCTACTGATGGTTTCAATTATTCTGTTTGTTGCGCAACAGTATTTTGCCTTAGGGGTGGTGTTGGCTATCTGGTCCGCTACCGGCACTTTTATATGGCCTAATTTAAAGATTTTAAAAAATGCTTGGACCAATAACGATGGTGGCCGGCAGGGGCGAAGCCCGAAGGTGATAATGCCGGTAGTGGCTGCAATCTGTATTTTCTTGCTGGCGGTTCTGCCCCTGCCTCTGTCGACAAGCATTGAGGGCGTCCTGCATATGAAGGAGGATCGTCGAGTTCTAGGCACTGAAAATTGTTTTATTGACAGGCTACACCAGGCTACGGGAAGTCAGGTTGCAGCTGGAGATCTATTGCTCAGCTGTGAGAATCCAAGACTGGAGGCAGATAGAGAAACGTTGGCCAAGCAGTACGCCGAGGTGATTGCGCAGCGTCAGGGCGTCTGGGACGATCCCGTAAGAATAAAAATATATGAGGAAGAAGTTGCTCGGCTTAAAGATGAGATTGAAGAGAATAGCCAGCAACTCAAAGCATTGAATATCTATGCTGTCAGGCCGGGTATTTGGCGAGTTGAAAACCCAAGCGACCTTGTTGGCAGGTATATTTCTAGAGGTGATTTGATCGGCTATGTTGTTTCAAATAGACAGGTAAGTGTTTTAGGGATGATTCCAGAGTCGCAAATTGATCTGGTGCGCACTCAGCTTGATGATGTTTTGGTGATGAAACTATCAAACCTTGAATCGGATCTAAAGCCTATCTCATGGAAAATCTACCCATCTGCAACCAACGAATTGGTCAGTCAGGTATTAAGTGAGGCTGGGGGGGGAACTGTGGTCATCAACCCCTCAGAAGATCAGCCGAAGTCGGTAAAAAGACACTTTCTAATCGATTTGGATCTCGCGACCTTACCTTCTCCGCGGGTCGAAGAACGTATGTTGATCAAATTTTTACACCCGTCAGAACCTATTATCTATAGAACTTATAGGCTGGTAAGGCGGACATTCCTGACTTACTTCAATGTCTGAATATGTGCAAAAAAAACCAATATTGACCGGTCTGCGCAATGAGAAAAGTTGGCAAATAAGTAGCTGGCTGGATATTTTTATTGTCAGAGCGCGAGAGTCTTTGCGTAAACTGATTAACCGCCTGTTAAGGCGTGATGAGCGGCTAGTCAAAGCAATAATGACACGGTCGGATTTACTTTCTCAATGCAGTAAAGCCGAATTACAGCAGCTTCAAAATAGCAGTCGAGACCGGCTGAAAATAGAGGGCATTAACCGCTCTACCATCATAGAGAGTTTTGCGCTGGTCAGAGAGGTAAGTGGCCGTGTTCTGGGTATGCGTCATCACCATACGCAAATCCGCGTATCGGTTTCACTTCTGCGTGGTTGTATTGCCGAGATGGCCACTGGTGAAGGTAAAACGTTGGCGGCAACATTAGCTTGCGCAACAGCTGCTCTTGCAGGAGTGCCCGTGCATATGGTGACGATTAATGACTATCTGGCGCAACGAGACGGTGAGGAGATGACACCACTCTATCAAGCGCTGGGATTATCTGTAGGTATCGTGACACATGAAGCGGATTTACTTGAGCGGCGCCAAGCCTATGCCTGCGATATCTGTTTCTGCAGCAATAAAGAGCTGACATTTGATTTTTTAAAAGATCGCTTAGTGCTGGATGGCCGCGAAAATTCTCGAGTATTACAGGCGGCTATGCTGACCAAAGACAGTGGTTGGTCTGAGCGGTTACTGCTGCGCGGTTTGCACTTTGCTGTTGTCGACGAGGCTGACAGTGTGTTGGTCGACGAAGCGCGAACTCCATTGATTATCTCTGGCGAAGAAATCTTTGGCCACAGGGAAGAGGCGTTGCTTAAGCAGGCAATGGATATTGCCAGCACTTACCAAAAAAAGCTCCACTTTGAAGAACATGAAGATGGCTCCATTCATATCACCCCGCGAGGAGATCGGCTATTGGTAGAGCGAAGTGCAGCGTTAGACGGTCTGTGGCGAAGCTCTTTTTATCGTGAGCCGCTGGTAAGGCAGGCGCTTTCTGCGATGCATATCTATCAGCTCGATAGGGATTATATTGTTGATGAGGAGGGGCTGGTGCAGATTGTTGACCCCCACACTGGCCGTGTTATGCCTGGTCGCAGTTGGGGTCAGGGGCTACAGCAGATGATTGAGATGAAAGAAGGCGTTGAGTTAACTAAGCCCAGAGAAACGAATGCTGAAATCAGTTACCAAAATTTCTTTCGCAAGTATCATCATCTCAGTGGCATGACCGGAACTGTAACTGAGGTGGCGAGAGAAATTCTCGATGTCTATCGTTTGCGGAGTGAGGCAATACCTTTGCTAAAGGTGAGCCAACGCAAGCGTCGTTTCAATGAGGTGTATTCAACAGAGGCGGAAAAACTAAATCGTATTGTCAGCATTGTATCGGGTCAGCAGGGTGCAGGGCAGCCAACGTTGATTGGCACCAATTCGGTGTCTTCGTCAGAGGCGATCAGTGAGGTACTCTCTGCAGAGGGTATAGCGCACACTGTATTAAATGCGCGCCAGGACGAGGGTGAAGCAGGTATTGTTGCCTTGGCCGGAGAGTTGGGTGCTGTGACCGTCGCCACTAGTATGGCCGGCAGGGGAACCGATATAAAGTTAAGCCAAGCGGCGAAGGATGTCGGAGGCTTACATGTTATTGTTACCGAATTGCAGGATGCCCGGAGAATTGATCGGCAGCTGGCAGGTCGAAGCGCTCGTCAGGGAGATCCAGGAATGGTCAGTGAGATACTGTCAATGGAAGATCGACTTATTAAAAAGGTTGCTGGGCCGTTGGTAGAAAATCTGACCGCCTTATTTAGAGGGGCTAAGTTGGCTATGCCAAACTGGCTCGGTATGCGGGTCCAGAAAAGATGCCAAAGAACTATCGAAAACAGCCATTATCGGCAGCGCCTTCAGTTAATTAAATCGGATGGCCAAAGGCAGCGCACTATGGCCTTTGCAGGGGAGAAAAAATGAATATTAAATTTGCTGTGAGATCGCTGGTAGTTGTTGCGCTTAACTTATCTCTAATAGCATCTCTCAGTGCTGAAGAGAATAGCTTGGCTGCACTTGGCTGTATGCTTGAGCCAAGCAAAAACGTCGAGGTGGGCTCGTCGGTTTCAGGTGTTATCGAATCGATTGATTTATACCGAGGTGATCGGGTTGATGAAGGCCAAGTACTTTTTCAGCTCAAGGCTGGCATGCAAAAAGCCGGTGTCGAAATAGCTCGATTAAAGGCGGCGTTTTCTGAGAGAAAGCTTGTTCGCAATGCGGAGATGTTTGAGGATCAGCTGCTATCTGCCCATGAGCGAGATGAGATTGAAACTGAGTCTCTAATGGCAAAGACGGAGCTGCAATTAAAAGAGCAGGAACTCGCTTTGCGCCAAGTTGTTAGTCCGATTAGCGGTGTGGTGGTAGATCGTTTTATTGACAAAGGCGAGTACGTCAATGTCGAGCCAGTTATCAGTCTGGCGACCTTGGACCCATTACATATAGATTTGCTGCTGCCCTACAGCTATTTTGGCAGCATTGTGACGGGCCAAGAGTTACAAATACGCGCAGAGCCAGCATTGATTGACCCCAGATCCGCGAGGGTAAAAACGGTGGATCCGTTGATTGATCCTGCCAGTGGAACCTTTAGAGTGCAGTTGATTATGGCCAATCCGGGCAATAAAATTCCAGCGGGATTGCGCTGCAGCGCTGCCCTGATGACAGATGAGAATGCATCGTGAACAAAAATACTATCTTACTATGGGTGATTTTATTGCTCTGTTTGGCAAATTCAGGCTTTAGTTATCTTCTCTATCAAGGGCTGACAAATCAACGTGCCGAAAGCCAAGAAGTAAGCGTTGTTTTGGCCAAAGAGTGGGGCAGGAAGGTCACTGATCTCTACAATGCTAGGAACGCCGATAGCCTTTACGCTTTATTCGACAGTAAGGCAAAGGCTAAACTGAGTAGGGATCAGTTTGTTTCTCAGTTATCTAATCTGCATAAATTATTCGGCGATCTAGAAGATATAACCTATGTTAATTCAGTTAAAATTGGCAGTAAGGGGAAAAGCCACTATAGTCAGGTTTATTTCAATGCCAAGGTGAGTGAGAGAGATAGCCCAGCAACGATGAAGATAACCTTGGTTGTTGAAGATTCTTCGGCAAAGCTTTTTGGCCTGTTAATCAACTCAAGGGAATCCCTAGACTAGCGGCTGAAGCCGCGGCTATAGCTATTCTTGGCTCTAGCTGGTGTTGAATAGTCTTGTCGCAAGCTGATGCTAATACCTGCATTCCTATTGCGTCAATGTGTGTTAAACGATAACTTCTGCACTGAACTGATCAAGGAGGGTCGCAACATAATCGGAGCTAACGGCATGTCGAGTCTCTTTTTGAAATATTGGAAGTTATTACTGCTCGTAAACATACTGTTTTGCGCGATCGTCATCAGCTTTGATTTAAAGCACCTGCACAGTGAAAACGCACTGCTTGAAAACCTCCAAGGGTTTTTTCTTATATCCGCCACCGCCGTCTATTTTCGTCTTGCCGTCTGCAGTACGGGAGACACTAGATTAGCCTGCGTCGGTGCTGGAATGCTCTGTTTTAGTTTCTTTACTCGCGAGCTGGATCTCGAGCTATTACCTCTATTCAAAGAAATTGGCTTTATGTTCCATGGCCCTGGGCGAACTCTAATGCTCTTGGCTCTATGGTCCTTTTATATCAGGTTGGTTATCACTCATGGCGGGATAGGGGCTCATATTCGGAGTATTCGGCGCGCCAAGTACCTGCACAATTTCAGTGCTTGTTTTGTGCTCTTAGTCGTTGGTGCTATATTCGATAGAGGGTTTTTTTTGGTTGGGTACTCGCGTCTGTTTGAAGAACTAGCCGAGACCAATGCTTATTTAGTCCTAGCATTGCCAGCGTTCAGAGAGTTCTATTTTAGGTATGCCAAGGGCTGGAATTTAAGTGATCCTATGAGCGCAAAGGCTGAGTAGAGGTTGTAGCTGTAAAACCTGTTTTGCCGCCCTTAATCGCATTTAACCTTTAAAGAGCATATTGATGGATTACCTACTTTATCTCGCCTTAGGTGCCGTCGCCGGCCTTATCAGCGGTCTCTTTGGTCTCGGTGGCGGTGTGGTCATTGTCCCTATTCTAATTCTGGCCTTTGAGGTCCAGGGCATGGCGCCTGAGATATCGACCCATGTGGCTATTGCCACTTCCCTTGCGACCATTTTGGTTACCTCGCTGTCTTCAATTTATACCCATCATCAAAAGCGTTCGATACGTTGGGACCTAGTGAAATATATCACTCCCGGAATTTTGTTCGGCGCACTAATAGGTGGTTTGGTGGCTCTATCCTTGGCCGGCACAATGCTGCAGCTACTATTTGGAGGTTTTTTGGTGGCGGTCGCGTTGCAGATGCTATTTTACAAACCTAGCAATGGGTTTGGCTCTTCCCTAAAGCCGTTGAAGCTGAGTGTCGCAGGAACCGCTATTGGCAGTTTATCGACCCTCTTTGGTATAGGTGGGGGTTCGTTAACAACCCCATTTCTGACTTTAAATGGGGTTAAAATTCACCATGCGGTAGGAACCGCTGCTGCCTGTGGGTTCCCTATCGCCATGGCTGCAACGGTGATTTATGGCAGCGCGGCGGTCCCTTCAGTGTATTTGCCTGACGCCAGCTTCGGCTATATATTTCTTCCCGCATGGTTGGGAATAGTTGTGATCAGTACACCCTGCGCTAGAATAGGTGCGCTGCTCGCTCACCGGCTTGACGCGGCCTTATTGCAGAAGCTGTTTGGTATTTTGCTGTTGTTACTGGGTAGTCGTTTTATTTGGCTCAACCTTCCCCACTAATCTGACGGGAGATTACTGTGTCTGATACACAAAGCAAAATTATAGATATCCTCAAGGATGGTGCCTTTCATTCTGGCGAGGTCCTGGGTGAGGAAGTTGGCTGTAGCCGCACGGCAGTATGGAAGCACCTGCGAAAACTGGAAGCGCTGGGTTTGGTAATTGAGACAACCAAAGGTACAGGCTACCGAATCGTTGGGGGCATTGACATGCTCGACGAGAAGTCAATTGTCGGGGCGCTCTCAGTTGAAGCAAGACCTCACCTTTCCAATATAGATATTTTCCAAGCGATAAACTCTACCAATACCTATGCCCGTGAGTTAGCTGAAAGTAGTTCGGTGTCGGGGGCAGTGATCCTTGCTGAACAGCAGACCGCTGGGCGAGGACGTCGGGGAAAAAATTGGGTTAGTCCATTCGCTGCCAATATTTACCTGTCCATAGTTTGGGATTTTGAACAGGGTGCTCAAGCACTTGAAGGCCTCAGTCTGGCAATTGGCGTGGCGGTCAAGCGGGCCTTAACCGTCCATGGCGTCCAGGGAGTGAAGTTGAAGTGGCCAAATGATATCTATGTTGAGCAAAAGAAATTAGGCGGCATTCTGCTGGAAATGATTGGCGATCCGGTGGGTCACTGCAGTGTAATTGTTGGCGTTGGCCTCAATGTCTCTATGCCAGCACTGCAGGCGACCGCAATCGACCAAGACTGGACTGATGTCACTACAGAGCTGCACACGCAGCAGTCTAACGCTGATGGCCAGAAATTATCAGTGAGAAATACACTGGCTGCAGCACTTATTTCAGAAATACTCCCTTTGATGGATACCTTTCAGGCCCAGGGGTTTGCAGCCTATCGTGATGAATGGCAAGCGGCAGACGCTTTCTACGGTCAATCTGCGGAGATTAGTACTCCCAAGCAGTCTATAGCCGGTGTAGTCCGCGGTGTTGAAACTAATGGTGCACTGCGTCTTGAGCTAGATAACGGGACCATTGAAAGCTTTATCGGCGGAGAGCTAAGTCTGAGGTTAGTGAGGTGATCTTACAAATTGACGCGGGTAATTCGCGAATTAAATGGCGAGTCCTTGACGGTACAGCCGCTGTTTTTCAAGGTAATCAACCAACCGCATCGGTGTTGGCTGGAGAGCCTTTGCGACTGCCTGCTGTTGCTGGGCTCAGGCTGGCACAGCTTTCAAGTGTTGCTGGCGATACGGTGGTTGCCAATCTATCTAGGCAGTTGCGCGAACAGTATAAGATTGATTTACATGTCGCCAAGGTCAGTGCCCAGGTAGGCGCAGTGAGTTGTGGTTATTCAGTCCCCGAAAAGCTGGGTGTTGATCGCTGGATGGCGGTATTGGCGGTATTTCAAAAGACTGGCCGAGCCTCAGTTGTGGTGGATGCGGGAAGTGCCGTAACCATTGATCTGATTACTGAAGATGGTGTGCATCATGGAGGCTATATAGTGCCGGGTATCAAACTTCTGCAGCAGTCACTATGGAAGGGAACCGACCAAGTAAAGGTCGATCAGCTGGCGTGTACCAATACGCTTGGTCCTGGAGTCTCAACTGATGAGGCAGTCACAAGGGGCTGTACTCTAATGTTGGTGGCGTTAATTGAGCGCTTGGCCGCAGAACACAGTGCCGATCTGATCATTACTGGCGGTGATGCTCTGCTATTGAAGCCGCAGCTGGCAACTCAAGTGAACTATTACGCGGACTTGGTCCTCGACGGCCTTTCTGTGGAGGGAGTCAGTTACGGGTTGGGAGCTGATTGATGAAGTCTCTAGTGGCCCTGATGCTGTTGATAAATCTGCTTGGCTATCTGATGATGACCAACGTACCTGAATCGTCGAGTAGCGCTAATCCGACTTTCACTTATCAAAAGTTTGACTCGAGCCAAG